>OUMO01000018.1_pt1 | contig 60324 bp, 52 predicted proteins | sample 1690981 | NCBI WGS metagenome assembly OUMO01 (sample SAMEA3914864, study PRJEB12502) | metagenome | biome: forest; material: soil | place: USA | collected 2012-03-12 | depth 0.3 m
CCGCAGGCCTGGCGCTGCATGGGCGAAGAAGTCACCGAGCAGCTCGATTACGAGCCCGCGAAGTTCCTGCGCAGGCGGCTCATCCGGCGCAAGTATGTGAGGCTCGCCGAACCGTACAAGGCCCCCGTCATCGCGCCGCTCAACGTGTTGCAGGAGCGCGGCATCGCCGCACCCGGCCTGCTGGCCGCCATCATCGTGGGCAAGTACTGCGACCACCTGCCGCTGTACCGGCAGGAGCAGATCTACCGCTCCCGGCACTGCCTGGACGTCCCGCGCCAGAGCATGGCGCGCTGGCTGGGGCTGGCCGCCGAGTGGCTCGCCCCGCTCTATGAGCACATCCGTACCGGCGTGATGGCCGGCGGCTATGTCCAAATAGACGAGACGCCGGTGAAGTACCTGTGTCCCGGCAACGGCCAGACCAGGCAAGGCTATCTGTGGACGTGCAAGCGCCCCGGCGGTGACGTGTGCTTCACCTGGGCCACCAGCCGCGCCACCGCCTGCCTTGGCAAGGTGCTGCCCGCCAGCTTCACCGGCATCGTGCAGTGCGACGGCTACGCCGCCTATCCAGCCCACGCACGGACCCGTGAGGGCCTCACGCTGGCAGCGTGCTGGGCGCACGTGCGGCGCAAGTTCATCGAGGCCAAAGACAGCGCGCCCATGCAGGCAGGCTGGGTGCTGTTGCAGCTTGCCCACCTCTACCGCATCGAGTCGGGATTGCGCCGCACCAGGGCAGGCCCGCGCCTGTGCCAAGCCAGGCGCAGCGCCGAAAGCCGCCCCATCATCGCCCGCCTGCGCACAGTGCTCGAAAGGCTCAAAAAGCAGCGCCTGCACCTGCCGCGCAGCGCCATGGGCAAGGCCATCAGCTACGCCTTGTCGCTGTGGCCCATGCTGGAGGTGTACCTCGAAGACGGCAGGGTTCGCATCGACAACAACGAGGTGGAAAACGCCATCCGCCCCACCGCCATCGGCAAGAAGAACTGGCTGTTTATTGGCGAAGCGGGCGCTGGCCAGCGCAGCGCCATCCTCTATACGATCATCGAAGCCTGCCGCCGCCAGGGCCTCGATCCATGGGCCTACCTCCGTGACGTGCTTACACAACTGCCGTCGCTGACCAATCGTCAGGTCAAACACGTGCTGCCCGAAGCCTGGGCCAAAGCCCGCCAAACCGCCCAGCAGCTTGCGGCCTAGCCTTCCCGACCAAAGTCAATCGTCTCCGCATGGCGCTGACCGTGACGCTTACAGAGGAACCCTCTGGGCAGCAGTATTTACATGGTCCCCCTTTTTGTTCTTGACGATATGCGGCGCGTAATTTTGCAATAATACGGGCCAAATAAACATTTTGCCTAAATCACTAAACTCGGTCAGTCTGTTGAATCATGTCCTCCCGCCTAATAGTCCATCAAATTGTCAAAGACCGAGGTTCTGAGACCACTGATCTGCATCTCCGTGCCAGCCTGCTGACCTCTACAACTGCGGATGCAGGGGCTCTGATTGATCGGCTGCGATTGGCAATCACTCGCGGCAACCCCCATGCCGGAAGGTTTACGTCACCTGCGGGGGCGCAGCCGCCTTTACAGCAACGACTCCTGCGCTACATGCGAAAGCAAACGGACAATGAATTTGTGTCATTCTCGCGTAATGCAGCCGGGCATCTACGAAACGAAATGGCGAAAAGTGGATGGGCGACAGGAGGCTACATTGTGTTTGCTGAACACAAACACGGGGAAGAGACGTTTTTGCTTGTCGTTTTGTTGAGCACTCACGCTCAGCCTTCGTTTGATGCCGATCTGAACTTGGTTTCAGCCACGACACTGGATTTTGCCCATATGCGGCACGCTGCCCGCCTGCGGTACTCAGGAGTGGAACAAAATGAGGACAGCGTTGTTCATTTCGTGTCACGCAATGAAAAGGGTGTGTCAGACTATTTTCAGGACTTCCTTGGCTGCGAGGAACTGACAGACAGCTCCCAGCAGGGCCGATTCCTTCAGTCTGCCTTGCGTTACATGGCCAGAGATAAAGGAATGAACAAGGAAACGGTCATGCAGCAGACGTACACTTATTGGAAAGGGTGTAGGGAAGCCGGCAAGTCGATGACCGTGACCGCTCTTGCAAACCTTTTGGCCCCCGATGACCCCGACCCGATTCTCGAATACCTTGGTGACCCGAAATGGGGTTTAGCAGGTGAGTTTTCACCCCCAATTCCAAGCATAATGAAGAACTTCTTGAAATTTGCATTCGACGGCAAAGGCCTCAAAATCGAGTTTGACCGGGACGACTGGCTTGGAAACATTCGATGCACTGATACTACGGTCACCATTAGGAATGCGCCAGCTTCGTTAATTGAGCAGATCCAAAATGAGAAGCGATGAGTGCGCGCGAGTCCATCGCTGCTTTGACAACGTTATTAGGCTGCTTTGCAGCAAAACCGCAGTGGAATGGTGAAAAGGAATTCACTCTTCACGGCGCTCTGCAGCCAGTGCCGTTCTCCCTCTTAAGAGAGTTTGACGGTTCGGGCATCGTCCCTGCCATTGAAGACGGTAAGACCCAGCATGAATTTGACCTGGGCAATGACGGTCAAGTCGCAATAGGAATTTCCATCGCAGTGCGGGTTCCTCGTCAATGGGACACACTTGCAGTCGCCCGGGATTTCGGTTCGCTCCTGGTCATACCACGGGCAATGGAGGATGAACCTGTGGCCTACATCATTCTGGAATGGGGATCGGAAAGAGCGCCGATCTCTTTTGTGAGTGGAGACAAGCAACATTTGCTTCCAGTGGTAATTCAACGCTACCATCAGGCGCTGGAACTATGGACGTTGTTGAAGAAGCAAGCCCATCATGTTCAACCCGAGGGTCATTTGCTTTTCTTCTTCACTCGAAGGATGGAGATCGCACCTGGTTTTGGTCAGTCCGAACTTGAGAATCAGCTTTGGGTGCCGCCAATTATGGCCTTCGTTAACAATGAGGATCGCCAGGAGACGAGGCAGGAGATCTTTGTCGCGGCTCTTTCGGAATTGCTTCGAGACCAAGCGCCAGACAAGGCGTTTGGCTGCTTGTTGCGATCTACAAACTTGTTCACAACACGTTTGAAGGAGGGCATGGCAATTTACTTGTCGGAGCATTCCCCCGAAAAGCTCGCGGCCGAGGCACTAGCATCTGCAATTACATTGTCGGATAGTTTGGAAAAGATCATTGGAGGATTGGAAGCAAAGGCGCTCAGCATCCCAGCGGCCCTGCTGTTGGCCGTCAAAGAGATTAAGCCTGGAGGTTGTCTCGATGCTCTCAACGTCATCATCATTATGTCGTTGGTGAGCTTTGCCACCACGATGCTGTTTATCCATCGCAGTCAATCTGACTTGATAGAGCAGCTATTGCAAACCATCAAGGCTACCATTGAAGATCTGAAACGAAAGGGGTTAGACAAGGACAGTTCTGTTTTGAAAGGCAGGTTTCAGGGACTCGAAAAAAGAGCCGCCCGGGCAAAATCCGGTTCGCTCACGATGTGCTGGGCGAGCTGGATGCCTCTTGCCTGTGTGGCGTACGTTGCGTTCTTCGGTCATCCACCAGTTGCCCCACCCAAATGATATAGCATTTAGTTTGATGAGGCGATGGCTTGGCCGATGAAATTTCCCCACCATTGCATCATCTTGGCGCGTTCCGGCAGATACTCCGCGTAGTTGTAAGCAGCTCTGACTTGGTCTCGTTCGGCGTGGGCTAGCTGACGCTCAACGTGGTCGCGGTTGTGGCCGTTTTCGTTCAAGATCGTCGATGCGGTTGAACGGAAGCCGTGGGCCACTGTTTTGCCTTTAAAGCCAAGCACCTCTATCACTTTCAAAAAGGTGTTTTCGCTCATGGGTGAACGTGGGTCGGTCTGTGCTGGAAAGATCAGGCCACCGTAGCTTTTCCCGGTGATCTTCTGAATCTGCCTCAGCAGCTTTATGCTCTGCGTGCTGAGCGGCACAATGTGAGGCTCCTTCATCTTCATCCGCTCTCCGGGAATGCGCCACTGTGCTGCTTTGAAGTCGATCTCTTCCCATTTTCCGCCCCGAAACTCCCCGCTTCGCAGGAATGTCAAAATGAGCAGCTTGAAGGCAAGTTTGGTGATGAGCTTGCCCCCGTAACGGGAGTCGTACTCCTCAAGCTTTCGGAGGAACGCGGGAAGCTCTTTTTCGCCCAGGTGTGGCCAGTGCTTTATAGGAGTGGGCTTGAGCGAGCCTGCAAGGGCCGTGGTCACGTCTGTTCTGGCTCGACCGGTGGCTACACCGTAGCGGAAGACTTGGCTACAGGTCTGCATGAGGCGGTGTGCTAGATCGAAGTTGCCCTTTTCCTCCACCTTTCGAACTGCTCTGAGAACCTCTGTTGGCTCAATGTTCTTGATGGGCCGGCTTCCAAACTCGGGGAAGATGTTCGCCTCCATCCGCTTTAGAATGTTGGAACCGTGTTTGGTCTTCCAGGTGTGGATTCGGCTCTCGTGCCATTCACGGGCAATGACCTCGAATGTGTTCTCATAGTCCTTGATTTGCTCTAGCCTTGAAAGCTTGCGCTCTTCCGCTGGGTCCTTGCTGGCATCCAGGAGTTTCTTGGCGGCCAATCGGCCCTCGCGTGCTTCTTTGAGGCTAACGCGTGGGTACTGGCCGAGTGGCAGGACTTTTTCTTTGCCGAGGAAGCGGTATTTCAACCTCCAGAGCTTGCTTTCGCTTGGTGTGATAAGCAGGTACAGTCCTTCGCCATCTGCCAACTTTTTTCGCTTTCCGCCTGACTTCGCGGTTTTGCACTGAATCTCCGTCAATTTCATCCTCTCCTCCGATACCCCCAAATTGAAAATCGATACCCCCACTCGTACCCCCAGATGTTGTGGCTGGGGTCGTTTTTGTCGAGCTCGTATTGGATATAATATATCACGCAAATGCCCGGATTTCAAGGGGCTTGGCGGACTGGGTTGGATGGGGTGAGATTAAGCTCCTGGCGACCCCTACGGGAGCCACATTTGCGCCGCAAGCTGTTGAATCAATTGAGTCTGGCGGTAAGTAGCTTTGGAGCATACCCCCAAATATACCCCCAATTTTACACGCTGGAGTTGAGGAATCGAACTCGTTACTCAACCGTGAAAGTTTAGCCATTATATCACGGCAAAAATCAAAGGCAATAATGGTGACCATCTAAGCTGCCGAAGAAAAAGTTGCGCCCGTAATTTAACAATTGGGAACCTGCGCGGTAAAATTACTCCTCATGAAGGCAACGAAGCTTTCAATTCAATCATGAGGATGAAAAATGGCAGAAAGATTTACTTTAGCGGATAACGGCTTCATGCGGCTGCCCGCAATATTGAAATTGATTCCGGTTGGCAGATCAACTTGGTGGGCTGGCGTGAAAGCAGGCAGGTTTCCAAAAGGCGTCAAGCTGGGGAAGAACACAACGGCTTGGCGTAGTGAGGACATCATGCAATTGATGGAGTCATTTAAGTGAGCAAGTGCAAGCAAGGGCAGTGTGTGTCAACGCACGCGCCGCCGCCTGATTTTGGCTTTACGGCTGGCGGTCGGAAGGGCGAGATGCTGATGCGCATGACCAGAGTTGAGGCAATCCTTGGCGTCATCCATAGCATCACGCTGCCGCTTTCGTTGCCGGAGATGCGACCAATAATTAAGCGCCTCCTTGAGCCACAGGCACAGGGCCGCGAGGAAAAGCCATGTTGAGAGGTTCTTCGCGCCCAGCGGCCAGAACGCCGCAACCGCTGTCAGAAGCACGAAGGCTGGTTCTACCCAAAGCACCCAGAATATTCGAAGACTTGGCGGAAGCGGGACTTTCACCCAGCTCAAGATGCGGAGTGTGTGGGGCTTCCCTGAGTCATTGTCATGAGTGGCGGTGCCGCGTAGTTCGCTCGCGAATGCCCGGATGAAATGCAGCCAGTAAAGGACAACGGCAGCAATTCCAAAACAGCAGAGTGCCGAGTATTTGGGCCACGTGCCGGGGTCGATCCAGGCGTAAACGGTGAACAGCGTGAACGCCCAGGAGAAGGCCATGAAAATGCTTCTTGGCCGGAGGTAGGCGTAGCCGAATCCGCTCCGCAGGAAAACAATCACCGTCATTGAAATGCAATGCAGCAGTGAACTGATGATAGGAATGCGTGCCTGAGCGGGCGTTGAGTCAACCTGCCGGTCTTTCATAGTTCAATCGTGATAGAGTGAAAGGGAAGCAAATCATACTTGTTGCATAAATTGGTGTAATATGTTATAGGATAAAAAACAGACGTATGCGGGGGTATAAATGCATAATTGGTTTCGGAAGGGATTGATGGTTTCATTGGCAGTTCTCTATTTTGTTGGGGTGCCTGTAATCCAGCTCGAGTTTGTCCTCGGCTTCATTTTGTGCGCCTTTGTTTTGGACCTGATTTATACAATTGAGGAGTCAGGTGGAAAAGCTTAGTCACAGCGCAAAGCCCAGGGGAACAAAAGCTGTTCCCAACGTTCATCCGGCGATTCCTGTCGAACTTAGGAAGGATGTGTCGGTGCATATTATTGGGCTGCCAAAGGATTTGTCCGTCAAGGAAGCAAGACGGATCAACAGAATTACGATGGCATTTTGTGATGTTGAGGCTTTCCAGGTCCCAAAATAGGCTGCCGGCTCTGGGGCCTCTACCGTTGGGGGCAGTAAAGCAAAATTTTTCACGGGTGGAATAGGTGAAAACTGTGCCGGATGAAGTTCTGCGCCACCGGCTTGCCGCCTTCCGTGCCCAGCCACTGCCGCCCTGCCTGGAAGATCACACTCTCCACCTCAAACTTGGAAGCCGGCCCTCCGGTTTTAAGGGCTGTGAACTCCTGCGGCTGCACCAGGTATTCAAACACCATGCTGCCGCCGGCATTTTGGTTCATGCCTGCCGCTCCCCTGGCATTCATCCCCTCAGACTGACCGCCATAAAGCTGAAGCTGCCGGGTGCGCCCGATGGAATCCGCGGCCCAATTGTTGGTAGTGGGATCGCCGTTGGCGTGAAAAATCTTGGTCTGCAGATTGCCCAAAAACGCATCCACCCCCGCCTTTGCATCACCCCCGCCAAAAGCCGCGTGGTAGCTGGGCAAGTTCTGCGTCAAGTAAACCGTGCACGCCCTGGAGCTGCGAGCGGTGCTTTGAAACATGGCATCATGCGAGGTGGCAAAGAACTGTGATTCATCCGCCCACAGGAACACAGGCCGCACCAGTTTTTCAGCATCGCTGCGGGAGATCCCCGGCGTAATGCGCCGCTCAACTGCCCGCTGCCAGATGAACTTGAACAGCACCTGGGCAAACTGGCCCAGCTCGTTGTACTGCTTCACTGGCAGGTTCAAAATGATGATTTTCCCGTCGAAACTGTCTTCCGGCGTGAAGTTGAGGTCGGTGCAAAACAGCTTCCGCAGCAGCCCCCGCAAAAAGCAGTCCGCCATGCTGGTGAAGGTGGAAACGATCACCGAGCGCGTTTCGGGGGCAAGGCCGGGGAATTCCAAAAGCCAGTAGTCGCGGGTGAGTTCCCAATCCGTCTCCCGGCCCTTGGCTTTGGCACGGTCCCTGGAATGCTCAAGCAGGGCAAAGCAGGCGGAGCCTTGCTGCCACTTTTCATCCGCCGCCTCGGCGGTTGAGCGGGGGGCGGAGGCAATGATGCGGTAAAGTGACGGCAGGTCTACTTCTTCGGTGGCCAGCACGGCCAGGTCTACGGCGCTCCGGAGGAGCTGTTTCAAAGTCCGCTGCCAATAGCTGTCATTGCCGCCGGTCTGACCGTGCCGGCGCTCGGACGATTCCAGCACCGCGCAAAACAGGTTTACCAAGTTTTCAGTATGGCCACCGCCTGCACCTTCCCGCTGGGTTTCGTAGCGCAGGAAGTTGAACCGGTGGGGTGAGCCTTCCTCGACAATGAGCAAATCTGTCTCTCGGCCTGTGGCTGCCGCATACTGCCGCCAGCTCAAAACCTCATCTGGTTTGGCGGTCAGAACCAGCCCGCCCAGGTTGGCCTCAAGAAAGGCACGGGCCACGGCCTGGCCGCTACCGGATGACTTTCCAGACCCCGTAGCCCCGAAGACCTGTAGGCCTTCAAAGGCATCTGCCAAGCTCCAATAGTTTTCACGCTGCCTCCGTGGACCGAATGCCAGTAGTTCTTCGTCGTTATCTGGCCAGTCTTTGACCACGGGAAGCGGCGGTGGGGAGGTGCCTTGACTCATGAATTCCGGGCTGAAGCGGCCCGGCAAGCTAGGACGCTGGCGGAGGGGTGGCTAGCGAAATTTTCCAGCCTAAGCACTGCTTAGGAGAGATGTCTGACACTGAAAATCAGCGATATTTCCCCGCCCCAAAGCGGGGGCAGTTTTGTCCTGGAATCCGCTAACCAAGCGCAGGAATTGGGGCTCGTACCAACGGCAGATTCCAGCGCACTCACCGAAGCAGCAAAGGCTCCGCACGAATCCGAACGTAACTGCTATGCCCACGGCAAGCAAATGATGCCGCAGGGCTGGCGAAGCGAAAGTCAAGGGGGGGTCGGTGGAAGTCGGGGGCTGTGGTACGGCGTGGCAGGATGCGAGAAGATTGCTGGTGCATGGCAGGGCCCGCCGGACGCCAAGCTGTCCGCCGGTGCGTCAAAACGTCCCAGCATATGCGGCTGCCATTCAGTCCGGGAGAGAGGTGGTCAGTGCCGCGTTTTTGAACAATTGGCACGCCCGGGGCACGGCTCTAGACCGAAGAGTAGGCACCATGAACAGCACGAGTTTGAAAGGGGATTGGACGGGAATCAAAGAAAAGCTCAGGCAGAAATGGCCAGCCCTCACGGATGAGGATCTGGTTTATGAAGGGGGCAGCGCGGAGGAGCTGATCGGACGCATTGCGCAGCGCACAGGTGCCAACCGCGAGGATGTGGAGGCGGAGCTTTGGGAAATCGAAACGGCCGAATGAGATGGGCCTGTCACGCTTGATGTTCCCCCCGCAGAATGATGTGCAGCTGGGCTACCCCGCCAACCGGGCAGCTTCGTCCAGCAGCGTTTGGAGCCAGATGGCGACGGCTGCAGGCAACACCGGTTCGAGCGCGGCTACCAGCTTGCCCGGTATGTGACACTGCGCACCGTGTTTTCCTCCTGGATGGAAAGCCATTTGATCGCCTTGCGGAAGATGGCGGTTGCTTCGGCTTTCTCCGTCTCGTCATTTGAGCTTTCGCCAAAGAAAAAGCCGCTTGTGTGCGGCAGCCGGTCGCATTGGACCGCCTCAATGATTCTGAGCAGGTTCTCCGCGTCCAGGGGGATTTCCTGGCAGTCGTCAACGCCTTTCGCGAATTCCTCAACGATGAAGCCGTGCAGGTCGGGATGCTTCCGCCAGTAGCCCAGTCGGAAAGTGAGTTCGACCGGCTGTGTCTCAAGTTGTTCGGGTGTCAGTCCATAGAAGTAGATTTCTCCGTTTAAACACATATCAAGTCCCATGTGGGTCTCCTTTTTTGAAGTTGCCGGCTCGCGCCTATCGCGGCCTGTTGGCATTGCGGCCAAAGTCCCGGCAAGCCGGAGCGAAGCGCGGCGGTCACAGCGGAAAATTGGGGGCGACCTTCAGGGGGAACCGGTTTTCCGCTTTACCGGCCCGGCGGGGACTTTAGCATTGCCAGAATCAGGGCCGTGTGCGCGAGGCGGGCTTCCCTGGAGGCCCGGCTTTGGCCTTGTTGACACAAGGCAGCAAAGTGTGATATACTAGTCAGATCAACTGGTATAGAGAGGGCGACATGGAAGAAATTGGGGCGTTCAAGGCGCGGACGCATTTTGCCGACTTGCTGAGGCGGGTGGAAAACGGTGAGGAGTTCCTGGTGACGTTGCGGGGCAGGCCGGTGGCGTCGCTTACGGCGGCTGAACAGGGCCAGGGAACACGGGATATTGAGGAGTTGCTTGATCGCTTGCGGAAGCGGCGGGAGGCAATGTCGAAAGACGGGCCAGTTCTGAAACCGCGCGAAACCTGGAAGGATTTGGCCCGGGATGGCCTGAAATGGTAGGCGGTGTGGTGGTGGACAATTCCGTCCTGATGCCGCTGTTTGCCCCGGATGAGGACGCGAAATATTCAGAGCGGGTGCTGAGGTCTGCGCAGGCGGGAACAAGGCTTCTTGCCCCAGCGTTTTGCATGGTGGAATTCGGCAACGCGGTATTAAGCTGCATGAGGCGGAAGCGCATGACGCAAGGCGAGGCATGGGCGGCGCTGGAAGAATTGGAAGCCATGCCCATCGAGTTCAGCCCCGGCGCAGTATTCCGTGAACTTTCCCCCACCCATGCGGTGGCCGTCAACACGGGCCTGTCATTCTACGATGCCACCTACCTGATGTTGGCCATGACCAAATCAGCACGGCTGGCGACGTTGGATGGTGCCTTGAGAAAGGCTGCTGAAAAGCAAGGCGTCGAAGTCTTCGTGTAAACCTGGCGGGCAGGCGCCTACGCCTTCCCAAACACCATGCATACATCATGTAGCCCGGGAATGAAGCTGCGGCCGTAGCCCATGCGCTTTGCCGAGGTGGTCGTGGACAAGGCAAGCCAGGCTGTGCTGCTGGTGAGCTTGTCGGCCACCAGGGCATGCAGGATGTTGATGCCTGCGCGCATGTCACAAGGGTCCAATGCGATGAACACCTTCAGGCTGCCGGTGAAGCTCAGCATGGCCGCTCGAGGGCTTGGATCAAAGAAGCGGCAAGGGTGGCTTGCGCAGGGCTGGCCACCAGCAGCCTCGCGCCACCCGGCAGCAGAACTTCAAGGGCTCGTTCGGCCACCTCCCCGGCCTTGGGCGGCATGCCCGACTCTGCGCACACCACCGCCTCCACCAGTCGCAGCGCAACGGCCCGGCTCTTCGGTGCAGGCTGCACCGAAGACTCGCCGCACGCATCTTTTGGCTTGCCCAGTCTCTGTCGCCAACTGGCAAAGGTTTGATAGGGCATGCCTGCGGCACGAGCAAAGCGCGGCCCGCTCAGCCCCGAACGCTCAAACTCGGCAAGCACGGCCCGCCGCTGTTCCACCGTGCTTTGAACCCGGCCCCGCGCGTCACGCTTCAATATCTCGCCCGCTCCCACGCCTTTTGCACTCTCAGTCATAGACCTCTGCTATGACCCGACGTGCATGCCTCTCATAGCTCCTTCACAAGGGGCTAGGCTTGATGGATACGAGTAGAAGCCCACATAGGCCAGATGGGTGCGCGCCCGTCCGCGGGTGTCTGTCTACAAAACGAACGCATGTCTCGCCCCGGCAAAAGATGTTTGAGCATTTACAACTAGCTCAATCTCGGTGCGCTTGACCCTGCTAATCAGATCCACAACAATGCCAAGTCAATCACTGTCGCCTCCATCGCCACAAAATGGCTGCAAGAATTGCGATTACGACCCCAGCCGCAGCCCAAATTGAAATGGATTTCCCAACAGATGTATGCCGTCTCAATTCTAAAGGTATTCCAGTTCGAACCTGTGCATTTGGCACCTCTGTCGGTCGTGGAAGCGAGTTTTTTAAAGGATCCTTTCTGGCTGCTAGATAAACTTTGATCAGCATCTCTACCTTCGGCCAATTGCTAAAAGAGGTGATTTCGGCCTCCTGATGCCATCGAAGAACCAGCTGACCGCGCAACGTCCTCCACAAAACCCAGCGCCCCTTCTCTTTAATACCGCCTTGGAAATCACGCACTATGGAGTCGGTCATGACCATCATCAACGTTGAATCATACTTTCCTTCTTGTCGGGTCTCTATGCTACCACTTATTCCTGGCAAGAGTGCAAAGGAGTCAACGAATTGATTTCTTTCAACCGGAGATTCCCAAATCGAAGGCCCAAATTCATCTTCAATTTCCTCCCACTTTGCAGGCCACTTTCCGTTGTGCTCGTGAGAATAAAGGTCCAATAACACCTTCACGTTTTTCAAGCGAATTTCAGACGGCGTCACGTTGTCCCGTCTAATTGCCGCCAACTGTTCTTCAGTGAGCCGTTCCTTAGTAGGCGCCACTTGCAAGGTTGCGGCGGCCAGCAACACATTTAGAATATATATAAAGATCATGGCGCGGACCCCCAAGAAATGGCTTTGCGAAATCGTCGGACTGTAATGGGATTAAATACAAAGGCGTCAATATCCACCTCGCCCTGCCCCATGAGTCCAAGTTCAATATGCTCATTATCAAGCAAATGGCTAGGGACGTGCCCAAGTTCATGAGCTACGCAGCCTTGGACATCCCGCACAAAAGCCTCCTGGCCACTCGCCACCAGGGCTGGATTTGCCGAAATAAGGTTCAAACCGTACTGATCCCTGATTGCCTCAAGGTAAATGAGGCTATACTTGGGCGCAAATGGTATTGTGACTCCCAACAGCGGGGTCTCGTCACTTGGATCGCCATCCTGCCACGCCTCTGGCTGATAGGCAGCGACAACCAAATGATTCCAATACCCATATGTATCTTGCACATCTCGTCCGGACGAAACTGAAAAGTTAAGCAACCCTCCTAAAGATACAACATGATTGTCCTCAAATGGGACCTCCGTTGTTAGGTTAAGAGCTCCAACGTCCGTGAGTTCTATGTAGGAGGTAACAAAGCGGGCCCTCAACTTGTCTGTAATTGGGATTTGCTTGGGAAGAAGCGGCATATAATCAGACGGCAGGCCCCGCAAATCATCATCGCAAATTGTAAATAATTGATTCTTCATAAGACCCTGCGTGGCTTGATCTACAGGCTGGGTAAAAATCAGTGACGATCCTATGTTTCCATCAAGCTCCAAAGTCTGATTGCCGACAATCGCAAAGCCATGCCGGTAGAAGTTGTCTTCAACCCCAAGGTCGTATGGAGCTGCTTGTTCGTCGAGGCGGACGACATCAAGCTGTCGGTCGGAGCTCCAGTGCAGCCCTAAAATGCTGGTAACTCGGTCTGGTTTATTGTCACCGATAGGGATGGCCGACATACTATCAAACTCCAGATGCAGTGTACGCCAAACGGTTAGCATTTGTGATACTCCACCAGTAAAACCAACCGGGAAATCACCGCTGGGCTTCAAAAATCCTGATGTTCCCGGAGATGTCACCTGAATGGCGGAGAAGTCGGAAGGATCAAATGCCACCGCCGCCCGGAAGTTGTCTCCAGGTTGCATGGACACCTGCATTTCAATCAGCGCTTCGTTGTTTTCATCCAATGTCACGTCACAGGAAGCGTACACCTGGCCGTTTCCTGAACGCTGGGTACTGGCATTCGACACTGAGCTGCCGCTGACGAAGTGGAAATCGCCGCCGTGCTGCTGATCGCTACCAATATTATCGCCGCCAGCGTCTCCGTTGGGGTCCACCTCAGAGGTCTGATCGAAGCCTCTGGGAGTGGGATCGTCAACGTCGTAGACTCTGACAAACACTTTTTTATCCGGTCTTATTGACCCAGCCTTAATTTTTAAACGCACTCTATTCCGTAGTGGGCTTGTCGGTGTCTCTTGATCAGGAAAGATTCGCAAGCCTCGTCCCGGCATCCAACGCCCGTCATCTGCAGCCACTGGGTTTTGAATACCCCATACAAAATCCACAGGACTTTTGTTGTCACTTAAATTGTTAAATTCCGGCACGGCCACCCAGTCTATTTGCACCGGCAACGTCTTCAGCTGCATGAACCGGGTACTATTTACTGCCGGAGCGTTCGCAAAAATCAAGGCAACGCCATCTATACCAGCGATCGGATTGTCGAGTGTTCTCGATTTGATTGTTAAATTTGGGGGCATGGCGCCTCCTTGGAGAACGGTAGATGTGACTTTTGAGGCCGCAGTAGCTCCGTCGGGAATCGTAAACTGCAGCAAAACTCTCTTGAGCTCCTGATGAAGCATAGGCTCCGTATAGATATCAGTGACTTCCAGAAGTGCGCTAGGGTTTCTGTTCCCCGTCCTTGGATCGGCAATCCTCACTGTGCAAACGCATGCGGCAGACGAAGAAATGTCCCCCGCTGGAAAGCCCTGTGATTTCAACGAGCGCGTCCAGTTGATAGAATGTGCTTGGTCAAAGTAATCGGCGGCGCTCATAAATTCCGCCAATTGATTAGAGGGATGCATCGAGAAAGCTGAAAACCAACCCGCCATGAGGCTAGTTTGTGAGTTGGGATCAAAACGCAAGTTCCAACTCCAAGTCCATGGAGGTCCGTTTGTTGCGAAGCCGTTGCTTGGCCAAGCCACCCAATTGTAGTGGCCGACGTAGCTTCCTGTAAAGTACGAGTAGGGAGGAGGGGCTTGTGTAAGAGCACCGGGGCCAATCTGGAAGGTTCCAGTGAATCCGAAGTCTTGCTCCCAATAGGCCACAAAATCAAACCCTCCGGTGCCGCTCGTCCCATTATTTCCGCCGGGATCACCAGTGACACCGGGAGAATCTTGCTCGTTTAATGGATCAGTGTTGTGAAGATATTCGTCAAGGTTAGTATAGGCACACGTTCCGTCCGCATTCCAGTAGTCGCTATCTGCGTTTCCTGTGGCACCTTTCGTACTGCCGACCATGCCATCCACGCCAAAATGTTTTGCCCAGGTGTCAGGCAAGCCGTCTCTATCTGTATCAAAAGGATAACGGTATTCACTTGATTCCTTCAGAACATTGCCAGAGGATCCCAGAATCTGCACCTTGAAAACAAGGTAGTTGGGCAATCTATTCTGGACCGAATCTAGTATCCGAGGACGTTGATACGAAAATACGTTGGTTGTAAGCCCCTTAGCCACGCGCACAAAGGGCGTAACCGACTGGACGTTGATAGGTTTTGTTGGATACGGTGTGTCATACTCCTCCGCAACCCACACAGAATAAGTCATTTGGTCCGGCGGATTGTCTCCATGCCAAAGTGCGGGAGCCCACTGCCATTGTATCAGAGCGTAACCAGCGTCCAGCCACCCATTAACAATGTTTTGCCAGACATCCTGCATGAAGCTGTTTGTCTTGGGAAGGGAGAACGGGCTTACTGTCAAATTGGATTTACTCAAGTCGGCCTTCTTGTAGATCGGCAGGGGAATTTCATAGTTCGCTCCTGTTTTGGGGGCGACTGAGCCGCGAAGGAGATTGGTGCCAATGGCAAGATTTTGGAATCCATTGGTCAAGATTACCCTCCACAATCCGGGATTATTTGCGTCAGCAACCGCAGAAATACCAGCTGCTACGACACCTGAGGGCATTAAACACGCCACGCTGTTGGGGGACTCAGCAAAATGAAGATAAAATAATGTTGTGCTCGCGGGAGTGTCCGGTGTCACCTTAGTCGCACGACGCAGCGTGCCGGAATACGTAATTGTAGGATTCGATGTATTTTCTGTGAACGCAGTTTCTCCAGATGATGGATGAACTGGCTGAAGTGAGGCGGGAAGTATGCCTATCCCTTGATCGAGACTACTGAAATCTGTCTCAGAACCCTTTAGCACGACCTTGTCATTTTCATAAAACGACAAAAGGTTTGGACTGGTTTCATACGGCGGAAGTGCATGATCCTTGTACCAAAAAGATGTCATCGTAAGCCCCGGGGCGGCGGGGGTAGTACCTTCAACGGACCAAAAGGCACCGTTTGCGAAGCCAAGTCGGCTGCCGAAAAGGGCACCTCCTGCGGGATTTAGATCACTGATGCTGGTGAGATAGTTCCAACCTGGGTTGGTGTAGCCGTAAACAGAGACGCTGCCCGGACTGCCTATGAGAAGGAGGTTGCCAACCGTAGCAAAAGAGGTCCCAAACAACGGGGTGAAGCCGGTCCCATGCGGGTTCACAATACTCGGGGGGGTGTATCCTGGAGTATAAATTTCTTCGACTCGCAGGTAGGAGGTGACGGCGGGATCGTCGATGAGAGCAACAGGCATTGTGTAAATCGAGGAGCGGCTGGTGGCTGAAGTCTTCAGGGCCGTGATAAAAAGCGCCCGGTCGTCCAAGTGCATGGCTGCGCCAAACTGCGCTCTAAACTGGTCCTGAAAGTTCATATTCGCACTAAATGGGTCAGCGCTCATTGCAGCTTTTTCTACGGCCGTTCTGAGAGAATACTGAGAGGCCAGGTTTATGGCCGACAGCTTCCGATAAGCTTTGGCCGCTGTCACGTAGTTGAAGACCTGTACCTCCCCTTGGCTTGATTTAATGTTGTTTGGACCGTAGGCATAGCTCCCCTGTGCATCCGGAACGGCGACGAGGAGAGCTGAGCCACGTAGGGCAATCGATGGAATGTTGCTTGAAGGAATGGTAATCGGTGTCGTCGTTGTCGATGTAACGTCGGTTTTGATCGTTGTCGATGTGGTGATGGTGGATGCCGTTTGAGTAACGTAAACTGTCTTGGTGACTACAGTTGTAGTCGTACTATTGGCGGTGCTGACGCTATTGGTAGTAGCTGTCGTTGTGGTAACAGGCGGCTGTGCAATGTGGCTGCTGTTATTCTCCGCAAATGTAGTTTTAGTCGCAGAGGAGGTGGTGACCGGTGCGCTTGTAGCCGTCAGGCAGGTCCAGTTGCCTGCTGCATCTGCTCGCCACACGTCGATGTTGGTCGCCTCCTGATTCGCAGCCCCATCAAGCACCGTTGAGCCAATGGCTAAATAAAGATAGCCGCCGTGACTGTCATCGAATGCGACCAAAGACCCGAATTGTTTCAAATTGTCTGAATCGTGTGGGTATAAAAACTGTTTGTAACCGGGACCATATGGTGGGGGTTTCCAGCCCAATGAGGGTGAGGTGCGATTGTATAAGGAAAAGCTTCCCGGTGCCGGAGAATCAAATTGCATTAAAAGCCAATGGTCGGTGGCCAGTCTCACAGACGGGTCTGATGGACTTGTTAGGGGTGGCGTAATGCCAGTAATTGTGGCGCCGCCGTTTGCATTGCTGCTTTGTGTCAGTAGCAGTTCCGGCTTCCAAATAGGGTCGGCTGGGATTACCGCGTAGGGCAGGCCCGCCGCTTTTAGCCAGGCCGGAGAATAAGGTGTGCCGGTTACCAGTTGCTCATAAGCGGCGGTGCTGGTACCAGTGCCGCTGCCGGCCTTGTTCCAGGCAGTGCCGTCGCCTGGATAATTATACGGATTTTGCGTTATTGAGGCGGATGAAGCGGTTTGAATTTGAGCTGAGACTTGTTTGCCAAAGCAATTTGCAGTCACTGTTTCCGTTGCGTTCGGAGTGTCGCCCGCTTTGAAATAGGCGCGTGCGTAGCCGAAGGAGTCAGCTTGGACGAGGATTGCTCCCTCCAGGGGCTGGCTGTCGTCATCCAGAAAAGAAAGGCGTCCGCCTTCGGTGGGGCTACCGGTTTGGAAGAGGACGGAGGAACCTGGTACCGGAGCTCCTGTGTGATCGACGCAATAGATCGTGATTGGGCTGCTGGCCCACGACCCAGGGGCTGTTTCATCGAAAGGCTGTTCGACAACGACGATCGAAAAAATTGGATCGCTGCTACCTACATCGAATTCCACAAGCGCGTCAGCCCCATCGGAAATGCGCACATGAACGACGCATGGCTGCGGGCTGGCGTTTACGCCGATCTCAGCGTGGCCGTAAGAGTCTGTGACGACAAAAGTCGTTCCAGCGGGCTCACCGTCGCGGAAGTATTCCACAAAAAGTGGGGCTCCCTCAACAGGCGTACTTCCGCCGGACATGTACGTGAGTGAAGCCGTCGCAGAGCTGTCCAAAGGAAAGGTTGAAGTGTCGATATCCTCCAGCAAAAGCGTAAGACCCGCACTAGTATCTGTCGACGTGGCAAAATCGATGCTGGCTTGGAGCGCTGAATCGCTGCTTGCGATCACACGCATGGTTTCAGCATCACTCGAAGGCAAATGAACGACAGCCTTCGCAAAACCACTGGCATCGGTAGTCACCACGTAACTGGAGCCTGCATTTGCACTGCCCGCGTCGTTGAAATGCTCTCCGTCGTCTGGGGCTTGGTCAAAATTGAAAGAAACCGGGACGCCAGGGATGGCTTTACCCGAAGAGTCTCCTTTAACATGGATAGCGAGCGGTTGATTGCTGGCAGGGAGACCCACACGGCTTGAGGCACCGATGACCTCCAACACCAGATTTTCCGGGCTCTCCCAAAAGACGGTGTGAACGCCTGAACCCTCCAGGGTGGCGGTGACTGAGCCGAGAGTACCGGCATCACCCGCCTTGAAGTAGACTGCTGCGGTTCCATTGTCAGTTGTGACTGTGGCGCTCCCGGCCCACGTCATTCCATCAACGGAAACGCTCCCAGGAGTGGTCGTAAAGGTCACGCTTCTGCCGCTGACGCCGTTGCTAAGCGAAACGGTGAGGGGCAGGAGAGCGACCTGGTTGGCGGGTACGCACTGTTCATCGCCGCTTACAATAGAGAGCTTCACGGCGGAGGGGGGCAGCTCAAAGGAAAAAACGTTTTTGAGCTGGCCTACATTTACCGCGGCGTTGTTGTCTTCAGAGTCCGTCCATGGATAGGCCTCCGGCAGCCCCATGCCCAGCTCGGCAAGCCGGTCATAAAACAGCTTCGCCACGTTTTTGAGCTGGCCGGCGTTTACGACAGTGTAGTTGTTGGCAGCGGCGTCATTGAGCCAAGCTTCCACCATGCCATGGATGGCATCGCCTGCGCCGTAACCATAACCGTCCATGTTCAGCATGGCGGTATGGGCGAAGTTCTTTAGCTGTCCAGCCGAGGCGGCGGCATGGTTATCCAGGACTGGCTGGCTGGGCTCCTTCAGCGTGTTCCACCAATTTGGCTCTGGGAGTGCCTGGCCCTTGCAACTCCAGGTCAGGATAAGGGCCGACAAATAGAAAAATCGGCGAAATGCGTGGCGAAAATGCCGCCCTGCCCGCAGAGCGTTCGTTTTGTGGTCACTCATAGAAAAAAAGAGCCGTTAAAGATGACTTGGCCTCGCGGACCTCTGGAGCGGCATCTGACCGCATACCTGTAGGTTTCCGGATGAGGGGCGTGAAATCTGGAATTAATTGCCCCCCGAGCTTGTGAAAACGCCCATGCTGATGCCACCTGAAGCCTGGTTGAGGATCATAACGTCGACGGAGGCTTTACCAAGCTGGGAAACACCCTCGCCGGAGGGATCGAGGACAAGGGTGGGCTGAAGGTTGGAACCCACCGCGGCAGGGTCGAACAGGCTAAGCCTATTAGCGGAATCCAGGTTCATGGAAGGCGCCACATGGTTCGGGGTGGTAGTGGCGTGCTCCCACAGCCAGCCAGCATTTTGCCGTGATTGAACAAAAGCCACGGTGGAAGCGCCATTGGGAAGGGCCTCTGTGGGTGCGGCATCGCTAAACTGTAGAGTGAACCCCGCGACGTTGGCGTTGTTCTGCCATTGGCCAAGGCTCAGAATGTTGCCGAGGATGTCGAGGCTTTGGAGTTCCGTGATCGCCCCAGCGCTTCCTATGCCGGAGTCGCCGGTGGTGTTGGTGTCTGCCACCATCGTTTCCCCAGTGGGCAGGCCCCGGAGGAACGTGAAGTCCGTTCCATTGAACTGGCCGTAGAGATTGGAGACCCCGGTTTGGGGATTATTGTAGACGACATTGTTGTCGGCATCGATCACGAGCTGCTGGCCGGACCCCGCGCCAACGTAAACGTCCTGCGTGCTGCCATCGCTGAGGTTGGAACGCTGCCAGCGGTGACCGTTGATCGTGACGTAGCCAGGATGACCGCTCAAAGGGGGATAGAGGGCTGCACCTACCGCCTGAATGCTGTGGCCGGCCAGAGGATCAAGAATTACGCCAGAACGGAAGATGGCAAGCGTCGTTCCAAGATCCGTGGGCTCAACCAGGCTGCCATCGGCACGCACCCACACTACTTGAGTGAGGTCAGCATGATTTACGTAGATATCAACACCTGTACCGATATGCGATGACACGTCCTCATAAGTGAACGTCCGTTGAAACGAAAACGGAATGCTGTCGATGATCAGCGATGCAGGGCCATACTCCGGACTGGATGCAGGCGGTGTCCAGGCTACCGAAAATTGCGCGGGGCGGATGTCAAGCCAGCCATAGCTGGCGAGGCTGTCAGGCCCGACCACGAAGCTGACGCTGCTCTGATTGTAAGGGGAATCCGGCGACCAGAAAAGGCCGCTGGCGGTGTGGGTTGAACTCGTGGAGGAGTCGTAGACCTGCCAATTGAAAGTACCGTCCCAAACACTGCCGTTGGCGGGAACGCGCACCGTGACGAAGGACCCGCTCTTAGGCCCCTGGTAAACGTAGCGATTGGGATCGAGCGTAGCGTCCAGAATGTTTAGGAACCAGGTTTCGCCGTTCACCCACAAGGCGGGGGGCGCGTTGTCAGGCAGCCCGACAAGACTGAGGGGATGCCCGACTGACAGGGCCGTACGCATGGGAACCGGGGAGTCGACGAACACGCCGTGGTCCATCAGGACCGTGGTCGTCGAGTCTGCGGCAGGCAGCCCCGCCAATGTCCCGTAAGAGGACGAGCCAGCCTGAAGGAGGCTCAGCCAGGCACCATTGCCACTGGTGTTTTGCAGGTAGTCCGGGCTGGTGTAGTACAAAGTACCGTTGGGCGTGCTGGTTAGAAAAGGCCAGAAAACCGGCGCACCGTTAACGGTCACATAGATGGCGGGCACCGCCCCTTCCGGCACGGAGGTCTGAGGAGTCGGGTCAGATTCTCCGGCGTAGCCAAGCAGGTAGGTGCCAGAGGTCGTCTGAAGGAAGGCGTACTTGTTCAGATTGGGGTCACTGGAACTGAAGGAAATGTACAGACCACCGCTGAAAACATTGCCGTGATTGTCATCGCCCCAGACATACAAGGCCCCAGGGCCTTGTAAGCCTGCGTACAGAAGGCCACCGGCACTGTTTGAATAGTAATCGCCACCCCAGGCGCCGGGATTGTAGGAAGCCTGGAAATAGTACCGGGTACCGTTTACCCAAATGGAAGGGGCTCCTGAGCCCGCAGAGCCCGTCGCCACAGTGTTGCCGTTCACATCACAGGCGTGCAGACGCGAAACCCCAGCCAAGCCAGAACCCGGGACCAACCCATGGTAGTAGGAATCGAAGAGGCCTTGGCCGACGCTCATGTGCTCATACCCGGTCAGGCTCAAATAGATGTTTGAACCGTAACCGTCATTGCCAACCAGCTTATACACCCCGGTTCCGTCGGTGACATACTGTGGAAAGGTGTCTCCATTGGGCCAGCTTGTGAATGGAGTGGTGGAAACCAGCCAGGAGAAGCCGGCAGCAAAGCCGCTAACGGCGTATTGTGGGCTGGCTGAGTATGGGGAGCCGCCGTCTTCAGTCCCGATATAGCAATCATCCTGAGTGATCGAAAAGCTCTTGGCAGTGTAATCGTAATCACCACGGCACGCATGTTGTTCGACGATGTTGTTGCCAGAGCCGTCCTGGATGGGGTTTCCGCTTCCGTCCTTCAATTCAACAGTGAAGGAGAGAAGGAAGTGCCCGGCTTTAAACCACATTTTATAATTGCTTCCACTGGGGCCCGTACCCGTCAGGTACAGGTCGCGCGGAGAAGTGGCTGATTCAAAACCGGTGGGTCCGCTTTGCCAGGTGGCCGCCGCCAAATTGACAGCTTCTCCGCCAGAAACCGCCACCCGGTCAGGCGCTGGCCAGTTGGCGAAGCTGTTGGATGCCATGGCCAGCAGGCTGAGCAACAATAAAGAGAGCCATTTGATCCCGCGCTGAACCGCGCCAAGTCCCAGCGCATTCCTGCCGGCAGAGAACCAGACTGCACCCCAGGTCCGGGATTGGCTAAAGGGATGGTGATATGAATGGATCATGGTCATTTAATGGACTTGGGGTGGGACAATGGCGGAGAGAGACGAAGCTCCAATTATTTGGTAAAAGCACGCTTCCTGGGAAGTTATTTAGTCAATTGCCTGCGCAGATGGATCATTGCAGACGAAAAAATCGCGGCGCTATGTCAATAAGCGCAGAAAATTGGCAGCCTCCCCCTCAGGACATCTGATCAATGTCAGGTGATTTGTCGCCTACTGCTAAGGCGGCGGGAGACTATGGAGCAGCAGCAAAATCACAAGCCGAAAAATGAAAAATTTTGATGCGCAGAAACCCTCGAATTTACAGTGGCAATAGGGGATGGGCGCATTCGCACGGTTTTCCCCAGAGAGCGCGCCAGGGATGTCGAACCTGCTACTGGAGATGTTTTGAAAAGGGGCATCGCTTCCCATGGGAATGCGGGCGGGAGCACCTGCGCGGCTGCCATCGCCGGCTTGAAGGCGGCAGAGGAGCTGGAAGTAAATGGAATAGCGCTTTGTATTGTAGGCGGCGGCACTCGCAACCGTGTTTGCCCTGATCACTCTCAGGAGAGCGCTGGCTGGATTTACTCCGACACGGCCAAAGACTGGCGAAGGCGCGATGTACGAAAAGCGGATAGTTGTCGTAAACGGTGGCACTTCCCCAGGAAATGCCCCCTTTTATGAAGTTCATCTCACCAGACCTGCTGCTTTCGGCTATTGTTGAATCATCCGATGATGCCATCGTCAGCAAGGATCTGAACGGGATTGTTGCGAGCTGGAACCCCGCTGCGGAACGCATATTTGGCTACACGGCGGAGGAGATGATCGGCCAGCCCATCATCCGCATCATTCCTGCTGAGCGGCTGGACGAGGAGCCCCGCATCCTGGACACGATCCGCAAAGGCGGGCGGGTCGATCATTTCGAAACGCGCCGCGTTCGCAAAGATGGAACCTACATCGACATTTCCGTCACCATCTCGCCCATTAAGAACGCGGAAGGGGAGATTGTGGGAGCCTCGAAGATCGCCCGTGACATTTCCACCCACAAGCAGGCCGAGGCCATCCTGGCCGCTCAAAAGTCGAAGCTGGAAAACTTGAACAGGGTGGGCCGGGCGCTGACGGGAGAGCTCGACTTGGAAAAACTTGTGCAGGTGGTGACCGATGCGGGCACGGAACTCTGCGGGGCCGCGTTCGGAGCCTTCTTTTACAACGTGAATGACGACAAGGGGGGCTCGTACATGCTGTTTGCTCTTTCGGGAGCGCCGAGGGCAGCATTTGAAAAATTCGGCATGCCCCGCAACACCCCCATTTTTGCTCCGACCTTTTCTGGCGAAGGCGTCATCCGCCTAGATGACGTGCAGGTCGATCCGCGCTATGGGAAGATGGCGCCACATTTTGGCATGCCGGCGGGCCACCTGCCGGTAAGGAGCTACCTTGCAGTTCCAGTGATTTCAAAAATGGGCGGGGTGATCGGCGGATTGTTTTTTGGCCATCCCCAGCCCGGGCGGTTTGCAGAAGACAGCGAGGTCTTGATGGTGGCGGTAGCGGCCCAGGCCGCCATAGCGATAGACAACGCGCGCCTTTATTCCGCGCTTGAGCGGGATCTGGCACAGCAAAAGCAATTGGAAAAGGCGCTTCGGGAAAGTGAAGCCGAAGCCATCCGGCAGAGCCAGATCAAGGACGAGTTTCTGGCCACCCTCTCCCATGAACTACGAACACCTTTGCAGGCCATCCTTGGCTGGACGCAAATCCTCATTTCAGGTGACAGTGATGCCGATGAGGTAAAGCTTGGCCTGGGAATCATTGACCGAAATGCTCATGCCCAAACCCGCATCATTGAGGATCTCCTCGACATGAGCCGGATTTTGGCGGGGAAAATAAGGCTGGATGTGCAAAGGGTAAGCCTTGCCCCGATCATTGAGGCGGCCATTGAGACGATCCGTCCATCCGCGCAGGCCAAGAACATTCGTTTGAGTCCATACTCGACCCGCTGGCCCAGCCCGTGTCAGGCGATCCCAACCGTTTGCAGCAAATATTTTGGAACCTTCTTAGCAATGCCGTGAAATTCACGCCTGCAAACGGGCGCGTGCAAATCCTGCTTGAACGCGTGAACTCACATCTTGAAGTGAGCGTGGTGGACAGCGGCCCTGGCATCGCTCCTGACTTCCTTCCCCATGTGTTCGAGCGGTTCCGGCAGGCGGACGGTTCCACCACAAGGGGGCAGGGAGGGCTTGGGCTTGGACTTGCCATTGTCAAGAACTTGACAGAATTGCATGGGGGGACGGTACGGGCGAAAAGCACCCTTTCACAAGGGGCCACGTTCACGATCATGTTGCCGCTTGCTCCATTGCGTGATGACCCCGAAGGGGAGGAGCGGCGGCACCCTTCAACGCCTCCGGAAAGCAGTGTTCCACGCGCTCTTCCCAAACTTGGCGGGCTCACTGTGTTGGTGGTAGACGATGAGGAAGACGCTCGGGAACTGGTGGCCTTGATGCTGAAAAAGGCGGGAGCAAAGACGATTTCCGCCGGCTCCGCAAAGCAGGCGTTTGACCTTGTGCGCTCCGCTCCTCCCGATCTCATTGTGAGCGATATTGGCATGCCCGTTGAAGACGGTTACTCGCTGATGAGCAAAATCCGGGCGTTACCGCCAGAGCAGGGCGGGAATGTCCCTGCCATCGCGCTTAGAGCATTTTGAATAATTTCATAGCCATTATGCTGGCATGTCTGCTATGATGGAGGCATGGCACTTTCCCTTGATCTGCGGCAGCGTATTCTGAAGGCTTATGACAAAGGCGAGGGCACCCGCGATGCGATTGCCGAGCGTTTTGCGGTCTCTCTGGGCATGGTCAAAAAGCTGCTTCAGCAACGGCGTAAGACAGGCTGCATCAAGCCCAGGCATCATCTCGCTGGGCGCAAGAAGACCATCGTTGCAGAGCATCGCATCGCCATGCGCCAGCATCTCCAGCACAAGCCCGACATGACCTTGGCCGAACTGCGCGATGTCTTGGGATTGGAGTGCACCGTGAGTGCGATCCATTATGTTCTGGCGGACATGGGCCTGACATATAAAAAAAGACAGTCCGCGCCTCCGAACAGGACCGCGAAGACGTCCGGCTTGCGCGGCGGCGCTGGAAGCGCAAGCAAGGCACGCTAGAGCCTTGGAGGCTTGTCTTTCTTGATGAGAGCGGGGCCAAGACCAACATGACCCGCTTCCGCGGCAGGGCTCCGCGGGGCCGCCGGCTGCATGCCTCGGCGCCTTGCGGCCGATGGCAGAACACAACGATGATCTCCTCCATCCGGCTGGACGGCACCACTGCCTGCATGCATCTGCCAGGCGCCGCTGACACGGCGGCGTTTGTCACCTATATCAGCCAGGTGCTTTGCCCAGTTTTGAGGACGGGTGACATTGTGGTGATGGACAACCTCTCAGTGCACAAGAGCCCCGAGGTGGCCGCGCTGGTGCAGGCTGCGGGAGCCGAAGTGCGCTTCCTACCAGCGTACTCGCCTGACCTCAATCCCATCGAGAAGATGTGGAGCAAGATCAAGGCTCTGCTGCGCAGCGCCGAGGCGCGGACCCCTGAACAGCTCGATGAAGCCATCAGCTTCGCCTTCTCAAAAATCACAGCCAATGACGCAGCGGGTTATTTTGCCTCTTGTGGCTATAGTATTATTTAAAATGCTCTAGCGCGTACACGCGAACGGAAGACCGCATTAAATCAATGACGGTGGGTTTTAACATGCATGTGTCCAAGCCCGCAGACACGGTGGAGCTGCTGACAATGGCGATGTGCCTGACCAAAGGCAAGGCTGCAAAATCACAGGACGAAGCCGCTCCTCAATAACCCCAGGCCGGGGCCACTCTCAGCGGTTTGCTCCGCTGCGGGTATCACCCAATCGGCGACCCCTTGCGGAACCAGGGCTGTGATGAGGGGTTTGAGATGCAGCGCGTTTACACGCGGCCTTGCTCAACGCTCTCGGCGAGAGCCATAAACTTCATGCCCGATCAAGATCAGGCCTGTGATGCCGGAAGCCAGCCAGAGTTGCGGCTGCGGCAGGAACCATCCGAAAAAGCCCACCGCAAAGCCAAGCGTGTAGCAAACCCAGGAACCGGCGGCGTCTTTGGCAATGCGCATGATTTTCTGTCGCGTCGTCCAGGGCGTGCGCCGCCAGTGGTCTATGCGTTCCCAAAGCAGGGGCCCAAGCCCTGCCGCTTCCTCATGAAGCTTTTGCAGCGCCAGCCTGGTTTCGAGGAAACGGAGCATTTCTGCGGGGGTGGGTACATAGGAAGCGTCCTCCTTGATATTGATGAAATTGCGTTGCGACCTCATCAAATGGGTCAGCAGTTTGGTCATGTGTTTTTGTGCCAATTTGGGCTCCTTGAACATTGCCGTTAAAGGCAGCCACCGGCAAATTCCGGTGGTGCCGGGTTGTTCAAAAAGCTGCAAAAACACAGCCACGACGTTTTTAGCCGAAGCCTTTTATATGTGCGCCGTCAACCCGGCGTAAGCCGAGAGACAGCACCAGTTACGGCTGGTGCGGCCGGTTTTTGCGGGCTTCTTGAAGGCCCGGAACGTAATTGTTCCAATGTGAGTATATCACACTCTGGTGAACGGGTAAATCAACAATCGACCGGCCCGCCTATTCTTCTTTAAGCTGCCGCTCTGCCTCCAGCCAGTGCTTGAGGTGGTCGCCGTCTTTGCAACCATCGTCCAGATATTTCAGGTAGGCCACGACTTTGATATCCTCGTGGGAAGGAAAAGCTGTGCCCGCTTCACCGACCTCGCGGCTAGTGTCAGAAAGCCCGGCCCCTTCCGGGGCATCGCCCGCAACGGTACTTTCAGGGGCGGCGTTGGATTCTGATCCTTTCATGCACATCAAGATCGTTTTTCAGCAATGAACTGGCCGCATACATGCTAAAGACGCAACCACGCTTGGGTTTCATGGGCGGCCTGAAGGCCGCTTTCAAGGGTCGGGCCGGGCGGGCAAAATTCCGCAGTTTTGGCAGAGCGAGCATAGCCGAGCGCCGCGCTTCTTGCCCCCTTGTTCAAGGGGGCAAGAACCGCAATTCGATCTCAAGCCGTCTGTTCCGGCTGCACATTCATGATGTAGTTTGCCGCCTTCTGCGCCTGGGCGGCTGCCTTGATGATCCAGCCTTTAGCGTCTTTGGATTTCAATGCGTCGATCCAGCTTTGCAAATAGGCGGCAGAGTTTGCCAGCTCGCCATCGGCAATGCCAGCATGGGCGCAAAGGAAGGAAGCGGCCATTTCCGCAACCAACTCTTCCTCGGCGTAAATCTTGACCGAAGTATCCCCGCTCGCATCTATGCCCTTGTTTTCCAGCAGTGAAGCGCGGGCAAGGCGGGATTCGTGGCCTGAAGAATGCGCCACCTCATGAAAAAGCGTGCTGTAGTACGCTTCTTCGCTGGCGAAAAATCCGCGCTCAGGCATGTGCACGCAATCAGTGGTGGGGCGGTAGCACGGCACCGCGCTACCCTCCTTAAAGGCTGGCGGGTTGGGCATGGCTGCAATAATGCGGCGGGCCTCATCGCAGCGCTCGGATACCGGCAGCGGCACGGGGGCCGCGTCGACGGGAAAGCTGATGCCCTCGATCTGCGAGGCATGAAACACGGTGTAGCCCTTGAGGTATCCGCGGGTTTTCGCTTCTTCATCTTCGCCGGCGGCGGCTGCATCTTCTTCCTTGGTGTAGGTGCCGAATTTGATGACCAGATGCCCGCGCTCGCCTTTCTTCACGTGTCCGCCAAGTTCCTTGGCCTGCAGGAAGGTGAGGAAATAGGGCGAAGTAAAGCGCAGGCTTCCCAATAGAAAGACGTTGATTCCCTGGTATGCCTTGCCGGATGAGAAGTTGCGGGGAAAGCCCACCTTGGAAAAGTAGGGCGATTTCCAGGGCACAACGCCTGCTTCAAGCTGTTCAATTATGCGGTCTGTTACCTGCTGATAGATGTCTGTTTTCACTGTTTTTCCTCCTTGGTTTCTGGTTTTGCAAAAGCACATTTGCGCTTTGCAAAGCCATGCGTGCCCCCAGCCGGAGGAAGGGCGGGCAGTCACAGGGAGGCTTCGAAGGAGGGGCATCCCCAAAGTCCCGCAAGGCCCGCAGGGGCGAGGACAATTTGGGGAGACCTTTGGATGCCCTTGACGGCCCGAAATTCCGCGAGGCATCAAAGCCGGCAAACGACGGAGAAGAGGCCGGTGCCAATCACTGCCGGCAGGCAGCAAGCTTCACAGGGCAGGATGTGCCGGACATGGAGCGGACGGCATGCCGGTAGCGTAGTGTCCGGCGGCGTGCTGCTCTGTTCAGGAAAAGGGAGGTTGGCGTTGTTCGCCGCTCCCGGGCGAAGTGCGCCAAGCGGTGGGACCTAAAATCACCACAGCCTGGCATTCACATGCCGGGCTGACATCCTAGCAGGCGGGGAAGCAAGCTGGCCCCGGAGGCGGGCAATGGGGGATGGCAGCCGAGGCGGCAAGGCGGGCGAAAGCGGCCAGTAGCCATTGCCCGCCAATGGGGCGGGATTGCTTGCGGCAGCGGGCGGGCCGGGGGGGTTGCGGGGTGTCCCCGCGAGAATGGGTAGCCGCGCATGAGGCACGAGTAGCGGCGAGGGAAAGGCTTTTCCCTTCTCAACAACATAACCAAAAGAATTCTTGCAATACGGTCAGGTCATGGGCATTTTTCTTGCCACTATTACGTAATATGTGGTCTGACCGTGAAACTGAGCAGGACTGCCTTGGATACCAGGCTTATGTGCGGGTGCTTGGTAGGATATGTACGCACAAAGACCTTGCGCCGCTGACATTGGGAATCTTTGGTCCATGGGGGAGTGGAAAAACCAGTCTGATGCGAATGTTGCTTCGGGAGGTTGAAGCCACGAAAGGCGAGAAAAAACGTAATACCCTGTGGTTTAACGCATGGATGTATGAAGGGCGGGAGGAAGCGCAAAGCGCTTTGATTCATGCAGTGCTGGCAGACCTTCAAAAGGAGGTTGGCCTTGCCGATGAGGTCAGGCAATTGGTGGACAAGCTAAAAAAGGGGGCCAGCGTGTTGAAGCTCGGAAGGTTCATCACCAAGAGTGCCATCACCTTAACGCCCGACATCGAGGGGTTCCTTGATTGCTTTAAAGAAGGATCAGAAAAAGTGGCCAGCACAATGGAGTCATTTGAGGGGGACTTCAAAAAGCTGCTGTCAATGGTGGGCGTTGACCGGATCGTTGTCTTTATTGACGATCTTGACCGATGCTCCAGTGCCAAAGTCATCGAGACATTCGAGACAATCAAATTGTTCCTTAATACCCCTGCGTGCACGTTTGTGATTGGGGCGGATGCCGAAAAGATCCAGCTGGCAGTTGGCGAGGTATACGGAGTGAATGACCTCAAACGGCAGAAGGACTACCTGGAAAAAATTGTCCAGATCCCGTTTAGCATTCCGGCCCAGGACATTCGTGACATTGGTTGCTACGTGGGCATGCTGATCGTCGGTCGCCACCTCAACGAGCAGGCGTGGAGAAGGATGTCGGATGACCGCGCAACGTTCTACGCACCGAAGCACTCGTTGGCCGATGCGTTTATCAACTGGGTTAACGACAACCACATTGCATTTGAAGAAAATGTTGCGGCGGCCACTGAGGAGCTAAATTCCGTGCTGCCTCATGTGGATACCCTGGCACGGGGCTTGCGAGGAAACCCCCGGCAGATTAAGCGGTTCCTGAACATCTTGTCTCTGCGCCGCCAGCTTGCTGCTGAAAACAGGCTTGATGAAATCGAGCCCGCGTTGCTCGTGAAGTTTGCTGTATTGGAATACGTATGGGCAGAGTTCTTCAACACATTGGCCGAAACAGTCGATCCAAATACCGGCACAAGCGAGCTCTTAGAGCAACTGGTGCTTGCCGACGAAACCTCCGAGGCGCTGGAACAATCGCCGACGCTGATTTCATTTCTGGGAGAACCAGGCCTGCCGGACTTCATAAAATCGGACCCGCCTTTAAGCGGAAGCACAAACCTTTCTCCTTATCTGTTCCTGGCCCAGACGGCGTTGAATCGCGGCCAGGCTCAAGGCATCATCTCAGTTGACGAAAAGGTCAAACAGCTTGTCCGAACTATTGAAGGTTCTGACTCCCTGATGGCGCGCTCGGCCGCCAAAAGAGCTGCCGCTCAGGAGCCCGCACTTGTTTCCGCTATTGTTCGCCAGCTCGTCGGCGATCTGCCGGCGGCAAAAGAAGCTACGGCAATTACAAACATCTTGTCGGCGTTCAGCATAATCGGGGAGCAACATAAAGACCTCTATAAGGGGATGATTAAGGCAGTAGGCGATCTGGATGCAAGAAATCATGCGGTAGCGCTGGCAGCTGCGACGCTACTTCACAAAATAAAGCAGGCAGGAGGGGATGTCCCGGAGGCGTTGATTATCAAGTTCCAGGGCGCTTCCAAAATCGCTGCGGCGCTCGCAGTTCCACGCAAAAAGAAGCTTTAACTGATTATGGGAACCTCCAAAAGCTATCCTACTCCCAGCGGCGGTGGGTGGACGCAGTTGAAAAACGACATCACCGACAAAATGGCCGGGAACAAAGCCATTTCGGCGTCACAGATAGTTGGTGGATCGGTTAGGGCGATGGGAGGAATCGGCCAGTCTTCAGGCGGAGGTGGTGGCGGCAGCGGAGGAGGTGGCGGCGGCAGCAGAGGAGGTGGCGGCGGCGGTAGCAGAGGAGGCGGTGGATCTGGAGGCAGAGGTGGTGGAGGACGTAGTCGCGGCAGCGGCGTTGGCGGAGTCGTTTCCGGTGTGGGCGGATTTGGGCAGGCTGTGCAGGGTGGAGGGCTCGACAAGGGCCTGGAAAAGCTCGGTTTAGAGGATTTGAAAAACCGCCCTGCTGGTGAGGTAATTGCAAAAATTGCTGAGCACCTTTGCCAGGGGCAGGACGCTCTTCGACATGAAGCCATGGTGGATGCATTGAAAAACGCGCTGCTAGAGGCTGCTGCGCTGCAAGATGGCATTCAGTACAGCGACCTCGATTCGGCGCTTCAAGAGTATTTCGCCCAGAACGGTGTCGAAGCTCTGGTTGAGGGTTTCATGAGCAATTATGTGTACGATGAGGTTTGGATGAAAATCGAAAACCACAGTGAACTGAGGGCCGAAATAGCAGCGTCCTCGCAGGCGCTGAGCACCGCTGTTGGACAGGCTTGCCGTGACCATGTCGGTAGCGTGATAGCGGAAGCCCGGGAGTCAGGCCAGTTCTCAAGTATTGATTGGTTTGGAAGTGATGGCATCGAACTTGCCAATCAAATTGTTTCGGATTTAAACACGCGATTGAGTGCCCTATGAAAAATGGATCGGTGAAGGTTGTTCGCTACATTGGCAAAGGTAAGACTCTGCCCAGGGAATATCTAGATTGCCTCGATGCAGAGAGTGGTTATGTAGTTGTCGATTCTCTACAGGGAGGGAATGTTACGCTTAGAGCAAGCCTTGATGAACATCCTGTCCAGTTCTCGGTTGGCATGCTCACAAGGGACTTTTTAGACATTGCGACCCTGGTCTATGTGGTGGATGAGGTTCTTTCGCGTGACGAAGCTGACGACCATTGGACAAGGCGGTTTGACGTCATGGCGCCGGTTGCCAATCCGAAGCTTTGGAAGAAGAATGCAGCGGGTCTATCACAAATGCTCCGAACATTGGCGGGCGACAACTACTCGTTTAAATGGTGCAGCCGGCCAAGTGGCTTGCGTAATTTTGGCAATCACAAGAGGAACGTACCAAAAGGGTATGACGCCGTGTGTTTGTTCTCAGGTGGTATTGATTCGTTTTTGGGGGCGCATAAGCTGTTAAAGGAAGGAAAGCGGCTCCTGCTCGTAGGCCATCAAGCAGATGGCACGGCAGCAAAGGCTCAAAAAGACCTCGCGGGTATGTTGCGGCAATGGTTTCCTAACCGCTTGCGGCTTATTCAGTTTCGGGGGGCCCGCTCGATGGCCGAGGGACCCAGGTACGAGCTGCCGCCAAAGTGCGAAGAGACGCACCGTCCCCGTTCATTTCTGTTCCTTGCATTAGCGATCACAATTGCAAACGGCGTGGGTATTTCATCGGTTTACATACCGGAGAACGGTTTGATTGCGCTAAATCCGCCATTAGGTAAAAGCCGCCTGGGGACACTTAGCACTCGCACGGCGCATCCCAAATACTTGACAGAACTTGGCGATTTTTTGAGGGCAACGGGAATCTTTAGGGGGCATATCAAGAACCCGTTTTTGTTTCAGAGCAAAACGGATATGCTAAATAATATCGACCCGACGTTATCCGCTGCCTTGAAGCGCTCGGTTTCCTGTGCGCGGCCCAGCCGCTACAAGAATCTTGGGGTTCGGCATTGTGGCTACTGCGTCCCTTGCATCTACCGCCGAATCGCAATGGCAGGCGCCTCACTGGACGTGCCAAGTGACTACGCATTCGACGTTTTTCGGCGGATCAATGCACTACCGAAAGACAAACAGCTCGATTTTCGCTCTCTAGTGACATTCGCAAAATCATTCCTCGCCATGTCGGGCACGGGCAAGGAGCTTGTCGTTCTTGCGCATGGATCATTCCCTTTGGAAGCGGCAGAGCGGTTTGGAGATCAGCCGGTGACATCATTTTCCGCCTGGTCAGAGATGATCGAACGCTGGGCGGCTGAGTTCCTGGGGAAGTTGCAAACGATCACAACTGCTGATACCAGGCGTACCATCGGTCTATGACAGGACAAAAGCGAATCAAGGCTTTGTCGATCAGGCAGCCCTGGGCCAATCTGATTGTCAGCGGCGAAAAGACGATTGAGACACGCGTGTGGGCCACGCCGTATCGCGGACCTTTGTTGCTGCTTTCGTCCAAAAAGCCGGACATCAGTCCGGCGGGATGTGCAGTTGCCATTGCCGAGTTAGTGGAGTGCCGGCCGATGAGGGTAGAGGACGAAGTGGCGGCTCGGTGCGCCATTTACCCGAACGCGGTTGCGTGGGTGTTTAAGAACGTCCGCCCACTTGATCCCTTTCCAATGAAGGGGAGGCTCGGCCTGTTTGATGTTGATGTTCCAACCGATCTCCTGAGGTTTCTCCCCGCCCCATGAAGTGAGATTGCAGCTTGGCATTCACATGCCTGGCTGCCACTCTGGCAGGCGGTGAAGCGAGCTTGACCTGGATGCAGGAAGTGGCCGACGGCAGCCGAGGTGCCGAGGTGGGAAAGTGGGCGAAAGCAGCCGGTAGCCATTCCGGCCGATGGGCGGGCTGCTTGTGGTCGGGGGCGGGGCGTTCCGGGGTGTCCCCGCTGGAATGGGTATCCGCTTACGAGACACGTTTAGTAATGATGAAAAGCCTTTCCCAACGTAGATCGGAAGCAGAACAAACGAGATTAACGCTTGCAGTTGTCTAGGTGAAAGCGCTAGCGTTCAACGCAAGTGGACCTCCCCTATGATCAGGAAAATATTATCAATTAAAAATGTTGGCCGATTCGAAAACTGCGCATGGCGAGGCGGCACGCAATTCGAAAAAATGTCATTGATGTACGCTGAGAACGGCAGAGGCAAAAGTACTTTCTGCGACATCCTGAGGTCATGGCAAACAAATGAACCCAACATCGTGCTTGGGCGCAAGCGCCTTGGAGCAACTGGGGACTGCGAAATTGCACTTCTTTCTGAAGGCGGAAAAAAAGCAACCTTTAAGGCAGGAAAATGGGATGTTGCAAAGCCGGAGCTAGCGATTTTTGACATGGCTTTTGTGCATCAGAATGTTTACGCCGGTGATCACATTGACCATGAGCACAAGAAGAATTTGTACCGCGTAATCGTGGGTGAAAACGGGGTGAAATTGGCTAAAAAAGTAGAGGACCTCGACGCAGATTCCCGCGAGGCTACGAAGCTGGCAAAGACGAAACTGGACTTGATCAATGCAAAACTGCCGCCCGGAAGGGACATGAAAGCATTTGCAAAGATACTGGCCGATGACCAAATAGCTCAGAAAATTGCCGCGAAAGAAGAGGAAATTAAAACTACAGAGTTTGCAGAAAAGAAGGCTGCCGACATCCAGGCAAAAGGTTTGCTCCAAGAAATTGCGCTGCCGGCTGTGCAGGGTGATGTGGAGCAGTTGCTGGCAAAGAAGTTGCCCGCTTTACAGCAAGATGCTGAAACACAGTTGCGCGAGCATCTGAAATCACACACAAGGGGGGCAACTGAGGTCTGGATTTCCGAAGGCCTTGGCTACCTAAAAGATGAAACCTGCCCACTGTGTGGCCAAAGCACGCATGACCTGAACCTCATCAAAGCGTACCAGGCATTCTTCGACACATCATATGCAACACTGAAATCGTCGTTGACGCGAACGGAAAGAGTAGTGGCGACGTCGTTTGATGAAAGGGTTATTTCCCAGGCGCAAAAACGACTCACCGACAATGCGGCATTGCACGTGTTTTGGCGTGAACTTGGGATCACCACAGGCAAAAGCCTGCCTGTCATTGACGCCATGAGCGATGTGCTTTCGAATATCCGGAATGAGGCAATAGCTCTGCTAAAAGAAAAAAGCGCTTCGCCGTTGGACGCCGTGCCGCTTTCGGAAAATTTTGAGGCTTCGAAAAAAGCCTACAATGACGTCTGCGCGAAAATCTTAACCTATAATGAAGAAGCGCGTACATTTAACGCCGCGGTCACCGCCTACAAGGGAAAACAAGGCACTAATACATCCGCAAAGTTGAAGGCAGAGTTGGCAGAGCTTAAGCTTATCCAGCTGCGCCATTCGCCCGAGATGTTGAAAATGATTGCTGAGTATAAGGCGGCAGAGGAGAATAAGAAAAAACTGGCCAAGGAAAAAGATGAAGCGAAAAATCACCTTGATGCGCACAGCGCAACAGTGCTTTCACTTCATGAAATCAGGATCAATGATCTATTAAAGAGGTTTGCCGCTGGCTTCAAAATCGGTAGCACTGACCGTAGCTACGTTGGCGGGAAACCAAGCTCAAGTTTCAAGCTGCTAATTAACAATGTTGGAGTTGAACTTGGTGATGAAAACACTCCAAGTAGCAGGCCTTCGTTTCGAAACACGCTGAGCGCTGGGGATCGAAGCACTCTGGCGTTAGCCTTCTTCATTGCCCAGTTGGAACGGGACGCGAATTTGGCTGACAAGATCGTGGTGTTTGATGACCCATTCACGAGCCAAGACCGCTCAAGAAGGACCGCAACTCAAACGCTCATCTGCAATTTAGAATCAAAGGTAAAACAGGTTTTGCTGTTCTCGCATGACCCACATTTCCTGCGCTCAGTCTGGAATGGCCGGAAGAGTGGGGCTGCAATTTCCTGCTTCCAATTCTCGCGCATGGCGAATGGCACAGCCGTGGGGGAATGGGATGTTGAAAAGGAGACAGCAAGTGAATATACAAAGAAACATCGCGTGCTCTGGGAGTACTGCTTCGAAGCCCACGTTTTCAGGGGCTCTACACGCGAAGTGGCTCAAACAATAAGGCCCGTTCTTGAAGAATATTTAAAGTTGAAGCTTCCGCATTGCTTCGCGGATACGGAATGGCTTGGCGATTTCATTGGAAAGATTCGCAATGCACCTGCTGGTGACCCATTGGAAGCAGCGAAGCCAATCCTTCCCAGTGTTGAGCAAATCAATGAATACGCCAAGCGTTTCCACCACCGCTCAAATCCTTCAGCCGAGACTGAGATCGTGGAAGACACTGAACTGCTGACTTTTGTTCAGATGACCTTGGATGTTGTCGGAGGTTTCTAATTGGAATTTTAGCGTTGTTTTGAAGCTGTCGCCTCATAGATCAATAAATTGAGTGGTCCTCACCATCCGCTCTGAAAGAGTAGCTCGCTAATTTAACATGTGCGTACCTGCGTGAGATAATTCACAAAATGTTACGGGTAGTTGTAAGCACAAGCGCGGCGGCTGCCCTCCAGTATTACACGAATGGGCTCACGCGGGAAGACTACTATTCTGAAGGTCAGGAACTGATCGGCAAATGGCACGGCAAGGCGGCAACGATGCTGGGCCTGGCCGGGGATGTGCAGCGGGAGCAATTTGCGGCGCTGGTGGAAAACCGCCACCCCGGCAGCGGGGAAAAGCTCACGCCCCGCAACCGTGCGGGGCGGAGGGTCGGCTACGACCTCAATTTCCACGCGCCAAAAAGCCTGTCCGTTCTCTACGCGCTCACGCAGAACAAGCAGGTGCTGGCAGCGTTTCGGCAGGCGGTGGCTGACACCATGTGCGAGCTTGAAGAACGCGCCGAAACCAGGGTTCGGAAGCAGGGCGGCAAGGGAAACCGCACCACCGGCAACCTCGCCTGGGCAGAGTTTGTGCATTTCACGGCCAGGCCGGTTGGAGGCGTGCCTGATCCGCATCTTCATGCCCACTGCTTCACCTTCAACGCCACCTTTGACCAGGTAGAGGGCAGGTGGAAGGCGGCGGAGTTTGGAGCCATCAAAAAAGAGGCCCACTACGCCGAAGGTGCGTTTCATGCGCGGCTCTCGGCAAGCATGGCGGCGATGGGCTACACCATCCTCCGCAAAAAAGGCGGCTGGGAGATTGGCGGAATGCCGCAAGGCGCACTCGACAAATTCTCCAGGCGCACCGCGGAAATTGAAGCGAAGGCGGCAGAGCTCGGAATCACTGATCCCAAAGCCAAAGACGCCCTCGGCGCTGCAACCCGCAAGGGCAAGCGCCACGATCTGACTTTTCCGGAGCTTCTGGCGATCTGGGGAGCGCGGCTTACGGCGGAGGAGAAGGCGGCAATTTCCAAGGCGTGTTTCGAGCGCAAAGATCAAGGCCCGGCAAAGATCACGGCAAAAGCCGCGCTGGACTATGCGGAAGCCAAGCTTTTTGAGCGGCAATCAGTGGCACCGCGGGGTCACATTCTTGCGGCGGCGCTTCGCTATGGAGCTGGCACCCTTTCACCCGAGGCCATTAAGGCCGAGTTCGAGCGGCGGCAATTCATTGGCCGCAAAATCGGCGATGACCATCTTTGCACGACACAAAACGTGCTGGCGGAGGAACTGGCACTTCTTGCCTTCGTGCGCGGCGGCCGGAATTCTGCAATGCGCCTTGGCGGTCGCGGCAAGCTGCAACTCGATGCCACGCTTTCCGATGAACAGCAGGGGGCGGTAAAGCACATTCTTTCCAGCCGTGACCAGGTGATTGCCATCAAAGGCGCTGCCGGCGTCGGCAAAACCACGCTGATGCAAGAAGCCCAGCGGCAGATTCAAAGGGAGGTGTGCGCTGCGCTAAATGGCCGTGGGCTGAAGGTTTTTGCCTTCGCGCCCTCGGCGGCGGCTTCGCGCGAAACCTTGCGGGAAGCGGGTTTTGAAGGAGCTGATACTGTTGCCCAGCTCCTGGTGAACACGAAACTGCAAAGGCGGGTCCGGGGCAACGTGATCTGGATCGACGAGGCGGGGCTCCTTGGCACTCGCGATCTGCGGCGAATCCTGCAAATTGCGGACAGCAAAACCCGCATCATTCTGACCGGCGATGCCGGGCAACATGCACCGGTGCCAAGGGGTGACCCGTTCCGGTTGCTGCCAAAATACACGGGCCTACGTGTGGCCGAGGTCAACGAGATCCGGCGCCAGCAGGTCGAAGACTACCGGCAGGCAATCATTGCCATCAGCAAAGGCGACCTCCGCACCGGCTTCCGTAGGCTGGAAGCGCTGGGTGCATTCGTCGAAATCGAAAACGACGCAGAGCGCTACCGCGAACTGGCTCTCGATTACCTGGCGCTGGGAAAACACGGAAACTTCCCGCTGGTGGTATCCCCCACCCATGCCGAAGGCGCAAAGGTCACCGATGCCATCCGCGCTGCCCGGCACGAGGCAGGCCAACTCAAAAATGAACGCCCGTTCACGCAGTACCAGGAACTTCGCTGGGAAGAGGTGGAGCGGAGCCTTCCTGAAAACTACCACTCTGGTCTGGTGGTGCAGTTCAATCAAAACGCCCGCGGCATCAAGCGCGGCGAAATGTTCAAAGTGATTGGCCAGGGTGAAAACGGCGTAGAAATGCTGGCTGCAAACGGTAGGAAAGCCCTGCTGCCGCTGGCCGAAGCGGAAAAGTTTCAGGTGTTCGAGGAAAAGGCAATTGCCGTTGCCATAGGCGAGCGCATTCGCATCACCCGCAATGGCACCAGCCAAGACGGCAAACGGCTGAATAACGGCAACAGCTTCACGGTGGAAAAGTTTGGCCGCAGCGGCGAAATCCTCCTCAGCAACGGGGCGGTGCTGGTGGCAAACCACGGGCATTTCACGCATGGCTACTGCCAGACTTCACTTTCATCGCAAAGCAAGAGCGTGCGGGATGTACTGGTGGCGCAAAGCAAAAACTCCTTAGTTGCAAGCTCCCGGGAGCAGTTTTACGTGTCGTGCAGCCGTGGCAAAGAAACCATCCGCATTTACACCGATGACCGCAAAGCACTGCAAGAAGCTGTCGGCTACACCTCGAAGCGCATGGCAGGGGTTGAACTTGCCAATCTGAGCCACAAAGACATTTCCGATTTTATGGCAAGTGAATTGGGAGCTAGGCAATGGCGCGAAGCGGTGGCAAGCCGGCGCGGGGCGGACGGCGCAAAGACTTTCGTAAAGCACCTTGCCGAGCAGAGGAAAACAGAGCCTCGGCCGTCTGGCCAGGTCATCGACTGGCGCGGCTACGTGGAAATGCGCCGCGCCAATATCACTGCCGATGGCAAAAGCCGCTCCAAAGGCTATGGCGGTCAGCCAAGCAAAAAGCAGAGGCAGCATGCCAAAGGCTTGAGCACGCTACGGCCCACACAGCATACGAAACCGGTCCGTGACCAGATGGCAAAGAGCAAGGAGGCGGCAGCCACCAAAAAAGAGGCCCCTGCCAAAGAGCGAAAGCCTGCGCCAAAATCCAGGAAAGAGCGTCTGGTGAGCGCATACCGAACCGCTGCTGAGCACTTCAAGAAAATCGCAGACAAGGTGCGTGGCAGGAGCGCCCAGGCCAAAAGTGAAAAGACGGTCAAGATGGGCAGGGCTACCATCAAACCAAGTCAACAAAACAACGCCAAGCGGGCCGCACAACATGCGGGTCGAACCAAGGCGGCGGACGTGAATAAAGCGGCAGAAGCACAGCGCAAGGCAGCCACAAAAACCAAGCAGGCTGCGCCAAGGCCCGTGGTCGTGAGGAAGTGAAAACATGAGCAGCAAGATTGACGAAATCCTGAAATCCAGGCAGCAGCAGCCGGAGCAAGTGGAGGCACCAGTGGAAGAGGCGGACAAGTTCTTTTCCGCTTTGCTAGGCGAGGGCTTGCAGGAGCATTTTTTGGAACTGCAATTCCGCAATGGCCTGCAAACCTGCTTCAGCTACAACGATCTACTTTGGTTCAACCACGATCCCGAGGCGGGCTGCATTGATCTGGAAATCGGCGGCTTCATGATCTCCATCAAAGGCCGGGGATTGAAGCGCCTGTTTGCCAGCATTAAAAGCAAACGCGTGGCCTGGGTCAGGGAAGCGGACAGTGAAATGCAGGACCACAGCGAAAACGAATGCTTCGTGGAGGAAATCAGTATTACACCGCCGCAAGGGTTCGCCGAGGAAGAACCAGTGGAGTAATGCATTGCTGGAGGTTCACAAGAAAATAGCCGTTTGCCCATGACCTGGAAAATTGTTCGCTCCTTCCCGAAAATTGCAATCGTGCTTTTCGTGATCCTTGGCAGCACCGCAGCCTTCGCGTTGTGGTGGCTGGCAAGGCCGCATGGAAAGCCTCCGCCGCCGCAAATGGTGACGGGACCGGAAACACCAATTCCGTCCACGCCTCCCCCCCCCGTAGAAGAAACCAAAGAGCAGAAAACGCCAAAACTGCCGGAAAAGCTGTCCTCGCTGGTGCTGGTCGGAGCGGACCTCTACGACATTGATAAGGGCGAGCTGCTCATTCCAAACTGGCTAGGCGGTATTCCGCAGCGCCTTTTTTACCAGCCAGAAACCAACCGCTTGATGGCACAAACTGAACGGGGTGTGCTCAGGTTCGCCCTGGATGGCACGCAAGACGGCGTGCTGGGCGGGGATCTTGTGCCAGCATTCACCCATGACGGCAAATTCGCCATCTACGTGAAAAATGGTGATATCTGGACGGCTGAGGTGGACTGGAAGGGCTTTCGCTTCACCAACGAGCGCCAAGCCACTAAAATCGGCCAGTTTTACGCCCCGTTCTTTGCGGCAAACATCATGCTGGGCTCAGAAAAGGCCATTGTGGTGCGGAATCAAAACCAGCTTGTGCGGGTGGATCTGCTGAAGGGCGATGTGCAGCCTGTGCGGCTGCCGCTGGGTGATTTGGCCAAACGGCGTTCTCCTGATGGCAGGTTCCTGGTCGGCGACGAGCCGAAGAACATTTACGCCTATGACGTGGAAACGGCAGAGGCCAAGAACTTCCCCACTGGCCGCGATAGGCTCCTGGATTTCCAGTGGCTGGATGACAAGCGCTGCGCCTTCATCGTCGCGGGCAGGGGTGTAGCCCTTTACGACCGGACGAAAAACGCCGTCGAAGAGGTCACTGCCCTCCCGATCCTCTGCAACAAGATTGGGGGGCCTTCGCCAGACGGCCGCTACGTGTTTTGCGCGGGGAGGCAGGGCATTGTCATTGTGGATGTAAAGGCCAAGACAGTGGAGAGCTTTGGCACGGCTGGTGGAGATTTTGGCTGGGTCGGCGCTGAGACGTTAATCTACTCAAGGGATGTGTCTGACAGCAGCATACGGGGCACATGGCTGCGTACTATGGGTGAGCTGGAGCGGCTGGTCACCGCAGACCCGTATGCAGTGAGAATGACTGATGGCGGGGCGATTGCGTTGATGAGGGAGCCAAACCTTGTTCTCTTCGCAAGCCGCACCACGCTCTACCGAATGAAGCCTGACGGGTCCGAACTCAAGGAGGTAGCGAAGCTGGCAAAGCCTGCGGAGAGAATTCAGGCGGTAGAAATTTGGGGAAGGTAGTTCCGCTCAAAAATTGAACCGGCACTTACCATCGGCGGGGGGGCTGCTGATGTAGGAAGCAATCAAAACCCATACTCGACTACCTGACAGCATGTGGTGGGCTTCCCCTCTTAACCATCACGTTACGAGTAAAAGACACGCTCGGTGAATCGCAACTACTGGGACCCGTGTGGCAATTTAGCTGCGATAAACCGCGTCCCGCAAGAGCATCAACGAGCCGTCTATCTTTCATTTCTCTGGCCAACTGAAGTGGTGTTGTCCCGCTATTGTCTTTCGGCCGAAGATGGCAACCACCCTTTTTAAGCGCACGTACGACTTCAACATGATCTGCTTCAACGGCAAAATGGAGCGGTGTGCGCCCGAGCCAATCTCTCGCGTTTATGGCTGCGCCAAGTTGAACCAACTTTTCAACGGCCCTCCTGTGGCCCGCTCTCGCAGCTAGATGAATAGGGGCTTCTAAAACCCTGGACCTGGCATTAATATCAGAACCACAACTTGCCAATATAGAAATTACGTGACACTGCCCATGTTCAGCTGCTACATGCATTGGAGTTTTTCCATTCATGCTCGAATTGGCAAAGAAGGGATTGAATAAAGCCAAGTTCGGGTCTGCTCCAGCTGCAATAAGCGATCGAACAAAGCGAAAATGTCCTTCGGCACAAGCAACATGGAGGGCGGTCCAATAATCACTGTTGGTGGCATTCAAGTCTGCTCCGCCGCTGAGAGCCCGGGATAAAGTTTTTTCATCGCCTTGCTCGGCTGCCAGGAAAAGCTTTTCAATACTGGCTTCGATTTTGCTGACGTCAGGCACAACTCCTCCAAACAAAATTATTACCCTAAACATTCCATTTACGCCACCGGCATATCAGGCTTAGAACATGGTGTCAATAGGCTTTTTAGGCTGCAATTCGAGTATTATTAGCTTGTCAGAAAACACGATTTCGCTACTCTCAACCCCAGGCTTCCTACTGTAATTTATGAAGAAAAAAGCTACGCACTCATCCCTACAACCGAGGAGCGACCTGGAAAATGATAGTGATGCCAATTTCAATGACCTCCTGAAAGGATTCGGCCGCCCAGGAAAGCCCTGGGTCGCGTTTCTCGGCTCCGGCGTGTCGTACGATCTTATGCCACTCTGGATGGGTACCATAGAGGCCATAGTTGACGAATACATTTTCCGCGAAAGGCGCCACACACTCTTCAACGCTCCTTCGTTTCGAGATAAATTGCGTGACCTTGGGAGGAGGTTCCCGGCAAGATTTATTGAAACTGTGAAAGGCAAAAGGAGCGTTGGAGGCACGGTGACGCCGTATTCATGGTACCATGAGATGTTGAGTGATGTCTTTTCTAAGCGCGTATGGCGGCACGAAGCGAATGATCCGAAAAAGCAAATGTGTTTCACGCCGCTAGCTCACGCTTTGGCGCAAATTCCATTCGCAGGTTATGTTACAACCAATTATGATGACGGGCTTTTCTTTGCCCTAAAAAGCATCTTGCCAAACCTCAAACAAGAAGATGTGCTGAGGATTCACGACCCTGCAGAGCGCAACACTAAGCTACCAAGTACGAGTCCTTGGATATTTCACCTTCACGGTCATCACAGTAAGGCGGAAGCAACAATGGTGTTGAGTGGTGACGAATATGACATGTCATCTTCAGACCCGCGTTACCACGACTGGTTAGCGCGGATATTCACTGACTACAACGTGGTCTTTGTTGGATACGGCTTCAACGACCCGTGGTTAGATTCAATTATTTCCAAAGTAGTGAAGCCGCGGGTGGGGCCTCAGGTTGAGGCGGAAAGATATATATTTCATCCTATTCTTCCTGGAGATGACACGGTGGTTCATGAATCCACGAACAAGGTATTGATGGCTACATTCGTCGCCAAGTCAATATTCTATGACTCATGGGAGACGGGGCGGTCACAACATGGCACTGCAACTTTCGCAGGCCTTATCCATCTGCTCAATCAATTGCCATCTCGAACAAGCCCGACGCAATCATCACTGGAAAAGATGGGGTGTTTTGTGAAGCCGTCTGCGGCGAGCGTCTCCGCCTCCCCACCAGTAATTCCAATCAGATCGGGAGTAAAGAAAGGTTGGCATGAATGGCATAATTTCTCCGTTGATATCGTTCCCTTCAGAGATCCGCTAAACGGAGCAAAGCATACGACGTTGACTGAATCAGTTCAGCTCATTTTCGGCAATGCTCTTGAAGGAAGAAAGGTCAAGGTGGAACGCCGCAACTCCTATGACGATGTTGTGAATCGGATTGTAGAGGGGAAAACAGACTTCGCATTCCTGGGCCCCTTTTCGTACATCCAATGTCACAAGCACGCTCAGCCGCTGGTAGCGCAAGCGTTTGAATTTGGAGACGCTTATCACTCGCTTTTAATTTGTCATAAAGATTACGCTCGGGACTTCGGTGAAGGACGCCCACCTCCGATTTCGAAAATCGTACAATTAAATGCGAAACTACTTCTGGGCGATCAGGTTTCTACTTCGGGTTTTGTGGTGCCGATGTTGGGACTCGCAGAGCGAGGCTACGAAGTAAAGGCGCTCGAATCGTTGGCAAAAATTGGAAAAAAAAGTTTCGTAGGCGTCAAAGGCCACAGCGCGGTGCTGGATCTTGTGCTCAAAAATAAGCATGGACCGATTGTAGCCGCCGTCGATGGAGGGCACTTTTTGATGAAGTGGAAAAGGAAAGAACGTCTTTACAATAACATTCACATCATACATCGATTTCACAGGCCAATTCCCCCATACCTTTGGGTTGCATCGAGTGAGAGGGTCAAACGGGCAGATTTGATTGGGGACGTCAAAAGGGCTTTGTCATCGTGTAGAGAGCGGAAAGTATTGGATTATTTTGATGTGAATTCATTTCGTCCCGCAATGAGTTCGAGCTATGAACCTGTGAAGCGGTGGGCCGAACTGGTCGAGGATTTTGGTATCTCACTCGCCTAGTGCTGTTCGCGATCACCGTGTTGTTAGTCCCCGTTTTATCATTGAGCTTGGCTTCCACGGGGCAAATCAACTTCTGCGGAAATAGCTTCTAACCCACAATGACACAGCCTCCGAGAAAACGACCAAAACGCCACTCAAAACTAAAAAGAAAAGCATTTCATCATAGCGGTCCCGTGCCCTGGCATCCATAACCCAAAGTCCAAGAGAAGATACGCCTAGCATGCCGACCACTACAGAATCACGGACGCAGAGTTCCCAGCGATAAAATAGCAGAATAATAATTCTTCCAAATACCCTGGGAAGAATGGCAAAAGTCAGCACCTGGAGCCGCGATACGCCCAGAGACCGAGTCGCCAGCGGAACAGCTTGCGGAGTGTTCTCAATGGTCTCGGAAAGCAATCGGCCGAATACGCCGGCATTGTGGATCGCTAAGGCTAGAACCGCCGCCCAAACATTAAGGCCAGTCAAGGCCACGACGAAAAATACCATCAAATACTCAGGTATTGCACGCAGTACGACAAGAATAACACGGGCTCCCCAGTATGCTAGTTGCCAAACTAATCTCAGAGTAATGGAAGCCAGCGGCATAGTCTCCCCGAATGCGTTGGCGCGTGATACTGTGGAAGCGGCCAACGGGGAAAGAAATGTTGCGAGGATAGCCGAAATAAAGACTGCTGTGTTCGCTATAAGAACGGTACAATATGCGCCGTGCATCCCTCGTTCAGTCCATAACGTAGCGGCCCAATTCAAAATTGCTCCTTGGTTGGATCCCCGAGCAGGATAGGGTCGAAGTTCATCGAAGAAACGTAATGCGCTCCTTGCCCGCTCGGGTTCCCCAAGTTCCATTATCGAACTCCAGATGTCAGGCGATAACCACCAATATCCGGCTAGCATTGCTAGTACAGCAAAAAAGACCCTCGCTGCCAACGAAGCCCGATGAGGGCGCCGTGAAGATTTCTGATCTCCATCATTCTGATCCATTTTATCAGGTCTTGGATTTAGAGGTAAGGCCTTTTCGAACAACTCCACTGGCCAAATCGAAGCAAGTAAGAAGAAACAACAATGCGTAAAGATACGACCAAACCTCGCGGTAGTGGGTATTGTCCCAAGACAGCCGGAGATAATAGCCGATTGTTGGAATGCCGAAAAAACCCATGATGGCAGATGACCGGATACCTGCCTCTAAGCGATACAATGAATAGCCAAGAAGTTCGGGCAACGCCTGAGGTAGAATTGCAAAACAGAAAGTTTGAAGGGGAGGAGAACCGAGGGATTGGTATGAAGTTGCAACACTTGGCGGCATCTCTTCCACAATTTCGGCGAAAATCTTGCTGAACGCCCCGGTGTATGGAATCGCAATTGCTAGGACTGCAGTTAACGGGCCGTTCCCGATTGCCGCCATCAAAAACACCGCCCATAGCAACTCATGAGTAGATCGTGCGACGATTCCAACTAACCTTGCCATGAGCTGCGCGCCTCTCCCGATCGTCCGTGCAAAGAGATTCCGTGTCCAGTTTGGCGCTTGGACGCGCGGATTGGACCAGTTTGAGGTGGTGGAAAGGAAGCCGACAACAAGTCCGACTATCATCGCCAGCGAGACGCCTAACACTGCGAACCTCAGAGTTTCAATAAGGCTCAAGACTACTTTGGAGAGAAATGGAATCGAGAACGCAGTTGCCCCTTTATCCTCGTAGTCGAGTGCCGGTTGAATGCTGCCACCAATAAATTTGCCAAGAAGGCGTATCGATCCACTGTTCGGCAGTTGAGGCAATGATTCGAGTGACAAGAGCATCAATGAGGCGGTTCCCACCAAAGCGAAAACGGCGACAAACAGTCTCCGGCAACGCTTAGGAAAAGGCCATCGATTAGATCCCCTGTCAAAGTCACCCATACAGAAGCTCCTGATCAGTTGCGAAAAAATTGTCTGGCGACCGGTCAAACACTATCTTCCCGTCTCGAATGCCAATTACTCGGGTAAAAAGGCCTGGTATGCAAACCCATTCAACCTGGTGAAGCGCAATACAGAAGGTGAAACGGTTTCGGATGGATAGGTCCATAAACAAATTCAGTATGTCCACGGATGTACGTGGATCCAGACTTGCGATTGGCTCGTCAGCCATGATTGCTACTGGGCGTTGGTAGAGAGATCTCGCTATCGCGATTCGTTGTTGTTGGCCTAACGATAAAGAGTCGACAAAATCATCGAAATTGCACTTCAGCTTAAGTTGTTGAAGCAAATACGATATTTCCCCTCGTTCCTCCTCTGTTGGGAAGAAAAAGCTTCGGAGGCTGCGAAGATAGGACTGCTTTCCCATTCGGCCCGCAATTACACTTTGCCCCACCCGAAGATTGGATACAAGCCCGTGATCCTGCCATATGAAACCTATATTGGCTTGTAGCGCTCGGAAATTGCGGGGTGAAATGGATTTTGGGTCTTGCCCAAGAGACCTAACCTCGCCCTCAGTCGCCGACAACCCACCCTGCAATAGTTTGAGGAGAGTAGTCTTGCCGCAACCACTTTCTCCCAAAAACGCAATGCGCTCCCCTTGATTTATAGATAGCGAAAGCGATTTGATAGTCGGGTTGGGGGACCCAGAATAGCCAAAGCTCACATTGGTCAACCGAAACTGAGGCGGCTCACTCATCTAACGAATCCAAGCTGTTGAGCAACTTCTTCGACCGCGTCATACTCACCCGGGGTTACAGGAATTAAGCGGTGGCGAGGAAAAACAGCAAGTAGCTTCTCATCCTCGATAGCAATGAGGGCCGATTGAAGTCTGTCGGTAAACCCTGCGCCAAACAGGGTCTCCAGCTTCGGATGGGCAGTAAAACTATAATCGGCGAAAGGAGGAGTCTTCCAAATTACTCTGCAAACTGCGGGATCTGTTTTGTGTTCGCGGACTCGCTCTTCGTACACTTCGAAATTAACGGCTCCCGTCTGAATTCGTCCAGATTCGACCAATTCTATAGTCTGGTCGTGGCTTCCTGAGAAAGCCGGGGCCGTTCTGAAAAATTCAGCGGGAGATTTTCCCGTGTTCTTGCGAATATAGTACTCTGGCATTAGTCTCCCCGATGTAGAAGATTCTGAGCCAAAAGTGAAGGTCAAATTGCCAATTGTCTGTGGAAATTCGCTGGCAAGCTGTAAGCCAGTGTCTTTGTGGGCGATGAAATAGGAGATAAATTTTGGATCAGTGTCCCCTTGTGCAATGGATTTGGACCCCGGGACGGCATGTTTTGCTTGAATGCTGGTTAAGGCCCCAAACCAAGCCAGTGTAATTTCTCCGTTCTTGAACATCTCGACAGACGCCTTGTAATCGGAGGCGGGACGGTACTCCACGGCAACCCCAAGTTTTGATGAGAGGTATTTGGCGAGTGCCCCGAATTTCTCTTGTAACTCGGTGTTGTTTTGATCTGGAATTGCAGAAAATCGCAAAACAGGTGATGCAGTTGCCCTCGAGTCGTTACGTTTGCAACTTGTGATTGGAAAGACTCCGAGAAGGCAGGAGAGTAAAGTCGTGAATGTAAAGGCTTTCATGGGTGACAATTTCAAGTGGCTTTTCCTTTTGGGGGGGTATGGCGATATGTGGTTTGATTGATTCACGCTCACAGTGTTTGTCAAGGGGAAACCGTTCGATATGGACATGCGAAGAGGCCGGAAAAAACGACAGGATATCGAAGGCGGGAAGCTCTACGCTCTGTGATCTTAAACGTTCGGTCAAAGCCGCAGGGAGCAAGATGCGATGACGTCGTTTCAAATGGAGGGCGATGTTTCGAGAAGGCTGGATCACAAATTGACGGGTGGATGTTACTGTTTACTATCCTCCACCATGCCTGAGCAGCTGCTCCGCACAGGCATTCAAATCTGTTTTTAAATGAATTCTTTTGCTTAGGAGAAATTATTATATATAGTCTGCGATAGTTCATAAATCTGCAACAATCCCCTGCTATACTTCCAGTTGCATGGAAGGAAAGTTGACCGGGGCGGAGCAGGCCGAGTATGCGAGTTTGCAGCGGGCAGTGGCTCAAATTGAAGGCGCGATGGTATTTGCCGGCCCTTCTGATTTCGGCACTGCGGCGTTGATGTCCACTTTCCTTGCAAACGCTAAGACCCGCCTGGCAACCATCGAACGTGGTGCGCGGGAACGCGCCGAAAGGGAAAGGGAAGCCGAAGACCGCCAGAATGGCATTGTGGCTGCGCTGGTTGAACGCGAGCGAGCGTTAAACGCGGCAGAAAAAGCAGAATACGGCGAGCTGCTTCAGCGTGACCATTTCACCCGCGCTGATTTCGGCCGATTGGAGCATTTCTACAGCCGGAGCTGGAACAGGCTGACGGAGGGCGGCAAAGACGAACTCAGCCACCGCGTGTGGGAAGGCGTGCGCCGCCACGAATACCGGTTCGACGAATTGCCCGAGGTGGTGAAGGAAAAGGAAGCCCAGCGTGTGGAACTCATCCTGAGCCGCAGCCAAACACTGCCAGCAGAGCTTGAAGCAATTCCGGAACAGGACCGCCGCGATTTCATGCAGGCCAGAACGAATGGGGAACGCCAGACGGCGTATGCCGTTTTGGACCGCCCTTCGTTTGCACAGGATGTGGCGGTAGCGGTGCCGCGCACTGTCGCCAGCGTTGAAAAGGGTGGCATGGAAGTAGCAAAGGCCCAAACTGCCGAAGCTGAGACCGCGAAAATGCCGCCTTCTACGCAGGCGGTTGATGCCGCCCCGAGTAAGGGCAGCATCAAATTGAGCTCGCAAAAAATGCAGCTGATCGAGGTCGCCGACAGTCATGTTCCAGCACCGCTAGGCGGAATCGCGGTAAATCCTGGCCTGCAGGAAAAGGGTCCGTCACCGCGCTACTGATTCCAGCAACCCAAGCTCCAGTTCAGCTTGGGCCAGTTTTCCGAGGTCAAGGAAGGTCCCCCAAATTACCTGTTTAAAGGGGGCAGCATCTGCAGCTGACATGACCCCATCAATCTTCTTGAACCGCTTTGCTTCCTCATCACGAAAAACCTGGGCAAAGCTGATGGCCTCCAGCTTGGTTGCATCCGGCCCATCACCGCGCACGCCACCCCACACCCGCTTGCTCATTTCGGCTTTACCGGCCTCGCTGAGCTTGTCGTAGCCGTTCTTGTAAAAATGCTCAAGCCGGCCGAAGTCAGCTTTTTCAATCCTCGGCTTACTCAGCAGGGTGGAAAATTCCTGGCGCTCTGGTTCAGTTAGCGCCTTTTCTGCTGCTGCGAGGGCGCTTGGCGATTGCGGTTTTTCACTGGTAAAGCCCAGCGTAGTGGAAAGCTTTGCCTGGAGTTCATCAAACCCGGGTTTGAGGCCGGTTCCTTCCATGCCCTTGGCCACTGCCCTTTGATGCTGGAGCAGTAGATCCAGCACGACGGTTCCTTTGCCATCAGATCCCATCATTGCCTGCCGGGCGCAAGCGCCGGCGGATTTGGCGAGGGCATCGAGCCCCAGGCGGGGCGAAAGCAGGTTCCAGTTTTCCATCCACTGATCGGCATATTCAGGGGTGAGGTAGGCCGGCATGTGGTTTGCAGGCTGGTTGCCGGTTTTGGCCTTGTAGAGTGCCGTGATGCGCTTGTTTTCGGCCTGGATATGGCGGAGGTACGGTTCAGGGCTGCCGGAGTGCTCCAGGCTGCCTGCAATCTGCAAGAAAATGGCGGTGAGGTTTAGCTGGGCAGGTCTGAAACCCTTGGCGGGGTCAAAATATTGGAGATATGCGGGTGCTTCCGCAATAGCACGGGGATGCAGTGTCAGCAGAAGAACGAAGGCAGTAAAAATGCGGGGCGTTAACGGTTTTTGAACCAGTTTCATGGGATTCTGTTTCACGGAGGTGAAACATGAGCCGAGGGAACTACAGCGCCTATGACCAGGAAGGCCGGCGCAAATACCTCACTCACGCAGAGGGGCGGCGGTTCCTCAAATGCGCCCGGCAGCAGCCCCGCGAGGCAGCCCTTTTCTGCATGGCCATCTTCTACACGGGCATGCGGATTTCCGAAGCCCTGGCGCTCACGGCGGAGGATGTTGACCACTCCTCCAAAGCGGTCCGAGTGCGTTCCTTGAAGAAGCGCCAGCACCGCGAATACCGGCGTATTCCCGTGCCCAGCTCTTTGTTGTCAGGCCTGCGGCAACTGGCTGACGCCAAAACTGAAGGCCCCTTGTGGAGCTTCTCCCGAACCACCGGCTGGCGAATCGTCAAGCAGGTGATGCTTCAAGCAGAAATCTCCGGCATTCACGCCACGCCAAAAGGCCTCCGGCATGCCTTCGGCGTGCGCGGTGCCATCGCGAAAATCCCGCTGACCCTGCTTCAGCTTTGGTTCGGCCACTCACAATCAACAACCACCGCCATCTATCTTGAAGTCAAAGACGATGAGGAGCGGGCCTTGATGCGCAGGACCTGGAAATAACGGCATTCCGCGATTGAGAACCGGCCAAAACCGGGTAGCATGGTTGAAACAGAATCCCATGAAACTGTTTCACGTCCAATTACGCGCAGAAAACCGCTGGCAGACAGAATGTTGCTGTTCGTGCTTTCCAACGCGCCGCCGGTAGTGCAGGTTCAGGGCTTTCCGTAAAACATCCCAAGTCATGTCATACCCATCTTCCAAGGAACTGAAACGCGCTGTCCAGATTGCTGAAAAGCTTGAAGAACTGCAAAAGGAGCTCTCGGGGATTATGGGCGCTGACGGTGCGGCAGGCATTGCCGGCAAGCGCAAATACACCCGCAGGGCTGCGGCGGAAGAGGGCATTGAGGCGGCTCCGAAAAAGCGCAAGCGGGCGAAGTTCTCCCCTGAAGCGCGGGCGAAGATTGCGGCAGCGCAAAAAGCTAGGTGGGCGAAGGCCAAAAAAGAAAAGGCTGTAAAAGCCGAATAGGCACCATGCAGAAGGCCGCCGTCGTTGTGATTCAAGCTGCAGAGGGTTATTTTGAGCTTGGTCTCTTAGACGAAGCCGCAAACGAGCTTGAAAAACTAGAGGACCGAATTGCGGTGCAAGTCTGGGCGTCGCGTTTGAAAATCTTCAGCAGGGCGGGAAGGTGGGACGCGGCGCTTGATGTGGCTAAGCACTTGGTGGCGCGAGTGCCGCATGAAGTTGAGAGCTGGCTTTTGGCAGCAAATGCGGCGCGGCACGCCCAATCGGTCGAGGCGGCTTACATGCTGCTCAGGCTCGCAAACGGATACCATGCGGATTCACCCATGATTCAATACCGGCTCGCCTGCTACGAATCTCAGCTTGGCAATTTTGCGACGGCGACAGAGAACTTGAGGTCCGCGGTGCTGCAACTGCCTTCCCTAAAACACACAGCAATACAGGAGCCTGACTTGCAACCCCTTTGGGACAATTTTGGCATGAATCAACCTTGGCAAAAGGAATGATCACTGCCTCGCGAATGCCAGCCTCTCATCAAATCACTTCAAAGAATCGCCTCACTAGCAGCAGTTTCAGCCAACTCCTTTTGCAAAGCCCCATATTTCCGCTTTAAAAAGCGCTCAATCCTTGCGTTCGCCAGAAGAGCTTTAACGAACCCCCGAAAAAGGGTCAGGTTCAGCATGTCGTTGGCTAGCTTCTGTTCGCAGAGGCGGTATTGTTTCTCAAGCGCCTCCATCTCACATTCCATTTGGTGCAGTTCATGGGGTTTGACTTTGTGACTCACTGCTTGTTTTGCAGCCATAAATTTTTCCTTTGGCGTGCTAAGAATCAAGGCTTCCACATAAGGCTTTGAGTAATTATTTGCGGCGCTAAGAAGACCGGCGATCTCCATTTGCCTACTTGCCACCACTTTTCTCATAAGGCGAAGTGAGTCCGGAGCTATTTGCTTATCCTTCAACGCATCAACTACCTCCTGGCATAACCCATCTGTCACCCGAGTCTTTGCCCGAATATCTGATTCCTTGATGTTCAGAGCCGCGGCGATTCGCTCCAACGGCACGCCGTTCTCAATGGCCTTCAGAATCATCTTTTGCTCCTGAATGGGGGCGAGCCGGTTGACCTTTGCGTTGTAAATGTAGCTTTCATCGTCAAGGGCGACCAGACAATCCACCTCTGTGATGCCCAGTTCCTTGCATGCCGCCCATCTGTAATGGCCGTCCATGATGAGGTAGAACCCCTTGGCTCCCTTTTGAGGGTACACCATGATAGGTTCAATCAAGCCGACCTCCTTGATCGACGAAACGATTGCCCTATAACGCGTCATCTTCTTTGCTGAAGTGTTGACGGCTCGGATTGGGAGAATGTTTGCAATCGCCACGGTCAGCTTGGCCGGGGAAAACGCGATTTTCGGATCTTTTGCTTTCAACGCGGTCATAGTGCTAGGAAGTCATTGTTAGTTTGTCGCTCAGTTCCTTGGGCAGCGACTCAACGCCTTCCGCCCTTAACGGGGTGAGAAAGTCTTCATCCCTTACCAGTTTTTGGAACGCTCCAACAATGAATAGAACGCGAGCCTCGCAGATTTGGGCTTTCCGGATAAGAGCCTTCTGCCGCTGGCTTTCTTTCTTGAGGGTATCAAGCACTTTGTCTGGATTGCGGGAGTTGGCACCTGCTGCACCAGAACCAAGCTTTTTGCTAAAAGCGTTTCGCTGGGCAAGAACCCGGCGCACCGTCCTAATGGAAGCGAGGTTCAGGTGCCCTTTTTCATAAGCGTCAAGGAACTCCCTCTGTTTTTCTGGTCCGTCGATCTTGGCGATTTCGATTGCCGTGCCTATGGGAATCTGCCCGCGCATTGTTTCAAAAACCAGGCGCTCCTCGCCCGCCTCATTCAGGATAATCATGCCAGCAACGAGGTTCTTGGTGATATCGAGCTTTCTCGCTATGGCGGCGTTACTGTACCCACCCTCCTTCAACCGGACGACTTCGTTTATCAGTTCGAAGGTTGAAGGCACACGGCGGGCCATGTTCTCAACCAGGCTCATGAGCATGCCTTCTTCGCGGTTTGCCTCGACAACAAGTGCCGGGATTTCCGTGTATCCCAACACCTCGAATGCTTCTTTTCTGCCTTGCCCGCAAATCAGATCGTAGGAAGGCTCTTGCTCATCCTTGCTTTGCCTCAGCGCTACCTTGATCGGCTTTTTCAGCCCAACGTTTCGGATGCTTTCAACAACGGCGGCGAATTTCTTTTTGTCTCGATGACGTGGATTAGCCACACGAATTCTTGAGATCGGTATGTTGACAACATACTCATTCATAGAAGGAAGCTTTTTATGGGGGTTCGTTTTGCCATTGCATGCAGGCGGGACAAATCGTCATGCCTGTATGCGTCTATTTCGATTCCGTTTTCATCGGCAAGGCGTTGAAGCAGAGAGCCTGGCGTGATATCCATCATTGGTATGATGTAATAATCTTTAACCGAACTGTTGTCGTGGTTTAACCTCGCGGCGATGGTTATGTCAGGCTTTAGTCCAGCGTCAAAGCGGATCAACCAACGGGAAGATCCGCTGAGGGTCGTGAAATGACGGCAAAGTACAATCGACAAGCGCAATTCTCCGTTAAGTAAAAAGGGGCCGTCTTCCTCTTCATATTTAATTATGGCCCCGACCTCCGCCAGCTGATGGAATATTTCACGCATGAGATCGGGCCGGAGCCTCCGGATTGCGCGGTTTTGTTCGATGAAGGCATAGTCGGTAGCGGGTGTGTATCCAATCAATGAGTAGGCTGCGACAAGGCTCCCAAACCGGTGCCGAAAAGCCGAGCTTGATGGCGTGGCCCCGTCTTCGTCGATCAGTATTCCCGATATTTTGCCGTGCCGCTCAAGAAGAGTACGGAGGCTCTCCAGCATCTCCTCGTTTGATAGTTTCCTGCTGCGCTCCAAAATGATTTTCTGGGCCGCATAGTACATCTCTGGTGCCACGAGGCACGACCACGCGCCATCAGCCCGCACCCAGTACTCCGGTTCATTTCGAACATGCTTGGTCTTGAGTTTGAACGACGTGCGGTGATAGACGTTGTTGCCGATATACTTTTCGTTGGTAAGCACTTGATGAACCGTGCCGCGAGTCCAGGGGCGGCCTAAGTCCGTCTGTACCCCCTTCCTGTTGAGCCTTTCTGCGATCACTGACTCTGGCAGTTTTCGATAAACGAATGCGCGGTACATCCACATTACGGTCCGGACTTCCTCGTCTGGGCCGAGAACCAGAATGATCCTGTCGGTCTGTATGCTCTTTTGCTCTCCCCTTGAAAGGATCGTTTTCTCTTTACCGGTGTGATCCACCAACATTCTTCGCAGTCCATAGCCAGCCGCACCGCCCTGTTTATAGCCGAGGCGAATCAAGCGGCATGCGCCCTGAAAGACTTTTGCCGATAGCTCCCGGCTATAGTCCCCAGCCATCATGCGCTTCATCATTTTGTTGATGTTGCCCATGGGGCTGCCGTCGTTTTCGAACTGCTCAGCGCAGTAGTGGACTGCTATGCCCTTCTGTTTGCAGCGAAACTCATAATAGGCCGCTTCATCGGCATCCTGGAAACGGCCCCAGCGACTCACATCGTAGACCAGTACGGCCCCGAACCTGCATGTCCCGCCTTCGATATCAGCGATCAGTTTCGAAAGCGCGTTCCTTCCTTTCGCACGAAGGCCGCTCTTGCCTTCGTCCGAGTACACGCGCACAATTTTCATATCTCTGGCATCGGCATAGGCCTTGATGACGTCGAGCTGATTGCTTGTGGAGTATTGCTGGTGTTCTGTGGACATGCGGACATACGCGGCCACTTCCTGCCCCATAGCGGGAATCAGGCCGTCAACAGAGGTTCGCTGCGCATGCGACATAATTCGCAACCCCAGTTTGCACTGATCTCACCATCCACAGGGCCCTACCAAAACCCCATATGGCTGGTTTTTTGTGATATTGAGACAGGTATAGATGTGAAGTGGCTCGAGCATGTTCGGAGCAGGATCAGGTTTGCGTAACCAGGAGCCCTGCTTAGCATCTAGGACGAGTCCCGGTTTTGGAAAAAAAGTTTCCCGGGTAAATTCCAATTTTACAAGTTAATATTTGATATTGTAATTAGGGCAAATGCTATTTAATTGTTGTAAACAGCCCGCTGTCGACTCACTTGATATTCAATCGGCCCCTCGTCGGGTGCCGGACACGCAAAAATGCCGTTGATCACCGGCTACGGTGCCGCGGCCGAATGCCGAACCCTGCCATTTTATGCCAAATCAGGATTCCGATTTTTCCCCCGCCATCCTTCGGGGCATGGTTCAGCATGAGGATGAACAAGCCCATCGGCGATTGTCGTGGTTCGGAACATTCCAGGGATTTCTTTTTGCCTCTCTGGGTTTCTCCTGGGGCAAAAATACCAATTTGACGCTGATTATTTGTTTGCTTGGATTTGCAGTGGCCATCCTCATTGCCATTGGTGTGGGGGCATATGTGATGGCAATAAAGCGCATCCATGCGTGCTGGATCGAACACAAACCTCTCGATTACAACGGGCCGGGGATAATTGGTTATTTCCCCATACGCTGGAAGTTTTCTGTTTGGACATCCGCCGAGATGCTTCTTCCGCTTTGCTTCGCGGTCGCCTGGGCAAGTGCCATGTTTTTCGCCCATGGTCCAGATGTTATTTCTGCAGCTCCGCCCCCTTTGCAAACCGCTGATAAAGAAGCTCCTCTGGTTGTTCCAAGACAACAGGGATCGCACTGAGTCGTTGAGTTTTCTCGGGCAGCAGGGAAGAGAGGTGCCCGTTTTATACCTCCGTTTTATACAGCCATGCCCCCAAAAATGGGCAAAACAACCCCACATGCTGCAACAGAATGCAACAGGCCTTGAGCCGCAATCTCTTGTGGCGCAAAGGATTGCAAGCCGATGCAACATGGCGCAACACGCAATCAGCCAACAGGAGTGTCCGCGCTCCTGTGCCGCTTCGGCTTGCGTCTCAGCCCTCCGCCATGCTCTTCACCGCGTTGGTCAAGAGCTTCAAGCCTGTGGCCTGGCTCTTTTCCGGGTGGAACTGGACGGCCACGAGGTTGGGCTTGATGATGCCGGATGCGAAGGGGGTGCCGTACTCGGTGGTGCAGGCGACGAGGCTTTCGTCCTCCACATCGGGATAGTAGGAGTGGACGAAATACACGTGGCAGGGGCTGGCGAGGCCTGCGGAAACGGCGGCGGCACGGGGATGCCAGCGGGCCTGGTTCCAGCCCATGTGGGGGATCTTGAGGCCGGAGCTGGCGGCAAACTTGCGCACGCGGCCGGGGGCGATGCCGAGGCCTTCCACACCGGGAGATTCCTCGCTGCTGGCGAAGAGGAGCTGGTAGCCGAGGCAGATGCCGATGTAGGGGCGGCCTTCGGCGAGCCAGGCCTTGAGGGGATCCCAGAGCTGGTTCTGGCGCAGGATGCGCACGCTGTCGCCAAAGGCGCCCTGGCCGGGGAAGACGAGGGTGTCGATGCCCTCAAAATCCGCCGGGGTGGTGATGAGCTGGGCGGGGTTGCCGATGGTGGCGAAGGCGTTGAGCACGCTGCGCAGGTTGCCGGCGCCGTAGTCGAGTACTCCGAGTTTCATGGGCGGCTACAGAGTCTCTTTCGTGCTGAGCACGCCGGTGATGCGGGGGTCGTACTGGGTGGCCTGGTCCATGACCTTCGCGAGGCCTTTGAAGATCGCTTCGGCCATGTGGTGGGCATCCTTGCCGCGGACGATTTCGATGTGGAGGTTGGCGAGGGCAAGCGTGCTGAAGCCGCGCATGAACTCCTCCACAAGCTGGAAGTGGAAGCCGATGCCGATGGTGTCCACACGCTCGGGCACGGTGTAGACGAGCAGGGGGCGGCCGCTGAGGTCGATGGCGAGGCTGGCGAGCGTTTCGTCCATGGGCAGGAGGCACCAGCCGTAGCGGCGGATGCCTTCCTTCTTGCCGAGGGCGTCGCGGAAGCACTGGCCCAGCACGATGCCCACGTCCTCGACGGTGTGGTGGAAGTCCACCTCGGTGTCGCCGGTGGCGTCGATGGTGAGGTCAAAGAGCCCGTGCTTGGCGAACAAGGTAAGCATGTGGTCGAGGAAGGGCACGCCGGTCTTGATCTGGCTGCGACCGGTGCCGTCCACGTTCAGTTCCATGCGGATGTCTGTCTCCGCGGTCTTGCGGTGACAGGAGGCGGTGCGGGCGGGGCTCGTCATAAAAGGGTGGGTAACTAACCGCAAAGAGGGGCGGGCGGCAACGAAAAGGAGCGGCTGTTTCCAGCCGCTCCCTGCGAGAAGTTCAAAATGGCGGCCAGGGGATCAGCCGCGCTTCTTTTTCTGGAAGAAGAACACTGCGAGCAGGATGGCCACAAGGCCGCCGCCCACGGGAAGGGCGTACTGCTGAAGGCCTTCATCTTCAGGCGGAGGGGCGGAAGCGTGGTGCTTCGGCTGGTCATCTTCGCTCTTGGCAGAGGCCTTCTTGGTCTTGGTGGAAGCCTTCTCCGGCTTCTCGGCGGCGGTGCCAGACTCCTTCTTTTCGGCCTTCTCCGCCTTTTCTTTTTCAAACTTGGCGATGCCTTCGGCCACGCGGGCGTCGGTGCTCGAAGTGTTGCCGCTGCTGGTGACGGCGGTCATGCTGCCGCCGGTATAGGTGCGCTTGGCCTTGAGCTTGTCGGCCTGCTCCTTCTTCAGCGCGGCGAGCTGCTTGTTAAGGTTCTGGATGGCGCGGTTGGTCACGCGCAGGCCGGTGACGGCGTTGGCGCGCTTGAGGGCGGCATCGGCCTCTTCGGCATTGCCGGCGGCGATGAAGCGGGTGGCGGCCACGAGCGCCTCGTTCTGGGTGGTGATCTTGGGCAGGTCGAGGGCGCGGAGCTTGGCGGATTCATCAATGACCGTCTTGGCGGCGTCCTGCAGGGACTTGAGGTCATACTTGTAAACGCTTTTCCAGCGCAGGTTGTGCTCGGCGCTCTGCCTGGCTTTGAACTCGTCCATTTCGGCCTTGATGGCGTTCTGGGTGCGGGCCTTGATGGGGTCGGAATCGATCATCTTGCTCACGCTGTCCTTGCGGCGTTTGTCGAGTTCTGGCTGGGCGGCGATCATGCCGTCGAGCTGCTTCTTATAGGACTCCAGGATGGTGAGCGCCTCGGGCACGGCCTTGACGTACTGGAGGGTGTCGGTGAAGCCCTCGTTGGGGTCCTCCATCTTCTGCCATTCGAGGAGCGCCTCGCGCTGCTTGCCCTCGGACGCGAGGTTGTTCATGTCACGGCGCACGCGGTAGGCGTCGATGGAGTGCCCGTCACGCTTGACCATGTCTCCGGAGATCCATTCGCCTTCCATTTTGAGGGAGCCGCCGACGACCTTTTCCTTTTCGTCCTGGAGGGTCTTGATGATGTCTTCCACCTGCTTGGCCTGGGGGGTGCCGGGATACTTGGTGACGAAGGGACGCATCGTGTCCTGGATGATCGACTCGTACTTGTCGGCGGTTAGCAGGTCGGGGGTGGGGACCATCTTGAGCAGGGGCAGGACTTCGGTCTCCTCAGGCTTTTGGGTGATGATCTGGGCGATGGCGGACCGGGGCTCTGTGCGCTGGTCGGGGAACTTCTTCTTGAAGACGTAGGAGAAGGTCACCTTTTCAGGCGTTTCTGAGAGGATCTTGGCGTCTTCGTACTTCGTTCCGTCTTTCATGACGACGATGTCGGCCCGCAACGCGGAAGGAAGGGTGGACAGCGCGAGAAGGGTGCCCAGGAGGAGGCGGTTGCAGTGTTTCATAGGGATCAAAACAGGAAAGCGGAGTAAATCTGGGGTGATTTGAGACGCGAAAAACCTGTGATTATCAGGATTCGCGACACGAGTAAAGTGTGAAGACACAAGGATTCCCCAGCGGCGGAAGAGAGTGCGTGCGCCGCTACAAGCTGAGCTCCACGGGACAGTGGTCGGAGCCGTAAACGTCCGTCCGGATGGCGCAGGCGCCCACGCGGCCAAGGAACGAGCGCGTGGCCAGCCAGTAGTCCAGCCGCCACCCGATGTTCTTCTCGCGGGCGGAGCCGCCGGTGCGCATGGTCCACCAGGTGTAGCGGCCGGCGCTTTTGTCGAACTCGCGGAACACGTCGATGACGTCGGCGTTGATGTAGTTGTCGAAGCTGGCTCGCTCCTCGTCGGAGAAGCCGGGGTTTTTGCGGTTGGTCTTGGGGTTGGCCAGGTCGATCTCCTTGTGGGCGCAGTTGAGGTCGCCGCAGACGAGCACGGGCTTGGTCCGCTCCAGGTTCTTGATGTGGGCGAGGAAGGCCTGGTCCCATCTGAGCCGGTAGGGCAGGCGCACAAGCCCGGCCTGCGAGTTGGGGGTGTAGACGTTGACGAGGTGGAAGTCCGCGAACTCGGCGGTGACCACCCGGCCCTCGGCGTCGTGTTCCTCGATGCCCATGCCCAGGGAGTGCGCCAGGACAGGCTGGCGGGTGAGAACGAGGGTGCCGGAGTAGCCTTTTTTCACCGCGCTGTTCCAGAGGGGCTGGTAGCCGGCGAGCCAGGCGAGGTCCACCTGCTCGGCGGCGGCCTTGGTTTCCTGCAGGCAGATCACGTCGGCATCGCCCTTGAGCACGTAGTCGCGAAAGCCTTTGTCCATTGCCGAGCGGATGCCGTTGACGTTCCAGGTGGTAAGCTTCATGGGAAAAGAAAGATGTGTGCGCCGGGGGAGAAATAGCGGAAGAAACGGCGGATGGAAACAACAGAGCATGGTGTTGCGGCTTGCTGAACGAGAGATTCTGAGCCTTGCTGCACTCTTCTCCGCGCCATGATTCACGCCCACTTTTACCTGCCGCCCCCTGAGTGGGAGCCCGGGCGCCTGCGCCTGGGGGGGGATGAGGCCAGGCATTGCGTGCAGGTGACACGGCATCGCGCCGGCGACAGGGTGGTGGTCTTCGACGGTGCGGGGCGCAAGGCGGAGGCGCGCGTCGAGGCCGCGGACAAAAACGAAGTACTCCTGGCCCCCGTGAAGGTATGGCAGGTGCCGAGGCCCGCCCGGTCCCTGGTGCTGCTGCAGGCGGTGACCAAGGGGGACACCTTCGAATGGATCGTGGAGAAAGCCGTCGAGCTGGGTGTGCGGCGCGTAGTGCCGGTGCTCGCGGAGCGCTCGGTGGTGCGGCTGGATGCCCGCGAGGCGGAGCGCAAGCATGAGAAGTGGGGCCGGCTGGTGCTGGAGGCCTGCAAGCAATGCGGCCAGGCCTGGCTGCCAGAGCTGGCCAGGCCCTGTTCCCTCACCGCCGCGCTGGAGCACAAGGCTGCGGCAGGCACCGGCCTGGTGGCCTCCTTGCAGCCCCAGGCGCGGCCGTTGCGCGAGCTGCTCCCCGGCGGCCAAAGCGTGGCCGAAGTGGCCGTCGCCATCGGGCCCGAGGGAGATTTCTCCGAGGCGGAGCATCGCAAGCTTGAACAAGCCGGCTGGCTGCCCTGGTCGCTGGGCGGGCTGGTGCTGCGCAGCGAGACCGCCGCCATCAGCGCGCTGGCCATCCTCAGCCATGAACTGAACTCCTGATTTTCTGAACCATGCCGCACGCAGCCGAAGAGAAACAGATGCTGGACTGGCTTTATGGCACCCAGATGTTCGGCGTGAAGCTGGGGCTGGAAAACATTGGCAGGCTGCTGGCGGCGATGAAGCTGTCCGCGCCGGAACAGAATTTCATTCACGTGGCCGGCACCAACGGCAAGGGCAGCGTGTGCGCCTTTGCCCATAGCATCCTCAATGCCGCGGGCGTCAGCGCGGGCCTGTTCACCTCCCCGCACCTGATCCAGTTTCGCGAACGCATCCGCGACCAGGAGCGCATGATCAACCGCGAGGAGACCGCCGCCGGGCTGCAACGCCTGCGCGCGCTGGTGCAGGGCTGGGACCCGCACCCCACCTTTTTTGAGCTCACCTTCGGCCTGGC
>OUMO01000004.1_pt1 | contig 42370 bp, 34 predicted proteins | sample 1690981 | NCBI WGS metagenome assembly OUMO01 (sample SAMEA3914864, study PRJEB12502) | metagenome | biome: forest; material: soil | place: USA | collected 2012-03-12 | depth 0.3 m
CTCCTGATGTGTGCCGCTGTCCACAATGCGGCCCAGGCGCATCACGTAGATGCGGTCGGCCTCCACCACGGTGGAGAGGCGGTGGGCGATGACCAGGCAGGTGCGGTTGGCGCGCAGCTTGGTCAGTGCTTCCTGGATCAGGTGCTCGCTCTTGTTGTCCACGGCCGAGGTGGCTTCATCCAGCAGCAGGATGGGCGCGTTCTTGAGGAAGGCGCGGGCCATGGCCAGGCGCTGGCGTTCGCCGCCGCTGAGCTTCATGCCGCGTTCGCCCACTTCGCTGTCGAGGCCTTTCTCCAGGCGGCTGACGAACTCATCGGCGCACGCGAGCTTCAGCGCCTCCCACAGCTCTTCATCCGTCGCGGCGGGCTTGCCTAACAACAAGTTGTCACGCACCGTGGTGGCGAAGAGGAAGGCGTCCTGGGTCACATAGGCCATGGCATCGCGAACGCTTTCCTTGGAACAGGAGCCGAGCGGACGGCCATCAAACGAGATGCTGCCGCTGTCGGGTTCGTAGAAGCGGGTAAGCAGTTGAAAAAGCGTGCTCTTGCCGCTGCCTGTCGCGCCCACAAAGGCCACGGTCTGCCGCGGCTCCACGTGCAGACTGATGTCGGAGACCACCAAGCGGCCTGGCACGTAGCCGAAGCTGACGCTTTCAAACACCACCTCGCCCTTTACGGATTCGAGTTTCTTTCCGGCAAGCAGGTCCTCCTCGCCTTCCTCATCCAGCACGGCAAAGATGCGCTGGGCGGAGGCGAGGCCGTTGACCAGGGTTTGGTTCACCCCGTGCAGGCGGGCGATGGGCTCGTACAGCATGCCTACCATGAGCACGAAGCCCATCAGCTCGCCGGCGGTGAGCCTGCCTTCCACGCACCACCACGAGCCGACGAAGAGCACCAGCACGAGGCCTAGGTTGCCAATCAGGGACATCAGCGGCGCATACAGCGCCGCGGCGGCCATGAGGTTCTTTTGCACGGCCTGGAGGCGCGAGCTGGAGGCATTGAAATGCTCCTGCTGGCGGTCTTCAAAGGTGTAGCTTTTGATCTGACGAATGCCCGCGATGGTATCAAACAGCAGCGCATTCATCGCACCGCTGGCTTTGCGCGCCACCATCGCACGGGGTGAGAGCAGGTGAGCGTAAATCCAGCCGCCGGCAGCAAGAAACGGCGTGGGGATCAGCACGATCCAGGTGAGCTCGGCGTTCATGCGGAACATCACCACCGCCGCCATGGCGATCTGCAGCAAGGCAGAGAGGCCCTGGTCAATGCCTTCCAAAATCACACGTTGAGTGGCCGGCACATCTTCCGCCATGCGCGTGAGCACGTCGCCCGTGCTCTGCTGGTCGAACCAGGCGATGCGCATGTGCGCGATCTTGCGATGGAGCTGCCCGCGCAGGTCAAAGATCATGCGCTGCTCAAAGATGCTGTTCACCCGCGTGCGGCAGTAGAACATGAACTCGCGCCCGGCAAAGCCCGCCAGGGCAAGCAGCGCGGCCTTCAGGATCAGATCGGAACGCTTATGGGGAATGATGTCATCGATGAACCATTGCGTGACGCCGGGAAACACCGGCATGAGCAAGGTACCGATGACCGCCAGCGTGAACTGCAAGGAGGCGATGCCCTTGTGACGGGCGGCAAAGTGCAGCAGGCGGACGTGAGCGGGTGAGGCCATCAGCAGACCTCAGTTCACTTCCCCAGGTTTTTCAGATACTCCGTCGCCTGCTTGCCGGCGGGCGAAGTCTCGCCGTAGCGGGCAAGGATGTTGAGCCAGATCTGGCGCGCCTCATCCTGGCGGCCGAGCTTCACCTCGATCATGGCGATGTTGTTCTGCACCTGGAAGTCCTGCGGATCGGCCTTGGCGGCCTTCAGGAAGTACTCCAGCGCGGTCTCCCACTTTTCCTTGTAGGCGTAGTACACGGCCACGTCGTTGAGCAGCTTGGTGTCTTCCGGTGCCAGCTTCAGGCCTTCAGTGGCCAGGTCCAGGCCAGCCTTGTCGCCTTCATCGTTCTTCTGGCCGTAAAACCAGGCGATGTAGGACTGGATTTCGCCTGCGGCCCTGGCCTTGGCTCCTTCCTCGAAGGTCTCCCCTTCTCCGCCGCGAATCTGGTCGGGATGGGCGGCCACAGCCTTGACCAGGTCCACGCCGGCCTGGAGCACTTTAGGCACGCTCTTGAGCAGTTGCGCCACGGCCATGCGGCCCAGGTGAATGTCCAGCCGTTGAGGGAACTTGGTGGTGGCGGTGGTGAGGATGTCCAGTGCTTTTCCCAGCGTCTGGGGATCCAGTTCGGTGCCCAGGCTGCCAGCCGGCTTTTGGGTTTTGGGGTCCACCAGTGTAGCCACGTTGCCAGCATTGGGATCGGCGGAGATCACCACCTGGCTGGAACAGCGCACGTAGGCATTGGCGGCCATCACGTACGGCTCGGGGTTCTGTGGCTCGGCGACGGTCCACTCCTTGAAGCGGGCGGCGATCTTTTCAGGGGTCGAGTACTCAGCGTAGAATTTCTCCACCCGCAGCTCCAGGGCCGACTTGGCGGGCGGCGGCGCCTGTTCTTCCTTGGCCGCCTTGTCATCCGCAGCCCAGGCGGAGGGTCCGAGGGCAAGCAGAAGAATCCAGATAATCGAACGCATGAGAGGAAAGTGTGGCGGATGATGGAGATACGACGAAACAGGCGGCCAAGGCATGGGCCTTTACCTTTTCAGAGCAGGTGCCTCACTATCACCTTTGCCCTTGGTCTTCAAGAACTCCGCCACCGTGGCGGCCAGGGCGGCACCGACGTTTTGGTACCCCTCCGTGCCAGCCTCCGGCGTGTTCCAGGCTGTCTCCAGGCAGATGCCCACCGTCTCTGGATTGCCGTTGAGGCTCACCCAGGTGCCGCTCATCTGGTGCCAGAGCGGATGGTAGCCAGGGCCATCGAACTTCGGTGTGGTCTGCATGGGATAGACCTTGCCGATATTCGCGGTGGCCAGCGCGACAAAGCGGTCGCGCGCGGCCACCATCGGCGCCTGCAACTGGCTGGCTGGCAGCACATAGAAGAAGGCCTTGCTATCCGTGGGGCCAGGGTTGTGCAGATCCAGAAACACCGCCATGCGCTGCTGCTGGATGAAGCCACGGATGTGCGACTGCGCGGCGGCAACTTCGTTCCAATGTGGCGTGGCAGACCAGTCGCGGTTGTGGTCCTGCGGCAGCGCATCCTTGCCGCCATTGCCCGTGGCGGTGTTGTCCACATCCATGATCGGAATGCAAAAGATCTCCGCGTGCTGGCGCAGCCAGGCGGCCTCCGTGGCATTGCTAACAATCCAACGCATGCAACCCTGGCCCACCCAGCTGGAGCCGGATTCCCAGGCGTGCTGGCGTGCCTCGATCCACACCACGGCGCGCTGTTCGTCGGCGGCGGAGTTTTCCTTCAGGTGCAACATCGGCACGGGACGGCCTTCCAATGAACGGCACAGCTCCTCCACCTGGGCAAACGAGGGATGCGCCTCGGCAAGCCCGTGCACGAGAGTCTTCGCATCCTTCGGCGTGAAAGCAGGGCCCCAGGCCACCCGCACGGAAGCTGCGGAGGGAGTGAAGGCATAGTGCATCACCGCGCCCTCCATCTTGCCGGGCTCCGACGTCTCCCACCTAACACCCTCCGTGGAGACAAAAGCTCTCGGCGGCATCGCCCAGAACGCCGCCAGCGGCTGGTGCTTGTCATCGCGCGGCATCGGTGCATCAGAGCCATGCAGCAGCACCGTCACCGGCTTGCCGGGCGTGCAGCCATCGAGCCGGAAGCACCACCAGCAGGGCCAGCCGCGCTGCGGATCGCCGCCGGGCATCACTTCCACGGACTGGGCCGCTTCGTCCACCTTCAGCACGCGGCAGGAAGCACCTTCAAAATCCGTGGCCACGCTGAACGCCTGCACGGAGGAGGCCAGCGCCATGCCTAACCCCCACATTGCCGCAACCCGCTTCATGCCGCCAGCCTCTCCAGCTTGATGGGATAGGTCTGGCCGGCGTTCCACTGGCACACCACCAGGTCGCCCGTGTCCAGCACGCAGACATCATGCCCATGGTCAAAGACTGCCTCCTTGCCACGAGCCAGAGGCGTGAGCTTGCCATCCGCATCACACACCGGCTCCGTGCCGCCAGGGGCCGCAATCACCTTCCCAGCAGCATCCAGCACCACGGTGAAGCCGGAGGGATTGTTCGGCAGCTTGCTCGCCACCGGATCGGTGGACCAGCACACGCCGGCATAGAGCTCGCTGCCCGAGATCACCGGCCGGCACACCTTGCAGCCCGGCACGCTGATGGTTTCAAGGTACTTGCCTTCCATGGTGAAGCGGCGGAAGCAGTGATCCACGCGCGAGGTGGCTATCACCGTTGCCTTGTCCGCGCCGTTGCGCAGGTCGATGGTGATGCCGTGAGCATTGTTCAGCCGCTCCTGCTCCGGCACACCGTCCTTGCCGCCGAAGCGCGAGATGTAGCGGCCGTTGTGATCGTAGCGCAGCACGTAGTTGGAGCCGTAGCCATCCACCACATAGATGTCGCCGTTCGGCGCGATGGCGGTTTCGGTGGGGTTGAAGACCATGTCCGGCGTGTAAGCGCCCACGCTGGCCGGGTGGCTGATGCTGAAAATTTCGCGGCCCGTGAGGTCAATCTTTGTCACGCGCCCCGTCTGTCGATAGGCCCCCGTGCCGCTCTTCCACAGACCGGAATCGGTGACGAAGAGGAACTCGTCGCCATTTTCATTGCTCAGCGTGAGCCCATGGCCGCCGGGCCACACCTTGCCCCAGGAATCGAGGATGGTGCCATCGGGCTTGTACACCAGCATCTGGTTGTCCCAGTGGTCGCCAATCATGAACAAGCGGCCGTCCTTCACCTGCACCATTTCATGACAGTTCAGGATCGGATGATGCCTGCCTTGGCCGGGCGCGACCCAGTCCTTGATCACCTTGTATCGATGCGTGCCATGGCCAATGACCACATCCTTCTTCGGATCCGGTGCGGCACGCACAGTTTCAACAAACGTGGCGGCGGCAGCCGTGCTGAGACCGGAAAGAAAATGGCGGCGGGTGGTAGGCATCATGGCGTATCGGAGAACCGAGGGTGTTTTTATCGCTTTTTTCGATTCACAAAGATCATCAAGGCCACTCCGACTCAGAGGGGAAAACGGGAGAACAGTGATAAAAGGTGGCGCTGGGACAGAGACTCGTTGCCACCGGCCCTTCCAGCCGCCTGAACCCAGATTTTTTCACCCCGATCCGGTCGGATTCGGTCGGATCGGGCTTGATTTGCCATGTTAAGGCAGGGCAGGTTGAGAGAGATTCCAGAGCGTTCGGCATACACATCGTTCAAGGAAAGAGGGATTTCTCAAAAGAAGAAACCGGCAACTTCATCGCTGGGGATTACAGGGTGCAAAGTCAAACGGGAATGGTGCGCAGCACACCCCTTTACCCGTGCACTTGAGTTGTTTCCGATCACAAGCCTTGCAGGAGCAATTGCGCTTCACCAAATCCCGGCGCTCCTCCAAAACGGACTTACTTTGGAGCAACTTGGCCGGCCAGATGACGAGCCGAGCGTTTGAAAGATTGAGGGGCTTGCCCGAACGAGCGCAGAAAGGCCCGCCTCATCCTGTTACGATCACCAAACCCTGCGTGCGTCGCGACCTCATCAATGGAGTGTTCACCGCTCTCCACCATGATGCGAGCTTCTTCCAGCCGGAGGTTCTCCACGGCGCGCGCCGGTGTTTGACCTGTTTCCGAGTGAAAGAGCCGGCTGAACTGGCGGGGGCTAAGGCCTGCCACATCGGCCAGTTCCTCCACTGAAAGCGAATGGCGCAAGTTCTGGCGCGCGTGCTTGAGAACATTTTGAATCCGGTCTGATTTGGGCTCCAGCTCAAGCAGCTCGGAGAACTGGGACTGCCCGCCAGCTCTGCGGTGATAGAGGACCAATTTCTTGGAGATGGACCTGGTGAGCTCCCAGCCAAAGTCGGCTTCAACCAAGGCCAGCGCCAGATCGATTCCCGCCGTCATTCCTGCGGAAGTCCAGATGGGACCGTCTTGAACAAAGATGCGGTCAATGTCCAGTTTTACGCCCGGAAAGCGTCCCTGCATGTCTTTAATGTATGCCCAGTGGGTTGTAGCCCGCCTTCCGTCGAGCAGGCCAGCCTCGGCGAGATGATAAGCACCTCCGCAAATGGAGGCCACGCGTCGGCAGCGGGAGAGCGACTTTTCCAGAAAGGCGACGAGGCCTGGTGTTCCGGGTTCAATGAAGGCCCCGCCGCCGACAATGAGCGTGTCCAGCCGGCGTTGATCGAACCGCTCTGTCGCCACGCTCATTCCTGCCGAGGTGGCCACCAGGCCCCCTTTTTCAGAAAGAAACTGAAGAGCATAGACCGGGCGTTTGCTCAGCACGTTGGCCAGCTCAAACACCGGCACGGCCGCAAAGCTCATCAAGGAGTAGTTGGGGAAGACGACGATTCCGATGTTTCGCATATGATGTCTTAAAATGACGTTTCTGTGTCATTTAAGCCATGAGTTGCTCTCAGTAAAGTGGGATCACCGCAAAACGCGGACAAACCACAAAAGGAACATCACATGAGCACTGCAAACACACATGGTACGGCCCTGATCACCGGGGCTTCGACAGGCATCGGCGCCATCTACGCTGACCGGCTGGCCAAGCGCGGATACGACCTGATTTTGGTCGCCCGCAACAAGGAGCGGTTGAACACGCTGGCGGCCCGCCTTCAACAGGAGACCGGCCGTTCGATCGCGGTGCAGGTCGCGGATCTCAACCAGAAGGCCGATCTGCGCAAGGTGGAGGAAACCCTGAAGAGCGACAGCACGATCACCCTCCTTCTCAACAACGCCGGCGTGGGCGCGGTCGATTCGCTGCTGGAGTCCGACGTGGACAAGATGGAGGACATGATCGCGCTGAACATCACGGCGCTCACCCGGCTCACCTATGCCGCGGTTCCCGGATTCGTTGCCCGTGGCAAGGGCACGGTGATCAACATTGCCTCTGTCGTGGGCATTTCACCAGAGACGCTGAACGGCGTCTATGGCGCGACCAAGTCCTATGTCATCGGCTTCACGCATTCGCTCCAGCACGAGCTGGCCGACAAGGGGCTCCGGGTTCAGGCCGTTCTGCCTGGCGCCACGGCGACGGAGTTTTGGGATGTCGCCGGGTATCCGCATTCCAACCTCCCAACGGAGATTGTCATGTCGGCAAACGACATGGTCGATGCAGCTCTGGCCGGGTTCGACCAAGGGGAGGTGATTACCATTCCGCCCCTGCAAGATGGCAACGAGTGGGAGACATGGGAAGCCGCGCGCAAGGCGATGTCCACCCGTCTGGCGAACCGAAAGCCCGGGGCGCGCTATACCGGAGGCAGCAAGTAATCCAGACAACTTACAGTCGTGAAACGCCAATCTAAGTAACAACGCACACCTAAATAAAGAAAGATAATCAAATGAAAAGCAAGATTCTGGTCGTCATGTCGAGCGCCAAACATCTCGATCTCCGCGATGGCAAGAAGTACCCCACCGGCTTCTACCTCAACGAGTTCGCGATTCCGTACCGCAAGCTCGTGGAAGCGGGGTACACCCCGGTGATCGCGAATCCGGACGGCGACCGTCCGGTCATGGACGCGAATTCCAACCACGCCATGTTTTTCAGCGGCGACGATGCTTTGCGGGCTGAGACGCTGCAATACGTCGAGAACCTGGAGGCGCTGAATCATCCCAAAAAGCTCGCGGATGTGGTGAGAGAAGGCATAAGCGATTACGCCGGCCTGTTCATTCCCGGGGGGCACGCTCCTGTGCAAGACCTCTCCCGAGACAAGGACCTGGGAGAAATCCTCAAGGCGTTTCATGCGGCAGGCAAGACGACCGGCATCCTTTGCCATGGTCCATTGGTGCTCCTGAGCGCCCTTCCCGATTCGTCCGCCTTCCAGCAGGCGCTGACGGACAGAACCGGCGCGGCCAATGGCCTGGCGAAAGGCTGGCCTTACGCTGGTTACCGCGTCACCGTGTTCTCCACAGGAGAAGAGCAGTATCTCGAAAATGCCGGTGCTCTGGGCGGCCTTGTCCAATACTACCCCGTGGCGGCACTGGCCGAGGCCGGCGCCCATGTGGACACGGTTGCGGACTGGCATAGCAACGTCATCGTCGATCGCGAGCTGATCACGGGACAGCAGCCGATGTCGGCAACGGAGTTTGCTGAGATCCTGCTCAAGAGGTTGGCTGCCGCCTGATTCCTAGTCACATGGCAACCTTGGTGGCGGGAAGGGCCCGACAACCGTTCAATAACGATTTGTCCCCTTCCCGGCCACTTAGCGCCAATGGTCTGCCACCAAGGTCAAAGCTTCAACCGACTGTCGGAATCGAGATGCCAACGGGGCGTAGCTCCAGCGATATTGTCCGCCCTGCGGAAATCTCAGAGCTTTACACCACCGTCGGCGTGGAGGCTCTCACCAAAGCCGCAGACGCCTTCCCCACGCTCTAGCGCGGCCATTGGCGGAACATTTCCGCCGCACGCACCCATTCCAGGCCCGCGTTTGCTTCACAGCGGCTCGTCCACGGGTGTAGTGGATGCTTCTCGCCGTCCAGCCATGTGATTCTCCAGCCCTCATTGGGTCACATCTTTTTTTTGGGGTGCTCTACTCACAGCGCCCCCGTGCCCGGCTGTAATGCTAGTCGTTTCCACTGCAAGTTTGCCTTGCTCGCCGGCTCCGCGTTGCCTTCCTTTTGGCAAGAAAGCGCCAGCCACTCTTTCCACTCCTCCCGCCCATGCCCAGAATCCGCCCCCGCCGCCTTTACGACCCTGTTCCTTGAATATCCCGACATCTGGTGCTGGCTGTAAAGGCGCACGGCCAGCCGCTGTTTGCGGCCGAACGCCGCAGCCCGGAGGAAGAGCGGCGCAGAAATCCTATACAAGACGCGGCAGTCCGTGCCAGGTTTAATAAACTGCATGAACTCAACCCCGGAACCGCTCAAGCCAGGCAGGCTGCCGAAGTCGCAGGAGGAAGCCGACCATCTGCTCATGAAGCAGCCGCCGCGCACCTCCGAGGAAGCGTTGGCCGAGGCTCGCGCGAACAATCAGCGCCAGAGGAACGCCTTTGGTACGCCTGCGAAGCCCGGCAAGCCCTGATCGGCTGCGCCAAGGACCACGGCCGGCTGTATCACCAGCTGCCGCCTGAATGTACGCCCGAAGGGCCCCACAACGTGGGCATGGGCGAGAACCACGTGTTTTACGAAGGCCGCCGCTGGGTGAAGCTCAAAGTTCATCGTCAGAACATTCTTCCAAATGCGGCCCGGGTGAGTGCGATCGGCACCCGCAAATGAAGTTCTTGGGCAAAGCAGGATAACCCGCCGCAATACGCTCGGAGTCCGTCCAAATTCGGCAGTGCACGCCAGACATATTGATCCAATAAAGCTTCCCATCCTCGCCGATGAATGCGGGGGGAATGCTGTTTTCAAGGACCTCCTTGTATTCGTCTGAGATGTTCATGCCATTAGAACGAAATCCATCACATCAAATCACCGGCAAACTCGCCAGCACCGCCTTCACCCGCTGCACCGTGCTTGCACCCCTGACGGTGATCTTGGCCGTGTTACGCACGCTCTGGCCCGCCTTCAACTGACGCACAATATCCTTGTGCTTCTCCAGCAGGTCCGCTGCTTCCAGGCTCGTGCCCACGGGCCAGCTTCACGCCTTTGCGCCGTGCCGCTCTGCCGCCCCCCGTACCTCCGCCTGCCCACCCTCCCGGCCCTTACTGGAACTGGATAGGCGAGGATGTGAGGGAGTATTGAAGACGGCCTGCCTGCCAAATCCTTCAGAATAGCACCAGCCGTTGCCATCCTTCTTCATTGATCACTCTTCAAAGTAATCAGAATCTCCGCTCGGCAGCATCAGCAGCCGGTCTTCTTCGGACAAATGGAGCGCATCCGCCACCCGCCGGGTGCATTCCTTCTGGTGAAACCCCTCCCCAGCCGCCGCAAGGATGCGGAGCAGGGGCTGCATGAGTTCTTGGTAATTTGGGATTGTCATGGGAGGAAGGCCGGTGCGCTCAGGCCGCGGTTTTGCCCCGGATGTACTCCAAGGCCCGCCTGAACTCCTGCTCGTCGCGGATGTATCCTCTCGCACGATCCTGGTCAAAGTCGCGCTCAATGCCTTCGAGCATGTAGAGCGCCAGTTTGTCGGGAGTCACCATCCACTGCGGATAGCCTCGCGTCACGGGATAGCCTTGCGGCCCTTCGGCCTCCATCCATCTCATGCCGATGCACTCTTCTGGCGCTTCGTCATAATATCCCATCATGAGGGCGATGTTTTCGTCGAAATAGAAAGCCTTGCGCCGCTCCCATTTTCCAGGGTTAATCGCATCGGGGTTGGTGGGCTCGTAGGGCATGGAATGAGGTTTGAGATGAGGGAGGCACAAGTTCACCACTCCAGCATCGAGCCGTGCTGCCTTAGCCAGGCGCGGGCCTTCTTCCAGCCTGGGACATGGACGGCAACGATGTTCCAGAAATCGTCGGAGTGATTGGGCTCCAGAACATGGGCCAGCTCGTGAACGATGAGGTAGTCAATAACCACAGTTGGAGCCTGGATGATGCGCCAGTTGAAAGAGAGAGTGCCGCCGGGGCTGCATGACCCCCAGCGATACTTCAGGTCGCGAACCCAGATGCGGGAATAGCGCAGGCCCATCTCACGAGCGAGCGCGGCGATGCGCGGCGCCAGTTGCTGCCTTGCCTGCTGGAGATACCAGCAGCGGAACAAGACATTGCCTTGTTTCCGGTCCTGGCGGGCCATTTGAAACTGCGGGCCCGTGAGCCTCACTTCACCCCCGGCACCGGCGACGAAATGCAGGCTGTATTGCTCGCCGAGGAAAAGGAAGGTTTCGCCTGCGACATACTCTTTGTGGGGCTGCGGTTCCGGATACTTGTGCGGATCGCGGACCTTTTGCCAGATCCACAGGCGCTTGCTCTCCACGGCGGCGGTCACAGCCTGCTCACTGGCATGATGCGGAGCGCGGACGACCACCTTGCGATCGCGCTCCACGGTGATGCCGATGGTCTTGCGGTCCGTCCGCACGATGGCGTAGTCCAGCTTCACGGGCGGATGATGATCTTATGATTGCGGCGCGCCCATTCCACGAGGCGGGAGATAATGGCGGCCTTCTTGTCCCACATGCTGCCGAAACTTACATAGTCCGGCCCGATGAGAATCTTCTGCATCTCACCCTTGAGCCGGGCCTGTTTCGAAGGCGCATCCCAAAAGCCTGCCTGGCGCACTTCGGTCTGGATGCATTGGAAGACGAGCTGGGTGAGGTTCACCATCCTGGGGAGCTGCTCTTCGTCGAGGACCGCATCACCAAACAGCTCCGTCTTCATCGCGCGGAAGATGGGCATCTGGCGCTTGCGGTCGAGACCATGGGTTTCCTCCTGCTCCTTTGCCATCAGCTTCTGGCGCAGCTTCTCCATCTCCTGCCAGATGGCGTCCCAGTTTCCGGCGAACTCGGTCAGGATGCGCTCGATTTCCTTGGCAAAGGAGGCAAAGAGCTCGGGGTCCTCGTCAAAATTGACCGTGAGGTGATGGCGGATGGCGTGCTCCACTTCGGCGGCCTTGGTTTTCGAGCGGGCATGATTCGCCGCCTGCTTTTGAAACTCGGGATCGAGCACGGATATCGGCGCGATCTTTTGCGTGATGCCTTGGGAAACCAGGAACTCATCCGTGATCGCGCGCAGCTTCTTCGGCACGCCCTTCATGCTCAGCCGCTCATCCTTGAGGAACTGGCTGGCGAGTTCATTGATGCCGCCGAGACGCTGGTAGGTCTTGAAGTAGTCCAGCGCCTCAGCCCGGGGCAGCGCCTGATTGAAGGCATGGGTGAGCTTGCGGAAGGCGGTGAGATATTCGAAACGCACATCCTCATCGTAGAAGAGGTCATAGAAGGCTTCAGGCTCGGTGGTTTCGGTCAACCCGTTGCGGGCAAGGATGTCCAACGTCTGGTCCAGGGCCACCTTCAGCTCACCGATGAGTTCGGAGACAGGCGTCAGGCAATCGATGATCTCCTGCTGCTCCCTTTGCGCATAGGCGTCCAGTGCGCGGCGCAGATTGTTGCCCACGCCGACGTAATCCACCACGAAGCCGCAGTCCTTGCCATCGTCATGTACGCGGTTCACGCGGGCGATGGCCTGGAGCAGGCCGTGGTCCTTGATCACACGGTCGAGGTAAAGCACCTGCTCCACGGGGGCGTCAAAGCCCGTCACCAGCATCTCGTTCACCACCACAAAGCCGATGCGCCCATTGATTGAGCCCTCGCCTTCCTTTTCCTCGGCACTCAATGGCATCTTGAAGCGTTTCACGACGAGATCGGTGTCCACGTTGCGCATGGCGTCCTTGATCTCGGCATCGTCATTGTTGGTCGTGGTGATCACCACGGCCACCTCCACCACGCGGAGTTCATCCGCGTTCACACTCAGGGGGTTGTCCTCGGCGAGGGATTTTACTTCTTCGGTGATGGCATCGCGCAGCGCGGCGGCGTAGCGCACGGCGGCGTAGCGCGAGTTCGCCACCACCTGGGCCTTGTAGCCGCCGGGGAAGACCTGGCGGGCATAGTGCCGCACCATGTCGCGGGCCTTGGCTTTGATGGTCTCCTTGGCGTCGAGATAGGCATTCCGGCTGCCGAAGCCGAGGATTTGCAGGCGTTCATCCAGCCGATACTCGGAAAACACGTCGGCAAACCTCGCATCCATCGCCTTCGCGTCGGAGACAGCGGCAGCGTGGGTGCGGCCTTCATAGACGATCTCCAGCGTCACGCCGTCCTCCTGGGCCTGGCGCATCGTGTAGTAGTCGATGTAGGCTCCAAAGGTGCGCTCCGTCTTGTCGATGGGCGTTCCAGTGTAGGCCACGTTGGTGGCCTGCGGCATCGCACGTTGCAGATTGGCCTTCAGCAGGCCGTACTGGGTGCGGTGCGCCTCATCGATCATGATGAGGATCTTCGGGCTGGTGTTCAGCACCGGGAAGATGGCCTTGAGGTCGCGCTCCTGGAACTTCTGCACCATCGCCATCACACAGTTGGAGGATGGATCACGGATCAGCTCCCTGAGGTGCTCAATGTTCCTTGCCGAGACCACCGTCTGCCCGATGCCCTGGCTGGTCTCGGCCAGTTGCTGTTCAAGCTGCGTGCGGTCGGTGACAAAGACCACCTTCCAGTCCTGCAGGGCGCTGCGCCGCCGCAGTTCACGCACCACGAAGACCATCGTCAGCGATTTGCCGGAGCCTTGCGTGTGCCACACGATGCCGCCGCGCTGGGCCGGCGTTTCACCATTGGTCATGCGTTCCAGCGTTTTGTGCACGGCGCGGAACTGCTGGTAGCGGGCCACCACCTTGTAGCTGCGGCCCTCGCTGTTCGTCGTGTAGAGCGTGAAGGATTGCAGCAGGGACAGCAGGTTCTTGTGCGAGCACATGCCTGCCATCAGCCGGGCCTGGTCGTTGGGCGAGCCTGCCGTGCCTGTCTTCCCCATTTGCCCGCCCACCTCATCCAGCGTAAAGGGCCACGGATCGCTCCAGCGGTAGAAGTGCTTCTCCGTGTGCGTGGTGATGGTGCCAAACTTCGCCTGCTCGCGGCAGGTCGCGATGATGAACTGGTTGTAGTAGAAGAGGGCCGCATTGCCCTCCCCCGAGGCTCCCCGCTGTTCGCTGTAGCGCATGAGCTGGTCAATCGCCTCCGCGATGGGCTCCTCCACCTTCGGGCTCTTGCATTCAATCACCACAACGGGCAGGCCGTTGAGGAACAGCACCACGTCCGGGATGATGTGCTGCTCACGGCCGGGAATGCGCACCTTGAGCTGGCTCACCGCCAGCCAGTCATTCTTCGTGGGATTGGCGAAGTCCACGATCTTCACCGTCGGGCTTGGTTCGCCTGTCTTGCGGTTCTCCGCCACCCGCGGGCCTTCGTCCGTCAGCCACTTCAGCACCTGCTGGTTGTTCTCGATCAGGGAGGAACTCTGGAAGTCGCAGAGCCGCCGCACCACTGCTTCGATTTGGTCGGGCTCCATCCAGGGGTTGATCCGGTGAAGAGCTGCTGCAAGGCGCTTCTCCAGCACCACCTGGAAAAAGTCCCGCCGGCCCGTGTCAGCCGCGGTCTGGCCGTGCATCTCCAGGCGCTGCACTTCCCAGCCCAGCTTGCACAGGTGCAGCAGCAGCGGCTCCTCCACGTGGTTCTTCTCGTCCAGTCGCAGCGCATCCGCAGGGGCCTTGCGCTTCGGCATGGAGTTGCCCGCCGTGAACGCAGATGCGGGTTTTCGCTTCCAGACAGGGTGCCGGAGAAGCTTCGATGTCGCAACTTGGGCACGATACAATTCATCGGCATTCTCGACGAAACTGGAGGCTTCCTCCCACAAAAACGGATAAGCTCGCAAATTCGGCAGGTCCTCACGAACAGCCGCCGCGACGTCCTCGTAACTGCCTGCAATTAGTTCACCATCTATGCGCTGAAAGGCAAAGCATGCACCAGTTCCGGGCTTAACGGGGATTTTATCGAGCTCAAAGAGCAATGAGGACATGCCGTGGTCCAGATTGCACGACTCAAACCCACAAATCGTCCCGTCGTCATCGACCCGCTGCACACAGAAGATTCCATACCGGTCCTCAAACACACAGACACCGAATCCCGGCGGCTCGGGGCGGGGACGAAACACATACGCCAGCGAAAACGGTGGATAGAGCGTCATAGAAGCCCTCCTTTTCTCAGCTCCGCTTCCACCAGGTCAGAAATTGCGTTTCGGTAGTCATTCGGGCGTCGCCCAAGGTAGAGATTGTAGGCCAGGGGGCTCGCACCCCAGTCCGTTTGAATCTTGGCCAGCACGGCGGCCTCGTTGAGCAAGTCACGAGGCAGGACCACATACAGCAGCCGGTCAGCCACGGGAATGGGCGAATCCATTTGAATCTCGATGGCCGAACGTCTGTCATCCGCTTTGGGATGCGCCGCATCGGTGAGGAGATGATGGTATCGAAGCGCGACACTGCCTGCCTCAAAGGAGGCCGGCGCTGGTGAAACGGCTCTTCCAAAGAAGTAGTCGGTGTTTGTCCGAAAAACGAGCGGCACCAGTTTCCTTGCGGATTCAATGACACTGTAGAGTTCCAGGCCTGGCTGATCTGCCCAAAACAGATGGTCTTCAAAAATATGATGGCAAAGCGCTCCCGTATCGCACGAAGAAAGCCGCCTTGCTCCACTGCTCCACGTGCCTGTCTTGAACACAAAGCACACGGGACACACCTCTTTTGACCCGGTCGGGACATCGCCGAGTTTTGTTTGATAGGCCGGGCGTCCATAGAAGAAGTACAGCAGGAACCCGCCAAACACCTTGCACGCTTCATTGGCTTGAAGCTGCCCGCTGGCCAGGACTTCCCGGAACTCCTGACACCGCGTGGTGTGCACCAGCGGCAGCTCCTCCGCCATGACGGTCTGGGCTGCGACGATGTCGCGGAGGGAGGCAGGGGCGGTGCTCATGCTTTCAACGTCGATACGATGGCCCTCCATCCTTGACCTATTCCGTCTTTTTAGCAAGCAAGGGTGTCACGGATCGTTCGCCGGTCAGCAGATCATGCATCAGGCCGGTTTTCAGGCGGCGGAGTTTGGTCAGAAGATGACTGCTCTGCAAAGTTCGCGATATTTCGTGTTCAAAAACTACCGCGATTCGATTCTGCTCGTCAGGAGGAGGAAGCGGAAAGGGCATCTTCGCGAAGCGAGTGGCTCCAAGATGCGCGACAGAAGTGGTTTGCTTGGCGACAAGCTGGAAGGCCCCCGTGTCAAGCCAACGCTTAAACACCGACTGCGCGAAAACAGGGTTGTTTCCCAGACGACAACGGAACCTAATCAAAGTGTTTTGAAAACAGTATGTGGCAGGCGGACCATTGTAGATAGCACTGCGACCAACAAGTTCCAGACTTTGACCTTCGTTCAACAAAACATCGCCACACAACAATTCATATCTCGCACGATCTGCTGGATCAAAGTTCATGCTCAACACATCTGTGAAATCAATCCAGCCATCAAAAACATTGGCTACGCGAAGGTAGGGCGTCATATAAAGCCCTTTTTCAAAAACGGGTGCCCTCTGCCTGCCCACAGTTACGGAGCCCGCTTGTTCAACCAACTTCACCTCCCACTCCTCCGGGATCAAGCCCAGCAGCGACTTCTTAAAGCGGTGGGTAGAGGTATCGCGAAGGCGGCCTTGGGCGTCGAGGCCGCGGGTGAGCAGATCGTGCATCAGGCCCGTCTTGATCCGCTGCTGCTTTGCCAGCAGCGCCTCAGTTTGCTGGATGGCCCGGTCCGAAGCCCACAACACCTGCGAGATAATCTGTTGCTCCTCGCGAGCGACTTTCCGAACTTTCGCACTCAGAAACTCAGCAAGTTTCAGGTTGGTAAGGCCAGTTGTTTGCTGCTGAAATTGGAGCGTAACTCCAGACCTATAAAGGTGGTCAAACAAATAGAAGACAAACCTTGGTTCATTGCGTAGATCTGGACGACAGACCTGAATGAAATTGGAGCACACTGCCTCCAGAGCTTCATCAAAATACACGACCCTACCAACTGGCTGCTGAGGGCCGCCACCTGACTTTTCGAGCAAAATGTCACCCGGTTTAAGGCGCTTTTTGGTAAGAACAACCGGATCTATACACCGTAGGACCACGTCAGATAAGTCAAGGCGAGAATCCCGCCCAAAATTCGTTGAACGGAAAACAACAACGTCTCGACATGAGTCAGGAGGACTTCCCCACTCACCAGCAAACGTCTTGTCGAGAAGACCTAGAATCGAAGTGAGTTCCTTCATGCGTACCCCAAAGTAGAAAGAAACCCCTGCAATTCCGCCAGTGTCTGCTGCCGGGCGGACTCCAGCGCATCGGCGCTGATGGCGTACTTGGTGAACAGGTTCTCGAAGAGAGCGAAGAGCCCCCGTTCCTCCGCCTGCACATAGCGGGTGAGGCACTTGCTGATTTCGCTGTGGTGCTTCTCCAGGATCAGCTCCCGCGCCTGTTCCTCGGTGATGATGCCGCCGATCTCATGCACGAGGTTGTGATAACGGGCGAGGGTGGCCTTCAGCGTGGCGATGTCTTTCACCAGGGCCTTGCGGCGGCCTAAGGCTTCCTTCTCAGCCTTGCCGGGCTTGGGCTCGCCTTTGGCCTTCCTGGCGGTTTCGGGCGGCGGCCCGCCGAGCGTGGCGAGATCGGTTTCGGCATCGGTGAGGAGCTTGGTTTTCTCCTCCAGCTTGTCCTCGGTGCCGAAGAGCTTGAACTCGACTTTCAGCTCCAGGTCCTCCTCCTGGTCCCTCAGCTCGTCCTTGTGCGCCTTCAAGGTGGCCTCGGCGGTCTTGAGGGCGGCCAGGGCATCGCGGAAGGGCTTGCTGGCGGGCCCGGACTCGTCATCGCCGATCTCGGCGGCGAGTTCGGAGCGCATGAGCGCGGCATTGACGGTCTCGTCCTCGTCCGGCTCATACTCCAGCACGGCCTGGGCGGCCTCGACGGCTTCGGCGACAGCCGACTCGGCCTCCGCGATGGCCTGCTCCGTGGTGGCGATGGCATCGCGCTCTTTGGCAAAGAAGCGGTCAACAATCATCGGCGGCGGGATGAGCGTGGACGACCAGCCGATGGAGGTGATGGTCTTGAGATCGTAACGGATGCTGTCCCACCAGTTCACAAACACGCCGCGTGCCTGGTAGTGATCCAGAACCCCGAGCGGCTCGAGCGACTCCACAAGCTGGGTCATCAAGGCGTGGCGCACCTTGGGCAGCCGGTTGTCCGTAAGGGTGACAAAGCCGCCGCCCTCCTGAACGGTGGAAGGCCTGGGCTGGGGTGCCAGCTCGGAGAAATCGTGCTGCGCGGTCTCCCACCACTGCGCGAGGGCCTCGCTCATGCGCGTGCGGGTGGCGGCGATCTCGGGCTGGCTCTCCACGCTGGCCCGCACCTCGGCGGTGGACTTCAACGCGGGGAGAAAGGCATGGCGGGTCTGGTCCAGCTCGCTGAGGACACAGGCGGGCGAGAGGCTGAACTTCTTGAGCCGGGCCCTGGCTTGCGTGGCCTCCACCTCGGCACGCGGCACGCCGCCGTGGAGATGGCAGGCCACGTCCTCCGGCTCGGGCGGCGGGGTGTTGTCCACATAACGGCGGAGGTTGAGGTTCCAGTCGTGCTCCTGCTCGATGACCTTCAGCGGCACGCGACGCGAGTATTTGTCCTCCTCCACGCGATGCTGAAAGACATGGACGATCTTTTCGATGTCCTCGGGGCGGAGGGAGTTTTGCTTCTTGCCCTCGGCGAACTCGCGGTCGGCATTGATGATGAAGACGTGGTCGCGCTCCGCATCGGGAATGGACTTGTTGAGGATGATGATCACGGCGGGAATGCCGGTGCCGTAGAAGAGCTTGGGCGGCAGGCCAATGATGGCCTCGATGACGCGGGCACCGAGCAGCTTCATGCGGATCTCCCGCTCCTTGCGCCCGCGAAACAGCACGCCATGCGGCATGACCACCGCGCCGCGCCCGGTGCCCTTCAGGCTGGCGAGCATGTGCTGGAGAAACATGAGGTCGGCCTTCTTCCCAGTCTGCGGCGCATGGCCCCACTGGAAGCGCTCGGGCCGCCCGCAACGGGCGAGGGTCCAATTCTGCGCGAAGGGTGGATTGGCAATCACGCGGTCGAACTGAAGAAGGTCCCCGTCCTTCTCGTTGTGCGGGTCTTCCAGCACATCGCCGAATTCAATGTGGGCCGACTGCAAGTTGTGCAGGATGAGGTTCATCTTGGCGATGGAAACCGCGCCGCCATCGCTGTCCTGCCCATGGAAGGCAAGGTCCGTGCCATCGCCGCCCTGCTCGCTGACGTACTGGCTGCATTGGATCAGCATGCCGCCGGAGCCGACGGTGGGATCGTAGATGCTCATCTTCGGCTTCGGATCGATGAGCCGCACCATGAGCTTCACGACCACGGCGGCGTGTAGAACTGCCCGCCCTTCTTGCCGGCGCTGTCGGCGAACTCCTTGATAAGATACTCGTAGGCCGCGCCGAGGAGGTCGGGGAACTCAAAGGAATCGTTCACCAGCGGCACGGCCAGTCCGCCCACGCTTTTGGTAAAGTGGTCGAGCAGGTCCTTGAGGTCCTGGTTTTTGACCTTCGGCTTGCCTGCCACTTCCTTGTTAAAGTTGATGTTGCCCTTGAATATGCCGTGCAGGGCTTCGTTGCCCTCCTCAAGCGCGCCCAGGGCCTTGTTCAAGGTTTCGCCAATGTTGAGCTGGGTGTCTTTGAGGGCGGGGTGGTTGACGATGGTCCTGGTGAGCTTGCCTTCGCTGTCTTCCTGTTCCGTTTCTTCCACCCAGGGCTCATTCCATCGCGCGCGGGGCGGTACGAACAGGGTGTCGCCATAACTGGTGTGGTTTTCGAGAACCTCAGTGAGGCGCTCCGAGGACAGGTGATTGTAATCCTTTTTCAGCGCCTCGCGTTTTTCCTCAAACACATCGGAGAGGCGCTTGAGGAACAGCAGGCCGAAGATGTACTCCTTGTACTCCGAGGGATCCATGTTTTTCCGCAGGACATCGGCAGACTTGAAGAGGAAGTTTTCGAGCTGTCGGAGGGTGATCTTGGTGCGGCGCATGGAGAACAAAGGGAGAACAAACGTGAACTCAAGCATTCAACGGCGGTGGCCCGTCGTCCACCTGTTTGCGTGGCTGCTCTCCTCAGAATTCCTTGTTTCCAGGTGAGCACCCGTCAAGGCGCTGATCCCGCCCCGGCCGTCATACGACCTTGCCATTGGGACCCTTTTTCCGCGTTCAAAACGTATCAGGCACCCGCTTCCCCTCCGCCGCCATGGCATCACCTCCAGGTCATCAGCGGCAAGGTCCGCAGCCCGTTCTTAGTTTGCCCTCCCTTGAGGCTCCACCCCTTGATTGATCAAGGAGTGGAGGCGAGGGGAGTTGAACCCCTGTCCGAACGACTAAGCGTTTGTTGACGTTCGAGGTTGTCCAGTACCCAGGTAACCAAGATTTCAAAACATTGTTGAACACGCTTGCACGAGGTCGAATGTTCCCACTATTGTACCCATGCATGGCCTCGCTTTTTAAACGTCCAGGATCAAGGTTCTGGTTCGCCGCATTTACCGACGAGAATGGGAGAAGACTCAAGAAGTCGACCAAGACGACCGACAAACGCGCAGCTTTGCGGATCGCTGACGCGTATGAAAATGCGGCGAACAAACGACGAACCTATCTCCAGGTCAGACGTGTACTCAACGGCTTCAGTCGTGAACTCTTGGGGGTAGAGATTCGCGAGCCCACACTACGAGAGTACATCGAGACTTGGTTGGACGCCAAGAAACCCTCCAATGCGCCCAGCACGAGCGTTTTCTACCGAAACGCTACTTCGAAGTTCATTGAATGGCTCGGAGAGAGGGCTGACAAGGAGATCTCCAGGGTAACTGGGACAGACATCACGGCGTTCAGGAACCATCGCGCCGCATCCGCAGCTCCAAAAACGGTGAATCATGAAGTCAAGGTCCTGCGTATGGTTTTTCGATCAGCGCGTAAGGATGAAGTTCTTGCGGATAATCCCGCGGAATTCGTGGAGACTGTCCGTGACAAAGGCAGCCGAGGGGCTCGACGGCCCTTTTCGGTGGAGGAGATTCAATCAGTGCTGGCTGTGAGTAGCCGAGAATGGCGCTCCCTAGTGATCTTTGGACTCTATACGGGTCAGCGACTTGGGGATCTGGCTACGCTAAAATGGTCAAGCATTGAATTGGACCAGGGTGTGATTCGCTTCACCACTCAAAAAACCCAAAAAAACATGGTGATCCCCATCAGCCCTCCTCTTGCTCGACACATCCGCGCTTGGCGAAGCACAGCCGATCACTCGGGTCAGGTTCATCCACTGGCCTCAGCAGTTGTCGAGCGAACGAAGAAAACTGGACCACTTTCGAACCAATTCTCGGACATCCTGGCCAAAGCTGGTCTACGCAAAAAGAAGCCCCACCGAAAGTCTGGCGAGGGAAGAGGTGCAGCAAGAGATGAGAGCGGTTTGAGTTTTCACAGCCTACGCCACACGGCCGTCTCACTGATGAAGGCAGCAGGGATACCCCAAGCCGCCGTCATGGAAATTATAGGTCATGACAGCGAACAGATGAGCCAGCACTACACTCATGTGGGGCAAGAATCTTTACAGAAGGCGGCCGACTCCTTGCCTGACGTAACCACATGCGAGTGATTGAATGAAACTGGGTCTCGCCGTCCCACACGATGACCAACTGCACCCCATCGCCATCCTCTGGGGGGCCTAAATCGATGCACCAGGTGTCGTGGCTCTCCAAGTTGTTGAAGGCCTTGAACAGCTTCTTGATGCCAGAATCCTTGAGCATTTAGTCCATGGTCTCCTTCGTTTATTCAGGCAAAAAATGACAGGATGATGGGACTACCGGGGAGAGCGCGGCGGCACGATGGAACCTTGCACTACCAGCTCGTTCTTTTCTTTTTGGGAGGCCTTGACTTGGCTCACGCCCGCGATTTCTTGCCTCGGCTGAACGCCCAATGTGCTGGCTGAGCTTACCTGAAAATGGGTATGCCGGCTTCTCTTGGTCGTTTCATCCGTGCCCGGAGATTTAGGCTCTGGGGTTTGCAATTGGTGCTCCCTTTTTGGGGACTTGATTTGAAATGCGGCTCGGGGACGGGTGAAGGTCACTCGATTGGCCCGGATTTAAATGTTTGAACCGAGGGCGATTAAAGGACTGCCGCAGATCCGCGCCCTCGGTTCAGACAAATTCTCATTCCCATGTGCCAGTTCAACTACCGTCGGAGAGCCTACGTTCACTTCGATCTTCCGCTTCGTCGAGAAACTGCGGAGCGGCTAGCGACCAATCCAGTTGCGGTAGCAGAGCACCAGTTCTTTCCTTTCATCTTTTCCAACGTCATCACCCAGAAGATCGGCAGGACATCTGACGGTCGTGTTGTGCGCAACAAGCCAAAGAAAAGGACCATTGCGTATCCTGCCCACTCTGACTCGCACATCTTCTCCCACTACTCAGATAAACTGCAGCACCTCCATGAAGCCGTCCTGGATGAGCGAGTGCTTGAGACGATCGTAACCGCTTTTCGCCAAACCAACGGGCGGAGCAATGTTCATTTTGCCAACGAGGTGTTCGAGTTCATACGGGCGCAGCCTTCATGTGCAGCCCTGGCGATGGACGTCAGCGACTTCTTCGGGAGCCTGGATCATGAGTTGTTGAAGAGAGCATGGGCTTCCTTGCTGATGGTAGACCGTCTGCCCGAAGATCATTTTGCAGTTTTCAGGGCCATCACCAAGTACTGCCAGGTAGAGAAAGAAGCCTTGTACGACGCCTTGCACATTCCTCTCAACAATCCTCGATTGGCAGGCAAGCATCGTCTCCGTCTTCGGGACCGTGAGGGAAGACCGACGATTGAAGACAATTTGAACCGCCTCTGCCCTGCTTTCCGGTTTCGGCAGTGGGTCAGGGAGCGAGGACTTCTGCAGATCAACCTCACCGGTAGAGGAATTCCGCAAGGGTCTCCCATCAGCGCCGTCCTTTCGAACATCTACATGGTGGAGATGGACGCCGCCGTGAACAGCTTCGTGACGTCCAATGGCGGCCTCTATCGCCGCTACTGTGACGACATTCTAGTTGTCATGCCGACAGCAGAACTGCGTGACCAGGCGAGGCACTTGATCGAGACGTGGATGAAGGATCTGCGCCTTCGATGGAATCCGGCGAAGACCGAAGCCATTGATTTTGGACTCGAACGGCCTATTCCTGGCAAGCCGCTTCAGTACCTGGGCTTCACCTTCGATGGAGTGAACAAGCGCATTCGTCCTGGTTCTGTTGCACGGTTTTACAGGAAGATGCGGCGGGGTGTATTGCGGGCGAAACTCCATCGTCGGAACGCAGACGATGAAGCACGACGCACGATCCCTTCGCCCTTGAAGAAAAAGCTCATCTACCGCCGCTACAGCTACCTGGGGCGGAAGCTGGGCAAAAACCGTGAAGAGAAGCGAAACTTCCTCTCCTATGCATTCGGTGCCGCTCAAATCATGAACGACCCTGGCATCAAGCGGCAGGTCAAAGCGCACTGGAAACGCCTGAAGCAGGAGATCGAGAAGCCCCTGAGGTGATCGTCTTGGGGCCGTTCCACCTTTCCTCTTGTCGCCGGCTTTGTTCTTGATCCAGCCGCGAACCCTGGGGGTACCATGAAGTAAGACGCCGGCGAACTTCACTACCCTCCCATCCTTCGACAGCAACTTGGCTAGCCTGCGGTTCATGTAGTCAACGCCGGCACCCTGTTGAACCAGAAAAGCTCGAACAGCGGCGGTCTCATGGGTTTCAGTGATCTGGTCCCAGGCCCCAGGCGCCACCTGCTTGATCCGCTCCGCTTCACTGGCAACAACGGCGTAAAAACCGGAGATTCTGGCTTTGATCTGGACCTTCGTCATGGATGATTAAAGGCTGGCCCGTGGAGGTGTGCAACGGATGCTCAATGGCGTGGGGCAGAATCGTGACTTTTTTTTGGGTTGCGTCCTCATCGGCAATGACAAATCTTCCGCAGTCGAGAGCATCTCACCCGCTCGGCAAAGTTCGCTGGTTGAGTCGTCAAGAGTCCGGAAGAACGCACTGTGGGGGAGATCATCTAGGCCTTCCCATGTCCACGAGAGTCACGTTTTGTTGTCGGGTTTATGTACCCGGCGACATCCCCGCACCAACGAGAATCCCTGAACACGTTGTTTTTCAGTGTGACGGCAGATCTCCGCGGCGATTGAAAAGAACTATCGCCAAAGCGCTCAGGAACCGTTTTTCCGCGTTGAAGGAGATTCCTCTGATTATTTCGGATCCTGAGCCGGCCAATGATCGAGAGCTCGTCACTGCCATCACGGAAGTCTTCATGCCTGACCACGTGCTGGACGATGACACTCGGTTTTGGTGGGTGGAGTGGAAGCTGGACCGTGGCGAACCCGATACTCAAGCAAGCACCTGAAGCCTGCTTCGAAAACTTCCCACAGCGACCAAGTCACGGCGCTCATCGCAATGGGTCACGTAAAGCTGGTCATTATCGACGTAGAAAATCGCATCCTGCCGAAAGGTCAGTCCCACGATACGCGCCTCTTCGAGTGACAGTTTGCACGCCCACGCTGGTTCTTCCCGGACATTGGCAGGGGAAAAACAAGTCACCTGCGCCTTCCAGCAGTTCTTCATACGCAGGCAGTGTTCAAGAGCATGGTGAGCCCGCTGGTTTTCGTGCTCCGTCCAATGCTCCCCGGTTGTGGCGTAGGCGGAAATGATGAAGAACCTCAATGGCCAGTCATGGATGGGTTCTGCAACGATAAACTCGGTACGAAAATAGGAGGACTCCATGGGAATCGCATGCTTCAACCACGTAATCGATTGTTGAGCGTATTTGGATGCCCACGAACCTTTTTGCGGCGCTACTTTTTCTCTCCCGGTGGCGTTCTGTTGAAGGTCTCAGCGGCTTTTGGCTGCCGTGTATGACTCAAATTTTTATTTCTTCCGGACAAAGCTGATGTCCCCGCTTCGCTCAAGGCGGGCCTCTCTCAGCTCTGAGAGGTCGGTGCCGGCTGACTTGAGACGCATGTCTTCCGCCACGTCCGCCTCGCTGATATGGTGCTTCCGCAAGGCCTGTTCGATCACTTTCCCATCCTCCACCAGCAGGTTGGAACTGCCCTTCACCCAGTTCCCGAATCGCTCCGAGCGGTTTGCCAGGAATGCTACGCCCCGATGGAGGTAAACCAGCAAAAAACACGCGCCGATCGTACTGAACAGCTTTTCCGAACCATTGATCGCCCTGCCCAGGATGGAGCCTATGATGAACGCCATGAGCACATCAAATGCCGCCTTCTTTGCAAAGAAGCGTTTGTCGGCGACTCTTACCATAATCAAACCGCTGACAAAGATTACAACCGTCCGGGCGAGCACCTGGAAAAAGGAGAGGTCGGCCGCGGATTGGTCCAGACCGAGAAGATTTGAGAGAAGATTCCGGTTCATGGCTTCACTGTCCCATGTATTTTCCTCTTCGCGCCCCACGATGAATTCGCGCTGCCACCGCGAAAATTCAGCCCCTGAATGCCACCTTGTCGTCGGCGGCATCTCGTCATGGGTTCAGAAACACGAGTTGGGGGCCAATGAGCCTGATGAATCTGGAGCGAATGGGTGCTCTCCCCTGGACGCGGCCCTCGGAATCCCGGCCAGACGGCAGTGAGCATCGCCCCTGTTTAAGGGTTACGACTCGCTCTTTTCGTCCTTGGGTTTACGAGGGGTTCTTCCGCGCCGCCTTTTTCGCAGCCTTCTTGGATGCGGACTTCTTGGTAGATAACTTGCGCTTAGCAGGGGCGGCCTTCTTTGATTTTCCTCCGATTTTCCCGCCCCTGTTCTCAGGAGAATGGTCCTCTTCCTTTCCTTTGCCACTGCCGCTCTTCTTTCCCCCTTTCGTCGTTTTATTGACCGTGGCCCAGGCCCGCCGCTCGGCCTCCTGTTTTGGGGTGCCACGCTTTTCGTAACCCTCCTCGATGTGCTCCGCCTGGCGTTTCTGCTTATCCGTGTAGCTTGCTTTGTCTCCGCGTGGCATAATCTGCAAAGTAGTTGGTTGCTTGACAATTGAGCGCCCCGTCGGTGTGCCCTGCGATTTTAAAAATCACCCGCTTGGTCTTCCTTGAGGTCTACTGGGACCTTCGCACAAAACCGTCTGCGTGGATGCCAGCGCGGCGGGTGGCTTTGCAAGGCAAATTTTTTACCAAGTCGTATATCGGCCTATTCGCCGAACAATTTTGGCATTTTGAACACCGTAACCCAGCTGCTTTAAAGCAGGAACGCCCCTCGGGCGGAAGACGCTCAAGCGGCAGGGCCTAGCCGAAGATCGCGGCCCACATGGCTTGAAAAAGTGAGGTCCGGCCGCATCCGCCCCACTCTTTTAATCCGAAGCGGCATTGAACTACAATGCCATGAGCACACCAGCCCAACGAAGCGCCGCCAGGCGGAACATCAGAAAGGCAACAGCAGCTGCCCGTAGAACCAAAACAATTTCCAGGCTCCCAAAAAGCACCCGAACGGCCTTGGGCAAGCAAGGAGCAAAAGTCGCGAGGGAAAAACGCCATGCTCGCTGAGAAGGCCTTGCGTCTCCACCACGTTTCTCTCGTCACAGGCCGAAGCTGCGATCATCGCCTGGATGGGTTGCGTGCGCCTCGTATCGCCGAATGCAAAAAGCTTCTCCTAAATGGGGGCGGGCAGCTGCCCGGCCTTCCTGATTATGTCGTGAAAAATCGTGGTCACATGCTGACCATCTTTCGAGATGCCACCCCGGTGGTCTTGTGCGCGATCGGCAAAGGACGCACGCACGAATGGACCGTGCTTGAGGCTTTTCGCGAGACCTTTGGCACAGTGACTGTCGTTCCTCCTCACGTTCAGTGGCTCGCAACAGTGGAGCTTCAATCCCTCGGCAGACTCCCGGTCAGGCAGGCGTTCCGGCTTATAGATTGCGAACGCTACCTTGCGGCAGCAATGTTAAGTCCGGTAATTTCTACCCGCATCCTCAATGGAGACTAGCCTGTGGTGGTATGGATGCCGGAATTTGTGCCCGGGTTCAAAACGACGTGATTACTAGGAAGAAAGCAAGCATTTCCCTGCCCTAGCGGTGGCCAGAGCGGCTTCAGACCTGGCTCAATGTCGGGAAGACTGGAGTCCCAAATAATGCCTCCGAGTACCATTTTTGGAACGACGCTCGTTCTTCCACCGTGCGAAAAATTATAAACATCACGGAAGAGCAATGGTTGAGCTTCGCCCGTTTTGTTGAGGAAGCTCTGGACGCCACTCCATCGCCCGGGACTGAACCCATCTCCTTGAGCTATGAAGCCGTGAAGGGGGCATTGGGATTCTCGGGAAAGGTGGACTTTTATTTGGCACTCTGGCAGTGTCATCAGCAACGAGACCCGCGCCCGGGCTTTTGGTTCCACGGCTGCCATCGGCCTGGACACTTGCCGGAAACTTTGATGATCTACCGTCGGGTGAGCAGCACCTGAGGATGTGCTTGGTACCACCGATCAGTTCATTCTCCTTGCTTATGATCGGCATTATCATAAGCACCAACAGAACGTCCTCTGCAGCAAAGCCACAGAGGACGTGGAAAAATAAACCGGAAAAAGTGTTTACTTCGAGGTTGAGGTGCCAGTACCACTGCCCGTGCTGGTGCCACTGCCGCTCCCACCGGTACCCGCTGCGGATCCTCCCGTGCCAGCACCACCAGTGGCAGAACCACCGTTCGTCGTGCCTCCAGTGGCATTTCCCCCAGTAGCCGACCCAGTGGACGTCGAACCGCCCGTAGTGTTCGCATTCACCGTAGCGTGGGGCATGATTTTTGATTTGTCCCCCGAGTTGATAGACGCACCGCTGGTATTTCCGCCGGTAGCGTTGCCGCTGGTGGCATTGCCCCCGGTAGTTGCACCCCCGGTGGTATTGCTGGTGGCGGCACCGCCCGCACCACTGCTGCTTCCTGTGCCTGATCCTCCCGTGCCGCTAGTTGTGCTGGTGCCCGAGGCACTGCTCTTGCTGTTATTCGAAGTGCTCGTACCCTTCCCCTCGCCATCTCCCTTGCTCTCCATTTTCTTTTCTTGTCCCGGAGGCACCTTGCCGCTTTTGCCGGCAGTGCCTGCATTTTGGGCATAAAGGGAGAAGCCGACGAGGGCGGCCACGACTTGCGCAGTGATGAGTTTAGTGTTCATACGTGGAAAAATTCGCACCCTAAAAATGTCCTGCGGGTACGGTGAAGACCCTAAATTTCTGCATTCCCCGTTTTCCTGATTGCGATCTCTGGGCACACAGCGGCAGTAACTACTTTGCAGTTGTGTTCAGCCAGGTCCCCCCAGCTCGGTTCAGGCATGCCATACGATGCTGAGATTAGAAATTGGACACCCACGAAGCCAATCGGGACGTTGACGTATGCCAACTGTTCTTGCGGAAGCACCCTTCATCGGCCGCGAGAGCTTCATCCCCAAGGCAGACGAGATGCCCGACCGGTTCGAGCTCACGTCGTCCGATGATGTCCGTGACTGGATCGACAAGACCAGGCTTGAACCGGAATGGGATGACACCTTGCCGGCCACCTTCATCGTTGACCTGGCTGGAGCACTCTGGATTGCAGATCGTCGGTCCGAGCATGTGGCCTGTGCAAGAATGACTCCCGTTTTAGCTGCGGGGGTGATCTTCTTCGAACAGCGCAAAGGCAAAGTCCATGTTGCCAGGGTCACCAATTAATCAACGGGCTACTGTCCCGAACCCTCTTCCTGGCCTGCGGTAGCTAAGGCGATCAGCAACGCCGGCTTACCTGGTCCCTCCGGCTACGACCCTGAGTTTATTTTTCGTTGGTGTGCACCTTGCCGGAACATCTGCATCATCAAGGAGGATGACTTCACCTGCCCGCTCTGCTTGGGGGTGTTGCCGGCAGAGTGGAATTTTGACGCGTTGACACCGGCAGCCAGCACGTAGAGTTCACCTCCATGGGCGGACGTGGACCATTGGCTAAGCTCCCGCGCTGTGTCGGTTTCTTCGGTTGGCTTGCCGTTTTCAGTGTCCTGAGGATTGGGACGTTGGAAGGCTAAAGGGCCCGATGTCCTGCCCAACACGGACACCTGGAGCGGGCCGGGTAGTGATTGCCCCTGGCGGATCGGATGGCACCACTCCCAAAATGCCAGGCGGGAGAACCAGAGGAGGTATGGAAGGCAAAGTGACACTTCCTGACTGGCGGACTCCTCCACCCTTGCCTTCCTACTAGCAATGCCCTAGAGAAGGCGTTTCCTCCCAGCAAATGTTTCTCCCTCCAAAGACAACGTCGGTAACGGTCTCGGGAATGACTACGGCTTTACGTGCGCCGCCATTGGTCACTCCACCTCCTCCATCAATGGTGGAAGCACCCTCCGTCAGAGGGAACCTGCAACAATAAAATGAACTGGTCCTCTCTGCTTCCCTCCACGTGGAATCCTGCGGTCGCTATCAGACTGCTTTTTGATACCGATCACAACGTTGCCACCCACGGATTGAGGGACACTGTCATTTTCGTGACGTTCGGCATTGCTACTCTGTTCGCCGTGTGTGTGCTGTGGCAGACCGCCACCTCTTGGAACAGAACCAGACCGTACCTGAAGGTCACGAAGGGCGGCGAAAAGGCGTCCACTGCAGTTCTGGCTTCGGACCTTCCCCTGTGCCGCGAGTTGCGGCATCACCTGATCGAATTCGGGGCGCGTGATGGTTCTGGCAGGACCTCTAGACGCCGTACCGTGGATGCGGCGGAGGTTTTTCGGGAATCAGCCTTGGCACCGGCCTTCTCGTCAAGCCGTCTTGTTCTAGCCATACCGGCCATTCTGACCGGGTTGGGAGTGCTCGGAACCTTCGTCGGCTTGCAATTGGGAATCGGCAGTCTCGATCTAAAGAACCCCGCCAACCTCGACAAAAGCATCGTGCCGCTAATTGAGGGCTGTGCGGTGGCATTTTCCAGTTCGGTGTGGGGCGTTCTTGCGAGCCTCTTGTTCAGTTGGTGGGAGAAAGCTTGGGAGGGTTTTGCGCTTGGTCGGATACGCAAAATCCACATCCGCGTCGATGCCCTGTTCCCTCGATACGTGCCGGAAGAGGCGATGTCGGAACTTGAACGCGCGTCGAGAAGCACCGAGGAACTGCTGAAGGGCTTGGCAGTGGCGATTGGTGCCGAGATGCAGCAGGCGATTGGACGCCTCGGATCAGAGATCAAGGATGCTGTTTCGAATGCGACAGCCGAAGGACATGGACCGTTGATGGAGAAGTCGGCGGAGTTGCTTTCGAGTGCCCTGACGATGGAGCTGTCAAAGCTCAAGGACCAGATCGGCAGCATGTCTGACAGATTCTCGGAAGGATTTAATGGCGCGAGCGATGGATTGATGAAGTCGGTGCAGGGCTTTCAACCCACAGTCGAGGCGCTTTCGGGAGCCGTGGGTGACGCGCAACGCACTGTGGCTGATGCGGTTGCGAAATTGAATTCTCACGAGGCCGTGATGTATGAGATGGCGGGAGCGGCAGTGAACATCCGGCAGGCATCCGAGACTTTCGGTTCGATGAATGAGACACTCACGCTATCAGCTACCCGTAATGAGGAAGCATCAAGGGCGCAGCTTTCGGCGGCGCAGTCCAACGAGAGAGCGGCAGAGCAGTTCAATCGGATCGGTGAGCGTTTGCCAGAGATCCGACAGACGATGGAAGATGCGGCGCGAGTGATCGGTTCGATTGGTGCACCGATTGCCGACCTGCAAGCCTTGCTGGCAGGACAGCCAGAGTTGCAGCGGCAAATTGACACATCACGGGCAACGTCAGAGTCAGAGAGGAGCCAGAAGCTTCTCACGATGTCCGCTGATTTAGCGGAGAAGGTTGGCATCGCTGCGCAGCAATTTGCGAAAGTTGGCGAGTTGGCCGACAAGCTAACGGCGTCTGCGACAAGCCTGGAGGAAGCCAGCAATGAGTTGGCGGTGTTTGGGCAGCAGGTGCTGCAAGCATCGAAGGACCAGCGCGACGCGTCGGAGGCATCACGTGCTGCGGCGGCCTCTGGTGAGCGAACGGCCAAGGCATTTGAGCCGCTTCCAGGAGCTATCACCGTGCTTACCAGCGGGCTGGAACGGGCTGGGGAGAGTGTCCGCGCTGGCGCGGAGACATCGCGCGACTCCTATCGCGAATTGATCGTGCTGCAAAAGCAGTGGTTTGCCGGCGCCGAACTCGGGCTGAATGGCATGAAGGACCGTCTGCAAACTCTGCTCAAGGCTTATGGAGAACAAGTCGAGGGACAGACACGAAATCTCATGAAGCAGTGGACCGATGAAGTGGCGGACTGCTTGCAGTCCTATGAGACACAGGTTTCTGACCTTCAAGGCGGGCTGGATGAGCTGCAATCCGCCATTAGCAAGCTGCGCAAATAAAGAACAAATATGTTCCGTCGTCGCCAGATTGTGAAGAAGAGTGGGGAGGGAGAGAATCCCTTTCTGCTCACTTTCTCAGATTTCATGGCTAGCTTGCTCGCCATCTTTATTCTCGTGCTGATCGTGACGTTGATTGAGCTTGAGAAAAAGAAGGACGACTTGAGGAAGCAGCAGGACGAAATAATCGTCACCAAGGGTGAACTCCTCAAGAGCCTGGAGGACATTCAAAAGGTCCAAGACAGCATCGCTGGCTCGCTGCAAGGCGTGAACCAGCGGGAGCGCTCCCTGACGGTCATGCTCAATGGCATTCAAAAGGATCTCAAGGAACGGGGCATCGACATTGTCCTGGCAGAAAACGGTACAGTTCTGCGCATTCCCGAGCAACAGCTTCAATTTGCACTGGGAAAATACGAAATCCCAGCCGCTCATACCGGTCCGGCTCTCGCCATCGGTCAAGCACTGCTGCAAGCCCTCACCCAAATCGAGAACCGAACATTGCTCGATACAGTATTCGTGGAGGGGCACACCGACTCGGTCCCTAATTCGCGCGAGATGGGGAACTGGGGGCTCAGCACGTATCGGGCGATCTCGCTCTGGAATTTTTGGACTTTGAAGCCTGGGGAGCTAGCAGCGCTCAAGGACCTCCGCACCCTGCCTACTGATCCCAACATAGCTGCTAAACCCCTCATTTCGGTGAGTGGCTATGCGGACACCCGGTCAACTCACGGCCTTCTGGAAGGGCTGGCATTAAAGGATGATCGGTCCGAGGATCGACGTATCGACATCCGCTTTACACTTGTGTCTTCGGAGAAGCAAAGCCTCGAGGGATTGCGCGAGAACATAAAACATATGCGCGAAAAGACGGATACATTAATCCGAAAGCTCAAGACACCAGGCCATGCACCTTGATCTGCGGTTCAACGATCTACCCGTACCCCGAATTGCTGGCATCCGTTTGGCAGGCGCGTCTCGGACTTTGCAGGAGATCGCCAGCCGCAATCAGATAAAGGCTACGGGGGGAGGAGAGTCGAAGCAGTTTCAAAACCGCAAAGAGGAAATGAAGAAGCGGCTGATGGGAAAGGGCAAATCCGTCACTTTCGACCAGGCAACTGATGTCGTCGGGCGTGAGAGGCTTCTGCTCAGTCTTTACTTGGAATATGCAGCGCGGTCGGAGGCGTCATGGCTTCCGGCCTTCGATGAATCAGTTGCGACTTCAGTGCTGGGCCTGAGTGGACGCGAATGGCACGCGGGCCGTCGTCGGCAAGCCACGCTTCTTTTCTTCGTCCACTTCGACCACCTGAACCGTGATGGGTTCTCGCGACTTTGTGCGCTTCTCATTGAAGCATACGAAAACGTGGAATCCGACGGCGATGGGCCAGTCGCTCATTGGGTACACTACCGAAAAGTGTTGTTCAGCGAGGCTGGTCATCATAACGTCGCCCGTTCAGCAAAAACGGATGAGGCCCTGCCATCCTTGATGGCCCGATATGCAGTTCCGAGCGATGGACGATTCGCGGAATGCCTCCGACAGGTCTTTCTTCTTAACGCGGTAAGAGACAGCCGGCTCGGAAGTGAGATTCCAGCGTTGGCAGAGATCGAAGCACTGAAGACGGAGAGGGCGTCTTCATCGCAGATGATGGGTGCGGCGGCCTTGCAAATCATGGTTCAACGCGTCGCCAGAGAGGGAGACCGCAAGTGGAGTGGCGATTGGCCTCAGTGGATCGCCAGGCTCGGTTGTGATCCTCGCCACGGACGCGCAACCAGCGAAGGAGCAAAGTGGTGGGGCTGGGCAACTGACGATGAACTGAGGCTGGCGCAACAAGGGATCACAGGGGTGACTCTGCTGTTCTTTATCGAATTTCTTCGAAAAAGCCTCCAGGGTACAGAGAGGGAGTCGCAGTTCGCACTGCGTTCCAGGCTTCTTCTTGGCCTTTATGAAGCGGGCAAAATTCAGTCGGCCCGGCTTGCGTTGAACTGGTCAGCCTATCAGAATCTCGACCGGAAATATCGCGATGTATGGTCTGTGGCTCATTTGAGCAAGACGACAGATGAAACCAGCATGATCTGTCTGAGGTGCGTGGACGAGGTGTTCGTCATCGAAGGTACTCACAGTTTCGGTCTGCGAATGTTTCACCGGGCGTTTCCAATGCACGATTTCTGGGAGAACCCCAGGCAAATCTATCAGGATGCAGAACTCCGCATCAGTCCTGCCGAATGTCCTGTTTTCTTGCCTCACGATCCTGGCGGCAATTGGGTCGATAGATTTTTCCGGCACCTCCGCAGTCGCTTCCACGTCGAGTGGGACGATGTCCGCATTTAAAGCCATGCCTCTGTTCTCTACAGCACCAGCTTTCACGTGGTCCGCCAATGCCGGTGGTTTGGCGATTCGGTTTTCAAACCCGAGGCATTATGCAAACGCTGAACAAGGGCGTGCCGATGAAAACGGACAAATTGGCCTGATTCGAATGAAAATGCTCGCCGAATGCGGGCAAGCGGAAGTCAGGACAGTCGATGCAGGCATTTTTGTCGCCGCAGCAGACGCAGTCCGGCTCGACAAAGAGACTCGCGAGGGCTTTCTACTGCCTCCTCCTTGGCCGGGAGGAATGCGTCTACAGACGGGTTCCGTGCCTCAATCGCCTGGCTTTTCAGCCCGCTTAGGACTGGTTGACCCGGGCGCGGAAGTGCAGTGGGACTGGAAGCTGCGTGGACCAATTCTTGAAGCCTGCTCGGCAAGCTACCTCCCCTCTGCGGCTCAATATGCGGCCTTGCTCGCCTTCCAAGCATGGCAAGATGCCACCGAGCGCAGCGAACTGGCGAACTTGAGTCTTCTTGCGACTCTTCGCGAAGCACGTGAAGCGGACTGCCACATTGACCTCGAAGCTTATCGCGAAACCCTGATCGCCAATGCCAGGGAACTTAGCGTTGATGCCCGCGCTGAAGGCGGCAGTGGGGAACTAATTTTGCGTCCGGTTGTCAGTGGGGATTTCCCATCGCTGAACGCCGATGAAATCGAACGTCGCCTTGGCCAGTTGTCGGGTGATGCACAGAGAGCTGTGTTTCGCGTCGGGAAGACCATTGTGCTCCTCGATCCAACGCAAACCCGGCAAGCCCGCGCACTCGTTGAGCGGGGGCGGGTGCCGCAGGCGGAAGTTGCAGCCTTTCGTAAAGACCCGTCGGCGTGGATGGCCGAACACGTCTTCCCCGACATTGAGACAGAATTCAGCCCGCGAGTTACGGGAATCGGGTTTTGGAAAGCGGCATCTGCGGGCTCGATGTGGGAGGAGGGCGAAGACTGGTTCGGAAAGAAGCCACAGCCCGAAAAGAAGCCGCAGGGAGAGAATGAAGAACCAGGTGGCAGCCCGGAAAATGGAGGCACGCAACCGGATGAAAGTGAAGAGCACGATGGGCCGGTAGTCGCGCAGATTATCGACAACTATATGGACCTCAGCTTCGGCTGGCCCGATCCTGAAATGGATCAGTTCAGCGAAGAGCCGGATTTTAGTCGTTACGCTCGCGATCCGATGAAGCACCAGCGCGAGGCAGTGACCTGGTTGCTGCGCCATGGTCGCCGCGCATTGCGTCGCCGCGAACGTAGTGCTGAAAAACTTGGGCTTGGCGCAGGCGCTTTACTTGCGGACGACATGGGGCTTGGCAAGACCTTCAGCACACTCATCTTCTTGCGGGAATGGTTGGACCTGTGGCGTGCAACGGTGGGGGGAGAACCTCCTGCGGTGCTCATCGTCGCACCACTTTCGCTGTTGGAGAACTGGAAGGCCGAGATTGTGAAAAGCTTCGGCGAGGGGAATCACGTCTTCTGCCGCGTCTTACTGGCGCAATCGGATGGTGAGCTGGATCAAGTGCGCCGTCGTCCGGGTGGCCACGACAGGGCCATACCGGGAGAGATTCTGGAATACGGTCTTGGCTTTGGAAGCGGCAACGCCGACAGCATCGACTTACCGGGAAGCTGCGTGTTGACCACCTATCAGACTCTTCGCGATTATCGTTTTTCTTTCGCCAAGGCAGAGTGGAGCGCGGCGATTTTTGACGAGGCTCAGAATATCAAGAACCCGAATGCTCTACAAACCATCGCAGCCAAATCGCTGAAGGCGCTGTTTAGGCTTACCCTCACGGGCACACCGGTGGAGAATCATCTCGGAGATTTTTGGTCCATCCTTGATACCTCGGAGCCCGGCCCCCTTCGCTCGTTCGTGGAATTTCGCAGGACGTGGATCACCCCGATGATCCGTGAGCCTGAACGCATGGGGGAATTCGGACTGCGACTGCGTGCTGAAGTTGGCGAGTTGATGCTCCGACGAATGAAAGAGGAGGAATTGACTGGGCTGCCTGAGAAAAAAGGACACAACCAGTCGGTCACGGTTGAACTGACTGTTGAGCAGGTAAACGCGTATGACGCGATTGTCGCCAGTGTGCAAGGGGGCGACGTTGCCGGTGAGAGTAGCCCTGTGCGTCAGAACAGGCAGCTCGCTGCGCTCTGGCAGCTCCGCCAAGTCTCTTTGCACCCCGACTTGCTCGCGGGTGGCAGCATCGGACCGGCGCGAAGCTCCCGCGATTCACGCGCTGTGCTCCAGCGTTCAGGAAAGCTGGCGTGGCTGTTGGGAAAGCTGGATGAGATCAAGCCGCTTGCCGAAAAGGTTCTCATTTTTTGCGTACAGAAGAAGCTCCAGGAGGCCCTCGCGCGTCACCTCTCGCTCATTTACGGTTTCCCCGTGCCGATCATCAACGGCGATACAAGAGCCACCTCGCGTTACGACCCGGAGGGAACACGCCTCGGTTTGATCGAGCAATTCAGCAGAAAAGAAGGCTTCGGAATCTGCCTTCTCTCCCCAATCGCTGCGGGAGCCGGTCTAAACATCGTGGCCGCCAATCACGTCGTTCACCTTGAGCGCCACTGGAATCCAGCAAAGGAGGATCAGGCCACTGACCGAGCCTATCGAATCGGCCAGACACGTCCCGTGATTGTCTATTTGCCGGCTGCACGGCATCCGAATTCCGAGTGCAGGTCATTCGACGACGTACTGCATGTTCTGATTGAAAAAAAACGCGGGCTGCAAAGTGCTCTCGGCCTGGTTCCCCCACAGTCGGTCACGGATTCTGAACTGATTGACAAAGTGCTCTCTTCGCAGCGCCCCAGTGTCAAGGCTGTTCCTCTGGACCTTACCAAGGCGTTGCGCTTGTCCTGGCAATTGTTCGAGGCCTTGATTGCTGTCCTCTATGAACGGGATGCTCAGCGCGTCATCCTCACCCCCAGTGGCAGCGATCACGGCTGCGATGTGGTAGTTCTTGGCTGGGGAGAGGAGCGAAAAAACTTGCTGATCCAGTGCAAAGCGACCTCGAAGGAGGATTTGGACAGTGAAGTAGCCGTACGTGAAGTGGAGGGCGCTAGGCCATACTACGAGGCAGCATTGGGCGTCTCGTTCGGTCAGCGCTGCTTGCATACGACTGCTAGGCGACTCGGTAGGCGGACGCTGAAGGCGGCACAAGTATGTGGAGTGCTGGTGCATGATCGCTCGTGGCTCTCGAAGGAACTTGGCAGAACCAATGTATTCTTGGCACAGTTGCTGGCTAAAGATGCCGGCCGTGAGAGAGTTGGATAACATCCCATGAATGGATTAGACCTGGTGCCTCGACGATGATTTGCAGCGTCTGTTGCCTGGCTCCCGGTTCCCTGACGATTTGACTGCCAATCGAGGACTTTGCGAGTCGCTGTTCAAGCGGAAAGCACTTCAAGGTTAAAGCCATGCGGTAACAGCTCCGAAACCAGGTAGCCCCTGGCATCCTCGATCTGGCACGAAGCACACCAGATCTCGATGTCACGTTTGCCCAAGGTAGCACTTTCTGCGATGAACTGCCGACACCGCCCGCAAGGGGTGATTATGCGCAGCACGTCTGAAGCCTCTAACTGGATCAGTAGCGCGGGTTCCGGCCAGGGTCCGCAACGTCAGCCAAGGTGTGGAAAAATTTTCACATGCTGCCTCGAAGAGTCGGTGCCATGTTTAGAACGCGAGCCCCCACTGGAAAATCGACCAAAAAGCCCAATGTGAAGGCTGATATCCAGACGGGTTCCCTGTGAGGTAAAGCTGTGGGAGTTTTCTCCTCCGAGGATCACAGTGAAATCGATGCCGTCAGCTTGTGGCTCCATCTGGTAAAAATGTCGGTGGCCACGTCGTGAGCTTCCTGGGGGTTCAGGTGCTCTGTGACTGTTTGAGGTGCGGGAAGCCATGCAGGACTTTACAGTGAGCTGGTTGCCGGGGCGGTCATGGCTGGCAGTGGCTTCAGCACAGACATCGAAGGCTGCACCTTCGATTTGGAGGGTGCCGACGACCTCTGTGGTGTCGAGAAGGGTGTGGCCCATGATGAACAATCCTCTGCCGCCGTGGGAAGTCGATGTGAACAGAGGCTTGAAAGCGAAGATGATCTCGGGAATGTTTCGGGGACAGGTTCAAAACATGACAAGAAAACTTCTACGAATGGCGATTGCCTACGACTTCGATGGCACCCTGGCCCCGGGGAATATGCAGGAACATTCGTTCATCCCCGAACTGAAACTGTCGACGAAGGAGTTTTGGGACAAAGCAAAGCAAATGGCGAGAGACCATGATATGGACGAGATCCTAGCGTACATGTTTCAGATGCTTGAAGGGGCCAATACCGCCAAGGTCAAGATCACCAGGCAGAATTTCCGTAAGCACGGCAAAGACATCGAATTCTTTGAGGGCGTACGAGAGTGGTTTCCTCGCCTCAACAAGTACGCGCGAGGTCAAGGGGTGAAGCTCGATCACTTCATCATCTCGTCCGGTCTCCGGGAAATGATCGAAGGGACGCCGATTCACAGCCATTTTAAGTATTTGTTCGCATCAGGATTCGCCTATGACCAGAACGACGTCGCGTTTTGGCCCGCACTTGCGGTGAATTACACCAACAAGACCCAGTACCTCTTTCGCATCAACAAGGGTATTCTGAACTCCTACGACAATCAGCAGATCAACAAATTTGTGCCTGATGAGGACCGGGAAATTCCATTCTCCAACATGGCATACATTGGCGATGGCGAGACCGATGTGCCCTGCATGAAGATGCTGAAGTACCAGGGAGGGTGCTCAGTTGCCGTGTTCAATCCCAAAAGGAGGGGCTCGAAAAACAGAAAGTCCGCCAAAGACACCGCCTTCCAGCTTCTTGCTGAGAAGCGTGCCGAGTATGCTTTGCCGACCGATTACCGGGACGGCAGACCCTTGGACTTGCTCATGAAAGCCCTGATCGATAAGGTAGCCGCGTCTGGCCGAATGCAGCTCGCCAAACACACCCGTAGGAGTGATCACTCCGTAGCAATTGAGGAAAATTCATCAAGCCAGGGTGAGCTTTTGTCTCCTGGCTCTGGTATTGAGCATCAGAATCCATCCTCAATCGCAAGTGGGCTACTTCTCTGAGACCATGCGGAAACCCACTGGCTCGCATTTATGGACACCGATCTCGCTTCCTTTAGAGCTGCTTGAACCTGCGACCATCAGGATTTTTGTAGAGACGTTGAGGGGCGCAGCAATGATGGAATAGCTGATGTGGCGGTTGGAGTTCACTGATATTGTTGAAAATGCTTTTCATCGCTTGCGACGTTGCGTGGTGGCTGCGGCCCTTGACTCCACACTTTTGCGCCAGCTTTCCAAACTCTCGATATCCGCTAGAAGCTCGGCGGGCTCTGGAAGCGCCACCCCGCCTTCCATTGCTTTGTCGTGAGCATAGTTTGAGCACTTCGCCATTCCATCGAAGATCGAGGAATAATCGCTGTCGTCTACGACAACTCCAGACAACAATTGGGTGGAAATGCCCTTCTTGAACCTCAAAACAACTGATCGAAACAGGACCTCCTCCACTGCTCTCTCCCAAGTCATACGAAGACGGAAGTATGCTTCGACAGTTTGCTTTGCCCATTCAGCTTCATCGCCATCTCGTTGTAGTTTAGAGATGGTTTGATGCTGTACTTTGAGTGCGCCGATTCTTTTGGAAGTATTTCGACCTTCGAATGGGAGTTCCGACTCACATACACCAAACCCCGCAGCTCGACGGGTCAGGCTTTGTGTAATTACGGGAACTCTAAGGGACTGCGCCTCTTCCGCCAACAAGCATACAAAGTAGATGTCGTGGGTAAAAACAATTACTTGACGCTTGTTACCCTCGATGGCAAGCCGCTTGGCCACCCGCTCTCGGCGTTTGTGGTCGAGCGACGACATCGGGTCATCGAAAACAATTCCATCATTGCTATCCAACAGACCTATCTCTGCTAGAAAAGATCCGATGGCAATCGCACGCTGTTCTCCCTCGCTGAGAATATCACTAGGATTTCGACTTTGCGGCAGTTGCAGAGCAAGCTTGTGAAGGGTCTTGCCTCTTACTGTTCGGCTTCTCAAAGCAATTTGTAAGGAAGCAACTCCCAGGGCGGCAAATTCTGTATTCAATGCATTGGCTAGGTCGGTCGATACGACTTGCTCGGTCAACTCAGTAGCCTTTGCGGAGATGGCGTTCGTTCTCAGCGCACGTATGCAAGATGCAAGCCGACTCTCAAGTAAAAGCTTTGAGATGGTATTAAGAAGTGCTTGTTTTGATCGCCCCAGCCGTATGCGGCCGTCTAATTCTTCGAACTCTCTTTGGAGCGTCACTCGGGAATTGTCATCCGCTGCCTTTCGGAGAGTCTCTATTTCGACTTCGAGTTTTGCGACAAGGGATCGAAGCCGTGGCGAAGGTTCAGCCAACTCGTTCTCAAAGTTCACCCACTCATTTGTAACAGCAGCGTTTTTAACCGCTGACTTAATTGATTCGTGGCGTGCCTTGATTGCCACCTCGAACGCTCGGGTTTCCGCCGCGAGCCCCGGTTCCAGGGATTCAATTTCTCCATATGTTACATCATCAAGTCCCACCGTGAGATCCTGTCCGACAAAAGGAGTATAAACGGCGACCAGCGCTTCTCTTTTGGCTTTTGACACCCGTTCAGCTTCTTTTTGCAGGAACTCCTCAAAGTGCTTGAGACGGTCTGCGCCGTCGCGGAGTGGTTCCTGACATAGCGGACACAATGATTCGCTGCCGAGGTCCGGGAAGGTTTTATCAGGATGAGATTCCACTGCAAATTTACGAGCTGCCTCGAACAGTTCCTTCCATGCTTCGCCACCAGTGCCGGGCAAAAGTTCACCTGCTTCGTTGAATTTTCTAGCGGCGATTGCGGCTGCATCTTTGGCCGCTTTGTAGCCGTCGCAGAGTTGGCGCAGCCTCTCAATACTTGTCTTCGAAACGATATCGGCGCGGGAAACTGCTTTGTCAGCAAGAGCAGATATTCTGCGAGCACGTATTTGCAGAAGCTGAGCTTTCTCTTTTGGATTGTTTTCTTTAAGGCTTGCTGCCAACTCCGCGTGTCGTTCAGACTCTTCCATAGTCATTGTTGCAAGTGCTTCGACGGAGGAAGAAAGCGTCCTAAACGATAGGCTTCCGATGAGCTTACCAACGGCGGTATCGCCTCTTAAATGCTCAAACGCAGTCAGATCAGGCTTTGACAGTACTTGCTCCCGTTCCAGCACGCTTTGCAATTGCTTGCAGAGCTTTCCAAGGCTTTCGAAGACATCAAGGCCATATGGTACATACGAAAAGTCATCTTCATTGTCGAGGTATGCGCGTGCACATCGTGAATCAAAGATTGCAAGCGACGAGAGTTCAGCGGGTGGTGGAGTTGTGGCGATCCACCGAACTTCCTTTGGGCTCCCAGCCACGGTTATCTCAAAATCCGCCTGTGCTATGCCGTTCCTGTCAGCAGTTAAATGCACATTCGGAAATACTTGCTCGTCCTGGTCGCGCGCCCGGCACGCTCGCTTGAGAATCCGAGAATAGCCGGACTTTCCGGATCCATTATCTCCGTATATTACAGTTAGTCCAGTGGGCCCAAATTCAAGACGTTGATTTTCTGCGATAGCGTTTACATGCTTAAGGTTTTTTATTGCATTGATCGTGACCCTAGTTTCCACTCCTTGCGAAGCTGGAATTTGTTCTGCAGCAAGAGGTTTGGGTACACGATTTTTCGGATCAACTATCCCGTGCGCAGTTTTCAGCAACGCCAAAATGTCCTCCTCGTCCTGATCATCAAGACTTTGCTTCGTTAATAGTCGGGCGACGGCATCGCTTTGCCATTCCGGAAGGCTCGTGCTCCAGTCCAATATCGCCTCTAGTAATTTCATTTCCGTGTTTTGTTTCTGGTGTCGAACGGTACGCGGTATCGGTCGCCAAAGTCAATGCTATGTCTCCGTGTTTAAAGATTATTTCCAATTTGCGCTGTCTCTGTACTGTGGGTGACCTGCAGTGTAGAATACTGGGCTCGGGCCTCGTGAAGTCAGCTTTGGTTCCAAGCTAAAAAAGGGAACCTGGAACCGCTGAAGGGATGAACCCACAGCAGAACCAGAATCCCTCCCTTTTTTATGCAGACAGCCCCACGTGCGTATCGAGCAACCCGTGAAGGGCCTCGGTACGCTTGGGCAGCTCCGCCAGGTTCCCGTCCTTCAGGCTTTCGGTGAAGGCATTGAACAGGCTCCAGACGTTCCTCCCCTCAAACGCATCATGACGAGGCTCTCGCCATTCATGCAGCACCGGAGGGATCAGACGGTTGGAGCACACGCCGACGTCACAGGCACGGATGATCAGGTCGTGGGCATTGGTGTCGGTGATCTCAGCTTCCTTGTACCTGGCGATGCGTGTGTCCTGATCGTGCCACTTTTCCAGGAGCAGACCAATGGAACGGCTCACCAGTTGCGGCAGGTCACGATTGATGAACGTGGTGTGTTTGCGGGCGAATTTGATCTCTCCTGAGAAAGACAAGTTGTCGCAAACGAAGACCGCGGCACCAGCAACAATACCAGCGGGGAAGGTCTTGTCATGGCTGTTCCGGAGGCCAAGGACCCAGGTGTAGTCGTCGCTCTCCTTCCGGCCGTGGATTTCCATCAGACCGAAGTACCGCTGGCCTTCATGGGACAACGAATGAGCCTGGGTGCCGATGGTGAGCCTGGTCGATTTGAGCGTCTTCTGCACGGAGGTGATGAGGTCGGCATGCGGGATCGGGCACCAGCTTGCTGTGGAGGCTGGCGTCTTCACTTTGCGGACATCCTTCAATTCGACGTGATGGGCGCCGCAGTGAAGGATGAGATTGGGGGCTTTACGGGTGGCAATGACGGGTTCGGGATCAAGGTTGGCGATCATGGTGGTATGGGGTTGGGGGTGGAAAACAAAAAGCCAGGCACACTCACGAAGGGCATGCCTGGCTCTGGTTGATGTGGTGAGCGTCAGGTAAACAGGCGCTCGATCTTGGCGATGACAGGGACGGCGAGCTGTTTGGCGCTGAAATTGCCGGCGGTGAACCAGGCGGGATTTCCAGC
>OUMO01000003.1_pt1 | contig 42346 bp, 45 predicted proteins | sample 1690981 | NCBI WGS metagenome assembly OUMO01 (sample SAMEA3914864, study PRJEB12502) | metagenome | biome: forest; material: soil | place: USA | collected 2012-03-12 | depth 0.3 m
ATGATGGTCTTCGGCACACGGTTGCTTCCTGCAGGCGTTCGTGCCCTGGCGAATTGGTCGGCTTCACATACAGCCGCGGCAGACTAGTTTGATGGTCCGAGGTGCTTACTGCCCGAAGTTCTCCTTCGGACGTGTCAAGAGTTCGGCGACAGCACGTCTTCTTTATGCCCGTGCGCCCGTATGCCATGAACGTTGAGCCGATTGACAAAACCTCGGCTCCGAAGTCGTAGCGCCAGGTCTCACGAAGAGAGCCTCAAAAATCCCGTTGTCTCGCCCGGTCTCGGCTTTTCGACCTTTCCGACTCTGACCAGTTCAGGTGGATCGAAGACACTGGATCCCCAGGCTTAGTGAGCACGAAGTGGTTCGGCTGACCTCCAATCACAACCCATCTTTGCCAATTTCCTCGACACTTGTGGGTAGGTCCGGCATTCACTGATGATCGTCCAGCCTGGCTTGCCACGGGTTTCGACTGCCCCATCCACAACCAAACACTGCCGAAGCAGCGAGGTACAGCCTACACACGTTTTAGTGCGGAAGTGGCCACCAGAACCGGTTCACCCTGCCTTTTTCAAACTCCACGAAACGGGCATCACCGGGGAAACCTCCAGGAGGCACGCCATTGTAATAAGGCGCATACATCCCCGCGTAGCCCCACCGTTCAAAAACCTTTCCATCACGTCTGGCCCGACCTACCCGCGATGGAGCACCCCAGGCCAAATACACTGCGTCTTTGCTCATCCCATCCTTCACCGCCCCGCTATTTACCGCTTCCTTTTCGGCTGGCTTAAGCTTCTCGTACATGCCCGGGTAGGCGGATACACGGGCCTGGATCGGGTTGACACAACTGGTCACAGCTACGGAGCAGACCAACAGACAAAGGAGCGAGATCTTCATTGAATCGGCCACCACTATGCGCGCGAGGTAATGAGAGGTCGAGCAAAACCGAACGGAACACTTCGCCCTGCATTTTTCGGGCGGGTTCTGTTCCTTCTCTGAACCACAGTGCCACGGAACCGCTCTCTACTCTCCCAGGTTTTCGCGGGTGTGTGTCATCAATTCAGCGATAATTTGGAGATCTTCTTCGTGGAATCCAACCTCATGGCACAGAAGGACGTCCTCAGCGTCCGTGCCGAGGTGCTGCGCAAGCCACTGGTTGGAATGACCATTTTCCTGCATCCAGACACATATCTGCTCTGAGGAGGGTGGACCGTTCAGTTGATCGAAACTCATACGGGCATTATTCGTCACCGTGGGAGGACAGGCAACTACTGGCGTGGATCGACTGAACCCCTGGGTGTGGGTACTGTCGGCCATTCTGAACCCGGCGGATGAACCCCAAGAATTGTAAACGTTCCCTTCATCGCGAGCCGTTCTCTTTGTCACAGCTTTGCCTCCAAGCGCATGAACACCTCGACATCAACCCATTCTCCGCAACCGCCAAGTACTCGGGTTGATCGGATGGCTTACGCTCTGCGTTAGCGCTGCATCACCGGCAGTCTTCGTGTCTCTGGCCGCGTGGTATGCGAGCTTTTGCGAACCTTTGGTGGAATCCCCTGTCCGCGACGAAAAGGGAGTGGTCTAACGCGGCGGGCGAATGAATCATGACTCCGCCTCTTTTAACGACTGAAGCCATTCGGGGTAGCTGAGCAGTCTGCCTCCGGTCAACGTTGGCGGACCACGATGCGCAACGAACTCAGCGACAGCGCGTAGATTGTGTTCCGCATTTTCCATGTCGCCGAAGGTCTCGAAAGCGAAGGACCACCACACTTCCGAATCCTCAAGAACAACTTGGGTAATCTCCAGTTGGCAGCCTTGCGACCCATCCCCTTTCAAATTATCGGCGCCCTTTGCCCCAGTCCGCTCCCTAACAACTTGCGCCGCCTCAAAGACTCGCAGCCACCGTTTCTTCGTCACGCCGATGGGCTTTTTGGCCGGCAGAAGGAAAGAGCCCGTCGTCCACTTTCCCCAGATTCCAATTTCGCCAGCGAAGGGACCAATGGCGATCGGAACCGCAGATTTGCGCACCAAAATCTTGAGTTCAACGCTATCGCCCTTCGATTTTATCCCAAGTTCCCCTCTTGCGAAATTGTCAATGTAGCGGTCAAGGGCCTCAGTGTCTTGGGAGGGTGCGGATGCGTGGATTTTCGCATCATGGAACCATTCGACCAGCCCTGGCGGTGGTTGCCCTGGCCAAAACCAGCGGATTTCTGCTGAAAATTGCATGCCCTCGATCGTTCGTACTTGACCGCTTGTTTCGGGCGATTGGACCCTATTGGTTCTATGTCGCTTTCAATTGGGTTTGAGCCTTCGCCCTTGAAACGCTCCCCAATGTCCAGGACGTGGGTGAGTCGGCAGTGATCTCCTTGGACATGCCTCATCGTCAGCACTTCGGGGAGAGGGGCGCAGGGCAACCACGCACAACCGGCAGTCGAGGGCGAAGCGAACGAGTTGAGTATGCGTGTCTCGATTTTTCTTCTCCTTTTTGCCCTGGTATTAGAGCCTTTGAGAATGAGTTTTGCCAACGAGGCCCAGGCTGGCAAAAAAGTACCAACCCCAGCGGACGTGGAGGAAGCAACACGCCTGCAGGTATTTCTCGATCGTGCGGAATTTGGACCGGGGAAAATTGACGCTCACTATGGCGAGTTCACCCTGAGAGCTCTTGCCCTTTATCGTGAAGCCCACGGATCCACTGTCCATCAGGATGCCCGGAAGGAAGACCGCCCGAAGCCGAAAGGAAGAATCAAAGCAAAGCAGGAGACCCGGCCCGACGTCGGCGACCTGAATCTGGCGACTGTGAATCCTGTGTTCATCACCTATACGGTGACAGAGGCCGATCTGCAGTCCATTGGCCCGGTGCCCGAGGCGGTGGCAGCGCAAGCCAAGCTGAAATCCTTGCCGTACAAGGATGCCGCAGAAGCTTTGTCTGAGAAATTCCATTGTGATCAAAAGTTTCTTTGTGACCTCAACCCAGGCAGCTCCTTCAAGGCAGGGGATGAGTTGAGCGTACCGAACGTGGAACCCTTCGAGCTTTCAGCGGTGAGGGACGTGCAGCCAGGAGACGAGGTGCCCGCTCAGGCAGCCAACGAGAGACCTGATGAGCAAGCAGGAGAAAACAAGGAGGCGAGAGATCACGCCCAGGGCCATTCCGATCCGATCACATCCGTGAATATTGACACTAAGACCAACATGCTGACCATTTCGGAAGGAGACAAGCTGGTGGCGGCTTTCCCTGTTACGGTAGGATCAAAACGAACAGAGTCGCCCATTGGTGATTGGAAAGTGCGCGGTTTCGAGAAAATGCCAACGTTTCGTTATGATGAGGCGATGCTCAAAAAGGGGGAACGCAGCAGCCACTTCTACATGCTTCCATCAGGCCCGAACAATCCGGTGGGCGTGATGTGGATCGCCTTGAACAAGAAGGGCATCGGGCTGCACGGGACTAGCGATCCGGATGGAATAGGGCGGTCGGCCAGTCATGGATGCGTTCGTCTGGCAAACTGGGATGTGGTCCGCGTCGCCAGGAGGGTCAAGGCTGGAGTTCCCGTAACGATTCACTGAGTTTGCGGATGGCTATGGATGGGGACGCATCCACCAACGGGCGCCACAAGATTCTTTGGGCTATGAGCTATGCGGGCATGCTCACGCCGTCGGTAAGGCAATAACGGCCGCCCTCATGCGTTCCTGCCCGCTCAAGGACAGGACAGGAATCGTGATCACCAAAAGTGGCTACGCGGCATTTCATTTACATAGCAATCTATGCAGCGTCACCAAAATGGTCTGCGCCGTGTAGGGTTTGAGCAAAAAATACTTCACCCCCAGCTCCGCAATCTTGCTCGCCTCTTCTTCGTCAGCATTGAGGCCGCTGGCGACAATAATCTTGACGTGGGGATTGATGTGTTTAAGCACTTGAATGGCGCCAGCTCCATCTATCACTGGCATCATCATATCCACAAGTACGACCGACACATCATTGCGGTGTTGTGCATAGATGGCAATGGCTTCGGCACCGTCGGAAGCTGTCAAAACCCGATATCCGAATATTTCTAAAGTCTGCTGCATGATCGTGAGGAGAGCAGCTTCGTCGTCGACGACCAGGATTAACTCGCCATGTCCCCTAGGATGCATTTCCTCGGTTGTTGCCAGGATGGTCCCCGCCTGTTGGAAGTCCACGGGGAAACCTACCGTGAACGCTGTGCCACGCCCCAGTTCGCTCTGCACACGGAGGAAGCCGCCGTGGCTCTTGACAATAGTGAGGACGGTCGAAAGTCCGAGTCCTGTGCCCTTTCCTGGCGCCTTAGTGGTGAAGAAAGGGTCGAAGATCTTGTCTGCTACTTCCTGTGGAATGCCTGTGCCAGTGTCCTCCACTTTGACAACGAGGTATGCGCCGGGCTCGGCGTCTGGAGTCATCGTTGCGTAGGTCTCATCTACGACAATGCTCTCTGCTGAAACCGTGATTACACCGCCGGTCGGCATCGCATCACGAGCATTGACACAGAGATTGAGCAACACCTGATGTACTTGAGTAGCATCAGCTACAAATGTCGGCAGGCCCTCAGGCAGCACTGCCCGAAACACGATGTTCTTGGGGAAGGTGTCATGAACCAAATGCTCCAATTCCGTGACCATCTTTGCAGGATCGACCACCACGCGCTTCCCTTCCACACCACGGGCAAAGGAGAGGATCTGTTGCACCATTTCAGCGCCCCGCCGGGCACTGGCTTGGATGGTGGAAAGCACGTCTTGGGTGCGCTGGTCGGCGCTGGACAGGCGCAACAGGTCGATCGACATCATGATCGGGGAGAGCACGTTGTTGAGGTCGTGGGCGATACCTCCAGCGAGCGTCCCGATGCTTTCCATGCGTTGGGCGCGGAGAAACTGCTGCTGCAGCCTGTTCTTTTCAGTGATGTCGGTATTAATCGTGAGGATGCTTTGCGGCCGACCGGCGCTGTCGCACACCAGCGTCCATCGGGCTTCCACCAAAAGATGATCGCCCGCCTTGGTGACATGTTGAAGCTCGCCGTTCCATTCGCCAAGCTTGGCAACGGCTTCGGCGGCCTTTTCAAAAGGGGCGATGTCGGAATACAGCAGCTCTGACGCCTTTTGGCCTATCGCCTCCGCTGAAGTCCAGCCGTACATCCGTTCGGCGCTCTTGTTCCAGTAAGTGATGTTGTGTGCAAGGTCGCGTACCACGATTGCATCTCGTGCTTCGTCCAGCAACGTAGCCTGTTCCCGCAACTGGTCGTGAGCGCGCTTTCGTTCACTGATGTCCTGGGCGACACCAACGACGCGATAGATCTCACCGCTGGCATTGCGTACCGGGAATGCGCGGTCACGGATCCAGCGAAGGGAACCATCCGAACGGATAATGCGGTATTCTTCGTCGTAGGTACCGTTCAACTGCCGGGTCACGACCGCGTGCAGCACTTGATCACGATCTTCTGGGTGGATCGCGTCGAGCCATGTCTGGGGAGCAGCGTAGAGGCTCTCGCAGGTGCGGCCCCAGATGTCCTCATAGGCCGGGCTGATGTAGAGCATTTCGCGCCTGTCCGTGTCGACCACCCAGAAAACTTCCTGAATGTTTTCCGCTAACTGGCGGAAACGTTCTTCGCTTAAGCGAAGTGACTGCTCCATCCGTTTGCGTTCGGTTACCTCCACCACAATCACCCCCACACCATCTGGGAGACCGTCTATCCCGGCGATGGGGAATATCGACTCAATCCAATGGCGCTGAACTCCAGGGTGGCGGGGGGTCTCACCCGCAAATTCGATATTCTGAACTGGTATCCCCGTCGCCATTACATTCTTGAATAGTGGCCCCACCACACGTTCTAGTTCTGGGACTATCTGCCGGATGGACTTGCCGATGTGATCTTCGGGACGGACTCCATTCATGTCCGCCAGCACATCGTTGATCTGGACGTAGCGCAGGTCCTTGTCCAAAAGTGCCAGCCCCGCCACCGCCCCGCTGAAGAAAGCGTTCAGGCGACGGTCCCGAACGGCCACTTCGGCTTCCAACATCCTGCGTTCCCTGATGTCAATCCAGGCGCCTGCAATTTCTCTGATCCCACCATCAGCCTCACGTACTGCTTGCCTGTTGTCCTCGATCCACAAGTAAGTTCCGTCCTTGTGCTGAACGCGGTAGTCGATTGTCAGCGTCCCCTGACGGAGCGTTTGCCCGATGCTTCCAAGGACACGATCCCGATCCTCTGGGTGAAGGTAAGCGGCCCACCCCCTGTCACTGCATAATTCCTGCGCGGAGTATCCGAGCAGGCGTGCAACATTGTCACTCACGTCTACCAACACCCCTTGTTCACCTTCGATCTTTAAAGTGTAGATGACGACAGGGCAGTGTGCCAACCGACGCCTTAGCTGGTCGTTGTTCCGACGCAATCTTTCCTCGTTGTTGTGCCCTTCGACCTGCAGCCGACGCCTTTCAATTGCGGTTCGGATTGCTGGGCCCAAACGCTCCAGCCTGCCCTTGAGCACATAGTCTGTCGCGCCCGCCTTCATGACCTCGACGGCCGCTTCCTCACCGATCGCCCCTGAAATGAGGATGAAGGGAATTTTCAGGCCGCTCCGCTTGAGAAGTTCGAGGGCCTGCGGACCGCCGAACCCCGGCATTTCATAGTCTGAAAGGATGATGTCGAGATCCGGTCCCAGTCGGTCGAGAAAGCCTTCTTGGGAGTTGACCCTCTGCCAGTCTGGATTGAAACCGGACCGTCGCAATTCTAGCAGCAAGAGGTCCGCCTCCCCAGGGTCATCCCCCGCTATCAAGATCTTCAATGGCATCATTTAGGGTGGTGTTTTCATACGGGTACTCCTCGGCAGAGACATTTTGTTTCGCTTCTTCAATGCGGTTCGCCACAGTTCAGAATAACCGTGGGCGGAATACGGCCCACTGAAGGCCTCAACCTTTGACCGATCGCCTTGTGTTTACTTGCACACGTAGCGTCGAGGTCAACGACAGGAAATGGGGAAGATCTAGCTAAAATTTGATTCATTCCGCTGCCGAACGGGGAGCTCGCTGGAGCTCCCACCTTCCTGGGAAATGAGTTCCTAATTTAAGGCCTTCTTCATCGCAGGGCCTGGGCAAAGGATGGCGAGCTTGCGCCCGTTAAGGGCTGGTATGATCGTTCTGGACAGGTGGGCAATAATCTGCGAGCTGTCTTGGCCTCTGGCCCCGTCAACCCGTGCTGGTCGCCAAAGACCTACGCAAAATTTGGGCCAGAACGGTTTGGGCTAAAGAGCGCCCTTGCTCTTCTACTCTCCCTTTAGCTGGCGCTCAGCCTCAAGCTAGTGTTGAAGAGCCTCGCCATCTTTTCTTCCGGCATCCAGGTATTTGAGGTATGCCACGATTTCGATGTCTTCGTGAGAAGGAGCAAGCAGGCGCTCGCCAATCTCCCCGTCCCCGTCCGAGACTACGGGCGTTTCCGTGGGATCAGTAGGGGCGAGCTTTTCTTTCCTCCGCTTCCCGTGTTTCGACTTTTTCATTCAGGCCTGAATCGCGAGAAACGGAGCAGCTGGCCGCTTCATGATTGCAGCCGTCCTTTCGCCTTTACGGGCTCCTTTTCCGTGTGCCTTTCTTATGAGCCACAAGCGCGAAAACATGCCTGCAAAATCGAATTGAGTCACACCGCCTTCATGGTGTAAAATACAGGCCTCCCTCCCGAAGGTGCAAAAACCCCTGTCAGATCCAAATCACGGACTGCCGTCGGCTGCTGAGGTCCGGCTCTATCTGGATATTCTTACCCCTCTGCTCGAAGGGATCTGGATTGCAAAAGCCATGGGTGACAAGCCGCAGGCCAGGTTCTGGGCGCAAAAGCTGGGAGAACAGGTTTCGACCTTCACAGCAGAAAGTCAATTCAGCGGGCCCGTACTTTTGCGCACAGTCCTAAACCTTTTTGCCAATGAAACGCAAACCAAGGCCCGCCGCGACGAAATCAACGAGATCATGAGGCTGGCAGGTCTGACTGAAGCATCACGGGATTAAAGGCTTCGGTGCGTTACCTGTGACAGGGTAAACCGCCACTACGGTGTCATGCTACAAAACCGGTGGGCACCAGAGAGGCGTGGCCTGAAGGCAGTTTTCGCTTGCCTATGGGAGCCCTTTGAATACGCTTCGGCGTTCAATAGCCCAAACACCTTCATGAAAATCACCTCCATTCTCATGTCATTGGTGCTCACTACGAGCGCTTTCGCCGGCTCCTCCTACTCTGCAAAAAGTGCGAAGGGTCCAGTGCTGCCTCCCCCGAGTCCTACTTGCGGCTGCTTTGGTCCTGGCTGGTCGGTTGATGCCTTTGGTGGCGTGCTGTTCAACCGCGAAGGTAAAGACACTGCCGGTGGCGGGGGCGTGGGGTTAAACTACTTTTTCAACCGCAACCTCGGCCTCGACATCAGCTACGGCGTCTACGACACCCATAGCCAGACGCATGCGTTTGACGGCAACCTGGTCCTGCGTTTTCCCATCGACTCGCTCTGCATCGCCCCCTACATCCTTGCAGGCGGTGGTTACGACACCAACGGCACCAGCGGCGGCCAGTACGATGCCGGCGGCGGTATCGACATCCGCTTCAGCCCCACCAACTGTGTGGGCATGTTCGCTGAGGGCGCCTATCACTGGGCTACGTCCGGCGGGGACTACACTGGCGTGCGCCTTGGTGTCCGCATACCGTTCTAAACTTCGCGATTCAGCTCACTAACATTCCATTTCAAGGGGAGCGGGCAGCCGCTCCCTTTTTTTATTTTCGTTATGCCTCAGACTGTCACCCCATTCCAGCGGCGGCGCGGCTGTCTTCGATAAGGACCGAACTTTTGAGCTCGCTGCCGTCCCCTGACAGCTGAGGTTTTAAAGCTGCCAGTGCGCACCGAGATACCCATTCAAAGTTGCGGCCGTTGCGCCCGGTTAGGAACTGGGCTGGTGGGGTAAAATGCCCATTGCTGACTCAAGCTGAAAGCGCAAAATGTTGAAATGGGCTCGCATTCTCCTTTCCCGAAGGGGAACTATAAAATCGGCTGGTTCGACATCGAGAACCGCAAGGGGGCTGAAGCCGCCACCTTCGACGATTTGGATAGTGCTCGTCATCACCTCCGTGACCGCGGCTTCGTATGGATTGCCGGCAATGCCGACAAAGGAGAAACTGAGCGATGGCGAAAAATCGCTGCTGCCGGGGTAGCAACACCGACGGCAACGGTGATTCGCGAATCGCTAGGGGTCGCCTTGGGGGAAGCCCTACAAGGTCAGGACGGTAATTCAATGCTTCCAGCTGGCATGGCTGTGTCATGTTGGCGCAAGGGCGGGAAATGAAAGGTGTCAATTTTGCACGCGATCTTGCCGCCGTGGGGCCTATTTCACAGAGAGCTCTAGGCGCTGCATTTTGGCACGGATTTTGATAAGGACAAAAACGGGCGTCGATTGCTCGCTCGTTAGGGCTCCTGACAACCCTCGCCCTCCAACGGCCTAGGAACGACGGCGGCATCTCGGTCGGAGGACAGCAAACCACATCCGCCGATAGAAAGACACTACCCATGACAACTACCCTCACCCGCTGGAATCCAATGCGTGAATTGGAAGATTTCCAGCGCCGCATCCTCAGCGCATTCAATGGCACCCCTTCCGGCCGCAGCGACGGGCAGGACTCGCTCGCCCGGACAGAATGGATGCCGTTGGTAGACATCGCCGAAGACGACAAGGAATACCTCATCACCGCCGAACTGCCGGAAGTGGCCAAGGAGGACGTCAAAGTGACCTTGGAGCAGGGTATCCTCACCCTTACAGGTGAACGCAAGTTCGAGGCTGAGGAGAACAGCAAGAAGTATCACCGCGTGGAGCGGTCGTACGGCAGCTTCGCCCGCAGCTTCACGCTGCCTCAGGATGCCGATATGAAGCAGGTGAGCGCCGACTTCAAGGAAGGCGTTCTCAGAATCCGAGTGAGCAAGAGCGAAGCCGCGAAACCACGTCAAATTGAAGTCAAGGTGACCTGATCCAAGGCCTGGGGCGGCGGGGTCATGAGCAAGACCCTTGCCGCCAAGAATTCTTCTCCGATACAGTCTAACGCAAGGGCTTCCCGTTGGAGCAAACGGGCTGCACAGTACATCGCTCATATCAATTCTGCGGCTTTTCACCCCGCTCCAATGGCAGCATCACTTTGAACAGCGACCCCTTCCCGGGGGCCGACTTGAGTTCAATGGTCCCATGGAGCAGTTCCACCAGTCTTGCGACAATCCAAAGGCCCAAGCCAGACCCACGCAGCGGAGATACTGCGGTTGTCTGATAGAATTCGCAGAAAACAAGCTCCTGGTCCGCCTCCGCAATGCCAACACCTGTGTCCTCGACCGTGATGGAGAGCATCTGGTCACCTACTGCCTCGCATCGGATTGCCACTTCCCCGTCAAACGTGTACTTGATCGCGTTGGTGACAAGGTTTTCGATGATTTGACGGATCCTGAGTTCGTCACCCGAGATCCTCGCAAGGGCGCGGTCCGCCGACATGCTGAAGACAAGCCCTTTGTCTTGAGCCATCTGGGAGAAGGAAATGCCCAGGCATTCCATCAGGCTGCAAAGGTCAAACTCGGCAACTTTGACCGGCGCCGTTCCAGACAGCATGTTCGACAAATGAAGGAGATCATCCAGGATCGCGGTCATATGTGCCGCGTTGACACTCACATTTTGCACCATGTCCGGGATGGCCTCCTGCCCGCCGCCTTCCAGCAGGTGTGAAGCCAGCGTTACCGAGTTCAGCATGTTGCGCAGTTCATGCGAGACAATGCGTATGATACGGAGCGTCTCCTGATTCGCTTTGTGAAGAGCCGCTTTGTTTGACTCGACGAACCGGACAACGGAGTGCGATTCGATGTCATTGAGAAACTTGTCGATGAATGTGCAGGTTTCCGAATGCAGCGAAAGCTCACCTGGCTGCCCTGCGGCAAAGTCAGCAGCCTCCTGGAACAAGACCACGCGCAGCCAGAAGATTTCCAGAAGAAGCTCTCTGAGCCGGTACCCCTGCTCCCAGCGCTGGATCCCATGCTTGTCAGCGTTTGATTTGGCGTCGCCTTCGCCGGAGCCTTCACCATGTTTAAGGGCCTCGATGAGAGCAGCAATTAGTTTGGGGACATGATCCTTCAATTGCGGATCAGAAAGGCCGTCGGCGGTCGTCAGCCGGGGGTCACCTTTCACTTTTAGCATCCAGGCCGACACGACCAGTTCGCAGCGGAGTTCAAGAAAGCCTCCGAACCGATGGAATTGTGGGTGTGACATACGGGCGGCTGCCTCACATGGTGTCTAAGTCGTTTCGTTCATGCCCCTTGGTACGCGAGAGGCAGGATGTTCGGTCTCCAAAATTGCGGGCGGCCCCCGTACCAGGGGAAATTTCGCCGTGTCCGTGAGGAATTTTAGAGACGCTCCTTGTTCGCCCGTGGAGGCAGGCTTGTCGATGAAGTCAGCTTCCCCGGGCCTCCTCTTCCAACACGGCTTGATCTGCTGTACCAGCTCGCCCAGAACATTCGCCCACCTCGACTGCTGGCAGGCAAACCCGTTGTCTGCAGGTGAAGTCCTTTGCGCAGTATTCCGCCGGCCTCGGCCACAACAAGCGAGCGGGCATGTTTCCAAAAAACGCCTTTCCCTCGTCCTGCCATCTCAAAACGTAGCGGGTTAACGCTGGCACTGGCCTGCTCGATGCGTCGTAGGCGGGCAAGACCTTGACCACCTCCAAGCTAAGCTGTGGCGCAACGATAGAATGCACCATCTGGCCAATGCGGAATACACCTGCAACAGATTGGTGTGCTGCGGACGGCGTCGTTTTTTTCATGATCGATGATGTAGCGCTTTCGCCTACATTCGGCAACACTTTCCCGCACTCCCCAGCAGGCCAAGGCAACGCCGTCTGCGTTCCTGTCGCACGCCCGCCATCGAGTACCGTTAACGCTACTCTGTCCTCAATCCATACCTGGTAGCATTGGGGTTTGGGCGCGGACCTCCCTCATTAGGGTTCACTCCAGAGATGCCCAACCTGTGACCCTTCCTTCCTCTACCTCTACAAGCGAATAATCGAGGTATGGCGCGTCAGGGTCGACCCGCAAGTACGTGGATGAAGCGGCAAAAAGCGGGGTCAGGTACCATACATTTGTGGACTCTGGCCGCACGGCCAGAAACGATGCGACCCTCCCCTTCGCATTCAAGAGCGGCACCCGACCCCGTGCACACTTGCGCATCCGCCCGTTCACGTCACAGCGAAGCCGTCCCCCGCAGCTCATGGGCATCACTCTGATGGAAGAAGGGTCCATAGAAGGGCGGCTTCTTGCGGCGGTTGCGAAGTGCGAAGAAGACCATGCTGGCGCAGCAGATCACGCCATGAGTCGAGGGCCTGGCGCCGTTCTTCATGAGTTAATGCATCCCGTTGAGGCACCCAGCCACAAACGAACACCGCGCTGTCACCCGAGTCCAAAGGCGGAGGGGGAGGCCGGCAGGGATCGAGCATAGGGCACCATGCTGTAGCACTGAGACATCGACCGGCGGGACTGAGTAAAACGTGTCTTGTCTGGTCACCAACCACTTCGCGATGGTAGGAAGAGGGCTGGACCACGCCGTTGTGCACGACCCAGATGGCAGAACGATCAGCGGGAAACAAACCCTGGAAAGGGTACCATTTCGTACAATCGGACATAGTTTCTACGTTTTCTGTAGTGCAAGGAAAAGATGTCGGGGAAAACGGCGGCTTGCAACCTGAGGCAACCCTGATCGGAGTATCGGGGCTAAATGGTGGCAGAAACTCCAGATCTGCGCGCCAATTACCAGATTAGGCCAAGCCTGCTTATCCGAAACATTTTTCTGGCGGTAGATCAGCTGCTTCAGGTCACCCTTTTCAGGGTCGTCTTTTCTATCATTTATGATATGAAACCCGCGTTTGCCTCTTGTTTGCAATAAATTCGGGCATATTGACATAATATCCCTAAATTTGGTTGCTGATGACAATCATCATAGATTATTTTCGCTTCGATGGCTGAGCATCTTTAGCCATCCAACCATAAAAACAACAAAACGCATACGACCATGAAAGATAGCATCGCCAAGTTCGCTGACGCCTCCATCACCAGCCTGGACACCGTGATTGGTGGCGGCGGTTGCGGCTGCAAGCCCAAGAGCGGCAGCCACAAATCGAAGAAGACTGGCAGTCACAAGTCCAAGTCGCACAAGAGCCACAAGTCGAAGTCTCACAAGAGCCACGGCGGCTGCTTCTAACGACCCATGATCCGGAAGGGCGCGGCCACCTCCTACCCGCCCTTCCGGCCTCAATTGGCCTTCCTCGACTTCACTACCGCCGAAGACGCTGCACACCTGGGTTCATTCTCCGTGGGAGACAACAAAAGTCCTTGAAGACGTTCCGTCCGCTTTTGCGCTGCAAAACATCGCGGGCTTCAGGCACCTGCCTTTCCGTTTCTGTCCTGAGCAGGCATCTACGACTATCAGCGGCGGCCCAAAGTGAACGGACAAACCCCGTGAGATAGGCACTTTGGCTTTGTGCGATTGGCGCCGTCTGTAAGGGATGGCCGAAGCTTTCGGCAGCGCTAGTGCCAACTGTCGAGGATGCACTCTAGACTACGATGTTGCCCGCCGATCCGCTCGAGCAGCACGAAGGGGATCATGTGTTTGGAATCGCATGCACGACTCACCACGCGATTGTCACGACCACTTCAACAAGGTCCGATGCATAAGCTGACAGATCCCAGACCGCAGGGGGCCCGCCGGGAAGCGCATTCCCTCCCACACAACACGTGGTGCAAGCCCCTTCAAACGAGGCGTGGCTATGTTTCTTCCCAGAATACTCCACCAGCATTCACTTGGGCCCAGCCGAGAATTCTTTCTCCGACCCGATTGACAAGAGAATAGTCCAGCTCATCGGCTTCAACATCAAGCTGCAAATCTTTGGTCCAGCCGTGTTCAGCAGTCACGTACCACGTCTTTCCCCGTTCAGGCCGTACCGCCAGGAAGGCTCTTTCCATCCCTGTGGCGTCCTTTAAGAGCAGCCAGGCATGGGCGCACTTTCGTCGGCGGCCATTGATCTCAAAATGTACACGACCCTGTCGATTGGCCGGGACGATCCGAAATGAGGATGTGGACATCCAACCTGGTACAAGTGCCTTATGGCTATATCAAGGGCTACAAGAGACTTGCCGGGTGCGGAAGCATTGAGAGGCTACTCCGCCGCAGCCTCTACCTTCGCCTTGGCCTTCTTCTCCTTCTTGATCTTGGCCCAGCGCTTTTTCTGAGCTTCAACGATCTTTGCACGGGCTTCATCAGACAACGGCTTGCGCTTCTTCCGTGGTTTCTTCTCCGGCGCTGCTTCTTCCTCACCCGCCTCCGCCGTGGCCCTTCTCGTGTACTTCCGCTTTCCGTTTCCCACGACGTCACGTGAAGTGCCGAGGATACCGGCCATTTCAGCCTGCAGTGCTTCGATCTTTTCGGAGATGGTGATGGCGCGCTTGAGTTGTGCGAGGGATGGGGAAGACATTGCGCCAGAATACCGGCGGGTGGGTCTTATGCAAGGAGACCTTGAACCAGCGACAGGATAACGCCGCTGTTCTTTCCGGCCGCGTAGCCATCAACCCGCAGGATGCAGGTGGGCGCGAAAAAACTCCGTGCCCCTTTGAACAACATCCGCGTAGGCATTCAAAGACATAATGTGGCCTTCACCCGGATAGATGTGCAGTTCGGGCTTTGCGCCGGTCGCCTTCAGCAAATTGGAGAATTTCTGCGCCTCGCTCACCCGCACTCGAGTGTCAGCATCACCATGAAGGATGAGAGTCGGTGCAGATCGCTTAAACGTGGGCGTGGAAGTCAAATCCAGCCCTCCTGCGAGTATCACTGCCGCGGATACACTTTCACTACGCACGCTTTCGGCGGCAGCCAAATATCCACCCAGCGAGTACCCAAACACCCCGATGCTTGCTTTGGGGCGCAGTCGACGGATAAACTTCACCGCATCGTCAACTGTTCCAATCCACTCTTGTGCCGACAGCCGCATCGTTTCATCGTCGGCGTATTGAGTCCCGGTGCGATCAAAGTAGTGCACCAGATGGGTCACGAACCCTTGTGAGGCAATTCCTTGAGCCAACAAAGCAATAAACCGGTTGGCAGTTTCAATGCCTGTGGCCCCATGCAAAACAATGATGGAAGGCGCGCTCTCAGCATCCTTGGGAAAAAAAGTCTCAACTTTGATCGTTTTACCACCGCTCTGGAATGTTTCCAAAGCGCGCATTGGCTTCGCGGTTGCAACAGAGGTGATCAAGCAAGCGCATGCAGTGACAGCGAGGAGGTCGATGGAGGAAACGGAAAACAAGGTCACAGAAGGTTTACGTCGAAGCACGGCCGCACGAAGCAGTTTTTCCGGTGTATGCAGGTGCACCGCTCGTGCCACGCCGCTAAAGCACCACCGCTCTTAGAACCCCCATCACCCAGGCACGAATTCCCGGCTCCTTCTCTTCCCTGCTGCCTGCGATGTTCAGCAGTTTTGGGCGGTGGGTATCAAGGAACGATCTGATTTCGTCGTCCGCTGTTCCTTTATGGGCGTGCAACCAGGGCTTCTTGTGCTTCCTAGCAAACTCAATCGTCTTTAGCGATCCGCCTGTCACTTCGGCAGCCATCGTAAACACGATCGTCGCATCCGAATCTCTCACGTTCCACTGCGTGCGCTGGAGGTAGCTGGATGCTGGTGTCTCGTTCAGCAGGTATTTTGGATCAAGCGGACCATCCAGCGCCTTCCGGCCTTTAGGGCACCAGCCCCCATGGGGAATTTTGTGCTCAATGGCAAAGTCCAGTCCGGCACGATCAGCACCGGTCTGCCCTCCTGAGATGATTGTGAAGGCGGTTGTCATGGCGAAGAAAAGCACGCCTCCTTCCAGTTGCAACTGTTCACAAGAACATTATAATTCAGGCATGCTCTCCCACCGGCAAACTCGATCACTTCGTCTTCTCTGGCTGTGTATCGCAAGGTCGCTGCCTAGTTTGAGGGTGCCGTTTTTGGGCAGCATTGTCGCAGGCAAGGCTGAGACGACCGAGGTACGACAGGATGGCTGCCTCACCGTTGATCCTGAGCTGCTCAAGATTCCCAAGAATGCCCGGACATTCGCTTTGCAGGTTCGCGGTGACTCCATGAAGCAGGCTGGAATTCTCGAAGGCGATGTTGTGGTGATGGAGTTCCGTGAAGCCAACCATGGAGACATCGTGGCAGCTCTGATCGACGGCGAAACCACCCTGAAGCGCTTCATTATTCAGAACGGTGCTCCCTACCTGAGGGCCGCCAACCCCAAATACCCTGATCTTATTCCCGCCAGTGAACTCGTGATCCAGGGGGTTCAGGTGGCCCTTCTCCGTTTATCCAGGAGGTGATGGGCCATGATCGTCCACTTCGATGCTGATGCCTTCTTTGCCTCTGTGGAGCAGGCCGCAGACAAGAAGCTACGGGGTCGTCCCATTGCCGTGGGCGGTGAGAAAAGGGGCATCATCGCCTCAGCCAGCTACGAGGCCAGGAAGCTGGGGATCTACACGCCCATGCCCACGGTCCGAGCACGAAAACTGTGTCCGGGGTTGATCGTGCTGCCAGGGGATTTTGAGAAGTACGAGCTGTTTTCCAGGCTCATGATCTCCTACGCCTACGACTTCACTCCCATTGTCGAGCCTGCTTCTATTGATGAGGGCTACCTTGATCTAAACGGAGCCAAGCAGACGAAGGCATGTGATATAGCGGCGACCATCCAAAGAGCCATCTCCCAGAGCTTGAAGATCTCCGTATCGATGGGGGTGGGAATCAACAAGCTGGTGTCCCAAATCGCCTCCAAGCTGCGCAAGCCCCACTGTTTTATCGAGGTTGAGCCAGGATACGAACAGTCCTTCCTCTGGCCCTTAAAAAACGAATGGTTGCCACAAGTGGGATCACACCTGGCCGCCACCTTGAACACGGCCGGCCTCTGCACCGTAGGTCATGTGGCAGCAACACCCGTGGACGAACTCTCTCTGCTGGCCGGAAAGTATGCCCCTACCCTGCATGAGTATTCGCTCGGCATTGACACCCGGCCCGTCGTTTGTGAAGCGCCCGATGCCAAGAGCTACGGCACTCAGGAAAGCTTCAACGAGGACACCACCGACACCGTGTTCATCATCGCCAGGCTGCGGGCCATGGCGGATGCCCTGATGAGGCGGGTCCGGGCTGACGGCAAAAGCATCCGCACTATCACGCTCAGGCTCCGTTACAACGACATGGATGAGGTCAGCAGGTCCAGCAGCCTGGACGAACCCACTGATCTTGAGCATGATGTCTATCCGCTGCTCACGGGTCTGCTCAAAAGAGCCTGGGAGCGTCGTGTCAGTGTCCGCTTGGTCGGCTTGAAATTCACCAAGGTCTACGAAGCCTCCTTTCATTCCTGCCTGCTATTGGAGCCATCGGACGTCACCAGGGAAAAACAGCACCAGATCGCCGGGATTGTTGACGCCCTTCGCCACGAAAAGCTCAGCATCATGCGTGGTCATGACCTGTGGTTGAAGCAGCATCGGAATGCCCCCCGCCAGCTGTTACCCACACCAAAAAAGACGCTCGAAGATCACAAAGCCAGCACTCACCGGGTATTGCGAGAGCGGCATCAAAATGAGCCCCTGGTGGTCAACCATTTAGCCTCCGCCGTCAGTCTTCCGATTCTGAACGCGAAGTCCTGCTACAGCTTCATGGATTCGACGCTGATCATTCCCGCAATTATCGAAGCTGCCCTTGCCCACGGTGTCACAGCCTTGGCCATCACTGATCTCAACCTGCATGGCGCCGTACCGTTTTTCCAGGCTGCCTGTGCTGCGGGAATCAAACCCATCATCGGTGCTGAGCTTAAAGTCGGGGAAGCCTCATTCCTGGCCTACGTGAAGAACACGTCGGGCTACCAACACCTGTGCCGGCTGCTTTCGGTTGGCCAACTCAAGGAAAAAGACCTTCACGGCCATCAGGAAGGATTGATCATCGTGCCTGCTGACAGCGCTGATTATGCGTTGCCTGAAGTTCGCTACCACAAGCCCAGTGACCGGGTGTTTTTCGAGATCCTGCAAAGCATGAAGACGCTGACGCTATTGCAAGAACGACACCCGGATAAACGCAAAGGCGATTTTGCCTTCCATCCTCAAAGCGAATGGGCCAGGCGCTACAGCTCGCAAGCCATCAAAGCCGCACAGGGCATTGCGGATCAATGCGACTTTGCCTTCGACTTCAAGACCCTGCGGTTTCCGCGATATGTGCCAGCGGACGGCACCACGCCCTCGGAAATGCTTCACCGGCTTGCTCATGATGGCCTGCGCCGTCGCTATGGCGCAAAAGCATCCCGGCACGTGGCACAGCTCAACGAGGAATTGTCCATCATCAGCGACGTCGGCTATGAGGAATATTTTCTCACCGTTTGGGACATGCTACAGGAATGCAAGCAGGTCGGCATCAACTGGATCACCCGTGGCAGTGCGGCGGATTCCCTGGTCTGCTATTCCCTGGGCATCAGCAACGTCTGCCCGATTCGCTTTGAGCTCTACTTCAAACGCTTCCTGAACCGTGATCGCATGGCCCTTCAAAAGCTGCCAGACATCGACATCGACTTCGCTCATGACCGCAAGGACGATGTGGTGGAATTGCTGCTGCGTCGCTATGGCCCTGAACACGCTGCCATTGTGGGTGGCTTTAACTCCTTCCAGGCAAGGTCCGCCTTTGGTGATGTGGCGAAAGTTTTGGGCGTGTCCGAACATGAGGTGCGCCGGCTGAACGAACACATGCCTTGGACCAGCGCCAAACATGCAGCCACAGGGGTGTCCTTATCACCCGAATGCCAGGAGGGTCATTGGAAGGAAGAACCCGTCCGTACCGCCCTGTTAATGGCAGGAATGCTCGATGGATTTCCACGCTACGCCAAGATGCATCCTTGTGGGGTGGTGTTATCCCGTGATCCCATCCGTCATCACTCCCCCACCTTCACGAGCTCCAAGGGATGGCCAACCACGCACTTCGACATGGACGCTGTAGAGGCCGTAGGGCTCATTAAACTGGACATCCTGGCTCAAGGTGGCCTCGCGGTTTTACGCGATGCCCAGCAGGCTTTACTTGGCCAGGGATTGAACGTGGACATGGACTCCCTGGAAGTAGGCGGTCTGGGTGGGACGGAAAATCCGCCACGATCTGAAGGCGGGGAACCCTGGAGCGATGAAGGTGTGTGGCAGATGATCGCCAGTGGAAATGGCCGAGGTGTTCATCACATTGAAAGCCCCGCCATGACCAGCCTGGCATGCATGGCTGATGTTCGAGACATTGATCGGCTCGTGGCCATCGTCTCAGTCATCAGGCCTGGAGCTGCCAACGGGCTGAAGAAGAGTCAGTTTGCCCGGCGCGCACAAGGCCTGGAACCGGTGGAATACATCCATGAAAGCTTGGCGCCGGTCCTTCGCTCAACCTTCGGAGTCATCGCTTATGAAGAGCACATCCTGCAAATCTGCGAAGTATTTGCCGGGATGCCTGCGGGCCGTGGGGATGTGCTGAGGCGGGCGCTGGTGAAGCAGGACATCGCAAAGATCCAGGAACTGCAGTTGGAATTCTTTGCAGCAGCCCTGGCTCATGGCAGGGAGGAGACTTCCATCAAGGCCGTATGGGAGCTTGTGGCCGGTTTTCAAGGATATGCCTTTTGCCGGGCCCACAGCACTGCCTACGCCGTTGAAGCCTACCAGGGAGCCTACTTCAAGCGCTACCACCCTGCCGAATTTCTAGCGGCCGTGTTAACCAATGGTAAAGGGTTCTACACTCCACTGGTCTACACCCTCGAAGCCCGTCGCCTGGGCATCGGCTTCCTGGCACCTTGTGTAAATTTTTCCACACCCTCGTTCACGGTGGTATCAGCAACGGTGGACCATGGAACGCCGGCGGTTTCATTGGGTAAAGCGATCCGTGTTCCTATGCGAGCCATCAAGGACCTGAGCGAAGCGATGTTGACCCGTTGGCAAGATGAACTGAGCCTGAGCCCCTTCAACAGTGTCCAGGATTTTTGTCGGCGAGTGCGACCTGATGGACCAGAAACACTGAACCTCATTCGCACTGGAGCTTTCGATGGTCTTGGCGGCACCCGAACGGAACACTTCTGGCACTGCCTGCACACGGCCAAGAATGCCAATATCGGACCTGGCTGGCTGTTCAAAGGCTCGGATGAAGAGGCCATCAGGGCCACCTTCCGTGAAGAACCCACTACGCTTCAAAAGCTCAACGACGAAACCGAACTGCTTGGCTACACCATCAGCGGCCACCCTCTCGACCGCTTTGCCAACATCGGCTGGAGCACCTACTGTCCCATTGACCAGCTCCACCACTACCTGAACCAGCGAGTGACGGTTGCTGGGTTGATCATCGTGAGCCGTTCCCACCATCAGCAGAACGGTTTGCCCATGAAGTTCATCTCGATCTGTGACCGTACCGGCATCGTTGAATGTGAAATCTTTGCCGCCGCCTACAGAGCCACAGGCCTTGCCACCATCCGATACCCTGTTGTGGAAGTGCTGGCCGAGGTGAAGCCTTTTGACAACAAAACGGGCTTCACCCTTCAGGTGCTACGGGTACAAAAGCCACGTACAGCCTCAGAACCGCCAGTTTAAGCGAAGAATCAGACACTTTCCGAGGAGTGAGGTTTTTGCCTGATGTTGACGAAGGTGACAAACAGTCGATGCGGGAATTTTACGTTGAGAGGGCCGGTAGCCGCGATTAGCAGATGAAGGAGAATCCCATGCAAACGGAAACCACATCCTCGTCAGAAGCGGCTTCACGACCGAATGTTCGCCAAGTTTTCGGAGAGGCGCGATTCAACACGCTGAGAACACAGCCACCGATTACGGTGGAGCTAGTTCGGGCAAACCAAGCGACCATGAAGAGCCTTCGGGACCCTGAGCTTAAAGCGTGGGACTGCGATGGCATCACCATCACTGCATTAACGCTTGAGGAAGCGTGCGAGTGGTTCACACAGGCTGTGGGCCACCCTCCCGGTAAGGTCATTCTACTCACCCAAGACGAACTGCTGCGCCGCATTCACCTTTACGACATCAGTCACACCGGTGGTGATTGGTGGCGCGATGGGTTGCGAGAACTGCAGCGGCGGCAGGCCAGAGGTTTTTTTGCGCCCGATTATTTTTACAACGAGACCTGGGGACCGAACCCCTTTGACTACGTCCCGCCGCCGGGGGCTCTGGCTTCACTTCACGCGCCAAAGGAGCAAGACTTCACGGACCTGCGCAACTGGTGTCAATGCCTCCATGCAGAGTTTCCCCCCGAAAACGAGGTTGTGTGGGGCACCAACAGCAACTGCGTCTTTCGTGCCCGGTTTCGCTACGACACCACTTCTAATGAACCCTGCGGAGACTGGCGGGACCTTGACGGCAACGTGGTGCAAGTCTTGCATTGGATCGCGTTGGAAAAATATCCCGAAGGGACTCCGCCCGTCCCGCATATCTATTAGCCTTCGATGACCGCTACTTCAGCACATCGACCGCTGAAAATAAATTGCCTGAAGGCCGCGTCGATCATTGCCTCTATTTCTGGATGCTTTCGAATGGCTTTCAGGCTTTGTCTCCTTCACTGGATTGCCCCTCGCGGCGTATCAGTTCAAGAATGGCGGCAATGGTCATGACGGCATTTCCCTCCAGCCTGTTGTTCACGAAGATGAACGAGGGACGCTTCTTTCCCAGGGACCGCATCACCAGTTTTAGCGCTGCGTCTCTCACGGTCTCATTGGGATCTTGGATGCTCTTGTAGGGTGAGAATGCCTTCACCGCCTGCTCGTACGCTCGGCCTGGTCTTAGCAGCAGCCTGGCCACCGTGAAGTCCGTGGTAAAGCTGCCTTCCAACTCGATCTGCTCCTCAACCCCGGGCATTCGCGTCCAGGAGTTGAAGACATGGGCAACACCGTGAGAGCCCAGCATCGCAAAATACTCAGGGTGAAGGAAGGTGCTGTTGCGGATTTCCACGGCATAGGCAAACGATTTCGGCAGCTTGGCAAGGAATCCATCGAGCTGATTCATGAAGTCCCGACCATGCGCGAAGTCAGACGGATGAAAGTGGGAGAACTCGAAGATCAACACGCCGATCTTGTCCTTGAACCGGTCACATGAGGACAGGAAGGCGGCCCTGAACAAGTCAGCGTCCAGGAAGTGCTCATTCAGCTTGCCGGCCTTGTCTCCAAAACGCGGAATGTTGGGGTAGGTCTTGATGGTGATGGCATCGGAGACCTTGAAGCCGAACTTGAACCCCTCCGGCACCTGGCTGCACAATCCCTCCAGGTACTTGACGGATGGGAACGTGTAGTAGCCAGCATCAACACAGACGGTCGGGAACACACCGCCGTACTCAGCCAGGCACTCACGCTCAAACTTGGCTTCTGAGAACTTGCTCCGCGTGAAGTAGTTGGCCTCCGTGTAAACCTGTCCGCACCACCCCGGATACTTCCATGACGACGTGCCGATGGAGACACCCTCAGCATTGAGCCTGGCCAACGGCTCTCGCAGATGTGCATGGGTGCGTTCGTCAAAGAGCATGCTGGCAGTTGCTCTAGGGTTCGACGACTGGCCCCGGCTTCTGCTCCGCCATGAGTTCAGCAATGGATTTTAAGGGAGGCGGCAAAGATGGTTCGCCTTCCGGACTCTCATCCAATCCGCACCAATGAGTCACAGTGATGATCTTGCCGTCCTCATCGGTCCAGTTGCTTTCCTCCAGTGTCATGCCGGGCTCAAAATGCCAGGTGCCCTTTCTGACGCTCGTGCCATCGGACGTCCAAACGACCATCTCAGCCGGCGGAAAGTATTCTCTTCCCACCAGAGTCCAAACGTCGAGCAAAATCTCCGGCTTCACGCCCTAAGGAGACCCAGGGTCGTGCACTCCGCAAGTATTGAGATTTAACGGTCTAGTGACTGGCAGGGCGGTAGTCGGAGCGGTTGCGAAACCGTTGACCCTGGGAAAGGATCCTGGCGGCTGTGATCGTCAACGAGTGCGAATACGCCGATTAGTACCTGTCCAGGCGCTGACGAAATCGGCCGAGAGCCCGCAACTCTCTTCGATGGTCGCAGTAGGACACGAACAACTCGTCGCCTCTGATCCAAAACAACGCTTCCTGGCGGAAGGTCACGCCCACGTCGCAGGCATCTTGAAACGGCATCTCAAAAGCCCAGCAGGGCTCTTTGACTGGGGGAGTGGACGATATGCAGATGATTCTTTTCAGCCATCGACCGTTGTCCAACAGACGCCACAGAGCTAGGTCCGCCCGCTCGTTCTCGGCTTCCGTCCATCGTTCGCCTGTCGGAGAACGAGCCGACACGATGGCAAACTCGATAGGCCAGATCACATCTTCAGACGCAACAAACCGCGTCGTAGCGTATGATTTTTCCATTTTGCCTAAAGGCATGAGCCTTGCCGAGTCCGAAGCGGAGATTCGATTAGCCGCGTTGGCCCGTCTCATCGCTTCGTTTTCCAGCTGCCTACATTTCAAAGATACATACCGAAACGCCGCTACACCACGGTATGAACTCCTGCGCCTAGGCCTCCTCAAGGTAGGACACCACGACAGCGGCCACATTCTTTTGTAGCCAAGTCGCCATCCGTTTCTCCTCTTTGAGGATGGCTTCGCAGGTGTCAACGATCTCCCGGACTCCCACCTGCTCAGCAGCGGCAGCCAAAGCCGTGTAACACGCGATCTCAAAATGCTCCGAGGCGTAAGCCGCCAGCACATCTTTGACACGTTCGTCTTTGGCGAATGCAGTGGACAACCCTTTTGCCATTTCCAGCCCCTGAGCCATCCCGGTCTTCAAGGTGGAGACGTCCGCACCAATCTTGTGCAAACAGGCTTCCACAGCAGCAGCATGACCTTGGGTTTCCGCTAGATGGATTGTTGCCTTTTCGCGAAGAGCCGGAGAAGCCTTTTCATTTTTGATCTGCTTTTCAAGCGCCACCTCCATCGCTTTTTCCATGGCGTAGGCGTCGCGGAGCCATTCGATGAGTTCGTCCTTATTTTTCTTCATAAGCGGTGATGAAAGGTGTTCGCGTGGGCAGTCCTGGCCGGATGGGTCCAGGATCTTTTCACGAGGTGATTGCAACCTCGAATCGGAACCCCTAGCATTTAAGATCTCCCGCAACACCATCTTCAGCCGTCTACAGGCACGCAACTGCACCTATGCTTAACTTCATTTTTCCAGGAGAAGGTGAGGAACGGATCTCTCTGGTCCTGGACAGCACCACCGAGGGATTTGCAGCTTTCGACGCTTCTTGGAATTTCGCCTACCTCAACCACTCAGCGCGTGCGATGCTGGCATCTCACATCGAAGGGCATGTAGAAGAGTTGATCGGGAAAAATTTTTGGACCGTCTTTCCATGCGCCAGGGGCGGCGTCACCGAACTGGAGTGGCAGAGGGCGATCTCCGAAAACATTGCAGTCCAGTTTGAGGTTCATTGCGAGTCCTGGGAGCGGTGGTTTTCCGTGAGGGCCACACCCATTCAAAGCGGAGGTCTTGCGGCTTATTTTCGCGATATCACCGATGAAAAGACGCACCTTTCGTCTCTTCAGGAGAGCGAGAGGCGCTATCGCGTACTTTTTGATTCAATGGATCAAGGCTATTGCGTTTTGGAGCTTGTCTGGGACGACAAAGGCAGGGCGTCTGATTTTAAGTTCATTGAAACGAACTCCGCCTTTTCGAAGCATGCCGGATTTGTGCCACCGTTGGGAAAGCGGATGACCGAAGTTCGCCCTGATATCGAGCCGTTCTGGTTCGAATTGTATGGAGACGTTGCGCGCACCGGGAAGTCAATTCGTTTTGACGAGGAGTCTACAGCGCTGGGCCGGTCTTTTTCCGGCTCCGCGTTCCGCGTGGGAAACTCCCGGGTTGCAGTGCTGTTTAGCGATATCACCTCCGCAAGGCAAATCGCAAAGCAAACAGACCAGCTGGCAGTGGACAGCCGCGAACGTACTGCGGAACTTGAAGCCCTGCTCTCTGTGTTGCCCATCGGGATCGGCATCGCTTCTGACGCTGAATGCCGCCACATACGTGTCAACCCGACCTTTGCCAAGATTCTGTCGGTCCCTTTGGAGGCCAATGCGTCAAAGACCGCCTTCGCCGGCGAGATCCCTTCCAGTTTCCGAGTGATTGACGACGATGGAAACGAGGTGCCTGGCGAGGCATTGCCGATGCAGGTTGCAGCCCGCGACGGAAAAGTGGTTGAGGGACTGGAGCTTGTTGTCGAGTATGCCAACGGCAAACGCACACGTCTTCTTGAATATGCGGCGCCGTTGTTTGATGACCGAGGCCGGGTTCGTGGCAGCATTGGCGCCTTCATTGACATCACGGAGCGGAAAATTGCGGAGGAACAGCAGCAGTTCTTGTGGATGCTTGATGAAACCATCAGGCCTTTGACAGACGCGGAAGAGATCGTCGCAGTCGCGGCCAGATTGCTGGGGGAGCACCTGCGAGCAGATCGATGTGCCTATGCAGTCATCGAGGCTGACGAGGACACAATGCATATCACGGGGGACTATTGCCGTCCGGACATCCCAAGCATTGTCGGCACATGGACGTTTGCCGCCTTCGGTGAAGAGGTCCTTCAACTCATGCGGGCTGGCGAACCGTTTGTCGTTGAAGATATCGACAGCCATGAACCACCTCCGGCCGACCTGGAAGCGTATCGGCAGACCATGATTCAGTCAGTTATTTGCGTTCCTTTGCACAAGGCCGACAGATTTGTAGCAGCGATGGCTGTTCATCAAAGAACCGCACGGCTTTGGAGGGACTCTGAGGTTGTCCTCGTGATGCAAGTCGCAGGTCGGTGTTGGGAATCCATAGAACGCGCAAAAATTGGCCGCGAACTGCAAGCCAGCGACGACCGTTTCCGGGTCCTTGCAGACAATGTTGTTCAGCTGTCCTGGATGGCTGAGGCCTCAGGATGGATTTTCTGGTTCAACCAGAGATGGCACGATTATACCGGCTCAAAGCTTGAGGAAGTGCAAGGCTGGGGATGGTCCAAGTTCCATCACCCTGACCACCGCGAAAGAGTGTCACAGAAATGGAGGGAGCACCTGGAGCGGGGGCTTGAGTGGGAAGACACGTTCCCGTTGCTTGGTAAAAACGGTGAATACCGATGGTTTCTGACCCGCGCATTCCCCGTCCGAGACGCGGTCGGAAACGTGATTCGCTGGTTTGGCACCAACACGGACATCACCGAGCAGAAGCTGGCCTCAGAGGCCCTTGCTGCCGCCAGGGACGAAGCTGAACATGCAAGCAAGGCGAAGGACGAGTTTCTGGCCGTACTGTCTCACGAACTGCGTACACCTTTGGCACCAGTGCTTCTTGCCGCTGCTTCTCTCGAAGAAGATGAATCGTTGCCCTCTGACGTGCGAAGGCAGTTGTCGATGATGAGGCGGAACATTGAGCTGGAAGCAAGGTTGATCGATGATCTTCTTGATGTGACCCGGATCGCCACAGGAAAGCTGCCATTAAAAATTGAGGAAAGTGACGTCCATTCCCTCTTAAATCTCGTTCTAGACATCGTTCAAGGCGATGCTCAGAGCCGGTCATTGAGAATCAGAACCGATCTACAAGCAACACGCACCTGGCTCCAATGCGATCCCGCCAGATTGCAACAAGTGTTCTGGAACATCATGAAGAATGCCGTCAAATTCACTCCTGAGGAGGGGTACATCCATATCAGCTCCCGCGATGAAGGAGACCTTTTGGTGGTAGAGGTGGAGGATACCGGAGTGGGAATCAGCGCGGATGCCATCGACAGTATTTTTCGACCCTTTGAACAAGCAGGGCTGGCCAATGACCATCGCTTCGGGGGGCTAGGCCTCGGCCTTTTCATTTCCAAAAACATCGTGGAAATGCACAGTGGCACCATCACTGTTTCCAGCGAAGGAAAAGCGAAGGGAAGTGTTTTCACTGTGCGTCTCCCAGCAGGTAAAACCGAGGCGCAGCATAAGGCTCCTCCAATAGAACCGCCGGCGGCAATTCAATCCCAGCCGTTGAACATTCTGCTTGTGGAAGACCACGAAGCAACGGCAGGAATTTTGACGCAACTGCTCAGAAAGTCGAACCACGTGGTGGGGTTGGCGGCTTCAGTACGCGAAGCGCTTGCCATTGCAGATATGCAATCATTCGATGTGGTGGTCAGCGATATCGGTCTGCCCGATGGTACGGGGTACGAACTGATGGATCAATTGCGGAGTCGGTATGGCTTGAGCGGAATAGCATTGACTGGCTACGGAACGTTCGAGGACCACGTTCGCTCCCAGGCGGCAGGCTTCGTGACCCACCTCACCAAGCCCGTCGACATCAATATGCTTCGGAAAGCATTACTGGAGTGGGCGACAACAAAAGGTGGGTAGGCTTGGCGGGCGACAGGGCCACACGACCAGCTCCTTGATGCGGGGCGAAATCTTTACATGAGCACGTCCAAACACCCCCGCGAATTGATCGAACCTCATCCCGGTGACAAGCGCTATGTACGTCGGGATGATCAGGGCCAATTTTCCGAAAGCGACGATGTGGGCCGTTCCTTGGCCACCGATCGCCGGCAACATGCCAAGACCGTAGCCGAAAAGGGTCAGGGGGACAAGGGCGACGAAAAGTAGAGCGATCAACTCGTCACTCCCAAAAGCGCGAGGGCAGCCTGCGCTCGCGCTTACATCACCCGTCCGCCATGCGCTCAAAAAAGATCATTCGTGTGGGCAGGACGGAGCTGGTTGTCTCAAACCTGGACAAGCCGTATTTCCCGGAATGCGGCTTCACCAAAGGCGAGGTCGTCCAGTACTACTCGGACATTGCCGACACCATCATTCCTCATCTGGCGCAACGCCCTCTCACCTTGATCCGTTTTCCCGATGGAGTGAAAGGACAGCACTTCTATGAGAAGAACGCTCCTGCTCATACCCCTGAATGGATCAAGCGATTTGCTGTGGAAAGAAGCGAGGGCGGCGAACCCATCCGCTACGTGCTATGCAATGACAAGGCCACACTTCTGTGGGCGACCAATCTTGGCGACATCGAGAAGCATGTCCTCCTTGCCCGTGCTCCCCACCTCAATGTGCCGACCTCCATGGTGTTTGATCTCGATCCTGGTGCTCCGGCTGGCATCCTTGATTGCTGTGAGATCGCCATTCAGCTCAAAGACGTATTGGAGGGCCTGGGCCTGCAATGTCTGGTCAAGGTGTCAGGATCCAAAGGCCTCCATCTCAGCGTGCCTCTAAACGGCAAGCTCACGTATGAGGCCACCCAACCGTTTGCCAAAACCATTGCTGAGCTCATGGAGCAACGAATGCCTGATCGTGTTGTATCAGACATGGCCAAAGCACGGCGCAAGGGCAAGATCCTCATCGACTGGAGCCAGAATTCTGATTTCAAGACCACGGTTGCCGTCTATGCCATGCGGGCAAAGCGCGATGAACCTTTCATTTCCTTGCCGGTGACGTGGGAAGAGGTGGCAAAAGCAGCCAAGCGGGAAAACGAAGCGATGCTGTTCTTCACCCCCGAGCAGGCCATAAAGCGAATCAAAAAGCTGGGTGACCTGTTTGCGCCGGCACTCAAACTTCGCCAAAACCTGCCCCCTGCCTTCACCCAAGCTTTGTCGGCTGGACCTGCTCCCAAGCTCAGCACATGGCAACGTCACGCCGGCAAAAGAAAGGATGATGTGAGAGACAAAAGCCTTCGCGAGTATGAAGCCAAGCGCGATCACACCCAGACGGCTGAACCCAAAGCAAAGCCGGTAAAGCATCAAGGCAAGGACAAAGGGCCACGGCGGTTCGTGATTCAAAAGCACCAGGCCAGCCACCTGCACTACGACTTCCGGCTCGAAATGCAGGGCGTGCTTCGGTCATGGGCGGTTCCCAAAGGTCCGCCGCAGGAGCCCAAGCAAACCCGGCTCGCCATGCATGTGGAAGACCATCCTCTGGAGTACGCCTCATTCGAAGGAACGATCCCGGCAAAGAATTACGGTGCTGGCACTGTCATGGTGTGGGACCAGGGTGAATACGAGGAAGCCACCGGCAACCCGGCAGCCGCGTTTTACGCTGGCAAGATGCACCTCATCATGAAGGGACAGAAACTCAAAGGCGAATGGATCCTTCTCAAGGACCGCAGCAAGGACGAAGAGGACAACCGCTGGATGCTCATCAAGGCAGGCAAGGCCATCAAGATTTCCGCCAAGGCGGACGACACTTCTGTCATCAGTGGCCGCACAATGGCCAAAATCGCCAGGGATAATGATGCCCAGTGGCACAGCACGACGCCAGAGGAGAAACATCGGAAAAGCCCGCCTTCCAGTCATCGCGTGGTCGAGCCAGAGTGGGTAGAACCGATGATGTGCAAGCCGGTGCCTGAGTTGCCAACAGACGAAAACTGGACCTTCGAAATCAAGTTTGATGGCTACAGAACACTCGCCATCAAGACCGCCGGAAAGACAGCGCTCTACTCGCGGAACCACAAGTCCTTCACCTCGCGTTTCCCCAAAGTGGCGGAAGCGCTGCACTCATTGTCCGCAGAGTTCACCCTCGATGGCGAAATTGTAGCCCTAGACGAAAACGGCAGGCCTTCGTTTCAACTTCTCCAGAACAATGCCTCAAAGTCTCTGGAGGTCAGCTTTTACTGCTTTGACCTTCTCAACCTTGATGGCGAAGACCTGCAGTCACAACCAGTCGAGCGCCGGCGGCAGCTCCTGGATGAACTGCTTGCTTCAGCGAACGAACCTGTGCGCCTGTCCCCCCTGCTGAAGGGCTCAGCCGACGAGGTCATGAATGCTGTTGCGAAGCTTAATCTCGAAGGGGTGGTGGCCAAGCGCAAGGGGTCCAGCTACGAAAGCGGGGAGAGGTCGGGAGCATGGGTCAAGCACCGCACGAACCGACAACAGGAGTTTGTCATCGGCGGCTATATCCCTGGATCCCGGGGTTTTGATGATCTCCTCGTGGGCGTGTATGAGAAGAAAAAGCTCAACTTCGTGGCACAGGTGAGGAATGGCATTGTGCCAAGAGTGCGGGATGCTGTTTTCGACCGGATCAAACGATTGACCACCTCGACCTGTCCGTTTGCGAATCTACCTGAGACAAAAGCAGCACGCTGGGGGCAAGCCATGACAGCGGAAAAGATGAAGGACTGTGTCTGGCTCAAGCCCAAGGAAGTCTGCCAGGTCGCTTTTGTCGAATGGACCGATGGCGGCAAGCTGCGCCACTGCAAGTTCTTGGGCATGAGGGACGACAAGAAGGCATCACAGGTTGAAAGGGAATCGTGATTTTCCTGTGTGCTGGAAGGCGTCCGACCGATGGAAGGGTTAGGCCCCGGTAGCAAGGTGAAAGACCTGGAATTCTTCATCACACTTCCAGCCAGACGAAAGGTAGAGAGCCTGTGCCGCCGTATTTGTGATTGCCGTTGATAGGGTTAAGCGCACAGCACCGAGAGACTGAGCGAATTCCAGGGCCGCCGCAAGCAACTGGGTGCCTACACGTTTACGGCGCCCCTGCTCGTGAACGAACAGATCGTTCAGTATGAAGGTTCGAGCGAGAGAAGCGGATGAGAAGCTTGGGTACAGCTGCATGAACCCAACTGCCACATGGCCTTCGTGTGCGATGAAGAGCACCGACTCGCCGTGATTGAACCGTGCTCGCAGGAACTCTCTTGCAGCCGGAAGGTTGGTGGCACGACCGTAGAACTGGCGATAGGCATCGAACAAGATGGCAAGCGCTTCGAGATCGGCCAGAACGGCTTGACGGACGGTGATAGAAATCATGTGAGTGAGGGCACTCAGGCCATATAGGCACGGTTGAGTCCTTCCTTCATCCCGGTCAAATCCAAAAATTCCTACGCCACGTTTCGATGAGTACTCGCGCGATGGGGGCAAGCCATGGCAGCGGAAAAGATGAAGGAATGCATCTGACTCAGAGACTGGCCCACATCGGTTCCAGATCCGGTTCTTGCAGCGCTTTATGCTTCAGGTCTTCACGAGCACAGCCAAGGCGATCGTCAAAAGCGTCTTAGCCTCTACTAGACGGCCAAGCAGAGAAGCCTAGCAAGCTAGGTGATAGTGGATCGTCGGTTCTGGCACCAAGTACTTAAGTCCAAATCGCAGCCCCTGTTCAGCCTCCGGCACCCCATCTGCCTTCCTCGTCGTGCTGCCCAAAGCCAATAGTGCAGTCCCTCAGGTATCAGTGAGACCGAGTGCTTCGCCACGGCTCTCTTGACCGGTAAACCACGCAGCATCCATCCTCGCGCCCCAGTTTTTCGAGTTTCTTCTGCTTCATCCGTGGGCCGGGTTGTATCCTTGGCCGCGATGACCAGGTCGCATTGGTGACTGCGGCTTCAAGAGGCTCCGCAAGCTCGACTCGAAGGCCTCGGCACGGCACTCGTGCATTTACCACGGGGAGGTTTCATTTGGCGGGCCCGGAGGTTTGGTGTTGAACACCTTGGAGGACAACCCACTGCGCTCGGGCCCGCCGACCGGCTGGGGATCAATCGTCCACTTCCACCCGGCTGATGACGCGGGCATCACCGTCCTTGGAATAATGCACGTGGACAGGAGCTCCCACCTTGATGCGAAGCTTCGCCTCATCATCGGAGAGGGTCTTGCCGCTTTTGGTGACGTAGGTGACGGACTTGCCATACCGGTACTTCACGGGACCATCCGTTTCCTTCACAACAAACGTCGAACCAGGCGAGTACTCAGTGATGGTACCTGAACTCGTGGTGGTGGTCGAAGACGTGGTGGTGGAACCGTCAGCCTCCGTAGTCTTGGTGGTCTTGGTCGTCGTCGAACTCTGCGCGTTGGCGCAAAGGACGCTCATAAGAACAAAGGCAGCCGTAACAAGCTTGGTTTTCATAGTTGATGTTTATGAGTTGTTTTTTTGTCCTTCGATGCGAAGGACACAAGTGCTTCGCAACTGATGGGATTAGTGCGCGGCTGGACCTGTCACCATGACAAATTTTCTCGCCCCAGAACGGGCTTAAAACAAGGGCGTCAGAAGGGTGGACACTGGGGGCGCAGCAAAGGGCAGCCTCGAAGAAGTGCTGATTAATCAAAAGGAGGCCCAGGCGGTATCAGACCAGGCTACGGAAGGCGCAGTCCCGACGCTGATCAAGGCGATGCACGACACGTATGCCAAGGCCAAGGCGAAGCTGGAGGCAGATCGGAACAAGCGGTCGTTGCCAGCGTTCGATGCCTATTCCCAAGCGCTGAGCCTGTACATCGCGGACTCACCAAAGCCGGTCAAATTGAAGCAGCGAAGCAGGTGGACGACGTGTTGCAGTCGATGAAAAAGAGCCCGCAAGGAAAACGGTCGTAGCCAGTTTGGTGGTGTCCTGGGTCTCGTGTTCGTAAACCATGGTTGACGAACGGGCGATTTCACTCGTCGGAAGCCGCTTTGACTAGGCCTCTTGGTGCCTAGCAACGTATGGCCTCGGTTTGCGTGAGCGGACGTCTTTACTGTACGGCTGATCAGTGTGCCACGACGTCATGATCATCTTGGAGCTCCCGATCCACAGCGTCGAGAATTGATCGATTGCACCCATCCATACAAGGTGCTCCGTCAGCGTGCGCCTCGACGGAGATCGGCTCCCGCTTTTGCGCTTTACCCTTCTGCACTCTCCGCTACACTGCCGTCAGTTCGTGGAGACACGGACCGAGTCTTTACAACCTCGCCCGCTAGCGGCCGACGTGTGCCGCAAACACGTCGCTTCCAGACCATGAAAATGGCCAGGAGGCGACGGCGTATGTCCAGGCCTCGCAGCTAAAGGCCGTCGCGGTCGTCTAGCGGCGACTTGTAAACTCTCTGGCCACCAGGTGTGCAGTAGACGGCAAAAAAGGCCAACTGCTCACTGATGGTGGCGAGTTTTTAAGCCGCCCTCCCATGACCAAAGAATACTGGAAAGCCCTTTTTGCTTCACCCAAGTGCGGCAACTTCATCCTCTCCCTCCCCTGCTTCCTCCTAGCGATGGCATCTTGGCCCATGAGTGGCTGGATGAACTGGGCCGGCGGATTATTCAGCGTCCCGGCAATTATTTTCGGTCATTTGGGGTGGCGGGACAGCAAGATCTACGTCTACCCGCATGAGACGTTCCGTCCCGAACTGGCGCAGCCTTGGCTCTTTGGGATCCTGCTTCTGTCCTACCTGCGGGCCATCTTTGAGCTGCTTTCGGCGTTGGGAATTGTGGCCAATGACATGCTGACCGACTGGGCACGGTTTGAACATCAGCACCCAGGCATCACCGCGGTCGTCGTCTTTGGGATCGGAGCCGGGTTCCTGGCTCGCGAGTTCTTCTGCTGGTTTTTGAAGTCAAACAAGATCCTCGAACAGCAGGCAGCCCAACTGAAGGAGGTGCAGGATCTGAAAGCCAAGATCGAGGCACTGTCCAAGGAGATCAGCGACATAAAGCGCTGACACCCCCCCTCTAAGCCCAAGGCAAAGAGGGTATAGCAAGGTGATCCCAAACATCTTCAACCCATTCATCCATCCCATGAAATACCTGTTCATTCCCCTCCTTGTCGCCCTGCTTCAAACACCTGCTTCGGGCCAATCCATGCCCAAGCCTGTCGATGTCCTGAGCGATGCCATTGTATCCAACGCCAACAAGGGCGCCGATGTGGTCATGACCCACAAGGGCGAAGTGGCCACCAAAAACTCATTCAGGCCCCCGCTTCGCATCACCTACGTCGCCAAGACCAACACCACGGACTTGCGAATCGGGTATGCGGCCAACCAGATCATCTTCAACTGGAAGGACAGTCCCCAGGAACTGCGCATCGATGGCGGCCCAGCAAATGGCCGTCATGTCCAAGGCGGTGGCAAGATCCCCAAAGGCACATTCGTCACCATTGTCCAGGACGTCACGCCTACACGGATGACGATCTCGGTAGATGGCGTCATTCGAGCGACTTGGGATGCCGATTTCTCTGGCGTTAATGAGCAAATCCGAGTTTTTCCCAACAACTCCACTGTGACCGTCCATAGCATCACCGTCAGCCAGCTAAAGTAAAGCCAGCAGCAGCCGATCCTCCTGGACATCAGCAAGACCAGTCATTGATCCTCAGTGCAATGGTGCAAACGCTGCAATTGCACCGTTTGCACTGTGCACCCCGCCCCGAAATAATGACGGTGCCGCTGGTATAGTGATTTGATCGAGCAGGCTGTACCTGTTCGATTTCATCACCATGTCCAGACCCAGGCATTATTCGCCCCAGGTCTCCAGGTTCCTTGTTTCCGTCCTCTACTATGAGGCCAAAAGCCGCAAAGTTCCCATGACCAGGCTCGTGGATGAACTGCTGCGCCAAGGTCTTCAAGGTTCCCACGGATGGGCCACAGCAACGAATCTGAGGCTTGCGGAAAATCCACCTCCTCATCCCGTGTCAGCGCAAGCGGCATAGGCCCTCATCATCAACAACCCACAAGCAGCCAGACCCATCACGGTCTGGCTTTTTTGTGTCCATCACCCGCCAACCCCAAACCACCATGGCCATCAAACTCAGCGCCAACTACAGCAAGAAGCTCGGGCTGCCTCAATTCAGCAGCCACAGCTTCAGCGCTTCCGTCGAAATCGAACTCACCGACATCACCCAGGCCGAGGAGGAACTGCACCGCCTCTATGAGCTTCTGCAGCACTCCGTTGACCAGGAAATCCAAAACCCCGGCTACGTCCCTCAAGCCCAGCAAAACCCGCCACAAGCCCCGCAAAACGGCCGCAGCTATCAAAGCAATGGCAACAACGGCAACCATCGCGTCCAGCAGCCTGTAAACGGCCAGCGCTGGAACTGCACCGATGGCCAGAAGACCTTGATCCTGCGCATCGTCGAAGAAAACCCCGCCATCACCAAGCAAGTCGCCGAAGACCTGTCCCAGCAGTTGTTCGGCATCGGCGTCATCCAGCTCAACAAAATGCAGGCTTCGCAGTTGATTGAAGACCTGCTCGTGAAGGCTGAGAAACCGCCCATCCGCTCACGCTGGCAAAGGCAACCCCAACACCGTCAAGCAGCATGAACACTCTCGCTGATCCTCCACTAGAGCTCAGCGAGAAAGAAGTCCTCACCGGCTTGCAGGAAACCGTCTCGGCCTCGCGGCTGTCCCTGTTTCTGCAATGCCGGCTGAAGTTCTACTTCCGCTACGTGCTCAAGCTGCAAAAGCCCAAGACGCCATCGCTTCACCTTGGCAGCGCTGTCCATGCAGTGCTCAAACAGTGGAACAAGGCTCGATGGCTGCAAAAACCGCTCAGCTTGAAGGAGGTGCATGAAGCCTACCTCAAAGCCTGGGCGGACACCTCAGAAGGCAAGGTCAACTGGGAAGCTGGCGAAGAGGAGGAAGAGAAAACCACGGGCTGGCGCCTGCTGGACACCTACCTTCGCGAATCCCATGTGCCAGCCAATGTCAAACCTGATGCCGTCGAGGTCGCTGTTGAAGCTGATCTCTCCGGCCATGGGCTGCCACGGTTGATCGGCATCCTTGACTTGGTTCAGCAAAAAATCATCACCGACTACAAGACCGCCAGTTCCACACCCACTGCGGAAAAAGTCCAGCATACCACCGAGGTCCAGACCACGAGCTACGCCCTGCTCTACCGACACAACACCGGCACAAAGGAAGCAGGGCTGGCGCTTCATCACCTGGTCAAGCTCAAGAACCCCAAGGTCGTCATCACCACGCTGCCGCCCATGACCACGCAGCAAAGGCACCGGCTGTTCCACCAGATGGACAGCTACCTCACCGGCATTCAGAACAAGGATTTTATTCCATCACCCGGGCACCAGTGCAGCTCGTGTGAGTTCTTCAACGAATGCCGGCAGTGGTCCTAATCCCGAAGTGAGGCCGGTTCTCTTCATGAGCGCCGGCCGATCTTCACAACCCACCGCCAAACCATGAAATACGTCATCCTCACCCTGCTGCTGTTTTCCACGGCAGCGCAAGCAAGCTGGTTCTCCAAAGGCCCTGATCCCATCCCCGAGTACAAGGAGAAGATCACCGCCCTGGAAACCAAGCTGTCAGACCAGAGCCACAGCCTCAATCACTGGGAGATCGCAACTGGTTCCCTGTGTGTTGCCTGTGTCCTGCTCTTCATCATCGGAACCGCTCTTGGAGCACAAACCCGTCAAAACCATCATGAATCAGGACGAATGGGACCAACCCCACCCACACCAGCACCGAACGTCAACGGCAGCAAACCCCGCATCGTTCGCAAAGCGGCTGAAGAGAACACTCATCAGACACTGGCGGCCTGAACCGTTGCCTGTGCCTGTGGTGGATCATGAGCTGCACCGCCTCTCCGGTATCGAAAGAGCCGCCGAGGTCTTGCGCTTCATGCTTCACAGGCTGGAGTACTGGTTGTCTCCCCTGGGCCACCTGCGGGAGTTCCTCAAGCTCAACCTGCGATTTGCCATCGCCATTGCCATACCGGTGCTGATGGTGGCTCCGCTTGTGACTATGGCGCTGGACCAGTTCAAGGCCTGGATCGCTCTGCTCACCCAGACCATGTCCAGCTTTGTGCTGTTCCCGTTGTCCGTGGTGCTGTCGGTCCTCCTCGTCTGCGGCATGGTGTACATCGGCAGGTCCATCCTGGAGATGCGCTACCGTGCCAGCCGCCGAGGTGACTACTACTAAAAAAACAAACAGAGCCGGATGATCTGTCCATCAGGTTGTCCGGCTTCTATTTGCACTTTGTCCGCATGAGTGAGAGATGACCATCGAAACTCTCGTCACTCTTTTACCCTGCCTCTTCCTACGGGAATACCTCCATATTGGTTTGTACCGGTGAGGGTATTCCTGTCGATGGAAAGAGTTAAGCTATCGATCCACCCCTCCTTCCAGGACAAGCGGTAACTCCATTGCCTGTTCTCCACTGCTGACCAGCGTCCAGAGCTACCAGCCGTGCTTCGACACGACCCATTCGAATCAATTGTTACACGCTGTCCTCCACCCCAGTCCCACGTACCTACTACGGGATCATTTGGGTCAACCGAAGACGACCCTTCCTGGTTTTGGGGTGCATCGGTTTCGATGGGCAGAACCCGGCTAGAAATGGTGTTGTCGGTATCCGGAAAGGCCGCATGTTCTCTCAACGATCTAATTTGCAATGAAGTCGCGTTATTTCCGATAGCATTCATTGGCTTTGCAGGAAGAACAGTACCCGACAGAGGATCAACGGCGACACCATTGTGTCTGACTTCCCAATGGACATGTGATGCGCCCGCCTCATTAGACTTGAATTGGTCGCCTTCACCACCTCCTAGAGCGATAGCTTGGCCAGGTGCCACGACGTCACCGACTTTCACCAATGCCAACTTGTGATGCATTGTTGTTGTCTCCCAGTCACCTGAGTCTGTCTTCACGTAGATTGTTACGCGTACTCCTAGAGACTGCTTTTTGTCGTCAAAGGCAAATCCAGCTTTTGTTACTATCCCCTTTGTTGGACCCGTATAGCGAGAAATCGACTCCGCAGTGGCCGCCAAATCGAGACCCTGATGAAGCTTTTGTCCGTTACTTCGAGTGTTTCCCGCATAACCGCCGAGGATCGAGTGAGGGGTGGGGACCGTTTTTGCTTCGTCACTAACGAGGTCATTCGGATGGAGAATTTTACCGAGCGGGGTTTGGCTAAACGGCGGTTTCACTGGCATCGCCGGCGGAGGCTGCTTGTTTTGAATTGTTTGTTTTGGAGTAGTGCTAATTGGGAAATCGTCGTCATCGTCATCAAAATTTTGAGGGGGTGAGAGGACCACGGGCGGCTGAGGAAGGGGCAAAGGAGGTGGTGGCGTTGGCGCACTGGATGGCACGGGGGCGTGCTCTGGATGATTGAAAGGTTCCCTTGGATCCTTATCTTTCTTTGGACGTTCAGCTTCAATGTTCATAGGCCGATTAAATTCAACCTTCTGCGCGAGAACCACGCCGGTAAAGCCCTCCAAACAGGCCCACAACATCAGGACGCTGGCAATAAAAAGTCTCATAATTCAATATTGAAGTTTATGACTTAACCGAGAACTTTCCTCGTAGTTCAATTCGATATAGTTGTGGTTCGGCACAGCCTGCGGCAACAAAATGCTAAAGTTCACCCTCTCAAATAGCAAGTCAAATCACTAGTTAATCATTGCCTTTCACCTATTTCACCGCCCTGAGAGCACCGCAAATTGTTTGCGAAAGGAACATCGTCCGCGCCTCAAGCCCATGTCCTTCTTCACTAGAGGCATGGGCTTCTTCGTGTCCCACAACCACCAACCCCAAACCACATGCACCCCATCACCCTACCTGTTGCAGAATTGAAGTCTGCTCTCGCTGGACTGGGTAAAGTGATCAACTCCCGAGCCACTCTACCAGTCCTGCATCACCTCAAAGTTGAACGAACGAATGACGGTTGGATCGCCCTCACCGGCACTGATCTTGATCGTTTTGTCACCATGCGCCTTGAGCATCCTGCTGAAGGTCCTCCCATGGCTGTCCTGGTTCCCTATGACCAGCTCCACCAGCTCACCAAAAACTGCGGCAAAGACGAACGCCTCATCATCGAAACCAGCCCTGAAGGCACTGTCATCAAGTTCGCAATCGGCCACAACCTCGGTGCGTCCAAGGTCAAGCCTATGCCGGTCAAGGAATTCCCGGAAACCCCTCGCATCAAGGCCGACCCCATCCCGCTGCCGCCCGAGCTTCGACGATCCATTCACGAAGCCATGGAATGCGCCAGCACCGATCAGACCCGTTACGTCCTCAATGGCACGTTCATTGATTCCGGCAACTACGTCGTCGGCACCAATGGTCGGATCCTCTACAGCGCCAACTCCTTCGCCCTGCCCCTGAAGAACTCCATCATCCTGCCCAGCCACAAGTTTATCGGCTGGAAGGAGTTCAACAACGACGGCGAATGGCAGCTCCGCGCAGACAAGGAACACCTCCAGCTCAGTACCAGACGTTGGAGGTTCATCAGCCGTCAGATCGATGGCCAATACCCTAGCTGGCGCCAGGTCCTTCCCGAAGCAGCCAAGTTCAAGACCCACCTCTCCATTGACCCGGCGAAACTGGAAGGGCTCATCAAGCTCATTCAGCGCCTGCCATGTCATGATGAGCAGCACCGCACTCTTGGCTTGGAATGGAAGGACAAGCAGTTCTTCCTCATGGCCAAAGAACACGGCAACGATCCCTGGCTGCGTGTTCCCGTGGCCGAAAGCGAAGGCGAAGGTCCGGAAGTCACCATCTTCCTGGACCGCCGCTACATGCTCCAGGCCCTCGAATACGGCCTCACCACCGTCAGCATCATCGACTCCATCTCGCCCCTTCGCTTCCACAATGGCAAGGGCAAACAGATGATCGTGATGCCTGTGCGTGCTGATTCCGCTCAAAGCCACCCTCCCGTGAACAATCCCCAGCCACCACCGCGTCAACCACCACCCCCAGAAGAAAGGAAACCCGTCATGATCAGCACCGAACCACCCGTATCTCCCCCCTCCGCCTCCAACGGTGCCAAGTCGCCCATTGAAGAAGCCATCGACGCCACCAACCAAGTCCGTGAGGTCCTGCTGGTCAGCGCCAATCAGCTTCGCGACCTCGGCAACAAGCTCCGTGGTATCAACCGTGACCAACGTGACAAGACCAAGGAGTTCAACAGCCTGCGGTCCACGCTTCGCAACCTGCAAGGTCTGAAGCTCTAGCCGAACCCTACAACCACCAGCAAAAAGCCAGGTCCGCCTTCATAGGCTCCTGGCTTTTGTCGTTTTATGGATCGCATCTCGTCCATCGCCTTCGACAAACACGAGCGACCCAGGCGAGCCACCATCATCACCTCTGCCGGCGTAGCCAAAGCCTACTGGGTTGAGGACTATGGTGACCGAAACTGGTTCCTCACTGGTCCCACAGAAGCCCGGAAGCTCGCAGTCGCCCACATCGAAAGAATCGAGCGCCTGGCTGAACAGCTCTGACGCTCACAACCACAGCCAGGCATGTCCTCACCGATGTGCCTGGCTTTTCCTTTTCACCTCCAAACCCAAACATCACCATGATTGCCAACCTTGATCCTCAAGCACCTGCCATCACCCGCAAGGCACCCAACCTCATCCTTCACTGCGGCGCCCATCACGTCGAACTGAAGGATGTCCGCAAGGTGAAGACTCCGGCAGCCACTGAAAGCTGGTGCCCGATTCCTCATGCGGACCTCATCAGCACCGTCCAGAAGACCCTCAAATCGACCAGGCTCACCATCGGCACCCAGGCTCATTCGCTGTCCCATGAAGGCCAGCGGTACTTTGGTCTCATGGAAATCCACGGCCAGAAAAACAGCGACGACTACTGCTGGATTTTGGGACTGAGGAACAGCCATGACAAGACCTTCCCCGCAGGCATTGTCGCTGGTGCCTCGGTCTTCGTGTGCGACAACCTTTCCTTCTCCGGAGAGATCAAATTCGCACGCCGGCACACACGCTTCATCAATCGTGACCTGCCGCAACTCGTCAGTCGTTCCATCGGTCTACTCCTGGAAAAATGGCATGATCAGGACAAGCGCATTGCCAAGTACAAGGAAGCCGAGATCTCCGACACCGATGCCCACGACCTGATCATCCGGGCTGTTGACGTTGGCGCATGCTCCAACCGTTTGATCCCTCCGGTGCTTCATGAATGGCGCGAACCCCGTCATGATGCGTTTGAGGGCCGGAACGTGTGGAGCCTGTTCAACGCCTTCACGGAGTCGCTGAAGGACGGGAACCTGGCTGAGCTGCCCAAGCGTACAGAGGCCCTTCACGGCCTTCTGGACACTCATGTTGGGTTGTCTTAAAAGGGGGAGAGTTTCTGTGTGGCTTCAGGCTGGACAGGGACTCTTTTCTTTTAGCTCCGAACGGCATCGATCTTCTTCGTGTACACTGAGGAGCGTCCGTTTATATGTGTACACAACAAGTTTTTCACCTGAGTCCGTGGAATGGCAGGCAATAATGTCGATCCGACGATCTGCACGCTCTTCTCGATGCGCCACGCAAGATTATCACAGGGAATTTGTTGCGGATTATTTATCAAAGCCGAACATCCGCAATGACCGCTGATCCTTTGCCGTTCAATCCTGATGAATGCGAGATTTATTGCCTCATCGCCTCCGGCAAGGCTGCGAGAAGTGATTGCTTTCATTTTCTTACAGAGGGAGTCTGGCGCAACTCCGGCGAGGGTGATTTGTGGTTTAGGATTGATTCGTCACATCCTCAAATGCTCGTACAACGCCATGTTCATATAGCGCACAAGAAGCAGATGGCCGCTCCACGCACCCAAGTTTCCTGGAATGCCGATGGGAGCAGACATGACGCCCACAACTTCAATTCAAGTTTTTCCCCACTAGGGCGAGCGAAGGACTTAGCCCGAAAGTGTCTGAAGCTGCCAGACAATTTTATTCTAGAAAATGCTGAACTGTCAGATGTGTACGGGCGAATGCTCACAGAAGCGACGGAATTAGCTGGAGTGTCCTACACTGCCCAAAACCTCTTTGTATTGAGATTCCCCAACTGAGAATTGCCAAGCTACGTTCGACCATCGAAAACTAGTGGTTTCTTCGGAACATTTGGAGGACCTGAAAACACCATCCAAAGGCTGAATTTTCGTCAAAATCGCAGTGAACCCTTTTTTGAGAACACCCTGGCCACTGCTCGGAGTCAGAGACTACGGAACACGGTGTTTGGCCGCCTACATGTGGCAAACGGCTTGCTTCACGATAAAAGGTGATTGACAGGTGCACTTTGTAAGCTAACATTAGCTTACAATGGAAAACGATTCAGCATACGCCATGGGGCAGCGACTTCGCGAACTGCGGGAGCGTGCCGGACTCTCGCTTCGCGAAGTGGCGAAAGCAGCAAACATCTCAGCACCTTTTCTCTCTGACGTAGAGTTGGGACGCCGTTTCCCGACAAACGAAACTTTGGCCCTGATTGCAGAGAAGTTGCGCACTCCTGCTGATGACCTGAAAAAGCACGACTATCGTTCTGCCCTCGCTGACCTTAAGCGCCTAGCCGAAAGCAACCCTAGCCTCGGTTCCGCAGTTCGATTTCTGGTGGATCAAGTCCAGTCAGGCGATCTTAGTGCCGATGAACTTGCCGCGAAACTGCGCCGCATCGGCAAGACCAAGTGAACGAGCTTTCCGTACCCCCTTCGTCAAATGAGCGACTCCGGCACAAAGAAGAAAGGCTCCCTGCGGGAAATTGAGCAGGGCGAGCTCGCCCACATAAGCGGGAAGAAATTTGCTTACAAGATTATTCATGGCTGGGACTTGAAAGCATCTGCCGAGTGTGACTACCTTTGGAAGAAGGCTTGGGCCGAGCTCTTCGAGTTGATTGAACAGCGAGAAGCCGACGAC
>OUMO01000014.1_pt1 | contig 23075 bp, 17 predicted proteins | sample 1690981 | NCBI WGS metagenome assembly OUMO01 (sample SAMEA3914864, study PRJEB12502) | metagenome | biome: forest; material: soil | place: USA | collected 2012-03-12 | depth 0.3 m
CCATGTTCGAGCGGCTGGTCGCTCTGCGGCTGGCCGAGGAAGGTGTGGATGAAACGGTGGCGGTGGCTGCGGTCATCAGTGACAACCTGTTTGGCTTGGAGATTGACCCGCGCTGCACACAGATTGGCGCGTTCAATCTCGCACTGGCTGCGTGGCGGCGCGTCGGCTACTGCCAATTAACAGCAATGAACCTTGCCTGCTCCGGCCTTGCGCCAAATTCCAAGCTTGCCGACTGGACCGCAATAGCGGGCAATGATGAAAGACTCCAGCGAGGCATGGAGTGGCTGTACAAGCTCTTCAACAAAGCCGCTATCCTTGGAAGTCTTATCAACCCTCGTCCTAGCGAGCGAGATTTACTTGTGGCTGACTTTCATGCCCTTCAACCTCTACTTGAAAAAGCGCTGGAACACGAGGCTAAGGATGATGTTGCTCACGAAATAGCTGTGACTGCACAAGGTCTTGCAAAAGCAGTAGAAATTCTAGCCAAAAAATTCACGCTGATTGCGACCAACGTGCCGTACCTAGGACGCGGGAAACAAGCGCCTGTGTTGCAAACATACTGTGAAGAGGCTCATCCTGATGCGAAGACAGACCTTGCCGCATGTTTTGTTGAACGATGTATGGAGTTTTGTATATCCGGTGGCAGCAGCGCTCTTGTAAGCCCTCAAAGTTGGCATTTTCAAGACCGGTACACAGATCTGCGGGAGCGCTCACTCACCGAAACCCAATGGAATTTTGTAGCACAATTGGGGACTCGGGCTTTCGAGACAATTGACGGTGAGCGCGTAAATGTGTCACTGAGTTGTGTTACGTTAAATCTGCCACCGAGGACTTCTTCAGTAGTCGGTTGGAATACTTCAAACTCGCCTTCACCAGAGGCAAAGGCCGCTGAGCTAAAAAAGAGTTCTGGTGTGCAGATTCTACAGGCCAATTTACGCAGCAATCCGGACGCTCGGATTGTTTTCGAGTCTATGGAGAAGCACGCCCTTCTCCAGACCCTCGCGAACAGTTGGCAAGGTATCAAGACCAGTGATGACCCAAGATTCACTCATCAGTTTTGGGAGTTTCCAAGGGAATTGACGGGATGGTGTTACTATCAACGAGCATCATACACCACAAGACTCTATGCTGGACGCGAAGACATGATTTTTTGGGAGGACGGGTACGGTGTCCTGACAGGTGTTTGCCAAAAAGGCGCAAGCTTTCGAGGCAAAAGCACATGGAACAAGAAGGGCGTCGCCGTGTGTATGATGGGCAGCTTGCCTTCGACCCTGTACACAGGGGAGAAATTCTCGGCGGACATCACGATTGTGGAGCCGAAAAATCCGAGCGATCTGGCAGCAATATGGGCATTCTGTTCGTCACCTGAATATGCTAAACAAGTCGCAACAATTGACCCAGGCTTGAAGGCCACCAATACAAGCTTCGGCAAAATTCCTTTCGACTTATCCTATTGGCAAGCCATGGCGGAGAACGAATATCCAAAGGGACTGCCAAAGCCGTATTCAAACGATCCGTCACAATGGCTGTTCGACGGCCACCCAGCCGGTGCCGACCAGCCTTTGCACGTGGCCGTGGCGCGGTTACTCGGCTACGAGTGGCCGCGCCAGACTGGCTCTAGGTTCCCCGATTGCCCGGCGCTCGGCCCCGATGGCTTGGAGAACAATGCCGATCAAGACGGAATTGTCTGTCTAACCCCTCTACGTGGCGAGGCCAATGCCGCGGATCGCCTGCGAACACTGCTGGGTGCAGCGCTTGGGCAGTTCGATGAACGAGAGCTGATCGCAGGCGCCGGCAAAAAAGGATCAAAGTCGAAGAGTCTTGACGATTGGCTGCGAGACGAGTTTTTTGACCAGCACTGCGACCTGTTTCAGCAACGCCCCTTTATCTGGCACATCTGGGACGGACGAAACGATGGATTCCACGCGCTGGTGAACTATCACAACCTGGCCGGACCAAACGGTGCCGGACGCCGAACACTGGAATCGCTGACTTATGGCTATTTGGGTGACTGGATCAGCCGCCTGAAGCGCGCCAAGGACGACGGAGAGGAAGGTGCCGATGATCGGCTCGCCGCCGCGCTGGAATTGCAAAACGAACTGAAGCGCATCCTCGCTGGTGACCCGCCCTACGATCTCTTCATCCGCTGGAAACCACTGGTTCAACAGCCCATCGGCTGGGAACCGGACCTCAATGACGGCGTACGGCTGAACGCCCGGCCCTTCCTCACAGCCAAGCTATCACGCGGAAAGAAGGATGCGGGTCTGTTCCGATCCAAGCCAACCATCAAGTGGGACAAAGACCGAGGCAACGAGCCAATTCGCGCCAAAGAGGACTATCCTTGGTTCTGGAATTGGGACGGCAAGACCCAGGACTTCATGGGCGAGGGCAACGAGCCCGACGGCAAGCGCTGGAACGACATTCACTTGAGCATCGCGGTCAAGGAAGCCGCGCGTAAACGTCAACCCAAACACACCTGACATGCCTGCCAACGTCCAATCCATGGCCTATTATGGAGACGTGCCCTGGCACGGTCTCGGAACACCGGTCCCAAGAGGACTCCAAGCAGCGGGAATGATCGAGGCTGCGGGCCTGGATTGGGGAGTGCAGCTCCGACCGGCACGCGGCGCACGGGAGATCAACAGTAAAGGCGAGTTTTCCCGTTACGAAATGGTACGCATGCCCAGGGAAGCGCGCGATGAAGATGAGGTTCTTCTAGGCGTCGTCAGCCGGCGATACCGTCCGCTACAAAACCAGGAGGCCTTCGAATTCTTTGATCCCATCGTGGGCGAGGAGAAGGCTTACTTCGAGACTGCCGGTTCGCTCGGCGAAGGCGAGCGCATCTGGGTGATGGCGAAGATGCCGGACGCCATGGAGATAGTGAAGGGGGATGAATGCTTCAAATACCTGCTGCTCTCCAATACTCATTCTGGAGAAGGCTCAGTCATCGTAAAATTCACCTCGGTGCGCGTGGTGTGCCAGAACACGCTGATGCTGGCCATGGAGGATGGACAAAAGGCCTATCGGGTGAGGCACAGCAAGAAAATGCAGTTCAAGCTCAAGGAACTGTCCGAGTTCATGTCAATCACCCAGCAAGTTTACTTGGAGGCCGAACAGTCCTTCAAACGCCTCGCCAGGGTAAAACTGAACGATGAAAAGCTGCGTCATTACATGGAGGCGGTGTTCCCAAAGACTTCGGCGCAGAAGAAGAGCCCAGTGGAGCCCCAACGGTGGACGGAGGTGCGCAAGACTTTCGAAACCCTTCCAGACTTACAGCTTCCTGGCGTGAGCGGCACCCTTTGGGGAGCCTACAACGCCATCACCCGCATGGAAGACTACAAACAGCCCAAGCAGCTTGAACTGCCTGACCAGCGCCTGCAACGAACATGGTTTGGAAGCAGTGCCGATACCAAATTGCTGGCCCTGGCGAAGGCCCAGGAACTTGCCAAGCGGTGGCTGAACTAACACATTCGCATGGCAACCCCTTCCAGCAAGAAAAGTAAAGCCCCCTCCACTCTCTGTGACGCGGTTGAACGAGCCCTTGATGCCGCAGCGCGATACAATCGGGGGGTGGAGGAGAAACCTGCGGCCCTGCTGTGGACCGACACCGATGGCCAATGGCTGCCCATTGTCGCCAAACTGCGCCATCGCCTCCCGCATCTCCTGACCTTGGCTGACTACAACGCCGATGAGCGATGTGGGCCGGCCATTTGGATCAAGTGCGTCCTGGCAAGAACCATTGACCTGGGCATTTCAAAGGAACTGATCCCCGTCGTCTATCTCCCACATGTGAGCCGGCAGGTACTGCGTGCCGCAGCGGATTGCCCCTCGCTGTTGCAGCCCATGGTGGAACTGCAATACCGTGGAGCAGTCTGGACGCAGAGAAATGGCAAGGACTGGACTGTCGAAGCCTTCTTGGTGTCTGATGACGCTCTCGGTCTGGATGTGGCCAAAGACGAAGGTACCCGCCGTTCAATGCATGCCTCGCTGACGGCGTTGGTGGATGCACCCCTGGAGCCGTTGCGGCACAAACGTCTGGAAGCCGAGGATTTCGACAAGCTCATGGTGGGCGATCATCCCCGCGATCTGCTGGAGTGGATGAACGATCCGAAGGCCACGCGGGCACGCTGGTCGGATGGCAAGTGGCATGCCTTCCAGTCCCGCTGTAAAAAGGACTACGGGTTCGATCCCGAGGCTGAAGGCGCGCTCGGCGCTGCTGAACGGCTGGGGCTCCGGCGACAGGAAGCCTGGCAGGGGCTGTGGGACAGGTTCTGTGAAGCGCCGGCCAGCTATAAGACCCTTCCCGACCTGCTCACCAGAGCCAAGCCCAAGAATGAACTGGTGTTTGAGGGCGAATCCTGGCCAGATGAGAACGACAAGGCCGAATCCCGACTCCGGGCATCCTTGCTGGAAATGGCGGGCACCGAGGCAACCAAGGCGAGGAAGCGTGTCTTGGATCTCGAAGCCGAACACGGCAAGCGGCGCTCGTGGGTTTGGAGCCGGCTCGGGCGGGCACCTCTCGCCCAGGCACTTGCTGCTCTCATTCAGCTCGCTGATCGAACTTCCACGACCTTGAGTGGGGCCACCGCTGAGGAGATGGCACTCCGCTACGAGGAAGGGGGCTATGAAGCAGATGCCGCCATGCTGCGGGCGCTGGCCATTCCACGCGCGGCACAGGACAAGGCGGCGGTGCAAGCTGCCGCCAGAGCGATTTATCTCCCTTGGGCGCGGGCTGCGGCGGAGTTGTTGCAGCAACGTATCGCAACTCAATCCCTCCCAGGTTTCGGTGAACAATCGCTGATCGAGGCCCACACAGGTGAGTGCCTTCTGTTTGCTGACGGGCTGAGATATGACCTTGGCCAGCAGCTCCGCGCGCTGTGCGAAGAACGCGGTCTAAAAGTAGCCAGCAGTCGCCGTTGGGCAGCTCTCCCTCCCGTGACCGCTACGGCAAAACCAGCGGTCTCGCCGATCGCGAGTCAGGTCACGGCGGGCCTGACCCTTCCGGATGATTTCGCTCCTTCGGTCAATGGCCAGGACCTGACTACTGCGAGATTTCGCAAGGCTCTGGAAGAAAGTGCTCACCCCTACCTCCCTGCCGGTATGACGGGAGATCCTTTGGGAAAGGCCTGGACCGAGTATGGAAATATCGACACCCGTGGCCATGAGATGCAGATCGGACTGGCGGGCCAGATTGCCGATGAGCTGGACCGGCTTACTGATCGCATCTTTGAACTCCTCTCCGCCGGGTGGACGACGGTGAGAGTGGTGACCGATCATGGCTGGCTGCTGATGCCGGGAGGTTTGCCGAAAACGGAGCTTCCGGGATTCCTGGTGGCTTCACGCTGGTCGCGCTGTGCAGCGATCAAGGGTCAGTCCAAGGTAACGGTGGCGAAAGTACCCTGGCATTGGAACAGCTCAGCCGAAGTCGCTGTTGCGCCGGGCATCAGTGTTTTCGTCGCTGGCCAGGACTACGCCCACGGTGGAGTCAGTCTTCAGGAGTGCTTGATTCCTGTGCTCACGATCAGCCATGTCGAAGTGACGTCGGTCGCAGTGCAGATCAAGACAGTGGAATGGCAGCGTTTGCGCTGCCGGGTCACTGTTGAACCATCTATTGAAGGTGTGCTCATTGATGTGCGAACAAAGGCCAATCTGCCGAACTCATCCATAGCAGCTGCAGCCAAGTCCACTGACGCCAAAGGACAGGCTGCCCTGATCATCCCCGATGAAGACAGCACCGGCATGGCTGCAACCGTTGTAGCGCTGGATGCATCCGGTCACTTGCTTTCAAAACAGGTGACCATCATTGGCGAAAGCTAAGCCCTATTTTCTATGCAACTTGACCCACTCGACCAAACTGCCGCCTCGGTCTTCGACGGCTACCTCGTGCGCAAGGATTTGGTGCGCAAATATGCCCGGCAATACCCGGTGCCAACCTATGTGGTGGAGTTTCTTCTCGGACGGTACTGCGCCACTGTCAACGAGGATGAGATTCAGGAGGGCCTCAAGATTGTTGAACAACAATTGACCAATCGCACGGTGCGCACGGGCCAGGAAGAACTGTTCAAGGCGAAGGCTCGCGACGCCGGCTCCGTCAAACTGATTGACATTGTCCGAGCCCGGCTGGATGCGAAGAACGACTGCTACATGGCCGAGCTGCCAAGCCTGGCCCTGAAGGATGTGCGCATCGCTGATCAACTGGTGCGCGATCATGAACGGATGCTAACGGATGGGTTCTATGCGGAGGTAACGCTTGGCTACGACTCGATCATCGCTCAAGAGAATGGCGGGCGCCCGTTTGCCATTGAAGCCTTGCGCCCCATCCAGCTTTCAAAGTCGGATGCATTGTCGACTCTGGCGAAGGGCCGCAGCGCATTCTCCAGCGGCGAGTGGAAGGATTTTCTGATTCGCTCCATAGGTTTGGAGCCGGCGGAATTGAGCGAACGCGCCAAGACCGTGATCCTGCTGCGAATGGTGCCGTTTGTGGAACGAAACTTCAACTTGGTCGAGCTGGGGCCGCGTGGCACTGGCAAAAGCCACCTGTTCCAGCAGATTTCCCCATACTCCCACCTGATTTCTGGGGGGAAGGCCACGGTCGCCAAGATGTTCGTGAACAACTCGAACGGGCAAAGGGGCCTCGTTTGCCACTACGATGTCGTCTGTTTTGATGAGGTGACCGGCATTTCCTTCGATCAGAAGGACGGGGTGAATATTCTCAAGGGCTACATGGCCTCGGGCGAGTTCAGCCGAGGCAAGGAAAGCATTCGTGCCGAGGGTGGCGTGGTCATGGTGGGCAACTTCGATGTGGACGTTCAGCAGCAGCAAAAGATCGGACATCTGTTGAGCCCGCTGCCACCTGAGATGCGTGATGACACCGCATTTCACGACCGCATTCACTCCTATGCGGCTGGCTGGGACTTCCCCAAACTCAATCCTAACATTCACCTGACCAATCACTTCGGTCTGGTGAGCGACTTCCTGAGCGAGTGCTGGAACAAGCTTCGCTATTCCAGCCGCGTCTCGGTCATGCAGTCCCGAGTGCATCTGGGTGGAGCCCTCAGCGGACGTGACATCGAAGCGGTGAACAAGACCGTGAGTGGACTGCTGAAGCTGCTCTTCCCTGACCCGGAAATGCCCGTCCCTGACGAGGAGCTGGAAAGCATCATTCGCATCGCTCTGGAAGGTCGCCGGCGCGTCAAAGAGCAGCAGAAACGCTGTCTGAAGAGCGAGTTCCGAAACACTCACTTCAGTTACTTGATGGGTGCAGACGGAGTCGAGCAGTTTGTCGCGACTCCCGAACTGCACAGCGACGAGGCCATCGAGAGCGATCCCCTGCCGCCGGGTCAGGTCTGGGGAATCAGTCCCGGCAGCAGCGAGGCCGGCCCAGGTCTGTATCGTGTTGAAATCGCCACCGGTCCTGGTGGCGGGGTCCGGATTTTGAACACCCCGGCACCTCCCGGATTCAAGGAAAGCGTCAAGGTGGGAGAACAGAATCTCTACACCCTCGCCAAGAAGCTGGTGGGAGACAGGGACCCGAGAACTCATGAGTTCAGCGTGCAGATGCGGGCCATGGACAATGACAAGAGCGGCTCGGGACTGGGCCTGCCGGTGCTGATCGCCCTGGCAGGTGCCTTGCTGGAAAGGAGCACTCGTGGAGGATTGATCATTGTGGGATCGCTAAATCTCGGAGGTTCCGTGGAGATGATCCCGAACGCCTGTGCCTTGGTGGAGATCGCCGTGGAGAAGCAAGCCAGCGTGCTGTTGATGCCCGTAGCTGCCCGCCGCCAATTGAATGATTTGCCTGACGAAATCTGGACCAAGATCAACATCGAGTTCTACAGTGAGTCGTCGGACGCTTTCTTCAAGGCTCTGGCAGAATAACTATCCCTATGAGCAAACAAGTGGAAGCCATGAGTGCCATTTGGGGCATTCACGCCGGCAAGACCGGCGACGCGGAGACTCTCTTCCTCACCAATGGCTGCGTTGCGCTCGGCTGGCACAACATGGGCGATTTGTCGAAACTCCCGGCAGATCGGGAAGCCTTCAAGGCCAAGCTGACGGGAGCCTATCCCGAAACGAAGCCTGGAGCAATCCCTAACAGCGCTGGGCAGCTCTTTCGATTCGCCCATGAACTCAAGCAAGGCGACCTGGTTGCCTACCCCTCCAAAGCAGAACGCAAGATTCACCTTGGCAAGGTTGAAAGCGGCTATGAATTCAAACCCTCCCTGGAACCGAGATACCCGCATGTGCGAAAGGTAAAATGGTTGAAGTCCTTTGATCGGACGCAGTTCACGCAGGGGGCGCTCTATGAGATAGGGAGCGCCATGAGTTTCTTCCAGATCAGGAACTATGCGGATGAATATTTGGCTGCTCTGACGGGACTGCCTGCCACTCCGAGGAACGATCCTACTGTTAAGCACGTTGCTCAGGACATCGAAGATAACACTCGTGACTTCGTTTTGAAGCAACTGTCCCGGGACCTAAAGGGGCTTCCGCTGGAAGCTTTCGTGAAGCATCTGCTCGAATGCATGGGGTATCAAGCACGGCTGGCACGCAAGAATGAGCCGAGCGTGGATGTAATCGCTCACAAAGACGTGTTGGGGATCGAGCCGCCAATTATTAAGGTCCAAGTGAAAAGCGGAGACGGCCCGATTACGGACAAGGACGTCTCGGCCCTGTTCGGTAAGTTGTCCTCAGGGGAGTATGGTCTGTTTGTAACGCTTGGAACCTATTCACCTCCATGTCGCACATTCGAACACAGCAAAGCTAATCTTCGCCTGGTTGACGGAAACGAGCTGGTGGACTTGGTCTTCCAACACTACGAACAATTCGACGCCCGTTATAAAGGGGTGCTGCCACTCCGCAGAGTTTACGTTCCTGAACCCATCGACGAGTCTGAAGAGTGATTTCCGGATGGTGACCCTTGCAACTTGAAAAATGTCCGGCCGTGCCTGCGATTCATCTATCGGGCTTGCAAGCGCAGTCTGGATTACCGACGTTTGCAGGTGCAGATGATCTCGCCCAGCCTTCTGGATGCAGAGGAATACGCGGCTGATCAGGCCCATCGTCATGTGAAGCGACCGTCCCACTGTCCGCAATGCGGTGCCCACAAGACCTGCCGGGCGCTTGGCTTCTACAGCAGGTCCGTGACTGCCCGAATGAGCGGGAAGGTCATTTGCATCAAGGTGCGCCGGTTCCTGTGTGAGCATTGCCATAGAACGATCAGCATCCTTCCCTCGTTTGCGCAGCCATACCGGCTCATTTGCAGCTTCACCATCGAGCGTTTCTTCAATGGCGCGGTGTCCGTTCGCGACACATTGCAATGGCGCGGGCTGCTTCGCCGATACTGGAGGCGCTTCACCGCCTGGGTCCCTGATCTGGTGTCAATTGTCGGCCGCTCTATCGGATTGTCGCTCCGGAACTCTCTTAGCGAGGGATCTTGGCATGCAATTGTCCAGGCGTTTGGCCACCTGGACCAGGCCACTCGAAAACTGGTGCGATACTTCCAGGTCACCTTGTTTGGCAGGTATCGATGTCACCGTCCGGTTGCGCCCGACGGCTGAGTTAAAGCACACAACTGGTTCATTTCCTGGGTGGGCGATTGTGGAAGGGTTGAGAAGGCGGACCCGGACGGTTCCCCAAAGCCCCCAAACACCAGCCAGCATGCAACAAAGAGGGTCAATCCAAACACATGGCCTCACGGAAGGCCGCCCACAGTCGAAGTCCTCGACGTTCGGACGGCGAATTCATCGCACCTGGTTCTGAGCGACAGCGGCTTTAACCTTCTCCTGTGCCATGCTTTCATCGGAGTCTTCTTGATGGCCATTTGCGCCTTCACGCCCTCAAGGAACTGGGGATGACCGAAGCCGAGTGCCTGATCTCGACGGACGACGAAAGCTTCACCTACAACGCCCGCATCAGCCGTCTCGCCCCGATTCAGGAACATAAAATGATCTTGAAAGCGGTGAAGGACGGCCTCACGCCAGAACGGATTGCAATAGCTCTCAATCTGAGGGTCAAGGACATTCAGGACAGCTTGAAGCTCCTGGATGGTATCCATGACGAGGTCGCCGATGTGCTGAAGGACAAGCAGATCGCTCCCGGAGCCATCCAGGCACTGAAGAAGGTGACGGCCGTGCGGCAAATCGAGATTGCCGAACTGATGGTGAGCACGAACACCTTCACCAAAAACTACGTGGAAGCGCTCCTCATAGGCACCCCCAAGCACCAGCTTCTCAATCCCCATCAGCCAAAGGCGGCGAAGGGCATGTCCGTTGAAGAGATCGCCCGGCTTGAAGAGGAAATGGCGACACTGCACACGGATTTCAGAGCCGTCGAAGCCACCTATGGGGACAACATGCTGAACCTGACCGTGGCTCGCAGCTACGTGAAAAAGCTGCTGGAGAATTCCAAGGTAGCACGGTTTCTGAAAACCCGGCACGCCGAGCTGCATGCTGAGTTTGAGATACTGGCTGCCAAGGAGTTGATGTGAGACCCGCAACCTGTTGTCTCACTGGAACAAGGCGGAGAGTGCCGGAAACAAGCTGGCCTTTGTGACCTGTCGTTTTAGCCCGCTTCGCGTTAGATGCAGGCAGCAAAAGCCTAGACGTTGTCTGCCCGCGGCTAACAGAACCTCGATGGGGCCTGTTATGGGCAGCGTTGCGGGCAATTGGGTGCTCGTAACGGCCTTTAACGGCTAAGGAGGCTGGGGTAAACGAGAAAGGCGAACATCGTCCCTTTTGCTGGGGCGTTTGATTTTCCACTCGTAGATCGGGCCATGTGTGCCGTGGGTGAGTTCCTTTAGACGCGCTTTGACATGCTTCTCGCCTGCTTTCGTCTTCTCACGAATCCAGCTGATGACCACTGCTTTTTCGACGCTGCCCGACGGTGGCAGCAGCTCAAGAATCACTTCCTGCGTAACGCGCTCCGTGCCGGAACGGGACGGGCTGCTCACCGACTCCGCCCAATCCTCCACGCTGAATTCCCAGTCAGGCGCATACATCATGGTTTGTTGATTTAGCCGGATGGCGAAAGCCTTGAATTCCTCACCGTTGCTGTGCTTGCCACTCGCGAGGATGAGCAGATTGTTGTCATCGGGAGACGCTGGCGCGATGTTGAACTGGGCGCGAACCCAACCATGGAGAACTTTGGAGTTTCTGCCGAAGGACGATCGGTCATAACCCGTCGCCTTTGCCGCACCCGCCTTGCCGGTGGTTGCATGGTGGATGATGAGTGGAATGCGCAGTGGATTGCCCTGCCGCACCACTTCGCTGATGAGTCGCAAGACCTCGCTCATGTCCCGGTCCTCGTTGAGGTTGCCCAGACCGCAATCCCTCAGCGGGTCAAACACAACAATGTGCGGCTGAAAGTCGGCAATGGCGCCCTCGACCCTCTCTCGGTGCTCAGACACATCGAGGTAGATCATGCCGTCCGCGTCAGCCTCCAGGGTGTGAAAGTGCACATTGTTCATGATCCTCACCTTTTGTTCCTCGTCGAAGGAGGTGAGCATTTTCTCCACATCGTGCTTGAGCCGGCGGATCGAATTCTCTGTCTGGAAAAACAGCCACTTCATGTCCGCAGCTTTTGTCTCCCATTCGAGGAACGGCACGCCGGCTGCACAGCAAAAGGCGAGTTGCTGAACCACGCGGCTCTTGCCGATGCCGCCCTGTCCAAGAATCGAAAGCCGCTCTCCAGGAGTCAGATACCCCACATCAAGAAAAGGTTCAGGGAGAACAAGTTCTGTGGCCAGTATCTCTCCCACGCTCCGGATGGTGAGCGGCGCAAGTTTGGGGCGCTGGCGGTTCGACGAGGGCCGGGTTTCGGGTGGTGGGTCCCATACGTCCACCGTGGACTTTGCAAGGGCTTCAGAATCTCGCTGGTGAACGCTGCGGGGATCTTTCTTGTTGGAGGCACTCATGGGTCAATAGCGATGGCGGAGGATGGTTTTCACGTGGGGACGAAGGAGCTTGCCGACAGCGTTGAGGAACTGCTCTCCCGCTTCATCATCGTCCGGCCAAAAGTGCGTGGAAGTACCGGCAAAGAGGCAGCCCCATTCCGGTTTGAAGCCGTTCGCGCCCGGCACTGCGACCACGCACGAACCGCGAAGCGCGTCCTCAAATCCTGCCTCCATTATGGCGAGGGCAGAAGATTCTGACTCCACGACATGCACGTCTCTGATGACAGGATGCTTGCGCTGCAGCCAAAAGGACCGCCACGGGCGGCGCGGGCTTCCGATCATCATGAAGCGCGGTCCTTTCATTCCCCAGGGAAAACGGAGCTTGTACGCCCCCTCGTAGATATAGGCGAGGCACGGAGCCTTCAGCGGCTTCGTCCTCCCATCCTTCAACGGCACCTCAAAGCCGGCTGGCGCGACTCCCAGGGCATCGAAGCAGGGCGTCACAAGGCGTTCGATGGTTTCTGCCCTGAGTCCCAGGCTGGTGGCAACCTTGGTTTGCAGGAGTGGGGACTGCGAAAGCTTCAAGCGCCAGGGGGTGGTGATGCGGTAAAGGTCATTGGGTTCCACCGAGAGCTTGGCCCCTGCCACCTCTGTTGCTCCCGTCCCTCGGTACGCGAAGTTGTCGCATGTTACGGTGGGTAGGTTGATCAAGGCCGCGATCTCCTCACACACGACAGGAAACTCCCGGCGCGGATCACGACGGGTATGCCATGCATGGAGGTCGATGATGGTTCCTCCCTTGCCGCAGGGGAAACAGTACCATTGCCAGCACGTGCCCTTACATTCGGCCTTGAGGCTGGGCTTGGAATCGGCATGCAACGGGCAGCGGGCCAGGAGCTTCAAGCCACCGCCGTTCATTCGGGGTTCGTGGCCGATCGCTTTCAGGTAAGCCGGCAGTGCGGCCTTGATATCAGCGAGTTCCAGGCTACTTTCGAACCGTGCAAGACTACCAATCCGGGCGGTTCTGTGCGTGATGCCGGAACCGCCGGTTCTTTGGGGCGGTAGGAGCATTGTGGTTACTCGATGGCCTGGACGGTGAGAGATTGCTTGAAGCGTTCCAACTCGTTCCGCTCAATCCGAACGCATCGCCCGGCTTTGATAAATGACAGGCGGCGGGCTTTGAGCCAGTTTTCAAGTGTTCGGACACAGACCCGCAGTTCGCGTGCGGCGTCGGCTTTTGTGAGCAGAAAAGAAGGGGCCTCAGCTTTTGGTTGCATGGGTCCATGATCGCCAGCCGAAAATTCTGAGGGAATACCCTCAGAATTATTTTTTCGCGCCTGTTCGGCAACATCTGCTGATATTGCCTTTGGTGCGCGATCAACAGAGTTTGTCCTTCGCTGGACGTCCCCGCTTGCCTCGCAGATTGTTCCGATTGCACCAAGCGATATAGGTGTCGCTGACCGCTGTCAGCGGCTCCCGCGAGAACTCACCGAATCGAACATAATTCGATCTTTTCTCTTTAAACCTCTCAGCTCCAAGCTTGCGAAGGACTTCCTCGAAAGTCGGCCTGCGTTGGCGTTCTTCATAAACTGCTTCACACGCACCGCGAATAGCCCGAGTTCGGTCACCAGCAATGTCGCCCATGCGAAGCCCGTTGCGATAGGCGGTCAGTACCGCCGTGTCCTTCGTCTTTTCCAAAGCGGCATAGTGCTGGCCAGCCTGTACAATCTGCTGAATCAGATGGACGCGTCCATCAAGGGGAAACGCCGGGTCACCCAGGCATTCCAACTCGTCGAGCACATTCTCACAGCATTGCAGTAACGATTCAGCTTCATGATCCGCCTCTGGATTGGCTACAGGAGATTCTTCGACCGCTCTTTTGTGTAAATCAGCCGCAGTCTCAGCAGCTTCGTCCAACTGCCGTTGGCGTGATTGGGTAAGGTCAAAACCCTCGCCGCGGGCAAGCCGGTCAAACCTTTCCCAGGCTTCGACGATCTGGGCCTGCAATTCCGGGCTCGTGCGGAGGCCCTTTTGGTAAAGCCGGCCTTGCCTTGCCCAGTTTCGGAGCATGAATCTCAGCACTTCAAGGTTTCCAGGCGGATCATCGGGATCAGGTGCCTTTGGCTCGGTGATTCCGAGAAGCCGTTTGACGATTTCCATCAAGAGCGGATGCGGCTCTGGACCAATTGTTCTGTCGACGTGAATCATGCGCCAGCGTTCCTTGGTATCAGGCACCAAGCCGTCACCTGAGCCCGCATACGTCGTGACAACTCCACCGTCGAAGCGCCAGGCGAAGCCCTCTCGGACAAATCTTTCGACACGAGTGGTGTGCGTTTTCCCCAGTTTCCGTTTGATCTGCGCAACGGCACACTCCTTGACCCGGTCGTTCAGCTCGTCCCATTCGTGATTACCAATGCCTGCGGCAACCGCTTCGTCTATGGCCTGGCTGACAAGTGCAAACCCAGCGCGACGTGACTCGAACTGTTCAAATGCTTCCACAATCTTTTGGACTGAAGAGGACGGTTCGCTTTTCTTCGTGATGGCTGATCGGGATTTCAAAACAGGCCTGTGCTTTTCGCTATGCGCTGACGGCGCGTGACCGAGTTTCACGGGCTCGTGGGAGAGGTTGGATCAAATGCGCGCCCTGAGCAGCAGGCTTGGGCGTCAAATTCCAAAAGGCCTCGGCCTGCTTGGGCATCACAAGCTCTCGGTAGTGAGCGAAGATGAGGGCGGAGGAAGTGTGGCCCATTTCCAGGGCGAGGGCACCAGCGTTTTGGAAGCGTGCAAGGTGGTAGCTGGCGAAAGAGTGGCGCAGTGCATTGTGAGGCCAAGGCTCAAGTTCGATGCCTGCGGCGAGTTCTTCCTCCGTTTCAGTTCCCGGGCTTCCGAAACCCACGGATCGGCGTGCGGCCTCGTGCAACTTGCGGCCTCGTTCTACTTGGGTGGGCCACAAGGAGCCGCCGAGCTGGCGAATGGGCTCCAGCCATGCACGCAAAGCAGGCTGGATCTGGATTAGCCGCCGCCTTGCGCTCTTTGCTTTGCGCCCCTTGATTTCGATGTAGCCGCTCTCGAAATTGATGTCGCGCCAGTCCAAACGCTTCAACTCCGCATCCCGGACCCCCGCAAACATTCCGATGGCGATGGCAGGCAAGATCTCGGGACGATCCGCAGCGGCACGCAACAACCCATTCGCTTGGGCGACGGTCAAGATTCCCACTTCATCGTCCTGCGCCTTGGGTTTCATCGCGTAGGTGACAGGGTTGCTCTCGCACGCACGGAGCTTCACCCCATGGGAGAAGAGGACGCTGAGAACGCGGCGGTAGTTGGCAACTGTCACGGGCGAGAGTTCCAAGTTCGCCAGCCAGGTGCTGATCTCATCCGAAGTGACCGCAGCGGCCAGCCGGTCGCCGAAGTCAGCGGAAAATGCGTTAAGCCGATTGCGCAGATCATCGCGGTATCGGCGACTCTTCTTCTCGCGACCCTTTTCCGTGAGCAGCTTGTCGATCAGGTCCGCGACGGTAATCGACACCTTACACCGCTCCAGGTGGGAAAGGTAGTGCGCCAAAGCGTCCGCCGGCGTTTTCCCGAAGGCGGCCAGCTTCTCCCTGGCTTCCACAATCCAGCGCTTGTCCGCATCGGTCAAAGAGGCTGCCGTCCGGGCGCCCGAGTTGCCCGCCTCCACGCTCCACTTCTCAGCGAGCCCTTCCGCTTCGACCTTCGTGCGGAGGTATTTCTCGCGAATCCGCTTCCCGTCCCGGCGCATCACCACCGCGTGGGTATAGGTGCCTTTATTGCACCGCTGGACAGTGACTGTGAGTCCTGCCATCCGCTCGCGCCTCACCGGCCGACGACGACGTGAACTCCTCTTTGCAGATTTCACCTTTGGCATGGTATATCATTAGCACGAACCGATACGAAACAAAGCGAAATAAGCGGATTTTAAGCGGACACTGTCATTTTCACCCTGTAAATTCGACATTCCCGCCGGATTTCTAATCCGCTGGTCGCAGATTCGATCCCTGCCGGGCGCGCTTCTTGCAACCCATTCAGACCAAGGGTTGAAACGCTTTTTCGAGGTCAAGAGAGATGGGGCAATGTGCCTATATGGGCGGCCCCCTATTTGCCATCTGTGTCCTTGCCCTCACCAGCATCCGCCGCCTGTCCGGTCGCGGCCGGCTGTCCGGCCTTTTTCCCGTCGGGCGCCACGAGCTTGGAGGGGTCGGCAAGCGTATCCTTGATCTTCTGGGCCTCGGGGATGCGGAAGCCGAGGTAGGTGCCGGCGGAGATGCCCATGAGGGCGAGCACTTCGTTGGGGAAGGTGGGCATCTTCAGATCGGTGAACACCTTGACGCAGAAGATGAAGGCGAGACCCATCGTCCAGGCGAGCATCTGGAAGCGGTGGATGGTCACCTGGCCGTTTTCGCTGAGCAGGTCGGTGAGCCAGCGGTAAGGCGTGGGAGAAAGCATGTAGTGCTGCTGGCGGCGGAGATCCTCGAAAGTTTCAAAGAGGCGGCTTGCCTGGCTGGCGAGATCAGCGGCGGTCTGGCCGGTGGGCGGCGGCTGTGCGTTTTGCTTGTCGGACACCTGCTTCCAGTCCGCCAGGGTCTTTTCCAAGGAGGTGTTGATGGCGGCGAGGACCTCTTCCGGAGTGTGGCCTTCGCGCGCACTCATGGCCTGGTTGTAGACGGCGATTTCCTCGTCCGGGGCCATCATGCCCTGGATGGCGTTGCTGCCGAGGGCGGCCACAATGGAGATGCCCACAAGGTACAGCCCGGTTTGAGAGAAGGTGTTTTCAAGGTCGCCGGTGATCACCCAGAGATAGAAGTAGGAGGCCAGGACGACGAAGAACCAGAGGGCGAGCTGGGTGTGCGTAAGGCTGAGCTGGTAGTTCCCATCGGGCCGGCGGCGGGCATCGAGAGAGCGCAGCAGGCTGGTTTTCCAGGCCAGAAACACCAGGATGGCAAGGATGCTGCCGAGATAGACGACCACCCAGCAGATCTTCCACGCGGGCACGAAAGAAACGGAAGGTTGCTGGGAACGGAAGCTGGCACGGGGGCTGAGCAGGGTGGGCAGGGCGAGCTCCGTGGCGCCATTTTTGTAGCTGAGCGTGAGGGTGATCGCGCGGTCGAAGCCTGAGCCAAGGGCAAGCTTGCGAAACGTCTCATGCACGTCGGGCTTGCTGGTATCCGGCGCAAAGACGAAGTCGTCCACGCGGTCTTCGTTTTTATCGCGGTCATAAAATACGTGGGCCTCGCCGGCGTTGGAGGGGCTGGCGTCGATGAGCTGGCTGTCGAGGTTGAGTTTGAGCCCCTTCTGAACGTTCGTGAAGAGCTTGTTGAACAGCCCCTGCAGTTCCTTCTGTTCCTGATCCCGGGCAGCGGTTGCGTCCTGCGCCTGCTGCTGCGCAGCCTGATTTGCTTCCGCCGCCTTGGCCGCGGCGGCGGTGGCAGCCTTTGCTTCTTCAGTGGCTTTGTTGAGGTCCTGGGCGGCTTTTTGGACCTCCACCTCATTCTTAGGCGAAGCATTTTGGGCGGTGGCAGCCTGGCTTTCGAGTTTTTTGACCTCGGCCTCCTTGGCCTGGACATCCTTTGCCGCATCCTCCGCCGCTTTGGCGGCCTTGCTGGCGGCTTCCTTTGCCTTCTCCTCTGCCTGGGTGGCAGGTGTTTTGGGCAGGTGGGCGTTTTCCGTCTTGGTTTTGCCCGCCGCCTTTTTTTGCCCCGCGAAGCGCAAATTGACTGCCCAGGCCTGCAGGGCGGCCTGCTGGTCGGCGTCCTCGTCCGGCAAGCGGATGCGGTTGCGAATCAGGAGGTCAAGCACCCAACCGTCGATATCGAAGGTGCGGACGACCAGGGGACGGGAGGGATTCAAGTAGACCTTGTCCGTGAGTGCGGCGGGCGGCGAGTCTTCGGTCCAGGCACCGACAACGCCGCGGTACTCGCTGTGGGCCGCATTCTGGGTGCGGTCGAAGGGAAAGACCTTTTCGTCGGGGGTGGGCTTGCCGCCTTTGGGGCCGACAATGAGGTCATGGATGACATTGTTGTACAGCGGCAGCCCCACAAGAAAGACGCACAGGAGCAGCGGGATGATTGCCAGCTTTCTCTGCCGCGCCTTCTCTGCCTTGATCCCGCCATCGCCAGTGCCGCCCCCGGTGTAGGGGCGGGTGCTCTTACCATCGCCGGTGCCGCTTCCTGTGTAAGGGCCGGTGCTCCAGCCGGTGCCAGTGCCGGTGAGGGAGGTGGTGACCAGCGGGGAGGCGTGCTGGGCTGCTGCCGGAAGAGGAGTCGTGGGCGCCGGGGATGCTGGCAACGCGGCCGGATCTGTAACTGCGGCTGCGGGTTTGGACGGCTGCGGTTCTTCAGGCATGACCGGGAGGAGGTGAAGTTTGGGATCTTGGAGAGGACTCCTAGCGATATTTCGTCACCACCATCGAAATGGCAATGCATTTTGCGGGTGATATTTGGGCTTTTGGGAGGGGAGAGTCCCTGGGCGCAACCAAGTCTGGACCCAGCGGTCCACTCCGGCGATTGCCAGTCCATCACCGCGCGAGCAAGTCGCTCATCGTCAGGGTGAAGAGAATGGCGAGCCAGAAGAAACCCGCCGCGGCGAACAGCATTGCCAGAGGGCCATCGCGCCGGATGTTCATAAAGCAGACAAGGATCATGCTGCCTTTGACAGCGGAAATCAACATGGCCACGGGTGTGTTAAAAACGCCAAAGTCGACATAGGCGACGCCAATGGTAAGCAGCAGCAGCCCCAGCAGTGCGCTCGCGACGAGAGCATGGTGTTTGATGGAGGACGGCGTATTCATGAGCTGCGCCCCACAAGGTAGAGAAGCGGAAATAGGAAGACCCATACGATGTCCACGAAATGCCAGTAAAGACCCAGCAGGTCGATCGCAGTGACGAGGGGCGCGACGGCGCGGCTGATCCGCACGCGGGCCGCGAAGACGCAGATCGTGATGATGCCAATGAGGACGTGCACGGCATGCACGCCGGTCATGAGGAAGTAAAGGTAAAAGAACATCCGCGCGTGGCTCTCATCCGCGCCCACCAGGCGGAATCCCTCGCCGGGCCAAAGGCCTTCAACAATCTCCTGACGATATTCAAAGCCCTTGATCACCAGAAAGACAAGGCCAAGGCCGGCGGTGGCAGACAGCAGCCACATCAAGGCGGACCGCTGGTGAAGCTCCGCCGCGCGTACCGCCAGCACCATGGTGAAGCTGCTGGCGATCAGCACCGCTGTGTTCACCGATCCGAACAGCACAAGGGTATGGCGGGCGGCCTCATGGAATGCATGGGGATGGCTGATGCGGAAGGCGGTGTAGCCCAGAAACAGCGCGCCAAAGAACAGCACCTCGGTAGCCAGGAACAGCCACATGCCAAGCGTGGCCGCATGGCGCTGCTGACCGGCATCGTCGAACTGTGGGGCGATGGGGGATTCAGCATTCATGGGCGGCGTTTCTCCGATCAGCCTCGGCAGCGGCGGGATCGTATTGGTAGGGCTCCCCGGTCACTATCTGCGTCCCGGCAAAATTGTCTTTGGGTGGAGGCGAACTGGTCCGCCATTCCAGGCTCGTCGCCTGCCATGGGTTCGCGGGTGCGCGTTTGCCGTACCGCAGCGACCAAAGCAGATACGCCAGCGGCAGCGCATAGCCCATCGCCAGCACCGACGCTCCCGCGGTGGACATCACATTGAGCGTGTGGAACTCCGGCGCGTAAGCATGGTAGCGGCGTGGCATGCCCAGGTAGCCCAGGATGAACTGCGGAAAAAAGGTCAGGTTGAAGCCGCCAAAGATCAGCACGGCGGAGAGCTTCGCGAGGCTCTCCGGATACAGCCGCCCGCTGATCTTGGGCCACCAGAAATGCAAGCCGCCCAGATAAGCCATCACCGCGCCGCCCACCATGATGTAGTGAAAGTGGGCGACTACAAAATACGTGTCCGTCAGATGCACATCCACCGCGATGGCGGCCAGGAACAAACCAGTGAGCCCGCCGATGGTGAACAGTCCGAGAAAACCCAGTGCATACAGCAGCGGCGTCTGCATCCAGATGGAGCCGCGATAGAGCGTGGCCGTCCAGTTGAACACCTTGATGGCTGAAGGCACCGAGACCAGGAAGCTGAGCAAGGAGAAAATCAGCCCCGCATACACGGACTGGCTAGAGACAAACATGTGGTGACCCCACACCAGAAATCCCAGCACCGCGATGGCCACCGTGGCGAAGGCCACGTACTTGTAGCCAAACAAGCGGTTGCGTGCAAAACAGGGGATGATTTCGCTCACCACGCCCATGGCGGGAAGGATCATGATGTACACCGCCGGATGCGAATAGAACCAGAAGAGGTGCTGGAACAGAAGCGGATCACCACCCATCGCCGGATTGAAAATGCCGATGCCGAAAGCGCGCTCAAGCGCCATCAGCACCAACGTGATCGCGAGCACCGGCGTGGCAAGCACGAGGATCACGCTGGTAGCGTACATGGCCCAGATGAACAGCGGCAGCCGGAACCAGGTGATTCCCGGCGCGCGCATGGTGTGGATGGTGACGATGAAGTTCAAGCCCGTGGCAATCGAACCAAACCCGGCGATGAAGATGCCGGTGGCCATGAGGATTACATGGCCGTTCGCATACGCGCTGGAATAAGGCGTGTAGAAGGTCCAGCCCGTGTCCACCCCTCCCGCGATCACCGCCCACAGCGCCACGGCGGCACCGGCGATGAAAAGGTACCAGCTCGCGAGGTTCAAACGCGGAAATGCAACGTCGCGCGCGCCGATCATCAGCGGCACAAGAAAGTTTCCCAGCACGGTGGGGATCGAGGGAATGAGGAAGAACCACACCATTACCACGCCATGCAGGGTGAACAGCTTGTTGTACGTGGTGGAGGTCATGTACTCGCCTGCCGGATTGAGCAGCTCAATGCGCATCAGCGTCGCAGCCGCGCCACCCACCAGGAAGAACAGCGTGATCATGACCATGTAGAGCAGGCCGATGCGCTTGTGATCCGTGGTGAGCAACCAGGAGCGGATGGAGTTATCCCCCTCCAGATAGCTGGTCTCGACGTCCGCATTCATGGCGTGCCTCCCGGGTCGTCATTCAAGGACTTGAGATAAGCGATGACCTGCATGACTTCCTCCTCACCGAGCTGCCCTTTGTAAGTGGGCATCAAGGCTTCGTAACCAGCGGTAATCTGCTTGTTAGGCAGCAGGATGGCGTCATGCAGGTATTGTTCATCCGCGATGACGACTGTGCCGTCGGCAAGCGCCACAGGCCTGCCAAACAGGCCGTTGAGCAGGGGCGCGCGCACCTTGGATCCTGGCGAGTGGCAGCCGCTGCACCCTCGCGCCATGAACAACCGGGCGCCTGCGGCGGCGAGCGACTCACCGGCAGTGCCTTCGGCCAGCCATTGGGAATAAGCGGCCGGCTCCATGACGTGAATCCAGCCGCCCATGCGCGAGTGGTCCATGCCGCAATACTCAGCGCAGAACAGGTGATAGGTCCCGGCCTTGGTGGGGGTGAACCACTCCATGGTGTAACGGTCCGGCAGCACGTCCTGCTTGGTGCGGAAGGCCGGCACATAGAAGCTGTGGATCACGTCCTCGGAGGTCATGATGAGTTTCACCGGCCGGCCGACGACGATGTGCAGTTCGTTGATCTCGCGCTGGCCCCCGGGATGCTGCAGCTTCCACATCCACTGCTTCGCCACCACATGGATCTCGGTGGCATTGGCGGGTGCGGCGGTCATTCCTTGATAGACCGTGGCCCCCCAGGCGAAGAAGCCCAGGAAGACCAGCGCGGTGATGCTGGTCCACGTGATTTCCAAGCCTGTCGCGGAGCCTCGATGCAGGGCATGCACCGCACTGGATCCCGCCCGGTAGCGGACGCAGAAGAACAGCACCACGACGCACAAGCCGCCTGCCACGAGACCACACACCGCAAGCAGCACGAAGAACATCAGGTCCACAGACCCTGCCAGATTCGATGCCCGTTCCGGCAGCCATGACATTGCCAGCATCACGACGGCAAGGCCATGCGCCTCCTCGCCTTGCGGTTAAGCTGGAGCATCAGCGCGCCGAGCATCAGCACCGTGCCGATGCCGCCCGCCTGGACCACCCTTGTAATGATGAGCCCATAACGGCCCGTGGCCGGATTGTAGTGGAAGCATAACAAGTACAAGCGCTCCGCCAGGGTGCCTATGCGATGCTGCGACGCTTCGACCAGCGCCAGCCGCAACTCCTTCGGCGGGTATTCAATGCCAAAGAAATAGCGTGAGATCTTGCCTGCGGGCGTGAGCACGATCACGCCGCTGGCATGGGCAAACTGGTTGCTTCCCGGATCATACTCGTAATGGAATCCCACGGACTCCGCGACCTGCGTGATGGAGGGAGCAGCGCCGGTGAGAAAGTGCCAGCCGCTGGCGGAGCCGGGGCGACCGTAGCGCATGGTGTAAGTCTGCTTTTTGGCCGCCGCCAGGGCGGGCGACTCGTTGGGTCGAATGCTGACCACCACGATCTCAAAGTCCTTGCCTGCTTCCAGCTTCAGGTCGCGGGCGCTCTCCAGCGCGCCGTTCAACACCAGCGTGCACAGGCTGGGGCAGTCATAGTAGGCCAGGACCAGAATGACCGGGCGGGGGCCAAGGTAGCTGCCCAGCCGCACGGCGGTGCCGGTCTCATCACACAACGTCACGTCGAGCGGGACCTGGCCGTCAAGCTTTTGAACGAAACCGACCTTGGCAAGCTGGGAGTCGGAGAGATTCTGGCCACAGACGGCAAGGGAAGAGAACGCCAGGCCAGCCAGCAGGCGAAGCACCAGGGCAGGTGTGTTCATGGCTTCACCTCCGTTTCCGTCCTGGTGGCTGGCAGCCCGCGCTGGGCTGTGAGTTCCATCGCGCGTTCGATGGGAATGTGGACGAGCCCTGCCTTGCGGTCCACCCAGCCATAGCCGTTTAGCATCGCATCTTCGGCGGCGCGCAGCTTCAGCAGGTCTTCACGCGCATGAGTCTGCAACTGAGGCCCGGGTGGTGTGGTGACGGCCGTCACTTTGACACTTGTCAGAGGATGGTGAAAGGCGGCGACACCCGCCAGGACAAGACCAACCCCCACCGCCAAGGCGAGTCCAAAGCCGGCCACGGCGGGAACATGGATGTCGCTTTGTTCGTGACGTGCATTCATGGGATTGCCTCCACC
>OUMO01000009.1_pt1 | contig 22583 bp, 21 predicted proteins | sample 1690981 | NCBI WGS metagenome assembly OUMO01 (sample SAMEA3914864, study PRJEB12502) | metagenome | biome: forest; material: soil | place: USA | collected 2012-03-12 | depth 0.3 m
ATGATACTCATAGGGACAAAGCACGGTCTTTTCTGAACCTGGGCTGGCAGGCGTTTTCAGCGCCTCCTTGATGCCAAACTCAAACACCACCCCGCCAAAGTATTCCAGCAACCGCTGTGTGCCGGGATCATCCATGTGGCGCTTGGGTGTCGCGGACAAGCCCAGACGCAGCTTGATGCCCTGTGGCAGCACGTCCGCTGCATGCTCAGCCCCTAGGTTGTGGGCCTCGTCGGCAATCAGAAAGTGATGGAACGATTCAGGCCGCAGAGTGGATTGAAAAACCGGCTTCAGGAAGGTGCGGTTGGTGACCACCAGCGCCCGGATGGCATCCAGCTTCGATTGCAGGCGCTGCACCGCATCCTGGGCCTCCGTGCGCCAGCGCTCCGAGGAGTGGTAGCACCGGGTGGCGGGAATGCCAAACTGGGCCAGCTCGCGCACCCACTGCTCGGCCAGATTGATGAACGGACAAACCACCACCAGCAGCATGGGCTGGTTCTTGCCGTACACCCGCATGGCCAGGACCAACGCCGTGAGGGTCTTGCCAGTGCCCGTGGCCATGGCCAGCAGGCCCTGCCCCTTCGCCTCCAGCCACCGGCGGATGGCCAGCTCCTGGTATTCCCGCAACTGAACCCAGCCGGGGATTTTCGGAACGGCAGGCAGGCCGTAGGGAACGGGATCTTCCGCAATCACAGCATCCTCCCCCGGAGGCAATGGCTGCCGGTAGCGCTTGAGCAGTTCACGGGCAGTCTTGGAAAACTCCAGCACCCGCAAGCCCCGGGTACGGTTTTCCCACAAGGCGTCGAAGTTCTCCATCTCCTCCTTCACCCGTGATTGCGGATCATCCCAGGACCAGAACACCTTGATGGACTCGAAATTCTCAACCAAGCCCCCCTCCGTCTCATTGGCCGAACCAGCGAAGGCAACATGAGCGCCCGCCGCATCCGAAAACACGCCGGTCTTTTCATGGTAAATCCCCCGCGTCATCTGCCCCTTGTCATTGAGGCGGATGGCCAGCCTCACCTCCAGGGCCCCGCGCGCGGCGAGCCAGGCTAGGGCGTTGAGCCTCTCACGAGCCAGCAGATCCGTTACTTCTTGGAGCGAACGCGCCACAATCGCCTCCAGCACCCGCTCCGGCTCATCACTGGCCCGCGACAGCGCCGCCACGTCCTCGTCCGACATCTGCGGCGAAGCCACCAGCCGCATCTTTCCCCCCCGCACCACCAGGCTCGCCACACCCTTCGCCGCGTGCGCCAGCCCCGCGCTGGTAAAATACCCCACCGCCCGGCTGTACATCACCGCCTGCTCCAGACAAGGACGATAGAAGTCCTCAAGGACATCGTCCTGGCCCGAGCGATAGGAAATGCGGAGCGGGAGGGAGGAGAGCATAGACTTCCCTTAGAGCTAAATACCTTGATCCTCCGGATCTGGCTGCCCGATCCACGGTTTAAGGCCGCGGCTAAGTACCAGCCGGATCCGAGCGCGAGCGACATCCCTCTTTTTCACATCAGGAACGTCTTCTCGATTTGGTTTTCCGCAAACGATGTGCGCGTTTTCAACAAAAAGCCTTTCCAGCTCTGCATAGGCATCGTTGACCGGCCATTCAGGCTGAATCCCCTTCTTTGCGAATGCGGTTGCAATGTCACTAATCCCAATAGTGTCGCTGCGCCCCTCTTCTGCAACTCCCTCAACAAGGGCTTTGCCTTGCACCTCCGCAAATCGCCACGCAAAGTACCAAAGACGCAACAAAGCTTCAATCCTCTTCTCGCTGGTAGCAGACACTTTGATCTTTCCGCTACCGTAATTCACTGCAATGAAAGTCCAAAGATCGTAGCTTTGTTCAGATAGCGTCACCTTGACTCTCAGCACATCAAACTCATAAAGTCGGTCGAAGAAGCGAAGGAAGTCGTCTACGTTGCCAAATTTAGAACGCTGATCCAAAGGTGTGTCGACAAACAAAACTTTACCAAGTCGAACAAAAGCCTTTTGGAAAATAGTTTTAAACGGCCACTGATCCCCTGGGTAAATTCGAAGCCCCTTGAGGCCCTCAATAGCAGTCACGTGTTGTCCTATGACCAAATGCCGCCACCGATCCCCATGCCTTTCCTCCAACACTTTGGTTAAGGTTTCTTGGTGGCCATCAGGCTGTGACAAATACTGTGCAAACTCCCCTTCAATGAGGTTTTGCTTCCTAGCATAACAAATTAAATCACGATACGGCTTGAAGTCTCTCAGGATCCGCAATAACCACTCCGAAAACTTCACCCGAAATCCCTCAACGGCCGCATTCAAAAATTGAGAAGGAATACCAGAGAATGGTGCCACCGCATTCTCCTTCTCAAGAGGATCTAAGAACTCCTGCTCATAGAATTCGCCAAGCGTAATATTGTCGTATCTTATCGCAGGCGGATCACCCACGCCCAGCAGAGACGTTGCCTTTTTGATAAACTCCTTTGCGTCGCTCGGATCCATTGGGTTTTTTGGTGGATTGAGGCTGAGAAGGTCGCCAACCAACAAATGGAGGTTGACCAACGAGTTCAAGAAATAACCCTGGTCGAACCGATTGTTTGCCTCTCGCCACCTCAGCAGTGAGAGCGGAAGAAGCTCATTGCTGTCGGTGCAGGTTGCACTTGTCACCAACGCGCGGACACAACAGGATTCAATGCTTCGGTCGTCGAGTACGATTTCTGTTGCAAGATCCACCTCCCTTGCATTTTTATTCAAATCTGTAAAAATTTCGCGGGCAATTGGCTTAATCCCCGAAGGTCCAGAAGTCACGGGTCGCTTGAAGCCGGCCTTTTCGTGCAAAAGCAAAAAAATAATTGGGACGCGGGTGGGGCTCTCGACCTCCGAAAGCTGGTTGTTTCGTTCTTGTATCCATAACTTAAGAGCCCTTAAGCGATGCTGTCCGTCCACTGCTACAGCCTCAACGCGATTGCCATCCCACCTCAGCCTGGACAAGTTAGCAGAATCTGTGGCGACAAACTGAACACCTCCAAAAACACAGCGATGGGCACCCTCTTGAGCAAACCATGCGTCAAACTCCTGGCCATGTTCATACGGAATCACCGGATCATTGTTCGGGTAGTCGACAAATTCTGATTCTATCTCACCATTTGCTTTTCTCGGCAGCAGTACAATTGTAAGGCTATTAAAGAACTTTAGTTTAGACGGGGCTTTTAAGTAACCATCTACAATTTCTCGTCGAACCCGTTTTTCATCAATTTTTCGCTGAAATAATTCAACCAAACTATAGATAGTTTCCAACGATGGACTAACCTCCTCATGAGACTTAAGCTCACGCGTCAGACGCTTTAGGTCCATCAGGGTCATGAAGTAGGGCACTGTCACGTTTGCGGTCAACGAGAATTCTCCACGGACCCCGTAGAGAGGGATGTTGTATTGCAAATCCTGATCAGGGTTGGAAGGTGGGGGAGGTGGTAGTTGGGGCATGGCGTTATCCTAGTCTGATAGTAAACAACGGATTGAATAAGCGGGAGAAAATCTCCTCATAGAGCGACTCGTGTTGGTCATCGATATCGAATTCATCTTCGCCCTCACTGAAAGGGGCTGATTCACTGAGGTCACTATCCTCTACTGTCGGATTGGGGACGATGAGAATAGAGGCGGTATCAATGTTGATGGAAGCATCCTGAAGTCGAAGCCGCAGCGGGCTGTCGGACTTCAAGTGATGCCGGATCCGTCCGCGCACATTCTTTGATTTGCCAACATAAAGAGGTGCTTGAAATAGGATTGAATTTGATAGTGCAGACAACAAGCCCATTCGGAACGTACCATCAAACAACGCAGCGCGTAAATGCTGCAGTTTGGTTTCTGAAAACCAGCTTTTTGACGAGATTTCCACATGATAAAAAGGTTTGATGGCCCCACATCGAGTTTGGAATTTTGGGCTCAACAGGTCGTTGAGGAGACGTTCGAAGAGCAGGTCGGGATCATTCGGGTACACGAAATTCCGGAACCAGCTATAAGTTCCTGAGGTCATTCTAGGAATCCGCTGCATTGCGGCCTCGACTCCCCCGGTAAAATGTGACAGGTTTAGGATGAACGCACGTTCAGGCCTTTCGAGTGAAATGATGGATTTGTCCGATAGCATGTTGGATATCATTAGATATATTGCCAGTCTGACTCGTTGGCGGTTAATTCAAGTAGGTTGAAATTGTAAAAAAAGCCAAGGAACGGGGAAATGTTGGTGGATTTCTGATTCGCTCACTTGTCGTCGCGAACGATGATCCGCTCCGCGACGCTGTACATTTACGAGTCTGTTTAGTGCTGGCTAAGGGCCCGGCGAAGGTGGAGAGAGACGGCTCGAAAATCTTGGCGATGACCTCACCCGCATCTGCCAGGATTTGCTGAAGTTCGGCAATGGGAGAATTCGACTCCGCGGGAAAAACTATGGAGGCCATAGTGGAATCGTAGACGAGCTCGTGGGTTAAGTGCAATCGTTAATTCGAACGTTCCACCTCCGGTTGAGGAACCGGAGCCTCCCCTTAATTCCCTACGTCTGCGAGTACAGGAAATGCGAAGGTCGCCCCCGCATGGGGGCATCGGTCATCTCAAAACTTCAGTCGCCCGAAGTTTTTGCCGGAGTTTTCCACATGTCATGGTGACCAGGGTGGTCACGATCCGTGGTAGAATGGAGACATGAAGCAAATTAAACGGATTTCAGCCGGAGTGAGGTTCGAAAGCGACGTGCTCTCGTTCATTGACCGGCTCGCCGACGAGCAGCAGCGTACGCGAAGTTTTATCATCAACGCGGTGTTTCGGTGGTATGTGAAATGGCTGGAGGAGCAGCGGGTAAAGGTCGAACCCGTGAAGGCCGAGCCGGTGATCCGGCTTTAGTCCTTCGCCATGCGGCAGGCCCTCGCCAAGCCCGAAGCTTTCTCGAAGCGCCGAGTGCCAGCTCGGGCAGCTTCAGCGTTTAAGGGCTTTCAGCCGCCGACATCGAACACCACCTACACGCCGAACCAGTTCTTCGACGTGGTGATCCCCCACTTCTCAAGGGGCGTCGTGCGCATCGTCGCCTACTTGATCCGAAAAACGCTCGGCTGGTGCGATGCCAATGGCAACCCACGGGAGGAGCAGATCGAAACCTCATACGGCGAGTTGGAGCGCGCGGCCGGAGTCAGCCGAGACATGATTCGGCAGGCACTGGACGACGCCATTGCTGGTGGTTTGATTGAATGCCTGCGTGAGGGACGGCCAAAGACGGCCCATGATGCGGGCCGGTCGGCCCTTTACGGGCTGCACTGGAGCCCGAATCTCTACACAACCAGCGCCTCAGCTTTTCAGGGGTTCTACGAAGGAGAAGGCAACCGCACGGACATTCCCAACGAGTTCTTTGACGTGGTCATCCCCAGCGAGCCCTTGTCGGTGATCAAGGTGGTGGGCTCGATTATCCGCCACAGTATCGGCTTTCAGGCCCGGCACGGGCGACGACGCCAGCAGGTAGCCCTCTCTTTTCAGCACATCCAGAACTACGCCCGCTTCGGTGGCCGCTCAGAGCTTGCAAATGCGATCCGCATCGCCCAGGAAAAGCGCTTCATCGTGCGAGTCGAGGACGGTGTTTTTAGCCCGCGCTTTGAGGAACGCCGGGCCGCCATTTACGCGCTCTGCTGGTCGGATTCTCTGATCGGTCAGATTTCCAGACCAGGAGCGAATCAGTCAGAAAACCAGACCAGCAACGGTCAGATTTTCAGACCAGAGGATCGGTCAGAAAACCAGACCAACCTTAAAACGAAACCAAAAAATGAAACTTTAAACAGGCAACCGGCGGCTGACACCATTCTTCAGGAACAACTCGTTAGCATCGGCTTCAGCGACAAGACAGCAGCGAAGCTGATGCGAGAGCACGACCGGCAGACCATCGAGAATCAAATGACCTGGCTGCCATACCGAACTCCAGCCAGAAGCCCCGCCGGATTGCTGCGAACAGCCATTGAGCAGGGGTGGCCAGCACCTGCAAAACTTCGGGCGACTGAAGTTTTTGGCTCACGAGGTTGGGAGTTCGCCCGGGCTTTTTACGCAGCCTATGGCGGTAACCGGGGAGAGCCGGTCAATGAACCCTCGCCGCGAGAGGCTGAGGCAGCCGATGTTTTTGTGGCGCGGTTCCTCAACGCTGGGCGCGACGAAGCCCGTGTGGCAGAGTGGGGCCGTGCGTTGGGCGACTTGGCGCGACAGCAGCGCAATCCGTTCCCGTCGTTGCTTCTGGCGATTCGCCAACTTGGAGACGGCTTCTTGGTGAAGGTGGAGAAGGAGCGCCTGCACGCCCAGCTTGCCATCGCAACCCAGGCGAAGGAGGCGCACGAGTCGGCATACCGCCCAAGCTGGCTGGCCTGGCTTCAAAGCCAGGAGGCGGCCATAAAAGCTGCCCAGCCTGATGAATATGGCCGCTTCGAGGCCAAGCGCGGCAAGGAGAGGACTGAGTTGCAGGCTGACAATCGGCCTTGGTCGGTGAAGGCGTTTGCCAGCTTCGACACCGAGGCCGCACGTCTCAGTGCTTTCCGGCAATTCTTCGGTTTGCCGGATTTCTGGGCCTGGGACGCGGAATTTAACAGCGACCGATTTAACACACCAAATTCATGCACATAATCACCGTCATCAATGCCAAGGGCGGATGCGGCAAGAGCACCATCGCCATGAACCTGGCCAGCGGACTGGCCCGCTATGGGCATCGAGTCCTGCTCATGGATCTTGATCCGCAGGCACAGACCACCCAATGGCTTGCAGCGGGCGACGGCCTGTCGCCTGAAGGAACGCTGGTGGCCGCGCTATTGCGCCAACAGACGCTCAGCGATGTCATCCAGCCCACAGGCTTTGAAAGGCTGGCTTTTGTCGCTAGCGCCGACGGCCTGGAGGACCTTGGCCGCGAGATCAGCCACACCGAGAGCTATCAGTCCATGCTTACCCAACTTCTGGCAGAGGAGCACATTGCCGACCGGTTCGACTTCCTGGTGATCGACTCGCCCAACCAGATTTCGCCGATCATGGAAAACGCCATCTATCCCGCCGATGCGTTCATTGTGCCGTTTGAAAGTACCAAGGCGGTCAAAAGTTACGCGAGCATTTACAAGCTGCTGCTCAAGCTGCGTCCTGGGACCGATTTCCATCTCCTGCACGTCCTGAGCAACCTCACCCGTCTGCTGGGGTTGCGGAAGCGCGTGCTACAGCTCATGAGCGCCGATGGCATCGCCCCCGCGCGCAGTGAGATACGCTCCTGCGGCTGGCTCGCCCAGGTGGATGAAAACGGCGGCAGCATCTTCCATTACCGACCGCGCTCCAACGGCGCGCAGGACATGGCCGCCCTCGTCGAGGAGGTGCGGGAATTATTCGTTAACGGGCCAAACGCCCTCTCGGACACTGCGGAAGCACTGGATTCAACCAATGAATTCAGCGGTTCTGAAGTCTCCGCCCTATCAGCATGAAATTACCCGAAGGCAAAAGCCGCCTGGACATCGTCCGGTCAGGATTCCTCGGAGGCTTGCCAAAACGAGGCCGCCTTGTGGTCTCCATCAGCCGTCTCCAGGAAGATCCTGAGAACGAACGCAAGACCTTTAAAAACATGGACGACATGATCGAGTCCGTGCGTCAGCACGGCATCATAGAGCCCATTACCGTCACCCCAGCAGGGGAGGGCTACCTCATTCTCACCGGTCACCGCCGCTATCGTGCCGCCAAGGCCGTGGGGCTCACCGAGGTTGAAGTCATGGTTCGCGACCCCGAGGAGGGAAGCGCCCGCCGTTACAAAAGCCTCATCTCCAACATCCAGCGAGAAAACCTTGGTGCGATGGAGCTGGCGGAAACCTTGAGTTCCTTGCTCGCCCGAGGGGAAGTCCAAACCCAACGTGAACTCGCCCATCGGATAGGGAAGAGCGAACAGTGGCTGAGCAGCATGCTCAGCCTCCTTGAACTGCCGGCCAAAATCCAGGAACAACTACGCAACTCCAGCGTGACGATTGGTTACGAAATGGCCCAGCGAATCGCTCAGGTCGATGACAGTAGCTTGCAGGAAGAACTGGTGCAGGCTGCCTTGGCAGGGGAGAACACCCGCAGCGTCCGCCACCGCATCAGCATTCACCAGGCCGACAACCCGAAGCCGGCCGGCACCGGCAGACGAACTTCGTCCATCGTTCAATTTAACCAGCGTGACGGATCGTGCATCGCGACCGTGAAGGCCCGCCGCGGGCCGCGGGCCAGGGAGGAAATGCTTTCCGCCCTTCGTCGTCTTGAACAGCAGGTGGGCGAGGACCCCGGCCTGAACTGACCTTTTCACCCCCTCGACAACCTCAATCTCTCGGGGTAGAATCAAACCATGACAGCCACCGTTGAACACATCAAAAGCGAGATCCAGAACCTTGCGCCCGATGAGGCGAAGGAGCTTTTTCGCGAGCTTCAGCGTGACTTCCGGATAGTGACTCAGACAGAAGCCGACGACGGAGCAGAGGTGGAAGCCGCGTGGGATGCAGAGATCGACGCGCGTGTGAAGGATGTGGAAGAAGGCAAGGTCGAGCTGATTTCCGTCGATGAATCCGAGCGCCGCATTGACGCACTGTTCGCCAAACATGGCCTTCAACGCCGCACGGCATGATGAGCATGGAAATTCTTCCGGCAGCCCAGCAAGAACTGGAAGAGGCCTTCGACTACTACCTCACGATAGACCCAGAGCTGGCTCACTCTTTTGACCAGCACTACGAGAGGCATCGCCTCCAGATCGGCGAAAATCCGCTGCTCTACAATGTCCGTCGCAGAAACGTCCGCCGTGTGAATCTAACCCCTCGTTTTGGGGAGTACTACATCGCGTACATGACCTGGAAGACCAAGGTGGTCATTCTTGCCGTAGCGCACGCCAAACGCCGGCCATACTACTGGCGCTCCCGCATAGCCGAGGCGAAGAAACGGTTCTGATTCCACCCGCTCGCTCAAACGCTCATTTCCTTCCCTCGGCCACTCCACACCACACAGGGTCAAGTCCGTCAAGGTTCCGACTTTCAAAGGCTGCTGCGAAGCAGCTTTTTGCTTTGGGCAATGAATGTGCACCAACAACTCGCCAAAACTTCGGGCGACTGACGTTTTCGTAAAGGACACCACGTTTTCGGCCGCCACAATGCACGGCTCAACTGAGCCGTTTTATGGCCGCAGGTCGTGAAATAAATATTCTGCGACGCAGTGAGCCCCTCCATTTACCTCTATTTACATGGTATGTAGGGCCACGCACAAGGCGCGGAGCGGGCGCGAGTCAGCGACGCCCGACCATGCACGGCCCTATTGAGCGACAAAGCGGTCGCCAAGGCCATGGCACGGGTGCCCCCACGTGTTCGGGCTCAACGCCCGACTTCACGCGTTTATCCACCAGCGACAAGGACTTGATCGACTCGTGGACAAAGGTCATGCCGGAACCGGGCTAGCCGCCCTCGGCAATGACCAAACGCGTGAAGTCGGCCGCTGCGGGCCGCCGGACAAGCCGGACGGCCCTTCGCCCAAACACGTGGGGGGACACGACGGGGATACCGCCCCAACTGCCGATGTGTGAAATGCCAACCAGCAACGGGCGGGCGCGATTATTCATTGATTTTCCGCGCTAGCAGCATCAGCCTTACGAAATCGGGCCAAAACGACCATGACTGTTGCTGAGAAACATTCTGCTGGAGCATCGCTTGCAGGCTTCGCCTTCCAGCTTGACCGGGCTATTCAGTGGCTGGCAAAAGCAAATTTGGGCGATCAAGTCGGGATTGAATCGCTTGACGACGTGGTGATGGAGACAGCAGGCGGGCAACTCCATCTGGAACAGGATAAATTGAGTTTCCGACGAAATCCTGTCACTGATTTGAGTGAAAATCTCTGGAAGACGTTGGGTATTTGGATCTCCCTGGTGAAAAACGGTGAGTGCGATTTGGCAAACTGTCAGTTCTACTTGGTTACGAATCAACCTGTAACAACGGGTATTGCTGCAATGCTCAAAGCGCCGCCTTCCCAAAGATCACAGAATGAACTGACTGGCACCGTTCGAAAGATCGCAAAGAAACTCGGAGCGAAATGGCAAGGGTACGCATCGCTGGTGCTTGCGCTACCAGTGCGAGAGTTGACCCTGTTTCTTGATCGCATCGCAGTAGTGGATGAAGCTCCCTTTGCTGAACAGCATGGGGCCAACATTCATTTGGGTGAATGCTTGTCACTTCACAGCTCGATTATTGACCCTGTTGTCAACGGGCTGCGCGGTTGGGTGCTTGAAGTCGTTTTGACGCATCTCTCGGCGAGCTGCATTCCCCATCCGACGACTCCACCTCAACCGGCGTGGATAGATGTGGGCACCTTCCGGGCAAATCTCGCCAGACTGACAACAAAATACTTTGATAATCGGCTCATCGTAAGGGCGGCGAAGGATATTGTCGTGACCAACGAACAGACGGAGAAAACGAAATCGGAAACGTTTGTACGCCAGATGGAACTGATCGATTTTGACAGCGATTTTCCGGAGGAATTTATCGACGCAATTGCGGATTTTCTTCGAAGCAATGACGAGCGCACCAGGCTTGCAGTGGAAAATGGAATCACTGGGAAAGTGTTTGAGAGCTACGAAAACAGTCTGATCGATTTTTGGAAAATCACCAAACGTCAGGCTAAACGGCGAGGCTTGGAGTCTGAAAACGCGACCGGACAAGAAGTTCTTGACGAGTGCCTAAAACACCAGCCTCAGCTTGACGGTCAAAGTTTGTCTGAGGGGTACCTCTCTCGCGGAACTTTCCACCACCTCGCAAATGTTCCGGTGATTGGTTGGCACCCACGCTACGGTGACTTGCTCTGAATCGATTCAAATGAACACAACAGAGTACGGAATAGTTCAGAACCCAGCATTAGGTGCAGTCGCAATTTGGCATTTTGTAAACGAATACCGCAGCGCGCACCCTGAACAGAATTCCCCGCCCCTGCCATTGACGATGTGTGTACTTCCCACTGTCTTCCACAAGGAATCAGTGGACCTGCTGTGCAATCGTCATTTTGACGGCGGGTTGCTAAACGCTACGGCGGAAGATCGCACATTTGGGGTTGGCCTCCAAGAACGAATGGAGGACATGACCGACATCACATTCGCGGCGTTAGACGTGGCTGTCTCTACCCGAATTCTGACAATCTCAGAACAAGACCTTTCGGTAATTATTGGCCCTGTTTCTGCGAAGTCATTTCGAGGAAACGGCGACTCGGGAAAAATTATTCAGACCGCCAGGCGACTTGGCTACTGGTTTGCCACAAGATCGCTAGTTGAAACCTGTTCATTGCTTCGAATCTCTTTCTAAACATATGGATCTCAAGATTCAGAAAATTGTGCTGTGGCCCAAAAATCCGGCCAACGAGTGCCGGGAGATCGTATTTAAATGCAAAGGGGTGGAAGTAATTTCTGGCTGGAGCCAGAAGGGCAAATCTGCTCTATTACAGATTGTCGATTATTGCCTAGGTAGTGAAAAATGCGCTATCCCTGTGGGCAGAGTGCGCGATACGGTCGAATGGTTCGGACTTGTATTGGCGTTGCCTGGCAAGCGAATTTTGGTGGCGCGGCGCAATCCTGGCAATCAGCCGAGTTCCACTGACATGGTCTGGACGGAGGGAAAGACTGTCAGGCTGCCTCAGCTGCCTGAACGCAATATTGGTAGGGATTCGGTCATTGACCGGTTGAACCAGTTGGCTGTTTTGCCAACGCACGAACCGACCGATGAAGAGACTGGCTCATTCGACGGGCCGCCTAGCTTCCGCGACATGGCTGCATTCAACTACCAGCCCCAACATATTATAGCCAATCCGTATACCCTTTTCTTCAAAGCGGACACCAGTGTTCATCGTGAGAAGCTAGTGCGCAGTGTATTTCCATACGTGCTCGGTGCCGTCAATGCGACCACCCTTTCTGATCAGGCAACTTTGCGGCGGATGGAACAAGATTTGAGGCAGAAACGCGAGCAACTGGAACAGCTCGAACGGGCGGCCTCCATGTGGAAAGGACGCCTTCAGAACTTTGTCGCTGTGATGCAACAGTATGACTTGCTCGATCCCAATATTGAGGTGAAAGCCGAGTGGTCGGTGGACGTGTTCCTCGGGTTGCTTCGACCGATTCCAGAAAAGTGGAAAGCCGAGCCGCGCTTTAATGAATTGGATGGCATGGCAAGACAAGCTAGAAAGCAGTTGCTTGCAGTTCAGACAGAAGAGTCCAGGCTCAACAGGGAGATTGAAGATGCTGAACGAAAAGTCCGCAAGCTATCTAGGCTTCAAACAGCGTCTGACGGATATCGCAGTGCAATGGCCGTCCAAGAAGAACGTCTCCGACCGAGCTTGTGGTTAGTGAACAAAGTCGAGGGCACACCATACTGTCCGATGTGCGGGGGTGAGTCCAAGGGAGGGCGCCAAGTTGCGTTGCTAGCGCATATAGCCAAGCAGGTGGGGCAAGCCAGCCTTACGGCGCGTTCCACGGATGTCGCGCTAAGCACCGAAATCAAACGTCTGGAAGATCTCATTGAAGCACGCAGGAAAGAGCTTACCACGGTTGAAGCACGGCTGCGGGATTGGGAACAGAAAAACGCATCCCTAAAGGATTCTAGAAACCGCCGCGAAGCCATCAGCAATTTGGTCGGCCAACTCACGACAGTAATCGAAACGATTGATTCCGCGGACTCTTCGGGCAAGCTGCGAAAAGAAGTGGAGAAACGTGCGAAGGAAGCGGCAGAGTTGGCGAAGAAGGTGAACTTTTTTGCCATCCGGCGCCGCACCGACGATGCTCTTGCAGGCATTTCCAAGTTGATCGGGCACTACGCCGGAATTCTTCAAGTAGAGCATTCTGCTCAACAATGGGGATTGGATGACCGCAACTTGACGCTGTCGAGCAAAGGACCGAGCAAGACCGATTTCCTTTGGGAAATTGGCAGTGCAGCCAATTGGATGGGATATCATGTCGCTACACTTCTAGCGTTGCATGAGCATTTTCGGAATGTGCGTCACAATCCAGTCCCGAAGTTCTTGATGATCGATCAGCCGAGCCAAGCATTCTTCCCTGAGGGGATTGCTTCCGCGAAAAAGGTTGCGAGCAAAAAAAGATTTTCTGATGATCTAGAGAGGCTTCGGCGACTCTTCCGGGCGCTTTCAGACGCAGTAGCCCGCACAAAGCAGGGCCTCCAAATCATTCTGCTTGAGCATGCGGAACCAGAAACTTGGCATGGCATAGCGCATTTTTCGATGCCTGACGGACAGTGGCGAGAAGATGGTGCCTTGATTCCAAGTGCCTGGAAGTAACAGTGCGCCGTGATGTGCTATACTTGACGGAAAAGTTCAGCCACCGAAGCCAGTCGCTGATTACCCGCCGGGCTCGCCCACAACGCGTTTGCTCGGTGTCGTTGCCAGGGGCGCACCAATCACACCAGGGGTGCGTCGTGACCTGGCGTTAAATCAAGGAGCGGCGGCTGGCTTGAGCGTCATGAGCGAAGATCATCTTTTCATTGGCAAGCGCGAGGTCTGGGGCGGCGAGGTGCCGTCTGCCTTCGACGTTGCCAATGCCCGCTACCATACCTACGTGATCGGCAAGACGGGTTCGGGAAAGACTACCCTACTGCGCAACCTGATCCTTCAACTCATACTGCAAGGCCATGGAGTTGGGTTGATTGACCCCCATGGCGACCTGGCTGAGGAGTTGCTCGATCACATTCCCCCTGATCGGGCGGAACAAACGGTCTACTTCCATCCCGGCGATGCGGACTTTCCTATTGGCCTGAACCTGTTCTCTCAAACGGGCGACGACGAACGGCACCTTGTTGCTTCAGGCATCGTGGGAGCACTCAAAAACATCTGGCAGGATTCTTGGGGGCCGCGTTTGGAGTACATCCTGCACAACGCAGTGGCCGCCCTCGCTCACTGCCCGAACACTTCCCTCTTGGGAGTGAATCGAATGCTCACCGACGATGACTATCGCCGGTGGGTGATTCGGCAGGTGCGTGATCCTTTTCTGAGGGATTATTGGGAGAAAGAGTTCGAGAGCTACGACGAGCGGTTCAAGCGCGAGGCCATTGCTCCCATACAGAACAAGGTGGGCCAGTTGCTTCTCTCTCCCATCATTCGCAACATCGTTGGCCAGGTACAGAGCAAGGTGAGCATCCCCTTCGTGATGGACGACGGCCGCATTTTCATTGCCAACCTCGCCAAGGGACAGATCGGCCACGACAAGGCAAGCCTACTGGGCTCCCTCCTGCTGACACAATTTCAGCTCGCCGCCATGGCGCGGGGCCAACAACCTGAACGCCAGCGCCGCGACTTTTACCTGTTCGTGGATGAATTCCAAAACTTCGCCACGGAGAGTTTCACTTCGATCCTGGCAGAGGCTCGTAAATACCGGCTGAATCTCACCCTCAGTCACCAGTACATCACCCAACTCTCCCCCACCGTCCGAGATGCTGTGTTTGGCAATGTCGGGACTCTGGTCGCCTTGCGCGTGGGATTCACCGATGCCGAGCATTTACACGGCGAGTTTGGCGAGGAGTTCCATGCCCGCCAGTTCGTGGATTTGCCCCGTCATGAGGCGCTCATCCGAAGCCAATCCGGCGATGGCGGCATGCAGTTTCAACGCACTCGCCTGATGCCACCCATCGAAATCAATCACGGCCGGCGGGAGAAGTTGATCAAGCGCAGCCGGGAGCGCTTCGCCACCAAGCGTGCGGTTGTAGAGGACAAGCTCGAAAGGTGGCTCAAACAGCCTCATTGATTGAGCGAAGTGGCCCTGCCACGCTCGTCACCAGTTTTTCGAGTATGGCACCATCAATCATACCCCCCTCCACCATGAGTTTCTGAGCGACAAGTTCTATCGCCATCCGCACTTTTGGTTCCTTCAGCATCTCCTTCGCTCGCTTTCTGCAGCGATTATCGAAGGATTTCTCGTCAAGGCCCGCCTTGCGGGCTGTATTCGTCACGTCTGCGCGATCTGACCAGTCTGATTGGTTCTCAAATGTTTCCCTCGCGAAGTGGTCCTGGGCTTCATACCCAGCAACGAGGGTCACACCTTCGCGAAAAGCATCCGCTATGGGCAATGGTATCGTAGGTGGCACACCGGCCGTCCACCTCACAAATGCCCCGGGCGTCCCGTCTTCCTGTTTGGCGTCCAAGTTGACAAACTCCACGTGTTTTCCAACCAGCACACCAATGACCACATGACCGGCCTCGTGGTATGCCTCCCCTCTTTTTTTGTTTTGCTCCATAAGATGAAGGTTTTCCAAAATATCCTGTCCGCAAGCCGAGATTGAAACAAGGGGGAAGCTGGGCTGTTGACTTCATTCTTGATCGTCTACGCTTCCCGAGACTCTCTGGCCCACAGTCGCCCCCTCAACAAGCCTCTCCCCAACGGGAGAGGCTTGTTTCATGGTAGAATGCACTCATGCCAAGCCCACAGCAGCGGCTCCGGCGCTTCAAGCGCGAACCACAAGCCGCTGGATTGTTCAAAATCATGCCCCGGGACATCGAGATTCTCCGCCATGTGGCAGAGCATCGGTTCATTCGATCCGGGTGGCTAATCAAGCTTGTCGGAGGGAGCCCGCAGCAAGTGCTTCGACGCTTGCACCTGCTTTACCACCACGGTTACTTGGAGCGCCCGCGCGCCCAGCTCGACTACTTTCATGAGGGCGGTTCCCGCAGCCTGGTGTATGGCCTCGCCTCTCGTGGTGCAGGACGATTGCGCCGCGACTTGGACATGCCCTTTCATCGGATGGACTGGACGAACCGCAGCAAAAGCGTTGGCAGGCTATTTCTGGAGCATGCGCTGATGGTGAGTGATTTCATGGCCGCACTGGAGCTTGACTGTCGAAATCGCCCTGGTGTGCAACTCCTGTACTCGCACGATCTTCCGATACCCACAGGCAGAGAGGCGCGCCGCGAGCCGTTCCGTTGGACGATTGATCTGCCGGGCAAGCGTCGCGTTGGTGTTGTGCCCGACAAGGTCTTTGCATTGGAATTGACTCACTCCGGCGGCCGGATAGAAAAGACGCACTATTTTCTTGAGGCAGATCGAGGAACGATGCCCATCGAGCGCCGCGATCTGCGCCAGAGCTGCATTGCCCGCAAACTCAACGCCTACCGGGCCACGGGTGCGTCTACTATGCATCGTGCCCGGCTTGGGGCAGAGCGATTCATTGTGTTGACTATTGCGAGCCGCGAAGCGCGGGCCGAACACATCGCTCAGGCGGTTTCCAAGCTTGAAAGTGGTCAGAGGTTTTTTCGCGTCTTTGGAGAAGCCGCTTGGCGTGCAGCCGAAAATCGGCTCGACCTGATTCTGCAAAGCACAGGTTCAGCCGTGCTGCCTGCACAATAACTATAGCGTCGCGTCAAGTCCCGGTCATCGACGCCTCTTGATAGGATGAACCGTGGAGGTGTTTGCACAACGCAGACATCCCGCAAACACCAGTTCATTCAAACATGGGAAAACCATACATCGACTTCGGGGCAGTCAAAGCGGCTGTCTCGATGACTCAGGTGCTTGAGCACTATGGCCTTACGGCCAGAATGCGCAGCACTCGCAGCGGCGATGGCCTCGACGGCCCTTGCCCTTTTCATAAAGGCACCAACCGGGACGATCTCAAAGTGACCCTTTCGAAGTCCGCATGGTTCTGTCACAATTCGGCCTGCAAATGTGGTGGTAATCACCTCGACTTCGTGGCCAAGATGGAAGACTGCACCGCCCACCAAGCGGCGCTGCACCTCGACCAGTGGTTCAACCTTGGCCTCGCTGGCAAGGCGGATTCACCTCCGCCACGTCGCGAAAGCGCATCGAAAGAGGAGCCCGCACCTTCGAGGTCTTCGCGAAGATCCCAAGTTCCACCGGTTTCCTCATCCGTTGTGGCTGAAGAGCCACCTGAGGAACCCGGAACCAATGAACCGCTCAAGTTCGAACTCACCAACCTCAAGCCGGATCATGCCTACCTTTCCGAGCGAGGATTAACTCCGGAAACGGTTGCGGAGTTCGGTCTCGGCTTTTGTGCCAAAGGCACCATGTCAGGTCGCATCGTCATCCCCATCAACAATCCCGATGGCGATCTTGTCGGGTACGTGGGACGCTGGCCAGGCGCACCGCCTGAAGAGCGCCCCAAGTACAAGCTGCCTGCCGGGTTCAAGAAAAGCGCCGAGGTGTTCAACCTCGACCGGGCTTTGCTTGAACAGCAGGGATTGCCGCTCATTGTCGTGGAAGGATTCTTCGACGTGATCAAGCTCTGGCAACAGGGCTATCATCGTGTCGTCTCGCTGATGGGCAGTTCGCTTTCCTCTCAACAGGAGGCACTGCTTCTAAAGGCTTCCGACTCCCGACCGGGCATCATCCTGATGTTCGACGAGGACGATGCCGGGCGCGCTGGCCGAGAGAAGGCGCTCATGCGTCTCTCCCGTCATCTGTTCGTCAGAGTGGTGCCACTTCCCAAGGAAGGCGCACAACCTGATCATCTCTCGGAAGGCGAGCTGCATGCTCTGCTGGATTGATTCAACATAAACACCAACATGAGTTACGGTCTCGCGACCAGTCCCAGGTTCAATCTGGGCCAGCTTGTCGCCACTCCAGGAGTTCTGGAGGTCGTCAAACACGACGAGATGATGAGCGCGCTCACACGGCACTTGCGGGGCGACTGGGGCAACCTGGATGCCGACGACAAGCAGGCCAATGATGACGCGCTTGTGCATGGTTCAAGACTTCTTTCCGCCTACCTGACGGCGGACGGAACCAAGTTCTGGATCATCACCGAGGCTGATCGTTCAGCCACGACAGTACTGCTTCCCAGCGAGTACTGATCCCTGCTGCCTCTGGCAGCCTGCTCTCGCATCCACAAGGTGCCGTCCCGATCAGGGAGCGAGAGTAGATCACCCCCCGATCAACCTGTTGACGCAGGCGGACGGCATAGAAACGAGTAGAATGGAACAGCTTGAACTTATCAAGCACGAACGTGCGCCCCCAGCAAGAAAGCCGCTTCGGCCGCAGGAATGGAAAGTGATCAGCCTCCGGGAGTGCCCCGTTCCCGAGTCGATGACAGTGATGAACTGTCCGCAAGACGCCTTGAACTACTGGAACCGGCACATTGCCAGCAGCCCTCAGTTCAACTCTGACTGCGAATGTGTGGCCGTTTTGGTGCTCAACACCAAAATGCGCATCAAAGGGCACTACGTTGTGTCGGTGGGTTCGCTCAACGAAGCGATGGCGCAGCCGCGGGAGATCTTCCGCATCGCCATCATGGCGGCGGCGCATGCCATCGTGCTCATGCACAACCATCCGAGCGGAGAAACCGAACCGAGTTCCGCTGACCGCCAGATCACGAGGCGTGTCCGCGAAGCTGGGGAGCTTCTCCGTATCGACCTATGTGATCACGTCATCGTCGGCCACCAGCGCTGCTTCTCGTTCCGAGAATGCGGAGTGCTCTAGTGACAGACGATGAAAAGAGCCCCGTTCAGCCACTGGCTGGACGGGGTTTATCATTGATGTGAAATCCTCAGACAGCGGATGATGCTGCCTTTGCGACAGCCGCTTCAATAAACGCCACGAAATCCGGCTGCTGGAATTCTTTGCTCCACTGCCACACCTGAGCGGGAATTGGAAGGCCGAAGAACTCTTGAATGTCCTTCTCGAGGCCTGCAAGACTGGGAAGAACTTTGTTTTTTATCGCCTCAAAGGTCACAGCCAGGTGGGTGATGAGGAGGTGAACGTAGCGCTCTTCGGCGACGGAGATTTTGTTGATGGACAAGTCAACCTCGGGCTTAAGCACTCTGGCGAGTTCGGGCTTTTCAGTGAGCTGCATCCACAGGTCACGGTGGCTGTTTGCCAATTCCATGAGGTTGGAGACGCGACGTTCCCTTGCATCCGCACAATAGGACGCGGCGGTAAAGCCCAGACCGGCGATCACACCGATAGTTTCAATGGTGTCTCTGCCATACTCCAGCAGCCATCGCATGAATGAATCCATGCAATGAATGATAGCACAAAAGGATTGCCACCGTCATGTCAGCGCCGCGATGTCCTGTTTTGCAGCCAGCACCACCGAACGGGGTACACGGACGATCCGTTCGTCAGGCCCGCAACCCGCAGAGGGGGGCAGCCGGTCAGCGCAATCCGTCGTGATATCAATGCCGATGACAGCGATGTCGCCGTTGCTAAGCTCCCAAAAATCGGGACAACCGTTGAGACCGACGCACTTGCGCCCGTTTGCGTGGGGATCAGATCCGAGGCGGCGATGAAAAGTCATGGCGATTCGGGATTAAACCAGTGTCGCAGCACGCTACAAGTGTAGCGTGGATGAGTCAACGGGAAATCCTACAATAGTAGCGTGTCCCGGACGGAATCTCCCAGCTCTCAACTTTGCTCAGCGCTTTCTACGGTGCTCCGTGAAGCCAGGGAGAACGCTGGTCTTTCCCTTGGTGAGGTTGCGGTGAGATCGGGGCTGAATCGTCAGGCTGTGGCGTTTATTGAGCAAGGAGAGCGAAACCCCACTGCCGACACCTATGTGAGGATTGCATTGGCGCTCGGGCTGCGACCATCTGAACTATGGGCTCGGGTAGAGGCTACCTTTCCTGAGGGTTGGTGGAAAAAGGTCGCGTAGGCGGGGATTTCGCTCCTTCGCGGAAAAGGGGGCGATTCGTGGTAAGTTTTATTGACGATGGATTACCTACTCATTCGATTGACATGGCTACGGAACTTGCTACAAGCGATATCGGCGACAACCTCCCTTCTGTTGCTGTGAAGCAAGGTGGTGGTATGGCCGGAACTCAAAGTGTGTTTTGTCCATGAAGACCTTCCGAACACTTGGTGCAAGCCGCGAAGCGGTCGGATTGTTGATCGGTGGCTGTATGTTGTTTGCCTGGCCAGTGCTGGCGACGCTGGTCGATTCCCCGGCATGGCTGCTGGGGGCGGTTGTATTCCTGGCCTGTGTGGCGGGGTTTATCGTGGGCGGAACTTCGGCGAACGGAGGAAAAGTACCGCCGTTGGCCGTGCGGGCGGGAGCTTGGAGCGCAGCTTTGACCGGCCTGGTTGCTGCCTCTGTTTTTGCACTGGCGGCTCGCAGCATTCCGAATCCCTACCTTGTTCTGCGGGCGATGCTCGGCGGAGCCTTGTCAGTCTTGCCTGGAATGTTTTACGGGATGTTTGCCGCCGGCGTGGCCGCTGTAGTTTTTGCCGCCGCTCCTTCCATCAAGAGGGTGGATGAATCACCCGAATTGTCACTGCGTCTCCCGGTCGCATGGGCTTTGCGTGTGGTGATCGCTTTGCTTGTCGCTCTGGGAGCACTTTTGCCGCTGACACCGAAACCGCCGCCGGTGATCGTCAGCGCAAAACCCCAGGCCGTCGCCCCGGTTGCGCCCAAACCGCCTCCCCCGCCGCCGTTCACGTACAAGGTTCCAACTGAAATGGCTTCGGCGCAGGCTTCACAGTGGCGGATCGCGAGCAGTTGGGTTCTTCGAGGGCTCGATTCCAGAGTGGTGGCGTTGTCCAAAGATGGCCGCTGGTTTGCGTCCGCTGCCGCAGATGGACGGTCGGTGAAGATTTTCGACCTGCATGCACCGGAATCATTCCGGCAAGTGTATGTACCCCATGCCGTTGACCGACTATCATTCAACCCGGCAACTGACAGGCTCTTTCTAACAAGTGGCGGCCCAAGTGCGGAACTTGGAATCATCGACGTTGAAGCGAGCCGCTTTACCAGCCTGCCCAAACCCAAGGGCGGTTTGATGCCGTTTGGGTCTGTGCTTTGGTGGAAAGACAAGGAAATCTTGATAGCAGCTCGCGGTGAGCGCTCGATCCTCAACCTCGATGACCTGGAAATCGATGCTGCCGAAGATGTTCCCTCTTGGAAGGAGACGTCGCAGGAGATTCGGGACAATGTCGTGCGGGATATTGACGGAGGATTCCGCGACACGATCCGCTGGGCTTGGAAAGCCAAGGACTATCTGGAAAGCACCGAACTGCCAGCGAGGGGTGGCGGAAACATCCTCACTGTAAATCGCAAAACCGTTGTCGGCATGGCCCATCCTGACAACGACACATGCACTCTTTTTGGCGGCTTGCCAACGAGTTCGGTGAATCGAATCTTGTCATCTGGAGACGGTTCCAAGGTTCTGATGCTGACCGGAGACGTCGCAAACATCTGCTATTTCGAAATTGGTGAAGCTCCGCCACTGGCATGGTCTGTGGACATGCCGTGCGCGCCCGCTGACTGCCCGGATGGCTCGGCAGTGGAGAAAGCGCTGAAGTCCGGCTCCCTCGCCGCTTTAATCTACGCGCCAATGACGAACCCGCTGAACAAAGCGGTGGTGGGGCCGCAGCGCAACGTGGTAAAGGCACAGGTGAGGTTCCAGGAATGGAAGGAGCGAAAGGCCAGGGTCTACATTTCACGCTCCTTCGCTCCAGTGGCGACGGGCGACGTGGTGGGTGACGCCTGTTCATGGTCGGAGGAGCGCCCGGAACTGCTTTCCCTTCGGAAGCCGCATGCTTGGTGGGCAATCCTGCATGAACCGGAGGCCGGCTCAGACGACGTTGGCAAGATTCCAACGCTTGCAGCCCGGATGAAACAAGCAGAGGACTTCCACAAGGGGGAGGAAGCGGAGCGCAAAGCGAGGGTGGCGCATGATGAAGAGGTTGCCGCCGAGCAGCGGAAGCTTCTTGCCCTCAAGCAGGCGGAGGCGGCTCCGCCTGCAGCGATGCCTGTCCAGGTTCCACAGCCCGCCGATCCTCGCTTTGAGCGAGTGCGGGCGTTTGTGAAAGCGCATCACCAAAAATCTGTGAACGGCGACGTGGCGGGAATGGTGAATGACTACGCGGTGAGAGTGGATTATTTCGACAAGGGGCTGGTAGACCCAAACTGGATTTTCCAGGATGAAATGCGCTATCACAGCAGCCACACGGTGATTGAGGAGACGGTCGTAGATCCCATCCGAATGACCAAGCTGAACAATGGTTACACCGCCTCGTACGTGCTGAAGACGCGCACGCGTGAAAATGCCTCCCAAAGGTTTGCTGAAATGACCTTCGACGTGAGCCTCATTCTTGTGGAGCCGTTTGGCTCCCTCCAGATTTCCCGTCAGCGCACAACCCGAAAACCGTAGCCCGCACACTCTCCTCCCATGTTCGGCCTCCTCAGACGCAAACGCCCCATCGTCTATGAGCAGTGGATCACGCCGCTCATGGACTTTGCCAGCGACACGACGAAATTTTACGCGGCGGTGGAGGAGGAACTGCGCAATTGGGAGGTGCCGGAGCTGACCACGGAGAGGATTCAATTTCGGGACGGCGGACTGCTTTCACAGCAACGTGAGTACCTGCGGGTGCGTCGCGAAACCCTGGTCTTCGACATCGTTTCAGCGAAGTTCGGCAAAAGCTGGTGGTTTTCCTCGCGCAGCGCCGTGCTGCCCCGCTCGTTGATGTGGTGGGAGGTTTTGCTTTTTGTCGCGATCATTGGAGGATTGGTCGCTGGCTACTACCACGCCTTCGGCTTCTTCGTGGGCAACATCGCGTTCGGTTCCACTCTGGCAATGCTGCTGGTGATGATGGTGGCAGGGCGCTCATGGAACGGCCTTGACGACCTGCTTCTGAA
>OUMO01000008.1_pt1 | contig 20835 bp, 16 predicted proteins | sample 1690981 | NCBI WGS metagenome assembly OUMO01 (sample SAMEA3914864, study PRJEB12502) | metagenome | biome: forest; material: soil | place: USA | collected 2012-03-12 | depth 0.3 m
AACTGGACTTGCAAACCAGTGGCTCGGCTCTTTGCCTTGAGCGCGATGTTGGATGAAAAAGGCTGGACCTGGAGGCGGGGAGCGAAGCGCCGGGCATCTTAGTGTGTCCTGCGGCTGCTCCCTCCGTGCTCCCCGCCTCCGGTCCAAAGGGTGAAATGAAGTGCGCCATGCCGGAACTGCCCCGGCGCCCTCGGTTTGGAAGACCGGCGTGCTGCTGTTACACCAATGGCGCATCTAACAAAGGACGAAATCTGGCCGCTGGGCCTGGGATCGCACCAGGACCTTCTCGTCTTCAGGGAGACGTGCAGACTGACTACACCACCCAGCGGCTGAGAAAGAACAAAACTGGAAAGTCCCTCCACAGGGTATCGCACCCCGGTCTGCCGGTTATCGACCGGCTGCTCTGCTTTTGAGCTATGGAGGGGTTAAAAAGGACATCTCCCCACATGGAGTCGCACCATGGTCTGCGGGATGTGAGCCCGGCGCTCTGCTGTTGAGCTATGGGGAAGAAGCAAAACTGGCTGCCTCGGTTGGATTCGCACCAACACCTTTCGCCGTAACAGGGCGATGGACTACTGTTATCCCACAAGGCAGTTGAAAATGGCGCCCGCACCAGGATTCAAACCTGGAACCTCTCCCGTTAGAAGCGGGGCATGCAAAGTTCGTTACACCTTGCGGGCATGAAAAAGGGGTCCCTCCGGGAGGAATTGCACCCCGGCCTGCCGGCAACCGGCTGCTCTGCTTTGAGCTTCGGAGGGGAGGGACAAAAAAGATCCCTCGGCATGGAGTTGCACCACGGTTCGCGGGTTATGAGCCCGATGTTCTGCTGTTGAACTACCGAGGAATGGAAAATGGTCTGGCCGGCGGGACTCGCACCCGCGGTGACTTGCTCCCAAGGCAAGTGTGATTGCTGCTACACGACGACCAGATGGAAACGGAAAGCGGCCACGACGGGTGCTGCCCCCGCTGTATCCTGCTCGACAGGCAGGTGAGTCTGCTGTTCCTCCTCGTGACCTTGTTAAAGAAATGGGCCGTGCTGGTATCGCACCAGCCGGGTGCACGATGGCACGCCTGCTCTACAGGCAGGCCACGATCTTTACGTGACTACCGGCCCTCAATAGATGGTTGCGGAGCTCTGAGTCGCACAGAGAAAGACGGGCTTATGAGACCTGTCTGGAGACTCCTCCTCCACGCGATTGACTGATGAAAAGATTCTGAAGTGGCGACGCTGCAAGGGCACCGGGGACGCCTGTAAGGCCGGGCTTTTGGCCAAGGCAGCCACCGTCTAACCCACGCGAACCTCGCGTTGCTCATGGCTGGCCGTCCTCTCATACCTCGCTGCCAGGGCGGGCGCGGCCTGGGGCGCTTCCGGGCCCTTGCAGCCTCGTCACTTCAGAAGTGAAATCCTTGCGCTCATCATCATGGCGCGGCAGGCGGGTACTGCCCCCGCATGGGACGGGTTTGGAATCCGTTGCATTGCTTGTCTGCCACCGCCGCACGTTCATGATGAGAGTGAAAAGCGGGCCGCCGGACCGTCCGACGGCCCGCACACACGTAGTTGTCTTTGAACTGAAAAGAACTATATGGACCGACACCGCTGCCACGACTTTTTGGTCGTCGCACCCGCTGGATTTGCTCGGCGGATGTTTCCGTGTTTATGGCACACGTCCCGTGATTGATGACCGGCGCAGGGCAGTAAATTCCCTATGCCTGAGATCGCTCAAGCCTGTCAGAGATGAAGAGTTTTCGGGCTTCAAAATGACGGTTGAACACGGGCTTCGAGAGTCATTCCGGCCCCTTTGTTTTCCGTCGCCGGTTCAGGCGCTCGGTTGACGAAGGAGGGATGACGGGGTATCCTGAAATCAGGTTACTGGCTCGTCCTTGCAGTCGCAAAACTGTGCGTGTTCAGTGGCCGTATCGCCTCGCCACCGGTTGCCGCCGGTGGCGGGGCCTTTTTATTGCCCTGAGAGAGAGTTCAAAGTGTCTGGGTGATCGTAGAATCCTTTCTGGTGGCTGGTTGGCGGGCCTTTCAGCCCAAATAAAAACCCCGCTGGCCGGGTGGCGAGCGGGGTTCTCGAAAATCCTTGTTGAGGAACTCGATGCGGCCTAGGGCCGCCCGCTCGCTGGGGGTTTGGTGGGGGTGTACTGCTCCTTGGCTCGCAGCATGTTACCGAGCCCGCCGCCGACTACACCGCACCACGACTCTGCGCTCCGGAAGGAGGCAAAGTGGGCTGAGGATGTATGAATCGGGTTCATGGTAGTTTGAAGATGGGCAGAGACTAATGCGGGTGATTGGAGGCGTCAAACATTTTTTTATCTTTTTGTTTTTGGTGACCGCGCCATTTGCTTAGAGCCCAAGGGATGGAGTGTGTATTATTGTGTGATATATGGTGGAAGGAGCCGATCCGTTGCCGCGGGGATCGAGGACGAGTACGAGAAGGAGGACGAGCACGAAGAGCGATCGCTGAAGGTGGAGCACTGGGCTGCGAAGGTCATGAGTAAGAGGAAGAGTAGGAGGAAGATTCGCTCTGCCCTGCGCTTCACACTCCCCTTGCCCGCCGGGCCCTGCCGCGTTACGTGCTGGCATGTCCCACATTGGCACCCCCCTTTCCCCTTCGGCAACGAAAGTCATGCTGCTTGGCTCCGGCGAGCTGGGCAAGGAAGTCGTGATCGAGCTCCAGCGCCTCGGTGTGGAGGTGATCGCGGTGGACCGCTATGCGAACGCGCCAGCCATGCAGGTGGCGCACCGCAGCCATGTCATCTCGATGCTGGACGGGGAGGCGCTGCGCAAGATCGTGGAGGAGGAGAAGCCCACGTACATCGTGCCGGAGATCGAGGCGATCGCCACGGAAACGCTTATTGAGCTGGAGGCGGAGGGCTTCACGGTAATCCCTACGGCACGGGCGGCGAACCTGACGATGAACCGTGAGGGCATCCGACGCCTGGCGGCGGAGGAGCTGGGCTTGAAGACCTCGCCATACCGCTTTGCCTCCACGCAGGAGGAGTTCATGGAGACGGTGCAGGAGATCGGCTTTCCCTGCGTGGTAAAGCCGATCATGAGCAGCAGCGGCAAGGGCCAGAGCGTGGTGAAGATCGCGGCCGACATGGCCTATGCCTGGCAGTACGCGCAGGAGGGCGGCCGGGCGGGCAAGGGCAAGGTGATCGTGGAAGGCTTCGTGGAGTTCGATTACGAGATCACGATGCTGACGGTGCGGCACGCGGAGGGCACCTCGTTCTGCGCGCCGGTGGGCCACACGCAGATCAAGGGCGACTACCGTGAATCCTGGCAGCCGCACCCGATGAGCCCAGCGGCCATCGAGGCGGCGGAGCACATGGCGGGGGCCATCACGGCGGCGCTGGGCGGCCGCGGGCTCTTCGGCGTGGAGATGTTTGTGAAGGGCGAGGAGGTGATCTTCAGCGAGGTCTCCCCGCGCCCGCATGACACGGGTCTGGTGACACTGATCTCGCAGGACCTTTCCGAGTGCGCGCTGCACGTGCGGGCGATCCTGGGCCTGCCGATCCCTAACATCCGCCAGCATGGTCCCTCGGCCTCCTGCGCGGTGCTGGTGGAAGGCGAATCGAGCGAGGTGAAGTTCGGCAACCTGGCCGAGGTGCTGGCGCAGCCGGACACGCAGATCCGCCTCTTTGGCAAACCCAGCGTGAGCGGCCAGCGCCGCATGGCGGTGACCCTGGCGCGGGGAGAGGACATCGAGGAGGCGCGATCGAAGGCGCACACCGCGGCGGGGACGATGGTGATCCGGCTTTGATGGAGTGCGGGCAATAGGACAAATAGGACCTACGCGACCTATACGTCTTGTTGGGTATTTGTGAAATCCGTTTTGAGTGCCTTATCCCACCCAAGCGGAGGCTTCGACGGACATCTTCACGGGCGGCCAGCAGGCCTAGGGTGAGTGCTCACCCCTCTTCCCTCATGGAACAGGTTCGTCAAAGGCGCATTTCCCTTGGAATCTCACAAAGCGAACTCGCGTTCACTTTGGGTAAACGGCAGGTCATGATTTCACTCTGGGAGCAGGGTAAAAAGGTGCCGGAGCGTGCCTCCGAAGAACAACTCTTGGCATGGCTCAGTGATTCAAGCAGAGACCAACAATAGACATGTAAGAGTGGTGGTGTTGGGATTTTAGTACCGAAACTACGCTGGAAGCGTGTGCCCCGTCCCCTTCCGAGGTCCGTTCGTTCCTGATCAGTCGCTTGCCAAGCGCTTGCCAAAACTGATGCTCAATCGCAGCATTGGAACCCAAACCACGCGAACATGGAAACGACGTCTGCTCTGGCTCAAGTAGAACTGACACGCGAACAACTTTACGCCAAAATGTGGACGACTCCGGCCACGCATGTTGCAAAAGAGTTCGGCCTTTCTGATGTCGGCTTGGCCAAGGTTTGCAAACGATTCAAGATTCCCCGACCTGAACGAGGTCATTGGGCGCGGATCGCTGCCGGGCACAAGATCGACCGACCTCAGCTTCCAGCAGTCGAAAGCGGTGAACCTACCACCATAAAGTTTTATCCTTCGGAACACCGCCAACAACGTACACCCCCTCGTCAACCTGGGGTGTCAGAGACGCCGAAGACAGCTTCGGTCAAGCTCGCCTCGCCAGAGGCAAAGCTGCACCCGATAGCCCAAAGGGCCGAACTCGCGATGAAGAAGGCCAAAATCGATGCGGATGGGCGTTTTAAGATTCAACAAAAGGACCTTCCGTTCATTTGGGCTTCCCTGCGCCAGGCTGGACGGATTGTCCTTGCCGTTGATGCGCTCGTCCAGGCAGCGGAGAGAACTGGAGTCGTCTGTCAAGCTGGGGATGAAACTTGGAACCCTACCCTTCATTTCATCAAGGGCCAGGATTGGCTGGCGGTTACGATTGAGGAATCTCTGGTAGAAGTGGAACGAGAACCGACAATCGAGGAAAAGCGTCGCCCAAGTTCCACATGGAAGCTGAAATCCACGCATCCTTCGTCAAAACTGGTGTTTCGGTTAAACGCCAAAACCCATTTGCGAGGTCGCAAGCTTTGGAGCGAATCCAATAGCACCTCCCTGGAGGAATTGCTTGCAGTCGTCGTTGACCGGATGGCCGAGTGTTTCGAATACTTTGATGCCGAACGGGTCAAGGCAGAGGAGGCTGCCAAAGAGAGAGCAGAGCGAGAACGCGTCTGGGCGGAAGAGCGCAAGGTCAAAGAGCACCAGGAGAAACTGGAAAAAATCGCGGAGCGGCGCGCATCGAATCTGCGAAAGGCTTCGGAGTGGTGGCTGCTCCATGAGCAAACCTTGTCATTTATCCAGAATTGCGAAGATCGTTGGAAGGCATCTGGCTCCCTGACACAAGAACAAATCGATTGGCTCGCCTGGGCAAGGGAACGTGCGGAGGGATTGTCACCACATTCGATTGGTTTTCCTGATGCCTTGCATGACGGGCCCTTTGACGGCTCACCTGTGGCCATTGGAGGCCCTTACCCCCAGGTGAGAGAGTTGCCCGACCCACCTTCGACGCGAAGCAATGTGACCACTTCGTCGTACATCCCCCACTATTCGGAGCCGGTGAGGCAATTTCCTTTTTGGCTTCGCAACCGCCGCTAATTTTTTCTGAGGGTCTTCAACTCCTCCCACAATTCTGAGTCCGCAAGCAAGATCAAGGACTTCAGTTTCTCGGTGCGGCAGACTTCCCAAACGACGTGAACATCAGAAGCACCGGCAGTGTAAAGAAGCAAACGAATCACCTGTACCACGTAGAGTCCTTTATGGGTCGCCAACCCACGCCGTGCTTCTCGAATACCCTCGTCTGACGGATTCCAACGTGCCCCACGGTCGAGTAGAAATTCGATACACTGGATGCGGTGGGTATCTTCCTCAGAGTCGGGAGGAGACCATGAAAACCGCATTTCACGATCTCCCACCAAATCCTCCAAGAACCGGCATGACCGTCTTTCGCCTTGATTGAGATCTTCTGCGGAAAATCCTCGTAGCAGCATTTCAAATTTTGCCACAGTCGGCTTGAACGCCACTGATCGACAGAACTCCAGAGCTTGTTCTTTTGTCGGCTTGAGTCGCATTGCCTTGAAAAACCGATCATCTGCAAGCCAACAAGCCTGGTCTGCGGCGGTGGTCATTGACTCAGTCTCACCCCATTTGTCGTCCAGACCGTACGGCACCGGCAGAAGCGGATCGGCACCGGCCCACACAAGCAACGACGTCCACCGGAGATTTCGCTCATCAACGGCTTGATAGAGAGCCAGCGCAGCCTGCGAGTTCAAGACGGGGTACTCTCCTCGCATTTCGCGGTAGAATCCCAGTAGTGGTTTGGCTTTATAGTCGCTCAAGGCCCGGGCGAACGCATTGTCCTTTGCAGGATCTCCACCTTCGTGCAAAAAGCGCTTCATCAGGCTGGCGTTCATCGTCATGCAGACATCACCAAAATCCACGGCTTGAAAGGACGCCCCGGCATTAATGACCAGCTCCGCCAGAGCAGGCCGCCGGGGATACAGGCAAATCCGAAGTGCATCTCCGAGTTCTTCCGGTGACCATGTGGCGGCCTTGAGCATCGTCTCGACCATGCTGTGAAATCCGGTCTCAATAGCAGCACGAAGCACAACCGACCGGTTTGATTCACCAAACCTCAGTGGTTTTCTTTCTCCGATCCATCGCTGAAGGTCAAAGAGTCTTCCCTCTCGTACCAGTATCATCAACTCACTAGACGGGCTCGGTTGACTAGGCGGTTGTTTCGACATGGAGGAAGTGTTGGGCTGGATGTTGAGGCATCAATGACCAAACGTAATTCAATGGACGCACGTGCTCCACAAGCCGAGAACCACCATTGCGAGCAGTTCGTCCAGCACCTCCAACTGCTCTAACAACATTCCGTACAGCAACGAGCGATGACATTTCACGAGTATCAAAAAGCGGTGGAAGCGCTTCCGTATGGCAAGCGTCTGCCAACGGCCCGATACGTTTATACTGACGCCGAAACTCCTCTCCCACAACCTCTCTCCGAGCTCGTTCACAGGGTACGCCAGCGGTTCGCCTCCGACGGTCAGCACAACCTGATCAAGCTCCATACTGAGTCTCTCAAGATCTCCCTTCTGCACTACCCGCGTTTTTTCGAAGACCCCCATCCCGGGCTCAGCGAGGCCGTCATCGTTGATCTTGAGGCCGGACAGGCGAAACGGCTCTCTTATTCCGGAAAGGACAACCCGCCCATTCTGCATCGCAAGGAAACCATGCTTCCTCCCGGTCATCCAAAGCAGGATGAATTCGCAGCTCTTTCCAGCGCCGAGGAGAAGCACGGTCTATACCGCGACACAAGCCGGATCGGCTTCAAGCAGAACTGGGAAAAACTTCTGAAGGAGAGAGGCCTCAGCTACAAAGGGCACCAGCTCATTTCCTCGGGCACGTTTTGCACCGGCCCAGCCGCGGACAAGGCGATCACCGTGCACAGGCATCGGACGGCGATGACCCGTACAGAGCTGTCCAAACCCGTGCGTGAGATTTTGAGCGCAGGCCTTCTGCGGGCTGGGCAAACTTTCTTTGACTATGGCTGTGGTCTTGGGTCCGATGTCCGGCTGCTGGGCGAAATGAACTTCCAATCTGCAGGATGGGATCCTGTGCATGCTCCAGCGGGAAGACGTCAGGAGGCCGAGGTCGTGAACTTGGGCTTCGTGCTCAATGTCATAGAAGATCCTGCCGAACGCGTGGACACCTTGCTGGAGGCCTGGGCCTTGACACAAAAGCTGCTGGTGGTGTCCACTCTGGTGGAAGGACAGGAAAGCGGTCACGGCTTCAAACGAAACCTCAACGACGGGATCGTCACGGTTCGCAACACCTTTCAGAAGTACTTCGCCCAGGCCGAGCTCCAGCTCTTCATCGAGGAAACGCTGCATGCCGACGCCGACGCCATCGGACTGGGCATATTCGTGGTTTTTCGTGATCCCCAGGCCCGCCAGACCTTCTTGTTCTCGCGCATCGAACGCGATCTGCGCAGCGCCTCCGTCCATCAGCGCATCCTGCGCCCGTCATCGGTGCGCAAACCACGCCCCGGATTCGACGAAGTCTATACCCGGCATCAGTCGCTGCTGGATGCATTTTGGCTGCGCTTCGTCGCCCTTGGCCGGCTGCCTCTGACCACCGAGTTCGACCAGCTGGACGAATTGACGCAGAACCTCGGCAGGCCCTCAAGAATTGCCAGGCTCCTGCTCAATCACTTTGGTGATGAAGCGCTGGAGGAGGCTCGCCTGCATCGTAGCGACGATCTGCTCGTTTACCTCGCCTTGGCCCAATTTCGGCGGGCAGTGTCCCTGCGTCAGCTGCCGGAAGCTCTCCAGCGTGACATCAAGACCTTCTGCGGCAGCTACAAGGAAGGCCAGCAAAAAGCCCGCGCTCTGCTCTACTCTGCCGGCCAACCTCCCGTCATTACCGAGGCCTGCGAGAAGCAAACCTTTGGTTGGAACACAGTGGATCATTACACTTTTCACCGCAGCCTGCTGGACCAATTGCCGCCGGTGCTGCGAGTCTACGTGCACTGTTCTTCCATCATCTACGGCAACCCTCGCGACGCCGACCTCATCAAGATCCACAAGCATTCGGGTAAAGTTACTCTCCAATTCTACCAGGACTTTGACGGCCAAATGCTCCCTGCCCTCAACTTGAGGGTGAAAGTCAATCTGCGTTCCTTGCGGGCTCAGATTTTTGATCACAGCCAGCCGCCCTACCGGCAGATAATGCCCTTCAAGGAACGGTTTCTGGGGCCTGGTCATCCAGGCCTTGCCGACATCCAAAAATTCTCCCGAAGAGTTCGCCAACTAGGGCTGACACCCGAAGCGGCGGAAAACGGGATCTCGCCCGAGGTTATGGTTGCCGCCTTGCGCCGTCACAAGCAGTCCTGACGATTCGCTGATTCAATCGCAGTTGCGCTTTTCTGGATTTCGTATTGTGTCGAGAATGGCCGGATTGCGTTTTCCCAATATCTCGTACTTCCCCAATGTCTCTGAGATTCAGGTGACTTGGACCATATTCTCCGGCGAAAGAGAAAGCTACTGCTTGTATCGGCTCCTTCAAAAGACAACCGAATGGATTGCTTCAACAAAAGTTCTTCGTTTTACGGCCGCTTGCCTGGCAGGCGATGAAAACGATCTTGAGCTGGTCATGGACTTCAAAAAGTCCGGCATCGTCTTGCGGGTGGATTTTGATGATGAAGGACCAAAATCGTTCCCCTTGCAATGGTTTGACGGGCCTTCTGGATTGATGCTGGACTATAGAACACAGTTCGAATTCATCACCATCCTCATCAAACCTGCCTGAACACAGCCAGTCAACCTCCGGCGCCAGGTGGCTTCAATAAAATCTAAACGCAGTTTTTCCGCTCCCTCGAGTGTTTCCAGAGGGAACAGCCCTCTCAGATCTTGAGATCATCTTCGTCCTCAATGAGGCGAGGGCTGCGGCTTTGCGACGGAATCGGCGAGGAGTAGCCGGGTTCGAGAGAATCCACGACATGCTGCCTTTCTTGGTCAGAGAAGTTAAGGTCACACAAGAGCTGGTCGAGGATCGCGCGTTTGTTGTCAGTGCTGTTGTTCGTGCTCACGAACCAGCCAGTGTTTGGGATTTCGACTGGGAAGGTCGATTTGCCAGAGGCTTCAATGTCCCGTTTATGGCGGGAAAAGTAGATTCGTTTTCGTCCCCGGATATGTTTCGCACACTCAAATTTGACAGGTTCCTGCTCATGAATCCAAGCGAGAATCGGAATGAAGCGGTCTACAACCTGCTTGGTCCGCAGTTTGGCCAGTCGTGCCAGGAGTACTTCCACCCGTTCGCTTGTTGTGCCGGCCTTGGCCTGAACCAAATGCACCCTATCTGCACCGGGAGCCTTGACTGAAACAGAGACGGTCGGGGGTGTTGAGCGGTCGGAGCGCAGCCCCAGCAGCCTTCTCAAGATGCTCGAAGCCGGTTCACCAATCTCTGAGGTGTGGCGGCAGAGGTGCTCATAGATGTCGTCATCAATTTCGATGGTCCGCATGGTCAGATAGTGGATTGTTGTTACAACATCATCCGGATCCGTTCAGCAACCGACGACCAGTCAACCTCCGGAGTCAAGTGACACCAGCTGAGGCGGACGGCCGCGCTGATCTCATCGTGAGACAGCTTCATGGCTTCGAGAACATGACTGGGCTTGTAGCTATGGCTTGTGCAGGCGGAACCGTTGGAAATCGCGATCAGGTCCTTCAACCCCACCATCAGGGCTTCGGAGTCGAGTCCAGGAAATGACAGGTTCAAGACGTGTTCCATGCCCCATTCCTCGCTACCATTCAGCTGCGGGTTCAAGGGCATCAAGGCCGCCAGCGCCTGCTTTCGCACCTCCGCGCACCGCAACCGCCGTCTCTCATGATCCTTAAGCGCGGTCTCCGCAGCCTGTCCAAGCGCGGCGATCAGCGCCACGGGCAGGGTTCCGGGTCGCAGGCCACGCTCCTGGCCGCCGCCATGCATCAGCGGTGCCAAGGGAACGCGATCGTAGCCGCGCCGCCGCACCATCAATGCTCCAATCCCCTTCGGCGCGTACAGCTTGTGGCCGCTGGCGCTGATCAGATCGATGCGACTGTTCGTCAGCGTGGGGATGTCCTTGCCAAAGCCCTGGGCCGCATCCACGTGGAAATAGGCGGCATGCGCCCTCAGCAGCTGCGCCACCTCCGCCACCGGCTGTCGCACACCTGTTTCGTTGTTGGCCTGCATCAGGGACACCAGCAGGGTGTCAGGACGCATGGCCCGGGCGATCTCTTCCACCTGCACCCGGCCTTCCGCATCACAGCCTGCCAGGGTCACTTCAAATCCCCTGCGCTGCAGTTCCTCGAGCGGCTCCAGGATGGCTTTGTGTTCGATCTGCGAGCTGATCAGATGCTTCCGGCCTGTCTTCTCGCCGTGAGCTGCCAGGCCTAGCAAGGCCAGGTTGTTGCTCTCCGTCGCGCCGCTGGTGAAAACGACCTCCTCGCGCTGGCAGCCGGCCACCGCCGCCATCTGGTCACGCGCTTTCTGCACCGCTTGCTTGGCACGAGCCCCGAATTCATGGGTGCGGCTGCCTTCGTTGCCGTACTCTTCGGTCAGGTAATGCAGCAACACCTCGCGCACGGCGGGCTCGAGGGGAGTTGTGGCATTGCAGTCCAAATAAATGGGTGTGCCGTATGCTTTTTCTTGCCTTGTATGTTTTTTTGTTGCCACGTTTTAACAAACTGATACTTCTGAGTGTGCCGCTACACTTGTAGCGACCTCTTTAGCCTTGCGTCAAACCATGTATGTCCCAATATGAGCAGCCTTTCCACGCTCAATTTTCCTGTCATCCGCGGCATCCAAGCCGGGCGGGAGTATTATGTGGCCATGTGGACCTTGCGCATGATGGGGCAAATTTCCGTCTTCGATGAAAAGGACCTGCCGCCCGAGCTCCGAGCCCAGCGCATCCTGAACAAAGGCCGCATTCCCGAGATGGCCCACTACATCCTCGACAATCCCAAGGACTATGTGTTCTCCGCCATCACCGCGTCGATTGATTCCGAAGTGGCGTTCGAGCCCCTTTCCCCCACGGAAAAGCGCCTCGGCATGCTGAAGGTGCCCATGGAGGCCAAGTTTATCATCAACGATGGCCAGCACCGGCGCGCGGCCATCCTCTCGGCCCTGGAGCAAAAACCTGAGCTGGGCTATGAGACCATCGCGGTGGTGTTCTTCCTCGACATCGGCCTGGAGCGCAGCCAACAGATGTTTGCCGATCTCAACCGCTATGCCATCCGGCCCAGCCGCTCGCTAGGCCTGCTCTACGATCACCGCAACGACAAGGCCAAGCTGGCCCGTCTCGTCATCATGAAATCCACCACTTTCCGTGACATGGTGGACATGGAGAAAAGCTCGCTCGCTCCCCGTTCGCGTAAACTCTTCACCCTCAGCGCTTTCTACAATGCCTGCGCCGACCTGGTCGATGGCATTGCCACCGGCAACCCCGAGGAGGATGCCACCACCGCACGCAACTATTGGGAGGCGGTCGCCCAGCATTTTCCGGTGTGGCTTAACGTGCGCGACGGCAAAATGCCAGCCAGCGAAATCCGAGAGGGCTTCATTCATTCGCACGGTATCGCGCTCCAGGCTCTTGGCAGAGCAGGCAACGGCTTGCTCAAGACCTGGCCCTCCAAATGGAAGAGCAAGCTCACCGCCTTGGAAAAAATCAACTGGTCCCGCTCGAACGCCAAGGTCTGGGAAGGCCGCGCCCTCATAGGCGGCAAAGTGTCAAAGGTGACCAGCAATGTCACCCTCACCACCAATGTCGTGAAGAGAGCCCTTGGACTCACGCTCGACGATGAAGAACAGCGGGTCGAGATCGCCCACAATAAGAAGAACTCATGAAGCCCGTCCCCGTCAAAGCCAAGCCCGCGAAAAGGCAGACCAAAGCCAGCCTGTCGACTCCGCCACTGCCAAACGTGGCAGTCGATGAGTCCTGCACGGTGGCAGAAACCCCGCCCCTCCAAGCGCGTCCGGCCCGGGCTTCAGCCTTCACGGAACGGGGCCTGCCGAAGACGGTTGCCCTGCTCACCGAAGAAATCCGCGATCTCTACCTGGCCGATGACGTCCCCTGGATCATTGGCTACAGCGGCGGCAAGGACTCCACGGCTACTCTCGAGCTTGTATGGCTCGCCCTGGCGGATCTTCCCGTTGAGCAGCGTACCAAGACGGTCCATGTCATCAGCACGGACACGCTGGTCGAGAACCCAGTGGTGGCTTCTTGGGTGCACAAGTCCATGCTAGTGATGACTGAACAAGCTCTAAGCTCTGGAATTCCTATCAAACCGCAGATGCTCAGACCGCGTGTTGAGGAATCGTTTTGGGTCAATCTCATTGGGAAGGGTTATCCTGCTCCAAGACGCAAGTTCCGCTGGTGCACGGAACGCCTCAAAATTCGGCCGTCGAACCGATTCATATCACAAATTGTGACAGAAAATGGCGAAGCCATTCTTTGCATTGGGGCGCGAAAAGCCGAGAGCGCGGCCAGGTCGCGCGTGCTCAACAAACACCAAAAACATCGGGTTCGGGATCGCTTGAGTCCCAGCGCCACCTTGCCGGGATGTTCAATCTATACACCCATCGAAGATTGGTCGAATGATGACGTGTGGATGTTTCTCATGCAGGTAAAGAACCCCTGGGGACACAGCAACAAAGACTTGCTCGGCATGTATGCGGGAGCGTCCGCCGATGGGGAATGTCCGCTGGTTGTGGACACCAGCACGCCGAGCTGCGGCGATTCGCGCTTTGGCTGCTGGGTCTGCACTCTGGTTGAAAAGGACAAATCAATGACGGCCATGATCCAAAACGATCAGGAGAAAGAGTGGATGATGCCATTACTCGAGCTGCGCAATGCTTTGGATTTTAGATCCAAAGGACCAGACGATGAGGAGGGTGGAGATCACCATCTGCGCGATTTTCGTCGGATGACAGGATCGGTTCAGGTCATGGAAAATGGCAATCCGGTTCCGGGCCCCTACACTCAGGACTCTCGCGAACTTTGGCTTACCAAGCTTCTCCAGGCTCAAACATGGATCCGCCAAAACGGCCCTGCCGATGTTAAAGAAATTGACCTCATCACCGTGGAAGAGCTTCAGGAAATCCGCCGCATCTGGGTCGTCGACAAGCATGAAATGGAAGACACCCTTCCGCGGGTCTATGAGAATGCCACCGGGCAGCCTTACCCTGGCCGCCATCTCGATGACAATCTGGTGCTCGGGGCGGAAGAAATGAGCGAACTGAAAACCCTTTGTGGGGCCGATGCTCTCCACTATGAGCTGACCCGGGAACTTCTCTCGGTGGAGCGACAGCAGCGGGCCCATACCCGCCGTTCCGGCCTCTTCGACCAAATTGAAAAAGCCCTTACTCGCCACTTTTATGACGACAAGGAAGACGCCATCACCACCGCGCGCCGTCGTCAGGGGCTGCGAGATGAAGCCCGCAAGGACCGGCCGCAATCGGGTGACCCCTTGCAGCCTGAAGAGCTCGGCGAAGTGACCGCCTGATCTGCTCCTCAACTCCCTGTGTCTTCTTCGTCCCTTTCCATGTTTACCCTTTCTTTGTCCTCTTTGTTGCCACCATGATCCTGGATGCCATTACCTTGCACAACTTTGGCGTCTATGGGGCCAGTCATAATCCTATCGAGCTGACACCGTGCAGCGATGGACGTCCCATTGTCCTGTTCGGCGGTCTCAACGGCGGCGGCAAAACCACCTTTCTGGATGCCATTCAACTGGGTTTTTACGGGGCCAAGGCGCGCTTGTCCAACCGTGGCAAGCTGTCCTATCGCGACTACTTGCGCGGTGCCATTCATCGAGGAGCTGATCCGACGGAAGGCGCCTTCATCACCCTCCAATTTCGCCGCACCGTAGAAGGCGAGATGCACGTGTACCGGGTGCGCCGGTCCTGGTGGGAGGGTCCCAAGGGAATCGAGGAGAAAGTCGATGTTTGGCGCAATGGCGAGCCGGATTCCCTGCTCAGCGAACACTGGGAAGAGTATATCGAAAGCTACATCCCCAGCGGCATCTCCCACCTCTTCTTTTTCGATGCGGAACAGATCAAAGATCTGGCTGAAGGTGAACATGCCGCCGAATTGCTAGGCACCGCCATTCACTCCCTGCTTGGTCTGGACCTAGTGGACCGGCTGGAGACCGATCTTATCACCTTGGAACGCAGAAAAAAAAGGGAAGGCGGCAAGGCGGGCGAGGAAAACCAGAAAGTCATTCACGCGGAGGAGGAAATCTCCCGGCTTGATCGGCTGGTAGCCGAGGCCACGCAGGAACGTGCCAGCCTCACAGGCGAGGCTGATCAACTGCGCAAGGCCCAGCAACTAAGTCAGGAGAGGTTCCGAATGGAGGGTGGCGAGTTGTACCTGAAACGTCACGAAATGGAGGCCGAGCGGGCTCGCCTGGAGAGGGCCGTCGTCGTCGAAGAGCACGCCCTGCGTGACCTGGCCACCGGAGCCGCTCCACTGCTCATGATTCTGCCCCTGCTAAAAAAATCTGAACAGCAGGCGGAAAAAGAAGTCCAGGAAGTCAAATCCAAGGTCCTTGTTGAAGCCCTCGAAGAACGCGACGCGCAAGTGCTTGCTCGTTTGCAAGCCGCCAAACTACCAGCTAAACAGCTCGGGCTGCTTGAGCAAGTACTGGGCTCAGACCGGCAAAGCCGGCAAAAATCATTAGGGGGGCCCTGCTTCCTCCATGCTGATGATAGCCTTGTGCACGAACTTCGTCACTTGCGGCAAGTCGTTCTGCCAGAAGCCGCTCGCAGAATTACCCAACACTTGGAAAAGGTTGCAAGCCTGCGCGAGCACCTGACTCGCGCCGAGACTGCCCTCGCTCGGGTTCCGGCGGAGGATTCAGTCGGCGCCCTGCAGCGGGAACTAGACAATTCGCGGCAGCGATTCCAGCAAAAGCAGGCGGAAGTCGATGCCTCCGAAGCGAAGCTACAGGTGCTGGCCCGTCAACACCAGGTGGCCGAGGAGGCGCTTAAGCGGACCCTGGAGGCTGATGCCGACAATCAGATTGGCCGCGAAGATCATGCACGGTTACTCAAGCACTCCGCCAAGGTCCGGGCCACCCTGGCGCAGTTCCGCACCACCATCATTCGCAAACACGCCCAACAAATCGAACGCCTGATGCTCGATTCCTTCAAGCAGTTGCTGCGCAAGACCCACCTCGTCAGCGACCTGCGTATCGATCCTGACACCTTTCAAATCGCCCTGACAGGAGGCGACGGTAACCCGTTGCCCTTCGACCGGCTCTCCGCCGGCGAGCGTCAACTGCTGGCAACCTCCCTGCTATGGGGGCTGGCTCGTGCTTCTGGCCGTCCCCTGCCCACCGTCATCGACACGCCGCTGGGCCGACTCGATTCCTCACATCGCAAACACCTCATCGAGCGCTACTTCCCAGTCGCCTCCCATCAGGTAATCCTGCTTTCCACGGATGAGGAGATCGACGAGGACAGCCTGCAACGCCTGGAAAAATTCGTCGGCCGCAGCTACCAGCTCGAATTCAATGAAGTTCGACGCTCAACCACCATCACCCCCGGCTACTTCTGGCATCATGAAACCTCCCGTTGAAACCGTCCGCATTAACTCCCTGGGTCGGGATCAACTTATCCGGCTTAAACGTCAAACTGGGATCGAGCATTGGAACATCCTATGCAGATGGGCGCTGTGCGCCTCTCTTCGGGAAAAATCGTGCCCCCCTCCCACTCAATCGGGAACGGAAAACGGCGTTGAAATGACATGGAAAATCTTCAGCGGTGACTGGTCGACAGTCTTCGCGGCCATGATAGCAGTCAGAGCGCAGCAAGATGGCTTTGATCTGGAAGCTGAGGGCCTTGCTACATGTTTGCGACTACACATTCACCGTGGGCTCGGCTACCTGTGTTCGGGTAAGGAGAAGAATCCCATCGAAAGCTTCATGGCTCGATGGACTCCAGTAATCTAGCCTTTGAAGACTTCTCTTCGGTGCCACCGAACGTTGGCCAGCGACGGAGCAGAATTCGGCAGTTTCGGAAGAGTGAGCTTTTTGCCATTGAGATCTTTGACGTGCGACGACGTGTGAGGGTGGTCAAGGACTTCCTTGGTTACCATCACATGGTAATCGTCATCAACACCCAACACACCTAAGTCAAATAATTTTCGCAAGGTTGTGGTCATTGGTATGGCGTTGGCAGCAGCGGACACACCTCCTACTTGTCTCCAGCAGAAGAAGGCGATTTCTAAGCCCGTCCAGTTCGCGGTACCAACTGAGAAGCCCGAAAAAGCACAACGGTGGTCGTAAGCTTTCAGGACGAGTTCACGCAACCCAAGGTCAACACCATGAGAACGCAAGCCGGGGCGTGGCGCTGGAAGTTGCAATCCGAAGAATGCGAGAAGATCCTCGTGTAGGCTCACAGGGAAATGTGCATCCATCAGGTAGTGGGCCACTGATGCCTGAAGGTCCCGATCTTCTCGCAACAAAAAATAGTACTTGGTGACAAATCCGCCCGCCGCCTGGGAATTGATCAGTGATGACCTCGTTGGCTTGTTCTCACCTTTCTTCTTCACGAGGATGCCACGGTATTTCACCTCACAAATTCCATCGTTTGTGAGAGCCCAAAACGGATATTCTGGGTGACACTGCTTCCGTTGCGGTCCGAATTTCTCAAGCGCCGCTGCTAGCTTTGCCTCTACTTCCACATATGGCAGTAACCGCTCCTTGCCTTGCTGTACTGCTCCCAGGTACAACAATAGCAACAGAGGCTTATGCGGGGCACGACGTTGCACTGTCCCATCCTTCCAGATTGCCAACTGGCCCAGCTTGCCCAGAAACTGATCATTCTCACTCATGTTAAATGAGGTCTGAGAGATCGGCTTGAGGAGCTGTAGTTTTTGGCCCACCAAATCGAAGCACAATGTCAAGGATCCGACCAAATGGATCAGAGTGCTCCCCGACTTCTTCTGCCAGATAGCGCAAGCCACCGTTGGCATATTCTTCGAACACCGAAACAATTGCTTCTTCAGCTTCGTCGGTGGCATGGAGGCATTTGGTGTCGTTTGTTTCCACGATACCCATCAAGTAAAGCAACCCTCGGAACGCAGGATTACCCTCGAAATAGGCGACCGGTATCGCCTTGCCGGATGCTTTCTGAGCCACAGGCGATCGCAGGTTCAATCGATAGCCAAGTAAAGCTGCGAACATCATCAGTCTCCAAATTTCCCCGAACACTGGTTGATCGCCGGAGGTCAATGCCTTAACAACCAGCTCGTGTTTTGAATCCCTTTCAATTCGTCTCATGATTCAATAGAGTTGATCGTGGTCATTTCTTCATCACTGACAGAATATTGCTTGTAGCAGCAGTTTCCAACTCGCAGTTCATCCGCAGCATCGTGCTTGAGGGTTGGTGCCTCATAGACAAGCATGTAGCGCTTTCCGACACGCCCCGATTTTCTGAGCTCCTCTTCGACGGCTCCCTTGTATTGCTTGGCGGTGACCAGGATAATCACCTGGGAAGCCATGGAGGGCAATAGGCGAGCGATGCCACGAGTGAAGCGGTCTCCAAGCTGCCCAAAGGGGGAATCCATGACCAACGGATAAACGGAGCCCGAAAGCCCCCTGACAATGGTGGGCACCTTGTTGCGGCGTTCCGCAAGAGCCACCAGGCTGCCAATAAAAACCAGCGAGGTGATTTGTCGCTGCCCGGTGGACTGAGCGACGTCAATGTCACCGCCGCCTGCGACGGTCTTGCGGATGGTGAGGACAAAATCGTCGGAAAGCTCGGCCCAGTAGTCCCGGTCAATGATGGCCTTGAAATGGGTGTTGATTTGTTCGTTGAGGTATGGGCGAAGGATACGTTTCTCCGCGTCCAGAATCTGTTGAAGGGCATTCACACACCGGTCGACAGCATCGATGCGGCGTTGTGCCCTGCGCGCGTTTTCTTCCTCGTCCTCGATGGCTGAAATTTGAGATTTCAGGTCTGTACGCTCCTTCTCATTGTCCTCCAGCTTTTGCGCCAGCCGTCCTTGCAGGTTCTTCAGTTCATCAAGCTTCAGGAGCCAGTCAGTCCGCTTGCTTTCAAGCTGGGCGACCGTGTCGCCCGTCTTGCCGCCAAGGCGTTGGTGAATCTCTTCGATCTGCTCGCCCACGGCCTTCAGGTCGCCCTCAATCTGCAGCCGGTCACGATTCAGGTCGGCCATCTGGGCCCGGGTCTGTCGGCAGGCTTCTTCAATCACCCCGATCGCATGGTCCAGGGCTCCTACGGCGTTATTGAAGGCTTGGTCTCCGGCGAAGGTGAGCAATTCCTCAACCGCTGCGCGCTCAGCCGTTCCCTCGTCCAGGCAGCGCTTGCAGATGCAAATCTTGTTTCGCAGCAACTCGTCCAGGAAGCTGTTTAGCACCCGGGCGGGTATTTTGCCTTCGCTGCGCAGCCGGCTAACGATCTCCTTGCCCCGCTGCACCAAGTCGTCCCCAAACAGGGTGTAACCATCCTCAGCCAGGAGTCGAACAAGCTTTTTACGCACCTCATCGAGCCGCGAAGCTAGTTCAGCCTGGCGTAACTCCAGGGATTCACGTTGTTTTTGCAGCTCGTGCGCTTCGCGGTCCTTTTCGAGCTGCTGGTTGATCTTCTTGATGTCTTCCTCTGCTGCCGCCTGGTTTCTGACCGCTTCGGTCAGGTCTTTTTGCAAACGGCCCTGGCCTGTCTCGAGTTCGGCCAGGTGGTCAAGCAGGGCGCTCTTCTCGTCACTGGTGCTGTCTTTGAGTTCTTTGCGTAGCACGCCGCGGACACTATTGTGCTCCAAGTCCTCAATCGCGGTGCGGAGCAGCTTCAAGCCGAGCATCTGCTCAATCGCCTCGGTCACTTCCCCGACGTTTTCGCGCATAGCCAGATGATCGATGCGCTCCCCGTTGAAGAAAATGCGGGGGCTGATCCCTTGTGGCAGAATTGCATCGAGGCGGCGTTGGGGAGATTTTTCATCAATGGACCGCCCGTCGCGGATGAAGGTCAGGCTCAAATCGGTTTTCTTCGAATCCATTCGCTGCTGTTCCAGGGAAAGTGTCCGGACTAGGAAATAACGATCACTCTCATGCTCGAACTGGAGAGAAACGGAGGCGCAGATTTCCGCCGGGCTGCCACCGCCAGCCGCCGTCCCCTCATGAATGATGCTTTGCGGCTTTTCCAAATCCTGGGTGAGCCCTTCCGCGCCATAAAACCCCCAGAGTAAAGAATTGAGTAGCGCCGTCTTTCCAAACCCGTTTTCCGCGTGGATGAGGGTGACGTTGCGATCCTCGAGGTCAGAGAAGACGATCTCCTGTTCGCCCTTGAACTGCCGGAAGTTCTTCAGCGTGAGTTTTTGCAGAATCATTTGACGGTGCGTTTCAGGGTATCGAGGATGTTGCGATGGATGTCCGGGCGGCGGCGCAGATGCTGGACTTCACGCTCTTCGACAAGAATGGCCTTAATTAGCTCTTGCGTAGTGGCATCGGCAGAGTTGAAGATTTCTTTGGCGGAAGGGCCGGTATCAGAGGTGGGCACCGGGACGGTGGGATCAGACATAGGAGGGAGGATTATTGACCTAGAAGACCATAGTCCATGCGCAACTGCAAGAGGGCATGCAAGGCCTGCGGCCCATTGATGGCGGTTTCACAGAACTCGCTGATGCGGGTCAGCTCGCGCTTGAACAAGGAGCGCTCGAGGTTGAATGAGGTGCCGTCGCCGCTGAGATCGGGAGGCTGGACGATGAAGTCGTAAATGATGGCGCGATCCTTGCCTGGCGCATTGCGCAGCAGGCGCCCGCGCCGCTGGACAAACTGGCGGGGATTCGTCGAGCTGGCCAGGAGGAAGCCCATGCGCATGTCCGGCAGGTCGATGCCTTCGTCCAAGCATCGAATGGCGACCACGCCGTCCAAACTGCCATTCCGAAGACCGCCCAAGATTTCCTCACGTTCGCTCGCTTTCTCCCGGCAGGTGAAGGTGCGGACGTGCAGGTTGTGCTCCATGCCGATGAGGCGGGTGACGGCATCGATCTGCCGCAACTCTTGTTCGGAAGTGAGGTCGTCAGTCGTGCCGTCACCACAGTAAAAAATGGCCTTGCGGGGCGGGTGTTCCAATCCACGGAGGGTCGCATCCAGCGCTGGCAGCTTTTGCCGCGCCCCCGCCAGCAGTCGGGCCCTGGCAATGAGCAGGCGCTTGGCCATTTCGGAAGGGTTGCCATCCTCGTCCGTGCCCATGCAGCGGGCCAGCCGCTCTGAGAGGGCCAGGTACTCCTCCGCCTCATCATCATCAAGGCTGACGAGCACCGGATGATACTCATAGGG
>OUMO01000012.1_pt1 | contig 14551 bp, 16 predicted proteins | sample 1690981 | NCBI WGS metagenome assembly OUMO01 (sample SAMEA3914864, study PRJEB12502) | metagenome | biome: forest; material: soil | place: USA | collected 2012-03-12 | depth 0.3 m
ACGTGCACTGCCATGAAGGGCCTTATCAGCGAAGGAAGCGATTACGTTAAAGCCGGCGGCAACGACAGTGTGCGTGACGCCGGTCTCATCGGGGCCGCTCAGCGTGTGGAGCATTATGAAATTGCTGCCTATGGAACAACGAAGGCTCTCGCGAGACGCCTGGGCCAGAGTACGGCGGTTGAGCTTCTGCAGGCCACCTTGGAAGAAGAGTCGGCAGCAGACCACAAGCTCACTTCCATCGCAGAAAATCAAGTCAATGAAGATGCTGCCGCCGTGGAGTGAACGGATAAGAGGATGGAAGAACCCGGCAGGCACCTAAAGCCGCAGCAATGCTCCTCCATATGCAACACAATGTTTGTCCCCCTCCGAATACTTCTTGTCGAAGATCATCACGACACGCGGCAGACGATTGCTCGACTGCTTTTTAGACGCGGCTTTCACATCCATGAAGAGGAAACGTGCAGAGGCGCTGAGGAAGCCGTAGAGCGAATGGAATTTGACGTTCTGATTTCCGATATATCCTTGCCGGATGGTGACGGGTATAGGCTAGTACGTCGGATCCTGGAAAAAAGACCTTCTCTCGTTGCCATCGCCCAGAGCGGCTACTGTTCGGGCCAGGATCTCCAAAGGTGCAGGGAAGCTGGGTTCTTGCATCACCTCTGCAAGCCGTACACGATCGACTCTCTTGAAGCAGTGGTTAATCAGGCTGTATCCCGCACTCGCGGCAGATTGCATGAAGCGCCGTAGCGAATTCCTTGACGGTTGTGTCACGGCGAGCGTGTGCTCATTCCATTCGGGGAATGCGGTTTGCTGGCAAGCTGTAAATATTCGAATTTGATACCCCCGCCTTTTTGCCTTGGCGCGAAACACTGTATAATCCCAGCTGTGCTTTTCCGTTCCTTGCCCGCACGTCCTTTGATCAAGATTTCGCGTATCACCGTAGGCGAACTACAATGAGGAGCACGCGATTTTCGAGCTCGAAATCACGCGAAGCTGTGGCAGCCATAGAATTGCAGCATGATTGAGCCCCGAAGACCACCGCCCCCTGCCGAACGGCTTCTTGCAGGCATTGTCGACTCCTCGGACGATGCGATCGTCAGCAAGGATCTAGACAGTATTGTGACCAGCTGGAACAAAGGGGCGGAACGCATTTTTGGATACACCGCCGAGGAAATGGTAGGCCAGTCCATCATCAACCTCTTTCCAAAGGACCGTCAAAGTGAAGAATCTGAAATCATCGCACGGCTTCAACGCGGTGAGAGAGTGGAACATTTTGAATCAGTCCGCGTGCGCAAAGACGGCAGCCTGATTGATGTTTCTCTCACCATTTCTCCAATACGTGATGCCGACGGAAAAGTCATTGGTGCTTCGAAAATCGCCCGCGACATCACCGGACAAAAACAGGCTTTGCAGAAGCTGGCGGAGGCCTACGAGGAGCTTAAACGGGCGGACCGTATGAAGTCCGAGTTCCTGTCCACCCTCTCGCATGAGCTTCGGACCCCGCTGACGTCCATTTTAGGATGGATTCAAATCTTGAGGGATGACTCGAACAAGGAAGATCTTGCACAGGGACTGGAGATCATTGAGCGGAATGTCAGAATGCAGGCCCAGCTCATTGAGGACTTGCTCGACATGAGCCGCATTGAGGCCGGCAAGGTGAGTCTGGACGTCCAACGTCTTGATCTTGCGTCTGTTGTAACCGCGGCAATGGAAACCGTGCGCCCTGCGGCTGACGCCAAGGAAATCCGGCTGACCTCCGCTTTTTCGAGTGTGAACGGCATCATCATGGGGGACAAAAACAGGCTCCAGCAAGTTGTTTGGAACCTGCTTGCCAATGCTGTCAAATTCACTCCAAAAAAGGGTCGCGTCCATGTGGTGATTAAGCGTGTCAATTCCCATGTGGAGATCTCAGTCGCGGACAGCGGCCAGGGCATCGCGCCGGAGTTCATAAGCAGCGTCTTCGACCGCTTCCGCCAGGCTGACTCGACTACTACCAGGGTCCATGGAGGCCTGGGGCTCGGCCTCGCCATTGCCAAACATCTTGCGGAACTCCATGGGGGCACTATTCAGGTTGCTAGCGGTGGCCATGGTCAGGGCGCCGTGTTCACCATTCACCTGCCTCTTCTTCCCATCCGGGACGACTTCGACCATCACGCAACGACGCGTCGAAACAGTATCGTAGACAGCGAAGCGATAGAGGCAGACCTCCATGGCATCAAGGTCCTTGTGGTTGATGACGAGTCAGACTCCCTGACAGTGGTAGAGCGCATCTTGAAGCGAGTGGGTGCAAGTGTCTGCGCCTGCGAGTCGATGGAAAAAGCGCTGGATGCCTTCCCGGAATTCAAACCGCATGTGATCGTGAGTGACATTGGCATGCCAGGCCATGACGGCTACGAGCTAATTCGAAGCCTACGCACGATGCCGGGCGGCCGATCGGTGCCCGCTGTGGCTCTGACAGCACTGGCTCGAAGCGAAGACCGAACCCGGGCAATACGGGCTGGCTTCCAGCTTCACATGCCCAAGCCTGTTGAATCTGCGGAGCTCGTGGCGGTGGTCCAGAATCTAGCATCACTTCACCAACGCGAGGAAGCACTGAATTAGCCAGGCCTCATTCGGGTTTATCGTCGGGAATGGATAGTCGAACGAACTCCCTCCGGAAGGCTCCCCGGAGCCCTACGGTTATTTCGCCCAAAGCCTCCGGCGCGGATGCCACCCCGTTTAGCTGGCAGCGGCCTAGCCGAAAATCTTGCCCGTCATGGCATCAAAAACGTGAAGTCCTCAGCATCCGCCCCCTTATTTTGATCCGATGCAGCATTGAACCAGACACTGCTATGAGCACACCAGCCCAACGGAGCGCCGCTAGGCGGAACATCAAGAAAGCAGCCGAAGCCGCCCGCAGAACCAAGACAATATCCAGGCTCTCTAAAAGCACCCGAACGGCGTTGGGCAAGCAGGGAGCAAAAGCCGCGAAGGAAAAACGTCATGCTCATTGAGAAAGGCCGTGCGTCTCCACCACGTGTCCCTTGTAACAGGACGTTACTGCATTCATCGTCTGGATGTGCTGCATGGGCCCCGTCTAGCTGAATGTAAAAAGCTTCTCCTGAATGGAGGCGGCCCGCTGCCCGGCCTTCCTGACTATGACGTGAAGTATCGAGGTCAGATGCTGACCATCTTTCGTGGTCCAACCCCGGTGATCTTGTGCGCCCTCGGCAAGGGGCGGACGCACGAATGGACGGTACTTGAGGTTTTTCGGGAGACGTTTGGCGCCATCACCGTCGCTCCTCCTGACGTCCAGTGGCTCGCGACGGTGGAACTGCCGCCCCTCGGGAGGCTGCCGGTCCGGCAGGCATTCCGGCTTATAGATTGCGAGCGATACCTGGCGGCAGGCATTCTAAGCGCACTGCTGTCTGGCCCCACCCGCAACGGAGACTAAGTTCTATGTTGCTTTTGACGCCACAACTCGTGCTTTCCAAGATGATCTTTGTGGCTGCCAATTCGTTGAGCTGGCGGCGAGAAGGCCGTATTCGATGGCATGGAAAGTTGTAACTCATAACCAGGGCCGGACCGGTCTAAGACGATCCGCCCAACTGAAAAACAACAAGCGGCCGCCTGTCCGAGCGGTTGCGGACAAGGGAGCAAAGGCGAGACTGCCTCGAAGGCAAGGAATAGCACCGGCCTGCATGCAGCTGATTCTCTTCATTCTTCCAAGATGGTCTGCCCCCTGGCCTCAGGCTTGAGCTGGCCGTTCAGAAGCGAACTGTGGAGAACGCTTTGAGGCAAAGGCAGATAATAGTGAAAGCCGCCCTGCGGAAGTTGACAACGGCCGAGTGCAGCAACGTGCAGAGGATCGAGGAAATAATGCTGCGTGGCACCTCTGTCCATTGAATCAGTGCCGTCAAGAATACTGACAAGCACCGCGTAGCCCCGTTCCGCGTTTTCATGGGAGTGAGCCGCGAGTGTCCCCCGCATCACCTTTGCACTATCGGTGCAGTCGATGTCGATGAGGCTGCCATGCATCTCGTGGCGTGCGAAAGGAAGCCGGGTCCAGTAAGCAAGGGGTATGCGTTTCAACAAGCTACCGTCAAGCATGTGAACCTGTACGCGAAAGACGTTCTTTGTGCCAGCAAATTTCGAACCCATTGCATGGTCATCAGCTCTTCGAGCGGTCCCCCACACCTTTTTGACACAATACTGCCTATAATTCGGGTGCCAGTTCCTCTTTTCTTGGCCCTCCCGGATCGAGCTCACCTACGAACCGCTGTTGAAGAGCGGCAAAGAGATACTTATGAACCAATTTACAGATGAGCTGGGGCGCTCTCCCCCGTGTCCGGTTGAAGCATCTACTCGGCTGAGGTAAGGCCCGAAGCTCTCCAATGTGCCAAGCCACGAACGGCGAGAGGTATCACACGTGTTCCGAAGACAAGCAGCCCCACTAAAAGCAGGCAGGAGCTCACGAGCATCGAGACGACGTCAAGCGTGAGTATCTTTGCTGCTGTGGTCTTCTCGCGCACGGTTGGACCGGCTTCTCTCCTTTGCTCCAATATTCCTCCTTGTACTTGAGAAAAAGGTTCAATTGGAGCTGGCGATTGAGGCGATGTGCCGGGTTCAGTCTGAGGAGCCAGGTGCGCGGGTGTCTGTTGCAAGGTGGAAGCGGGCGATGGTGCCGCACCGGCAAACTGGGCACAGCTACACACGGTGAAACAGAGAAAGCAGATGGCCGCCTTCAAATGGGGATAAGCGACCCAGGCAAGTTCTTTGGTACCGGATACACCGTTGCTATGGCAGAGGAATGGACAGCGTTTCATTGTGCTGTGGTTTTGCTGTGTCAGTGGCGATGGAGGAACCTCCGAACAGTCTAGGAACGGCCACCCAGCTGACAGAAAACTTTCACGAACATTACAAATCTGAAAGGGAGAATAGGCGGCCGGACCTAGGCAACCGTAGGTAGCCGACACGCGCAGCTTCGTTTGACTGGGCGAACTCAAAAGAAACGTTGTTCTATGAGTCGAGCATTTGTCAGCGAGGACCGGGGACCGGAGTTGCATCACGTGGCCGCCAGAGCAGTGATACCTCCGGGAGCACCGAACTGGGTCACCCCACGTGGACTTCGTCTCCTTCAGGAGGAAAGCGAGTACCTGAACACTGAGCTGAGGCACGAGGAAGACAAGGCTAAAAAATCAGCACTTCAACAGAGGCTAGCTGAACTGGACCAACGCCTGGCTAGTGCAAAGATCATCGACTTGACCTCGAATCCACCTGAGGAAATTCGGTTTGGCGCGACCGTAAAGCTTTTGTCCCAGGGCGAAGAGTCGGTCATCAAGCTCGTGGGTGCAGATGAATCGGACCTCTCCACGGGCCTCATCAGCATTCATTCACCGCTGGCAAAAGCTCTTCTGGGCAAAAGACCTGGGCAAACATTGAACTTGAACACGGACGATGGCGGAGAAATCTCGACCGTCATTCTTGATGTCACGTACATGGAAGTGACTTGAATAAAACCGTGGCGAAGCAGCAGACCATCACCTGCTGATTATCAATTTGCCTTTGTCCGCCGTGGAAAACCGATAAAATCGCCGGCATGAAAATTCAGACATCCACACCGACAAGGCTGACTTTGACCATGGGGCTGAGGTTTTTCATCTGGAGCCGCTGTGATTTTGACAAGACCACAGGCCAGGCGCGGATTGACCGGGTGATGTTCTTCTGGCCCTGCAAAGCGATTGAGGTGCCCTTGACTGAAATTGCCGATGTGAAGGTCGCGACAGCCACTGCCAGGGTTGAGGGATCTGATGTCGAAAAGGTTTACCCCGAGGTGCAGTTCAAGAATGGCAAGCCTCTGGCGCTGCCGTGTTTCACGTTTAGCGGCAATGCAGTTCGGAAAGCGGTGAACGAGATGAGGCTGTTTTTGGGGTTCGGTGAAGCTCAAGGAACGAAGGGGTGAAGCGGCCTTCTCCTTCCGTGGCCATTCGAGTCCATACGTGAGCTTCGATTGTGCGCGCTGCAGTCGTGGAAAAGGATCCTTTATATTCAGCCTCTGCCCAATAATGGGCAGCTACAGGCGGCCCGGTAAATCACGTTTTTTTGGGCTTCAAAGTGCATCCAGAGGCAATGCTTCGGGCGCATATGGGCAATATGGAACTTTTAACCGCTTTAAATGTCCTTCGCGAACAGATGGAAGGCCTCTTCCCGAAAACATGTTGTTGTTGCGGGCACGTCTACCCATCTCTTCAAGAGTACCTTCAGATGACTGAGCACGTTGGACCCGCAATCTCTTTTGATGTGGAGTGCGGTGATTGGCATCCACTCAAGCCGCTGGGTAGCCTGATGTTCGCCAACTGTTCTTGCGGGAGTACTCTGGCTCTGAGTACAGAAGGGATGCCGCTCATTCGATTGTGGTCGCTACTTGACTGGGTCAGAATTGAATCTGACGTTCGAGGCCTACGAGCGGAGGAAACGCTTAGCTACCTCCGGGCCGAAACATGCCTTCAGGCTTTGGCGGACGCCGCTTAGAGCCTGAAGCTCGAAGGTTTCGTTGGTCTCCACCACCCTCGCCATTATCAGGCAGGTGGACCAGGAGGAATCATGACCACCTCCCACGTCTTCCTCTGCGCCTTCTCCATGTCCCACCAGATCTCCAACAAACGGAGACGTGAAGTCGAACGTCTCTTCCCCAAGATCGCCGCCACCTCTGCTGCGTAGGCTTCAAAGGAAATGGCTTCGTAGGCTGCTAGGCAAACGATACGCTCACCCGGAAAACAGCAAGCGAACTGTCTGCATGAGCGATGACCCCACAAAACGCACCGTGCAGGACCGCAGCAAGATCAGCCTGAGCGAGGACTACGAGGTGAAGTACTGGACCGAGAAATTCAAGTGCTCCGAGGCCGAACTTCGCAAGGCGGTGTCGGTGGCTGGCAATGGAGCCAAAGCAGTTGAAGAGTACCTGAAAGGCTAGAAATTCTTGTCCACGTATGTGCGGTCGATACTCAGCCGAAAACCCCAGCGTTCCACAACTGGAAGCCGAGTTCGACCTCAACGACATCCGCCTGGTGCCGCGTTTCAACATTGCACCGACCCAGACAGCGCCGGTCATTGTCCAAGGCGAGGATGGACGACATGCGCTCCAGCAGTACCGGTGGGGTTTGCTGCCTTTTTGGGCAAAGTCCACCAGTGAAGGAGCACGAATGATCAATGCCAGGTCGGAAACGGTTGCGAAGCTGCCTGCCTACCGTTCAGCTTTCAAGTCGAAGCGATGCCTGGTAGTGGCCGATGGATTTTACGAGTGGATCCAGAGTGTGAAGCCCAAGCAGCCATTGCGCTTCATTTTGAAGGACCACGATTCGCCGATGCTCATGGCAGGGTTGTGGGAGTCCTGGCAGCCGGCCCATGAGGAACATCCCCTTCATACGTTCACCATCTGCACCACCACGGCTAACGAGCTGGTCTCCCCTGTTCATGATCGAATGCCAGTGATTTTGCCCCAGCAGCAATGGCACCGTTGGCTTGACCCTCGTTCGTCACCAGAGGACTTGCAGGCGCTTCTACAGCCACTTGATGCCAGCCTGATGGACTGCTACAAGGTGACGCCCAAGATGAACAACGCCCGGTTCGAGGATCCTGCCGCTACTCAGACGTATCAGGACGAAGACCCTCAAGCTGAAGTGCCGGTGAACTCGAAATAGCCGCGCCACAGGTACCGCATCCATCATCACCATGCCGTCCAAACAAGTCATCACTTTTGACGGCAAGGAGCTGGCGCTGTCGAACCTGGAGAAGGTTTATTTCCCGGAAAACGGTTTCACCAAGGGCGAGGTGATCAAGTTCTACTCGTCTATTGCTGAGGTGATCCTGCCACATCTGTATGACCGGCCGTTGACGATGAAGCGGTTTCCAAATGGCGTGAACGGACAGCCTTTTTACGAGAAGAACGCTCCATCGCATACCCCGTCGTGGGTGAAGACGTTTGCGGTTCCTCGGAGTGAAGGCGGGTCAAGCATCAACTATATCCTGTGCAACGATGCCGCGACGCTGGTTTGGGCAACGAACCTCGCAGACATCGAGAAGCATGTGCTCCTTGCTCGCGCGCCTGACCTTAACCGGCCCACCTCCATTGTCTTCGACCTGGACCCTGGTGAACCCGCCGGCATCCTTGAGTGCGGCAAGGTGGGCCTGGAGCTGAAGAAGATCTTCGAAGCTTTGGGCCTTCGGACGTTCGTGAAGGTGTCCGGCTCCAAAGGCCTGCATCTCACGGTTCCGCTCAATACCGCTGTCACCTATGAGACCACGCAGCCGTTTGCCAAGGCCATCGCCGAACTCGCCACGCAGCAGACGCCCGATGAAGTGGTGTCTGAGATGGCCAAGACTTTGAGAAAAGGCAAGGTGTTGATCGACTGGAGCCAGAACTCGGACTTTAAAACCACAGTCTGTGTCTATGCGATGCGGGCAAAACGAGACGAACCGTTTATCTCGCTGCCGATCACCTGGGAGGAAGTCGCCAAGGCCGTCAAAAAGGGCGACGAGCGTTCGTTGTTCTTCACTCCTGATGCCGCGGTAAAACGCATCAAGCGCCTGGGAGACCTGTACGCCCCGGTCCTCAGGCTGAAGCAGAAGTTGCCGGCGTCGTTTATCAAGGCTCTGGCATCCGGCCCACAACCGAAGCTCTCCTCGTGGCCTAAAAACCGCAAGAAAGTCCAGGACAACCCGAAGGACAAAAGCCTGAAAGAGTACGCGGCGAAACGGGATCACGACCAGACACCTGAACCTGAAGCCAAGCCTGCCAAAAAAAGCAAAGACCACACAGGGCCCAGGAGATTCGTCATCCAAAAACACGAGGCCAGTCACCTTCACTATGACTTTCGGCTGGAGATGGAAGGAGTGCTCCGGTCATGGGCAGTACCGAAAGGTCCGCCACGTGAGCCGAGGGAAACCCGACTGGCCATGCATGTGGAAGATCATCCCCTGGAGTATGCTGAATTTGAGGGCACCATCCCGAAGGGCAACTACGGCGCCGGTACGGTCATGGTGTGGGACCAGGGCGAGTACGAGGACATCACCGGCAATGCGACCGCAGCCTATTATAAGGGCAAGCTGCACATCGTCATGAAGGGCAAGAAGCTCAAGGGCGAGTGGATCTTACTGAAGGACAAACGCGACGAGGACGAAGGAAACCGCTGGCTGCTCATCAAGGCCGGCACCCCATTGAAACTGTCTGCCAAGGCGGATGACACTTCGGTGATCAGCGGCCGGTCCATGTCCAAGATTGCCAAAGACAACGACGCTCAATGGCACAGTACGACACCAGAGGAGAAGCACCGCAAGCATCCGCCCTCCAGTCATCGTGTGGTGAAGCCGGCGTTTGTAGAACCGATGTTGTGCAAGTCTGTGGACGAGCTGCCTGCTGAAGATGGTTGGACCTTCGAGATCAAGTTTGATGGGTACCGCTGCATCGCTGTGAAACAGGGGGCCAAGGCCACGCTGTACTCCAGAAACCAGAAGTCCCTCAACAAGCGGTTTCCGAAGCTGGTAAAGGCGGTGGAGGCGCTTCCGGGTGACCTAGTCCTGGATGGAGAGATTGTCGCCATGGATGAGCAAGGCAGGCCCTCGTTTCAACAGCTGCAGAACAATCAATCGTCGGAGGTGGATGTGACCCTTTACGCCTTCGATCTCCTGAACATGGATGGCGAGGACCTGAGGAGCCTGGCCATTGAAGAACGTCGCGAAAAGCTAACCGACTTGTTGTCGTCTTCTGACCCATTGATTCACAGCTCTCCATTGCTAGACGCACCGGCGGATGAAGTGCTGGAGGCGGTGACAAAAATGGGCCTTGAGGGTGTGGTTGGGAAAAGGAAGGGATCGAAGTATGAGCAAGGCGACAGATCAGGCGCGTGGATCAAGCATCGCACCGACCGCCAGCAGGAATTCGTCATCGGTGGGTTTATCCCAGGCTCACATGGATTCGATGACCTCTTGATCGGCGTGTACGAGGGCAAGGAGCTGATGTACGTGGCCCAGCTTCGCAATGGTTTTGTCCCTCGGGTCCGTCAGCAAGTGTTCGCGCAGCTAAAGAAGCACGTGATCGACGAATGCCCCTTTGCCAACCTGCCCGAAGACCGCAAATCAAGATGGGGTGAACCGATGACAGCAAAGAAAATGGAGAGCTGCACGTGGCTTAAACCGAAGCTGGTGTGCCAGGTCGCCTTCGTGGAATGGACCGATGGCGGGAAGCTTCGACACTGCCGTTTCCTGGGGATGCGTGATGACAAGGCGCCAGCGAAGGTGGTGAGGGAAACGTGAAGGAAGTCAGCCTGTGGAAATTCTTCCACAAGCTAAATGGACATCTCAAACGAAGGCAACATTACGTTCGGTCACCTATTCAACGGCAGCGCAGGCGTCAGTTCAGGCCCCGTGTGACCGAGCTATGAACTGATACCCCATGAGTCATAGCAGTGGGCTATGACTGAAGGGGCACGGCATGTTGTAGCGAGCAGCCTTCGGCCACATTGCTGCCTAGACACCTCGGGATCGACGCAGAGGAAGTACGGCACCTGGCAATGGGTTCTGGACGGTTTTGCTCGACCTCCGACAAGCTCGCGCGCATAGTGGTAGCTGTTCCAATGAAGATTTCGATGCTTTGTCTGCTGGTCTGCGCCGTGGCTCTGACCAGTTGTATCAACCCGATCCAGGCTCGCGTGTCTGCCTACCCGGGCATGTACGAGAAGCTGAAGCCGGCCGAAAAGGAGGCGGTAAACAGTGGGGCAGTGAAGGATGGGATGAGCAAAAATGCGGTGTATTTCGCCTGGGGTGCTCCATGGCGCATGGGCCTGGTCAAACGTGATGGAAAGATATTTGAGCGGTGGGGCTATGGGGGAATGTATGCGCCCTCCTATTATGGGGTACCTCCTGGAGATTTTCCCGGTGATGCCCGTTTTGTGGAGTTTGAAAAAGGCAGGGTGACCCGGTTCTGGTGGCCGCTGCCGCACTAAAAACGGTGTGCTTGCGGTGGGGCACTCAAACTGTTGTCATCATTCACCAGGGCAATTGCAAACTGAGTTTCGTTGTGGAGGGCCGGGATGCCACATAAACGAACGCTGAGGGGCTTTAGAGGCTCGGGATGCATGCAATGTCACCCGGAACCTCTGAAGCCCTCCTGCGGCCGTTATTTGCGCCATCGTCTGCGGGTAGAACATCACAAGAGAGCGTCCACATAATGGCAGGCTTCTTGTTCATCCGCAAAGAATCCGGTCATCCCAGCGTCGGGGTTGAAGATCCAAAACACCCCGCAAAAGCACATGATGAGGACTTCGGTGTCTGCCAGCATGTGCGAAGACAAGAGGTCCGGGATGCATGGAGTGTCATCCGGAACCCCTCAAGCCCTTCCTAGTGGGCTTAACCGGTCAACAACGCCTTCAGGTGCTCCACGGCGTCACGCTCGCTGGTGAACCATCCGTACTCACCATGGGGCCCGCAGACCCACCACAGCCCGAAGAACTCCATCACGTACATCTCGTCGTCACCAATCATCACCACGCTGCCAGGCCGAGACAACGTGAGCAGAGCAAGTCGACTGATGATGGGCTCATTCAAGGTCGGATTGAGAACCTGCTGCGCGGCAAGAAGACGATGCTTCACAATAGAAAAGCGCAAAGGCACGATCATTGCAGCACGTCCTTTCCAAGTTTGGCGAAGAAGCCAGGCGCCCCCTTTGAGAAGAACTCATCGGTTTGGAAGAACTCCTCCATTTTCGCCTGGGTGAGGTTGCTGTATCCGCCCAGGTAGTGATCCTTGATGGCCCGGGTGATGGTCTTCTGGCCGGACCTGGGAACTTTTCGTGCCACCGAGAAGAACGACGGCCGAACATTGAACTGAAGTCCTGTGCCTGGCCGGAAGCACCCGTCACAGTACAGCCCCACAAGACCGTTGCTGCATGAGCCCACCAGGTCGCTGATGTCGAACCTGGTGAACTGCCGCTGCTTGCATTTCGCACACACGCCCACCAGTCCATCTGCTCGGCGATAAAGCTCATTGAAATAAGCCCTCATTTCCGCATTGGACCCTTCGGCCGTTTCCAGAACCTTTTCCTTGTGCATCCAATGGAAATACCAAGGCGCGTTAAACAAAACCCATTCAAACGATTTTCCTTTGTATTTCCCAAAGGTAAGAATATTTCGATTCATTTCGAATTTCCTTTCTAAAAGTGCTGCAACAAGTGCATGCTTACTGCAGCAGCAGCAGCAGTTAAGTAACTGCTGCTGCAGTAGCACACACTGCATCACGCGGCTTGTGTAGCAGATGCAATTGCAGCGTTTGCAGTCTGCAGTTGAAGGTCTCGGATGGGTTTGATGATCCTCGTGTCCTGATAGCCTTTGGGTGCAACCTTCTTCCATTTATCGTTTTCGCCCTGTTCCACTCGCCGGTTCCATTCCTTGAGAAGTGCATTTTTCTTGTCGGCAAACGTTCTGGGTGACATTCCGGTGGCATCACAGGTTCTTTTCTGCCAGTCACCAGTTGTCAGCTCATCGTCACCGAGAGCGTCAAGCAGTTGATCGGTAGTGAACTTAGCCACTCCCGCCCCAGACTTTTTCAAGTTAGCAGGGTTGGCATCAGGCTTTAACTCCATGAGCGGATATTTCCACTCAACACAGAAGGGCTCGGGCCGCTTGAAGCTTCGGACTGTCGCCTCCACCGTAAACACATCCTCCTCCGCATGCTTGGTCAGGATCACAATGGCATCGGGCGACCGGGCAAAAACCCCTGAACCGGAAATACGGTCCATGGACTCCTTGCCGGCCTGGTTGCCCTTCGAAAAGTGATGGCTGATCACGATGCCTGCCCCAGATGCCACGGCGATCTTGTCCAGCTCGTTCATGAGCGAGTTGATGTCGCCGGCGCTGTTTTCGTCCCTGGACCCAAGCACTTTGTACAACGGGTCGAAGATGATCAGCGAGTACTTGTTGGACTTGAGCTGCTTGATGATCTCCTCCACCAGCACCGACAGATCCGCCGCATGTCCGCGAAGGTTCCATACATCAATGCGGCCAACCGCATCCATGCTCACCCCCTTCGCGTTGGAGATGACCTCAAGACGATCCCGATAATCCCAGTCCTCAAGTTCAAAGTCAATGTAAAGGACTTCGCCCTGAGTGGTTTCGCGGCCCAACCACGACACTCCGCCCGCAACGCTGACCGCCAGCTCCATCATTGCGAAGGTCTTGTTGGTCTTGGCGCCGCCGCCGTAAACCATCGTGCCTCCTTTGTATAACATGCCCTCGATGAGGACCGGCGGCTTGGGCTTCATTGTCGCAATGAGATCAGCAGCATTACGCACACGCGGCAGCCCCTCCTTTTCCTCGCCCGCCGGTTTTGCGCGGACAGGCTTCCTGTGCTGCAGTATTCTCGTTTTTGCCCCTGCAGGGTCAAGATCACGAACTAGTTCATCCACGTCTTTACTCATGGCTGTCCTCCTCTCCGTAGTTGATGGTGGACACTGAAGCGCACACAGGCTCAAGCATGGCGTTTAGCTTGTGGAGGGCTTTCTCGCCGGCTTCGTCGTTGTCCATGCAAAGCGTGACGTGTTTGCCGCGTAGCAGTTCCACAAGGCCCGCAGGGATGGTGGTAGCGCTGGGTAATGCTACCACCGCAAACGCTGGATCGTCCTCGATGCCTTTGTCGATGAGACTGATGGCGTCTGTCTCGCCTTCACACAGCACCACTTCCGTGGCCGATGCGATTCGCTGGCGCCTCCATACAGATGGTTTTCCGAATTCCCATTGAAATTGGCGATGCGGCCAGTTCCTCAGCTTCATGCCAGTCTCATAGAGGAATGCGAGGGCCCCCTGGTCCCAGCCAAGCACTCCTTCTTCTGCCAGCTTTTGGATGGTCTTGGGCGACCATTTCCTGGGATCCGCAACCCGGGTGCATAAATCAATGCTCTCAGCCAGGCGTTTTGCGGCCTGCTGACGCGTTTTAACCTGCTCCGGTGTCAGTTGATACTCCCCGCCCGGCCGCGGCGTGCCGGAGGTGCCTTTACGTGGCTCCGTGCGCTTGATGTATTTCTCCTTCTTCTCAAGGCTCGCAAGCGCATCCGAGAAGCCGAGATTCCGCTTCTCCATCTCATACGTGTAGATGTCACCCTTCCAGTCACAGCTCCAGCATTTGCCCCAGTTTGTCTCCTCATTGACTGAGAAGCTGGGGTTGTTGTCAGCGTGAAATGGACACAGGCATTTTCTCCACGGCCCTGCTCCCGAGACGGCCACGCCATCACGTTCCAGGAGGCGCACGAAGGAAATGCGTTCCTTCAAGTCCTTGGCTTTTGATTTCCCTTGGAAGCTGCTGTTGGAAGCACTGACATCATCAGTGCTTTCGACAGCGTCTAGCTCAAGGTCGGCCTCGTTTTCAAGTTGAGTCTCTAAATCAGTGGGCTCCTGCCACTCCTCTATGTCGGTTGTCATTATGTTTCGGTTCCCATTCGTGTTGATCGGCAAATGAAGGCGGGACACCCTCATTCACCGTTGATTTGTCATTGCTGTCTGTGCTCATTGAGGTACCACCCCAGGCC
>OUMO01000016.1_pt1 | contig 14462 bp, 14 predicted proteins | sample 1690981 | NCBI WGS metagenome assembly OUMO01 (sample SAMEA3914864, study PRJEB12502) | metagenome | biome: forest; material: soil | place: USA | collected 2012-03-12 | depth 0.3 m
AATCACAGCTGTGACCGAAGATATCTTTACCGGGGAAGGCTCGGCGGGCGAAGCAGAAGAACGCTACAATGTTGTCACCGCCATTGGCATACTTGAGTACTTTCAAGGATCCTCCTGTGCCACGACGGAGGGGCGGCTCAATTCCGGGCTGCGGGCCGATGTTGTGACGGCGTATGACCTCGTCAATCGTCTGGCAGACATAACGACGGATGGGGCCAGCTTGATCGTGAACAGCTACAGGAATCACGTCAGCACGCGGATACTCGAGTTGTTTGGGAAAAGATTTGATTACCGCAGCAGAGAGGATCTCCGAACGCTGCTGGCTTCAGTGAATTTCCGGCCTTCGCAGTTGGTCGGCTCAGGCAATATTTATGATGTGAAAGTCTACGAAAAGACCTGCCTCGAAGCGGCAGGTCTCCCTCCCACAGGAAGCAACTCCTGATACTCGCAACCCGGAAACCAAGACTTGGCCAGGCCTCATCATGACCTTCCACCACACTCCCAGCTATGCACACGCCATCCTGACAACCGGTTCCTCAAGACCATCGACACGCTCCCGCCGGCGAAAGGCATCCCCTTCACTTCCATCATGGGCGACCGAGGCAAAGACGGCCATCTCAGCCATGCCAAACCCGTCAGCACTGACGGCGTCGTGCCCTATCGGAGCAGTTATCTTGATGGAGCGGAGAGCGAGCTCATCGTCTCCAGCGGCCACTGGTCCAACCAGCACCCGGCGGCCATTGCCGAGGTGCGGCGAATTGTGCTAAAGCATTTATTTGGAAGGGAAGTAAACGATGACCGCCTTCCGCTTGTTTTTGGCCTGGAGAATTCAATCACCATCCCGGCCCTCTTCGCCCTGCAAAAGTGGCCACTTCATGAAACTCCATGATGACGCGTCCTGCCGCCGGCCTTGAACACATGGACCTGATCCTTGCCGCCATGCAGCGGCAGCGGCTCCGCTCGGAACGGCAAAGGGTACGTGTCTTTATCGGATTGCTCGGGTTTCTGATGCTGGTTGTGATTGGGCTGCGCAATCTGCCGTCATTGATTCATGGGGATCTGCGGACAGCATTGTTTTCCGCGCTGGCCCCGATCGCGATCGTAATCGCCATCTTTTTGGCGTACGAGATGGCATTGCTGGCATGGCTGTGCCGCTTGATCCATGCGAATCGGCTGCCCCCGGCAGGTCTTGGTTATCTCAACACGCTGGTGGAGGTCAGCTTTCCCACGGCTGCTCTTGCGGCCGGTTCCTGCTTCATGGGTGGCCTGCCAATGCTGGCGGGCGTGGTGCCGTTTGTGTATTTTCTCTTCTTGTGCCTGGCTTCCTTGAGTCTCGACTTCTGGCTCTGCGTGTTCTCGGGCGCCGTAGCGGGCGTGGAATTCCTGGTCACCAGCCTGATCTTGCTGGCAAACGACCCGGCTGCCAGTGGCGCGGAGCCACCCTTGTTCGCCATGCTGCGATCACCGCATCAGTATGTGGTCAAGAGCGCGCTTCTCCTGGCAGGTGGCTGCATTGCCGGATTTGTGGCATCGCAGATCAAGCGGCAGCTGATGAGCGCCTTGAAAACCGTGCGGGAGCGCGACCGTGCAATCAGCATCTTCGGCCAGCACGTCTCACCCCAGGTGGCCGAGCTGCTGCTGCACCAGCCCTTGGATTGCACTGGGGAGGAGCGGCAGGTGTGCGTGATGTTTCTCGACATCCGGGACTTCAGCCGTATCGCGGGCGAACGCTCGCCGACCGAGGTCATGGAGTACCTCAACACGTTGTTCAGCTTTATGATTCCGGTGATCAATGAGCACAGCGGCATCATCAACAAGTTTCTTGGCGATGGATTCATGGCGGTGTTCGGCGCTCCTTTGGATGATGCCGCAGTGTGCGAGCACGCGGTCGAGGCAGCTCATGTCATTTTGCGCCAGGTCAACACGATGAACGAAGCGGGGCAGATTCCGCCTACCCGGCTCGGCATCGGACTTCATCTCGGCGTGGCTCTCACCGGCAACGTCGGCGGTGGCGAGCGCAAGGAGTACACGGTCATCGGCGACGTGGTGAATCTCGCGGCTCGCATCGAGCAGGCGACAAAGCAGTTCCACGCGGAGCTGCTCATCTCCGAGGATGTCGCCAAGGCCCTTGACGGCATCGCCGGCGAAGACCTCGGTTTGGTGGAGTTGAAGGGACAAGCCAGGCCGGTTCGCCTTTTCAAACTGGCCTGATTTATCCGGGGAGTCCGGTGGGCCGTTCATTGGACCAAAGGGCAATAGAATCGACGGAAGGGAGGCGGCAGTGTCATGTGAAAGATGAAACATGAGACACTCCTCCCCACAATCCTTGGCTGCCTCGCAGTCTTAGGATCGGTGACCGTCAATGCCGCTGATGACGATGCCGAACTCGCGAAAAAACTCAGCAATCCTGTCGCCAGCCTGATCAGCGTCCCTTTGCAGGCCAACTGGGATTTCGGCATAGGCGTCAATGACGCGACGCGGTTCACGCTCAATGTGCAGCCGGTCATTCCCCTCTCGCTCAATGACGACCTCAACCTCATCGTCCGCACCATCATCCCAGTGATCGATGCCGAGTCCCCGGCACCGGGCATGGGCGATGCATCGGGCTTGGGCGACGTCACCCAGAGCTTCTTTTTCTCCCCGAAGAATCCAACCGCTGGTGGATGGATCCTGGGGGCTGGACCCGTCTTACTCTGGCCTTCCGCTACCGATGACCTCCTGGGCTCCGGCAAGTGGGGAGCTGGTCCGACAGCGCTTGCGCTCAAGCAGTCCGGCGGCTGGACCTACGGTATTCTTGCGAATCATCTCTGGTCGTATGCAGGCGCAAGTGATCGTGCCGAGGTGAATGCGACCTTTGTTCAGCCTTTCGTGTCCTTCACCACCAAGACCAAGACCACCATCGGCCTCAATGCGGAGTCGAGCTACGATTGGAACCACACCCAGTGGTCAGTGCCATTGAATTTCACCGTGGCCCAGCTGTTCAAGGTGGGCGGCCAGCCGATGCAGTTCACGGTCGGCGGGCGCTATTACGTCGAAGGCCCGGACGGCGGTCCCCAGTGGGGCGTGCGCGCCGTGCTAACCCTGCTGTTCCCAAACTGATTTTACCCTGTTTTTCAATCCACAAACGAAGACCCATGAAGCTAATCCATACATTCATTGGCGCGCTCGCCGCGTCTTTCCTCGCCTCGTGCGCCACCTCCCCAACCGGATCTGTTGACACCAAGACTGATGCCGTGTTGACCGCGATGGCCACCAAGCTGGCCGCTGCAAAAACCTTGCGTGTGAGGACAACACGCACGGCATCCCCCGGATTCACGGTTGGTCTAAAGGTGGCTGAATCTGCTACTGGCGACATCGTCGTGCGCAGGCCCGACAAGCTCGTCGCGCGCATGCAGACCAACGACGGCGCCCGCACGATTGGGTTCGACGGCAGCAACGTCACGGTGATCGATCTCGCGGCGGGCACGCACTCCACGGTGAAGTCGCAGGGCGACATTGACCACGCCGTGCTAGGCATTCAGGACATCTACGGAGTCGCCCCTCCGATCGCAGAGCTGCTTGCGAACCGGCCTCGTGCATTGCTGCTCGATGGCGTGAAGTCCGGCAAGCACGCCGGAATCGAAAACATCAGTGGTGTTGCGTGTGACCACCTGGTGTTCACGCAGGACAGGTTCTCATGGCAGTTGTGGGTGGCCACCGGCGACAAGCTGCCACGCCGCATCAAGTTCACTTATCCAAACGGTGAGGGTGGCCAGCCGCTGACAATGACGGCGACCATCGCCAAGTGGCAGCTGGATGCCCCTGTGTCTGATGCAGACTTGAGGGTGAAGGCACCCACGAACAGCCGGGCCGTCGACATGATCCCGATTCACCCCTGAACAGCCCGCTTTTACTCATTAATTCACGCTTCTTTTTCCCATGAAACGCTTCCTTACTCTGAGTCTCGCCGCATTGATGATGCTTGGCGAAATGTTCCCTGTCATTGCGACGATCACCGCAGTTGCCGCAATTCTTGCCCCTGCCCCATCTCACGCCCTTCCCATTGATCGGCGCATGGGCCGGCAAGGCGCCCGCAATTCACGCCAAAACGGGCGTCAAACGTCACGTGCACGCCGTCGCGGTTTTTACGGCCTCCCTGGCGGCGCCGTGGCCTTCTCCTATGGCGGCTTTCGTTACTTCCGGGTCGGTCCGCGCTACTACTATCCTTACATGTATGGTGGCCGGACGGTCTATATCGACATCGACGTCAATGGTGGCTACCCCGCGCCTCCGCCGGCCGCAGGCTCCATCGACATCGACATCTATTAGTGTCGTTCCTCGACGCCATATCAGTCGCCCGCATACCAGCATTTGGGCGCCTTGTAGCGGCGTCCCGGGAAGGGTTTGTCTTCAACCTGACATTCAAAAACATGACATACCGAACTTCACTTTCATGACTCCAAAACTTGCCTCGCTGTTGTGCTTCTGTTCCCTCACGTTGCCAGCGCTTGCGGGTAGTCCGGTGCAGACTGCGCCAATGATCTTACCCCCTCCCGCATCGGAGTGGCAGTTCGACCTTACGCTACCAGTGTGGGGTGCCGGCATCAGCGGAGACATCGGAATCGCTGGTTTCAATCCCGTTGGTGTGGAAGCCGGATTCACCGACATCCTCGAGAATCTCGACATGACCGCGGCGATGACGCTTGAGGCTCGCTCCCGCCACTGGGGTTTCATCCTTGATGGGATGTACCTTAAGGCATCAGTCGGCGGTGAAACTCCTGGCCGGCTGCTGAATACCCTGGATGTGCAAGTGACGCAGGTGCTCGCCGAGGGGGCAGTGACGTATCGTCTCCTGGAAGGTGAGCGTGGCTACCTCGATCTGCTCGCCGGCGTACGTTACTACTACCTCGGTGCCGAGATGCATTTCGACCTCGATACGGTCGGAGTCAGAGGGATTAGCAGTGATTTGAGCAACACGATCACTGATCGTGCCGTGACAGTAATTCAGGGCGAAGTAGAAAAGACGGCGGCACGCATCCAGGCACGTCTGGTAGCCCTCAACCTCGATGAGCGAGCGTCAGCCATACGCGACGAAGTGAAAACCAAAGTCATTGAGAAGCTTCTGGAGGAGCATTCGTTGAAGGATATCATTGATGCCATCAGGGATCTCACACCCGCAGACCGCGAGCGTCTCAGGGAGAAGATCGAAACGAGCAAGGAAATCATCGCTGCCAACACCGCTCTGGCCCAGGCGGTGATCCAGGAACGTGCCGCTGCGGTCGTTGGTAGTGCAAGATACAAGGCGCAGAAGGCGGTGGCCCGGGCTCAAAAGCAGCTCGCCAGCTCCATTGAATCCGCCATTCACCGGGTTGTTCCAGAACAGGTTTCCGGCAGCAAGACATGGGTGGATCCTTTCATTGGATTCCGCGCCAAGCTCCGTCTCACGAACAAGCTGTACCTTGCCGCACGCGGCGACATCGGCGGATTCGGCGTGGGCTCGGACATGACCTGGAATGTGTTTGGCGGAATTGGCTACCAGTGGAACGAACGTTTTTCCACGGAACTCGGCTACCGGCTTCTGGTCACCGACTATGCCAACGGAGGGTTTGTCTATGACATGCGAACCAGTGGCATTTACCTCGGAATGTCCTTCAAGCTCTAGTTCTCATCAATAAATTCTTACAATGTATCACTCCGCCATGAGAGCCAGGCTCATACTTTCCGCTCAACTGTTCTGCCTCTTGGGTCTGCTGTCGGCGCTGACTTCCTGTGCCAGCAATGAAGAGCTTCAAGACCGGCTAGACCGGCGCAACGACAAATACACCAACCTCCAAGATCGCCGTCAAATGCGTCAGGATGCTCGCCAAGAACGCACGGATGCCTGGTTTGATCGCGCAATGCACTAATGCCATGAGATTCCCATACCACCTTGCCTTGCTGATATGCCTTGCAGCCATTCGCAGCGCCATCGCGCAGTCCCCTGAAACGGCCTATGAATCATCTGGCCCCGTGGAGGCGGCAATGCTGGTGCCTGCTCCGTGGATGACCGGGGCTCACCATCGCGTTCTACCGGAGGCATGGCACGACGGCCTGCAAGTGACCTATGGCCTCATGACGGAAACGGGCGAACAGCCGGTTTTGGGCACCCAGGCGCTGATGATCCGAATTCGCGAGATTGAGGCGATCTCGGAATTGCGTGAGATGAGCAAGACAAAGGAGTTTACCAAGGCGTTGGCGAAGGCCGGTCGTGACAAGGTGGGCAGCGCCGTGGATCTTGTCTCGGATCCGCTTGGAACGGTAAAGAAGCTGCCCCAGGGTGCATCACGTTTTTTTGGGCGCATTGGCGAATCCCTCAAAGGTGGAGCGTCGAAGGGTGAGACAGGAACGGTCGCCAGCATGTTAGGAATGCGTACCAAGAAGGCGGAACTGGCGCTGAAACTTGGAGTCAGCGCCTACTCGAGCAACCAGGAACTGCAAGGCGAACTCAACAAAGCGGCCAGGGCAATGGCGGCCGGCGCGATGATGGTGGAGGTGGCGGGCCTGGCAGTGGATGGCGGAGCAAGCGCCGCCCTGTCTGTCATCGGCGTCAACCAGACGCTGCATGACACACTCGTCAATTCCACCCCTGAAGACCTGCAAGCGGCAGACCGAAAGATCCTGCTGGGCCTTGGGGTGCCAGTGGCATTGGCGGAGGAGTTTGTGTTGAACCCCTGGTTTTCTCCCTGGCAGGAAGCGTTGATCGTCGAAGCGCTCAACCGTATCGGGGTCGACCCTTCGGTTTTTCTTGCCGTGGCAAAGACTGTCCAAACGGAAGAGGATGCACGGTATTTTGTTCAACTGGCGCGCCTCTATTTGAAGCAACACCAGGATATAGCCCCGCTGAAGAGCTTCCAAATCGAGCGCAGGATCCTCTGCGCCTTGGATGCCAAAGACGCTCTGGTTGTGGCAGTATCGCTGGATTATGGGATCTGGTCCGCGCGCATGGCCCAACGTGCTGAGGAGTTTGCCTCACTCGTCACCCCTAACGGCCCAGTCAAGAGCGTGAGACTGGCCGTGGACGGACTTTTGTCTGAGCGAGTATCGCATGAACTGATGCAGCGCGGCATCGTCAGCTCGGCCTTTACGCTTGGCACCTGGCACTGATCTGGGCTCCCGATGTCCAGTCCGCCCGGTCTTTACCTCCGGCCCAATGCTAACATTCACCTCACGTGGCAATGAAACTCCTTCGCTGGATCGCCTGGCTGTTAATCGCCCTGGTCATCGTGCTTACGCTCGCGTGGGAGTGCGGCGCCTTGTACTACGACGGGCCGGTGAAGATGCTGGTCACTGTCCAGGCCGGAGCCATGCTGGCCGTGCTGGCGTTCGTTCGACCTTGGCGGCGTGCATTGGGCATCTTTGGAACGTGGTTCCTGCTTGTGCTGGGTTGGTGGTTAACTGTGCAGCCGAGAAACGATCGCCACTGGCAGCCCGATGTAGAGCAGCTGGCGTGGGCAGAGATCAATAGCGACGAGGTGACGCTCCACAACGTGCGCAACATGGACTATCGCACTGAGACAGACTTCACCCCCCGGTGGGATACCCGCACGGTCAAGCTCTCGCGGATAACCGGCGTGGACTTGTTCGTCAATTACTGGGGCTCGCCTTGGATGGCGCATCCCATCGCGAGCTTTCAGTTCGCCGATGCCCCACCTGTCTGCTTCTCAATTGAGACGCGCAAGGAGGTGGGGGAATCATACTCGGCCATCGGCGGACTCTACCGGCAATACGAGCTGATCTACATCGCCGCCGATGAGCGTGATGTGATTCGGCTGCGGACCAATTATCGATCAGGTGAGGAATCGTATCTCTACCGCTCCAATATCACGCCAGATCAAGCACGGGTGCGCTTTTTGGAATACTTGTCCACAATGAATGCGCTGCACGAGCAGCCCCGCTGGTACAATGCGCTCACCACCAATTGCACCACTGGCATCCGTACCCAGCACCCTGTAGGCAGCCGCCTGCCGTGGGACTGGCGGCTGCTCGTGAATGGCAAGGGCGACGAACTTCTTTATGAGCAAAAGCTGATCGCCACTGGCGGCCTTCCGTTCACTCAACTTCGGCAGCGTGCCCTGATTAACACAGCGGCAAAGGCTGCAGACCAGTCACCTGAATTCTCGCACCTGATCAGGATTAACCGTCCGGGATTTGCGGCTGAGAGGCCTCACTCCGTTGCTGCGCCTTGACCGCCTCATTGACCCAGAAGTCCTGGAATCTCCATCTGCTCCTCCGCACAACCCCTGTTCACCCAATGAAGATTCGAATCACTTTTGCCGGCGTGGCCGCTGTCTGCGCCATTTTTACCGGTTGCGCGCAATACGCCACCGTCAAAGAGAGACATCCCATCTTTCATCCGCTAGCGGCAACTCTCGGGGTGCTGCAGCATCAGATTGTAGCGGCAAACGAGATGAGCAAGCGTGACCCGGTCGCCGCGTTAAGCCAGTATCTCATCGCGGCAGAGGAGGCTTCGAAAGAGCTCTCCAGCACGCCTAATGACCCGGCGGTGCGCGACAGCTATAACTTTGCTGTCGCCCGCATCTTATCAACCATCCAGTCTGCTAATCTTGATCCATGGACGAAGCCGCTGACCGTGCGTGCCACAGGCGGCGATTTTATCCTGACGCGGAGACCTGATTCACGAAAAGGCTGGAATCCTGCTCTCTACAATTTCAAGCCCGCGGACCAATTCGATGTCGATGGATTGTTCGTCAAGGATCGCAAAACCAAGGAGGGAATCGGCGCGCCAACGGTCGCCATCGGGCGCGAGACCAACCCGAACGCCAAGGAGAACTTCGCCCTACCGCGTACCTACTACGGTGTAACGGCGTTGGTGCGTTTTGCCGGTCGGCGCTGTGAAGTGGCATTCGAAGATCCACTGGCAACTGAGACCGTCCGTCTGGATGGCCACACGTTTCCCCTCGCGGCTGACTTCACCGTGCCCGTCGCCGTCATGCTGGCCAGCACCAATCCACACGAGATGGAGTTGTCTCGTCTGTTGAATCCGGAGAAATACGCCCACACGGCGCGCATCGCGCGGTTGCAGCCCTACGATCCCGACAAGACCGTAGTGCTGGTCGTTCACGGACTGGACTCATCTCCTGCAACCTGGACGCCCATGATCAATTCACTGCGCGCCAACGAGGAAATTCGTCGCCACTACCAGTTCTGGTTCTTCAGCTACCCAAGCGGCTACCCCTATCCGCATTCGGCGGCTATTTTGCGCAGTGAACTCGATGCCATCGAAAAGAAGTTTGCTCTGCACAAGAAGATGGTCGTCATCGGCCACAGCATGGGCGGATGCATCAGCAAGTTGTTGATCACCGATGTCGGAGACAAGCTTTGGATGGAATACTTCGGCAAACCACCTGCACAAGTGAAGATGAGTTCCGAATCGAAAAAGCTTTTCACCGATGCCCTGATCTTCAATCACCGACCTGAAGTTGGACGGGTGATTTTCATCGCCGCTCCGCTCAAAGGTGCCGATATGGCTGCGGGCTGGATGGGCCGCCTCGGATCCAAGCTGGTCAAATCACCCATTGCTTTCGTTCACGCGGGCACGGAAATGCTGAAAGTGGCCACTCTGCAGGCCGGCGGGGCAACACTTGGTCGCCTCCCTAACAGCGTGGACACCATGTCGTCGCAGAACCGGTTTGTGAAGACGATCAACACCTTCCCGATCTCGACGACCATCCCTTATCATTCGATCATGGGAGATCGTGGCAAAGGTGGAAACAAGAATACGACCAAACCCATCAGTTCCGACGGGCTCGTGCCCTACTGGAGCAGTCATCTCGACGGTGCCAGGAGCGAGCTGATCGTTCCGTCTGGTCACAGTGCGCATCAAAATCCTCAGGCCATTGATGAAGTGAAGCGCATTCTGCTGCTGCATGCCAATGGTCCGGCATCGAACTAGCCGCCTATGCACTCTCCCCGCCCACTATGGACCTTCTCGTGGTTGATCGCTGCCAGCGTGCTGAGCTCCTGTTCCATCCTTGGACTGCGCAAGCACATCGAGACGCTGGAATCGGGCGGCGCATGGAAAACGGCCGGCGTAAAGATTCCGCAGGCTTCCAGCAGGTGGGAAAAAGCGGTTTCGCATCTTTTAATCTGAGCATGGCCAACACCTATCGCGCAGGGGCCTTCACGGATGAAAATGGCAATGGAGCGTATGATGCAGGGGAGCCGCTTGATCATCAGCATCTCGACTCCCTGGGGCGGTCACAAGGCCGCTGAATCTGGCATTCGCCATCTGAAGAAACCAGTTCCATCATGGCTCGATGTTCGGCCCGGCAGCGATTTTTTACTCAGGCTGTACGCCACCCCCTTGCCGATGGGCACCACCCATGACCTCATTTATGGCTCCATCGACGGCGGCCCGTTTTGGATCAAGGAAATGAACGACGGTGTGGTCACAGTCGAGAGCGAAACAGATCTCCGGGTGGAGAAAAGCACCACATCGATCAAGCATCTGTTTCATGAGCACGTAGCGATTTTGAACCAGTCTGAGACGCTTGACCTGGTGCTTTCGAAACTGAACAAGTGACATGGCGAGTTATTCAAAGCCAACGTCCGCAGGTCTGGCCATTGCGGGCCTGATCTTCGCTGCCGGCATGTGGACCGGTTGGCTGTTGAATGAGCACGGAATGGCCAGACAAAAGTTGACTCCTGACCATAGAGTCGGCGACCTTTCGAATCGCGAACAGTCCTCGGAGGCTGAACATCGGCAGGAGGCTGCCATTGATGTCTCAATCTTTAATGCTGATGATAGCGTCGCCGCCGAGCTCGTAAGGGAGTTCGAAGCCGTGCGAAGGAACCATCAGGCGTTGGTCAGTGATCCAGATCCGGACAATGATCCAAAAGACCTGATCGAATACTATACCAAGTCCCTCGGCACCCGTGCCGAACGCAATCCTGTCCTTAAGCGCTGGTTGGGTGACAGGCCAGGTTCCTTCATCGGCGATCGTCTCTGGGGCAAGACCGCAGCCAGACGCCGCGAGAAAGGTGCCCTGCCGCCGTTCTTGCTGGAAGGCAGGTATAGTGGGGCGGGCACCGGCTTCTTCGTTTCATCGGACGGCTGGTTGGTCACGAATCAGCACGTTGTCGGGAATCATCGGGAGGTCGACATCCGAGGAATCGATGGATTCATCACCACCGCCAGGGTGGCGAAGACTGATTCAGCCGCGGACCTTGCCTTGATCAAGTCCGATTCGCCAACTGCGGGCTCGCTTGACATCATTAGCGGCAATTTGCCGCTCGGCACACGAGTCTTCACAATCGGGTTTCCCAATGCCACGACCCAAGGTGTGCAGGCGAAGTTTACCGAAGGAAGCATCAGCAGCCTTGCCGGATTGCGCGACGATCCAAACGACTATCAAGTTTCTGTGCCGCTGCATCCTGGCAATTCCGGCGGGGCGCTCGTGGACATGAATACAGGCTTGGTCGCGGGCGTGGTGACGTCAAGCCTGTCCCCGGGCCTGACTGACAATGTTGGCTACGCGATCAAGGCAGGCCCATTGCTGAAACTGATTCTTTCGGTTCCGGAGACCGCGACCATCTCTCCCCACACATCGACTGGCACCTCTACGGACCGCACTACCGCGATTGATCGCGCAACGAGGGCAACGGTGATGGTGCTTGTGAAATGAACCATGCGTTGTTCGCACGTCACTTTCCGGCCACCTTCACTCAGGCTACGGTGCTGGGACCGCCGGAGCTCTCACGCCGGCCCAGGTACACGGGCTGGTAGACGCAGCCGCTTTCCGGGAAGGCGTAGAGGTAGCGCACTTCCACGATGTCGCCGGGGGCCGGGATGTCGTGGTTGGGCGGGATGGTGACGTTGCCGGCATTCACCGGCGTGTCGTCTTCCACCAGGGCGAGGCAGACGCTGCGTTTGTCGTTGATCTGGCTGACCAGGAAGGAGGCCGTCTCGTAGAACTTGTGCTTGAGCGCTTGGCCGCCGCTGGCCGGGCGGCGGGGGACGTAGGGCGCATCGTGCCGCTTGAACACGACGCCTTCCTTGCTGGCGGCCTTCAGGCGCTCCAGCAGGTCTGCCTTGGACACGGTGGAGGTGGCGGTTTCGGCCTGCTCGATCCTGCCAGGTGGCTACCGCCGGTTTTACGCCTACACAGGCTATCTCGACATCTTGAACGAAAACGCCTGATTCCGGCATTTGTCGCTTTGCTCCCAGGCAGCCAGGGGCCTGCAACTCCCTATTTCGAGGGTGCTCGGCGGTCCCTCTTGTCGATCCAAACCAGCCAGAGCGGATTGGAAAAGTGTCCAAAAAAACATTTCTTTCGATCCACTTTCTGTGACCCATCCTCCCCGTACCCCTGGATTTATAAGGCTTGCAGGCTGGAGCCGAGTGTCGGATTTGAACCGACGACCTACTGATTACAAATCAGTTGCTCTACCACTGAGCTAACCCGGCGTGACGGGAGGTTCGCAACATAGGCTTGCATGAACAACGGGCAACCGCGAATTGCGGGCTTGGCGCGTGGCGGGGTTGTGCTAGCGATGCCGCATGAACCGTCCCCGCACGCTGCTTGTCGCCACCGGCAACTCCCACAAAACCCAGGAGATCCAGGCCATGCTTGGGGATGACTGGAAGGTGGAGGACCTGAAGGCGCATCCGCATCTGCCTTCGCCGGAGGAGACCGGAGACACTTTTGAAGCCAATGCGCGCATCAAGGCGGAGGCGGCAAGCCAGGCGCTGCCGGGCCATCTGGTGCTGGCCGATGACTCTGGGCTTGAGGTGGATGCCCTGGGCAAGGCCCCTGGCGTGATTTCAGCGCGCTATGCCGGCCCGGGAGCGACGGACGCGGACAATCGCGCTCACCTCAAGCTGGCTCTCGCCACAGTGCCGCCCGACAAGGCGGGGGGGTGGGCCGCCAGATTTCGCTGCTGCATGGCACTGGCTGCGGGCGGCGAAACCAAGGCCGTGTTTGAAGGCGCCGTGGAAGGCAGGATTCTTGCCCAGGAACAAGGCGAAGGCGGCTTCGGGTACGATGCGTTGTTTGTACCGGACGGTTTCAGCGATTCTTTTGGCGTGCTGCCAGCCAAAGTTAAGAACGGGCTGAGCCATCGAGCGCGGGCTCTTGCCCAGGCGCAGCAATTTCTTGCCTCCCGCGAGTAACAAAAGACTCGTCAGGCCGCAAATGCCGAATCCAGGCGATTGAAAGGTCTAAACCGGTATTTCGCAAAATTGAGAAATACTTCTCATCCCTGACTATTATCTAAAGGTAACAACTCAATTATTTAAAGCATATTTTATAATTTCTGTCTTTTTTACTGGACTTGAGAAGCAAATTCGATAAAGGTTGCAACCATGATTGAGTCTCACACGTTCGCTTCCTTCCAGGCCCGAACCACTTCGGGGGTCGGCAACCGCCCGCTTTCCCAGGGATTCTCCACGATCACCGCCTCTCCCACGACTGACCTTGCCGAGGATCTCGCCATGAACCGCAACAGCCACGAAGCCGCGCATCGCTGGGTGTTCCTCGCCATCTTTGGCGACTTCCTGATGGCCCTGCTCGCCTCCTTCGGCGCCTTCTGGGTGCGGTTCAACACCATGCAGGGCATCGGCCACTTCACGGACCTGGAGGTGCGCCAGTACTTCAACTACCAGGTGTTCGGCAGCACCTCGCTCATTGCCGTGCTGGCCTGGATGGGCATCTATCGGAGCAACATGCTGCTGCAGTCGCGCAAGGTCACCCGCCGCATCGTCAAGGGCTGCATGCTGTGGACGGCGGGCTTTCTGCTGGTGGCGCTGGCCTTCCAAATGTCGCCGCCGATCTCCCGCATTTACATGGCGCTCAACGGCCTTATCACGCTGGCCCTCCTGCTGGTCTGGCGCATTTATTTTGACGCCCGCCTGCGCCACCCTTCACGGATGGCAGTTCTGCAGCAGCGCACGATCCTGGTGGGCTGGAGCGATGACACAGCTGAAATCGCCCGCCAGTTCAACGGCTCCCCTGAGCACGCCCTGAAGGTGGTGGGCTGGGTTGAGACAGGCGATGCCGAAGCGGCCAGGCCCATGAACGGCCTCCCCTGCCTGGGCCATGTCGACAACCTCGCCGGCATCGTGGCCAGCCGTCCTACGGACGTGGTGATCCTCACCGACCTGAGCGGCCCCCGCGAACGCGCCCAGGAGATCGCCAACCTGTGCGAGCGTGAGATGGTGCAGTTCAAGATCATCCCTTCCTGCTTCCGCGTGTTCATTTCCGGCCTGCAACTGGAGAACGTGGGCGGCACGCCGATCCTGGGTGTGAGCCAGCTTCCCCTGGACAGCAGCTTCAACGTGCTCATGAAGCGCTGCCTGGATGTGCTTGGCGCGATTGTGGGCCTGATGTTGTTCACCCCGGTGATCGCCCTCTTCAGCGCGCTGGTGTGGCTGGAATCCCGCGGCCCGGTGTTCTACTTCCAACGCCGCACGGGCGCCAACGGCA
>OUMO01000002.1_pt1 | contig 14371 bp, 14 predicted proteins | sample 1690981 | NCBI WGS metagenome assembly OUMO01 (sample SAMEA3914864, study PRJEB12502) | metagenome | biome: forest; material: soil | place: USA | collected 2012-03-12 | depth 0.3 m
CGGACTGGCCGGTGGCTGTGCTCCAAACGGACTGGCCGGTGGCTGTGCTCCAAACGGACTGGCCGGTGGCTGTGCTCCAAACGAACTGGCCGGTGGCTGTGCTCCAAACGGACTCGCAGGTGGCTGCGCTCCAAATGGACTGGCCGGCGGCTGTGCTCCAAGCGGACTCGCAGGTGGCTGCGCTCCAAATGGACTGGCCGGCGGCTGTGCTCCAAATGGACTGGCAGCCCCCTCCGGCGGCGGAGCGGGCTGAAAAGCGAAAGGACTGGCTCCAGCAGGCCCGTCTTCTGAAGGAAGCTGCAACGGCCCTTTGGCCGCAAAATCCGCCTGCGAAGGCACGGCCGGAGGCATCCCAGCGGGCCGTTTCGGCGGCAACGAACCCGCCGGACGCACGCCCCCCATCGGCTGCGATGAATAGGCATCCACAAACGGCGAACCGCCGGCAGCCTGAGCGAAAGGACTGCCACTCTGAGCTGGTGGTGCAAACCCGCCCTGCGCTGGCGGTGCAAAACCACCCTGCGCTGGCGGTGCAAAACCACCCTGTGGCGGCGGTGCAAAACCACCCTGCGGTGGCGTACCGCCCAGGGGCGCGGCAAAGGGGCTCATCGGCGGCCCGGGAGGCGCGGCAGCAAAGGGACTGGAAGACATGGGGGGAGGGGAAAAGGCGTTGGCAGGCTGCTCAGCCATCGGGGCACCTCGGCTCACGGCCATCATGGCCGCCAGTTTGCTCTGCGGCAGCGGCACCATGCGCGGGTCCTGCGGCGAGATCGGCACTTGAAAAAGCACAGGGCACACGCGGTACACTTCAAACACAGGCACCGAGAGCATGCCGCTGGCCAGTGCTGCCTCCAGCGCCTGGGGCGAAATGGTCACCGGCTGATCGGGTGCCGCGCCGCCGCCTCGGGCGATCTCAGGCGGCAGCATGGGCAGGATGTCCCCCACCGTCAGCGACACACCTTCAGCCTGGCCAAAGGGTGAGAAAGGCGATCCGCCCCGTGTACCTACCGGCTGCCCCTGCATGTCTTCCTCCTGGTCGCGGACCTTGAAAATAGAGCCGCCAAAGCCGGCACCTCCACCTGGGCCGCCCGTACCGTCAGCCGCCATGGCGAACGGGTTTCCCGGTGAAGCCGCTGTGGCAACGCCAGGGCCGGCAGCCCCGAACATCGAAAATGGGCCACCACTTTCTCCCTCCTGGCCCGGTCCGCCCGCGCCGCCCTCAGGGCCAGCGCCTTTTTGGAAGATGTTACGAATGGAGAAAGCCATGGTGGGAGTGAAAAACGAGCGGACAATTCAACTAATAATTATGGTAAATTTATAATTTGTTGAAATTTATTCAAATGGAAAATTGAGCCTCAATTTTGTCAATCCTAATAATTAAGAACACTTAAATCAACTTTTTTTTGCGGTGCAAGAAGTTTGCCACCTGGGTGACAAACCACCGCTCGCCCGCCGCCAAGCCCCTGTCCTGCGCTTTAAAGTGACAAATGTCCCAGCGCTAAAAGGCCATAATAAGTATATTCGCAATCGAGGACATGGTCTGTCCAGTTGCCGTGAAAGCCTCCTTGCGCGTTCCACAGGCTGTCCACAAAATCCAGGCAGGGTTCTTTGATCGCCGAGATGTCCGCCTCCGCTCCCACCAGGCCGTGCAGGGATACTGCTGTGGAGAGCAAGTCCGGCATCGGCACATTCGGGAAAGCCACAAAACCGCCCTGCGGCAGGCAGCACCCCAGCAGCCATTTCACGCTTTCGGCCGGCACCGGCCAGCCCATCCGGCGATACAGGGCCAGTGCCGCCGCCGTCGCCGGTGCGATGCCCAGCGGCAGGCCCGCCTCGTTGGTCCAGCCGCCATCAGCCGCCCGCAGTTCATCCATGCACTGCCGGATTTCCTCCGGGCGCGGCAGCGGCAGCCGCAGGTCCTCATAGGCCGCCGCCGCCAGCAGGCAGCCATAGGCGCTGCCCTGGGCCCGGCCTTGATTCGGGTGAAAGCCCCCGCCAGGCGTGCGGTACGCCGCCACCCGCTCTGCCAGCGCGCCACGCTGTGCCTCGGTGATGCTTTGGTTGTCCAGCGCCGCGTGGCAGCGCGCCAGGCAGCACAGGTGCACAAAGTCCAGCCCCTGGCCATCACCCAGCCTCGCCAGCCACTCCCCCGCCCGCTCGCGCGGCAGCTCCGCCTGCAGCGCCAGCAGGCCCTCCAGGCCAAATACAGTGTAATACAGATCCGCCCTGCCCTCGCGGTTCTTGAAGCCGCCCTCCTCCGCGAGCTGCGAAAGCAGAAAGCCCCGCACCAGCTCTGCCGATTCCCCCAGCACCCCTGGCGCCAGCCTCGCCACCTGCAGCATTTCCAGTCTGAATGACATGCGCACCTCCTAGCAGCCCGTGCCGTCCGCACCAACGTTAAAATGCTCCCCGTGCACCGCCCCGGGAACGGTGCCGAAAAACACTTCACAAAAATTCAACTTTCTCCTTGTCAGCCGTTCACTCCCCGATATGATCCCAGCCCTCGCCCGACAGGCCTTCAGGCCTTACGAGCGACCGTCTTTGGGGTTTTAGCTCAGTTGGTAGAGCACCTGCATGGCATGCAGGGGGTCAGCGGTTCGAGTCCGCTAAGCTCCACCAAAGACCGGTCACTGCGCCTTATGTTAAAGGCTGCTCTTCTTCTGAAAGAAGCCCCATGCGCTGGCATTACTCTGCCATCCCATGCGCCCCCTTCTCTTCATCGCTCCCGCTTTCGCCGTCCTGCTCAGCAGCCTGCCCGCCGCCGAACCCGCCCCTGCGACCAAGCCTGCCGCACCCGCCGCCAAGCCGCCGGTGAAAAAGATCATCCCCGGCCAGGCCATCGTGCCCACCGATGCCATGCGCCGCATCTGGGGCGAACTGGTGAGCCTCGACCTCACCACCCGCACCGGCACCTTCCGCAAAGAAGGCACCGATGAGATCATGCCCTTCACCGTGCTGCCCTATGCCGAGCTGCTGCACCACGCCGCCTTTGGTGATCTTCAAGACTTCCGCATTGGCACCCGCGCCCTCTTCCGCATGCACGAAAACGAGGCCACCGGCCAGTGGACCTGGCTCACCTACATCCAGGACCAGATGAACATGATGAACGGCCACAAAGAGTACTTCTATGTGGACGCCATCGATCCCGCCAAAGGCGAACTGACCTGCACCCAGGCCAACTTTGACAAGAGCTTCGTGCGCGAAAAAGGCATCCTCATCAGCACCGATGCCGAAACCAAGTACTGGAAGCAAGGCCAGCCCGCCACCTTTGCCGACATCAAGGTGGGCGGCAAAATCCGCACCGAGACCCACGGCATCGGCAAAGGCAAAACCCAGATGTGCTGGAATGTCTTCCTGGATGATGACAGCCTGAAAAAGTTCCAGGACGCCCAGAAGGCCGTGCACACCCAACGCATGACCGAAGACGGCCTTCCCGGCTATGTCGATCAGGCGGCGGACAAGACGCTCGCCCTCACCCTTTTCTGGGAAGGCAACGATCTTTCCCATGCCCTGAAGCCCGGTGTGAAAGTGCGCGTGGCCCCCGCCGGCGTGGACCGCAAGCCCACCGCCGCCCCCGTTGAAGGCACCGTCACCGAATCGAAGTTCGTCGGCCCTCTGAATAAGACCGTGCTCACTCTCAATGCTCCCGTCTCTGGTTTTAACGTGGGCGCCGTGTCGAGGCTGTGGATTGTGAAGTGAAGCAACCTAACTCATTATTGCATGCAACCACCTCCCGCCCACAATCCGCATTTCCAAGGCCTCCGCACCGTTCTCTACGCCGCGCCAGATCTTGAAAAAGCCAGGGCCTGGTACAGCACCGTGCTCGGCATCGAGCCCTACTTCGACCAGCCGTTCTACGTGGGCTTTAACGTCGGCGGCTACGAGCTCGGTCTCGATCCCGACACGAGCAGCACACCACCCGGCCCCGGCGGCCCCATTGCCTACTGGGGTGTGGACAATGCCCACGCCGCCTTCGACCGCCTCCTCTCCCTCGGCGCCGCCTCGCGCTCTGCCGTTCAAGATGTCGGCGACGGCATCAAGGTCGCCACCGTGACCGATCCCTTCGGCAACACCTTCGGGGTGATCGAGAACCCACATTTCGCCCTGCCTGTGGCATGAAACAGCGACTTCCCTTTCTTCTCCTGATCGCCATCCTTGCCCTCACTGTGAGGGGAGAGGAGGTGAAGCCCCCTGAAAATGAGGTGCCCCTGTTCCGCATCTATGAGGCGGTGCAGGATGCAGAAGGCGCCGGTGGCGTCCACAATGTCCACCAGGGCAAGCTGCTGCTGACCGTGCGCACGCTCGGCAACCTGTTGGTGCAGGCGGACAAGGAATCCGTCCGCGTTGTTCTCAATGAGGCAGACACCAAGGCCTTCGAGAAGATCACCACCGACTACCGGCTGCTGCTCACCCAGTCGGGCGACGAGTCCGCCTCATCCCTGTCGATGGTGAAAGAGCCCCGCAAAAGCGGCAGCCTCTACTTCGGCGAACAATACCGCTCCGGAGACATGGCCGCCTACATCCGCAAGCGCTTCCATTTCAAGCCAGGCACAAACGATATCGAGCAACAGCCTCATCAGCAAGACCGCCCGGATGTTCATGCCCCAAAAGGCACAGCGCCCTAAAGCCCAAAAAACTGGGTTTTGAGTTTCCTCGGGGTGCTCTAAACACTTGTTGCTATTCTTTTTTACGCGACGACAGGTGGTGAAGCTAGACCACCCGTTCATAGGCAAGTCATTGGCGGTTCATCAGGTGAGTCTTAGTATTCAGCGTTGTTCTAAACCCGGCAGTCGGGGCCAGTCTTGTCGTCCGCGGCGACGCCATGGCTGAATAACGATATGAATACCAAAATGTATGTGGGGAACCTCCCCTTCAGTGCCACCGAAGTCGAACTCCGTGAGCTTTTCTCTCCGCATGGCGACGTGACGGACGTGCACCTGCCTATGGACCGCGAAATGGGCCGCCCTCGTGGCTTCGCTTTCGTCACCATGGGTGATGCAACCGCCATGAACAACGCCATCCGCGCCCTCAATGGCAAGGATTGGCAAGGCCGCGCGCTGGCCATTAACGAAGCACGTCCTCGTGAAGACCGTCCGTCCTTCGGCGGTGGTGGTGGCGGTGGCGGCGGTCGTCGCGACGGTGGTGGCGGCGGCGGTCGTCGCGACAACGGTGGTGGTGGCGGCCGGTGGTAAACTCCACGCTAACTTCCTGCTGACTGGCACTCAGTTTTTTTGGCGGAACTTCGCGAGGAGTTCCGCCTTTTCGTGTGCCGACGTCAGGGCAAATGGGGTGAACTGCGAAACCCTTCCCACCGGGGCCGCTGAGTCTTCTTGTCATAGACTGCCGGAACATCAAGATGGGGATCCGAATCCATTTCTTGGACCCATTTTTGCAATGTTTGAACGGCAAATTCCAGGGCATGCCGGTTCAATCGTATCGGCCTGCCATCTTCTGCCATGAGTACGTCTGCCAGATACGCCTCCACAAGGTTCACTTCCACGATGGCTAAACCTTTGTCATCGGCTGCAATCATCGCTTCTAGAATTTTTGCGTTACTTGCATCGTCAGGTGAGGGTATGTCGGACCCTTCGTCAAGCACTTGCCACCATGGGAGTGAAGTCCTCCGGCCATAGACAGCCGGAACATCAACATGAGGATCCACCTCCATTTTTTGGACCGTTTCTTGCAATGTTTTAATGGCCAGCTCCATGGCAAGTCGGTTCAGCCGTATCGGCGTGCCATTTTCTGACATTAAGACGTCTGCAAGGTGTGCTTCCACTCCGCGTACCGACACGATGGCACAATCTCGGTCATCGATTGAAGTGATATTCCTCATTCTCTGAGCTCAAACCCTGGTAAGATCAGGCCTCGAACGCTGCAACCCCTGTCAAATCAAGGGCTGGAAGCTGGTGCGCGATGCAGGTTTCGAACCTGCAACGAACCATTGATAAATAAGGGATTCACTGTTACCCGTGCAACTACCCGTGCAATAAACCTTTGAAATTGGCATCCCGATGCAATAAAATGCACCCCGATGAAGGCGACGCGCAAACGATCACCCGCCAAGGAAACAGCAAAGCGCAAAGGCGCTAAAAAAGGCGGCAAACTGACCATTCGTGAGGTGACCGAGAGCGCCGACGGCTACACATGGACTACGTTCATGGTGCAGGGCTATCGTGAGGAGGGGAAGTGGAAGCGCCGGAAGTTCAGAGATCGTGCTGATGCAGAAGCGTTTGTAGCGCTTAAGTCGGTAGAATTGCTCAACACTGACACCCGCCTCAGCGAAGTCCTCACCACCCTTTCCCCCGCTCAAGTGAAGGAAGCAGAGAGCGCCTTTCGTCGCCTGCAAGGACGCCATTCACTAGATGCCGTCATCGATTTTTTCCTGCGCACCCACCACGACCCCGACAAACCAGTGCCTATAAATGACGCCATGGCGCAGTTTTTCCAGGCCAAAGAGCGCGAAGGGTTGCAGACGCGTTCTCTTCGCCAGTTGCGGAGCACGCTTGGCAGGTTTATCGATCATCTCCAGACGTCTGACCCGGCTGGGCAGAGTATCAACGTTCACGATGTTTCCACCAGGGACGTGAAGAGCTTCTTGGAGTCACTGAGAGACCGTGTCGGCACCCGCGTCGCTTCACGCAAGACCTGGAACAATGTGCGCTTGGATCTGAGTTCATTTTTTTCGTGGGCTAGCCAGAAAGAGCGTAAATTCTGCGCCGAGAATCCGGTCACACCTATCCCCCACTTCAAGAAAAAGATGGTTGAACAGCAACGGGCCGAAGTGGAGGTGCTCCCTCCGACGGACGTGGCAAAGCTGTTCAACTTTCTCAAGACGTTCAAGGGAGGGCAGTACTGTCGATACTATTCGCTGCTGTTTTTCGCTGGCCTACGTCCCGAATCTGAAGCGGTCCGACTAGCAGAGCACCCCAAGAGAGCGACACTGATCGACACCACATCCGGAGTCATCGAACTGCCGGCCGAAATCTGCCCAAAGTCTTCTGGAAAACGCACAGTCACAATTCAGCCGAACCTGAGGGCGTGGCTTGACGCTTACCCAGGAGAAATTCTCCCTGAAAAGAACGTCAGGCGCGATCTGACGAACATCCGAAGGAAGTTTGGGCTATCGCAGGACATCGCCCGTCACAGCTGGTTCACATACAGCATTGGGCGAGACGGCAGTGTGGAACGTGCGGCCCTTCAAGGAGGAAACTCGGAGCAAGTGGTGCGCGATCACTACCTCAATCTCTCCAACAGACTGAGCACTGATGCACCGGAGTTCTGGAAGATAATGCCAGAGATGACGGTTTCCGAGGTCAATTCGATAACAACGACCGTGCAAAAGGCCAAGCGAGCTGCGGATGGGTGAAGCACTCGCTCCGCATGAACTAGCCCCCTACCCTTCACGTTCGCTGGACTACTTCTGTCTCGGCTTCCTCCATCGTCGCCAGCATTTCATCCTCCGTGGGCTCGTTCTTCTCGGCATGGCCCACCACTTCAATCTTCCCAGCGACCTTCTTCTTGGCCTCCGTTCGCACTACCTTCACCGTCACCGGCACCTTCGGCAGCTCATTCACCTGTGGCTCTTCAGGTGGAATCTCGCCGTCCCACACGATGACCAGCTGCAGCCCGTAACCATCCTCTGCGTGGCCTGAATCGATGCACCAGGTGTCATGGCTCTCGAAGTTGTTGAAGGCCTTGAGCAGCTTCTTTATGCCAGAACCCTTGGGCAACTCGTCGGTGTAGAGCTTGTCGGCCATCTTCTCCATCAGCTCCCACATCAGCTTGCCCCACTGGCTTTTTCTGGAGTCTGCCTTCAGGCCCGTCTTGTTTCCCAAAAAACGGTACATGTGGTCGCCGTAGTCGGCCCTTTTGCCTTCGCTCGATGGAGATGGGATCGTGATGACAGGGCGCGGTTCGACAAAGAGGTATTGAAGCGCCCGTTTCCGCGACGAACCCTTGGGCAGGCGACGATCCTCTCCTCCCGCACCCACAGTATCGTTGACGTACGTGAAGCCATCGCAGTCATCGTACAGGCTCCGTTGTGTCGCATCTTCGTTTCCAATGACCTGCGTCGCTCCGGGCTGGTTTTTCGCCTGGAACAGCACGCACCTCATCTGTCTGATCGTGTTGCCGCTGTCCAGGTACACAAAAACTGTCTGAAGGTCCGCAAGCTCACATTCGCCGTTGAGCTTCTTCTTGCCGGCCTTGTTCTTGGTCCAGCCGCGAACCTTGGGAGTACCGTGAAGGAAAACGCCGGCGAACTTCACAACCCGCCCATCCTTCGAGAGGAACTGAGGCAGCCTGCGGTTCATGTAGTCAACGCCGGCTCCCTGTTGAACCAGAAAAGCTCGAACAGCGGCCGTCTCATGGGCTTCGGTGATCTGGTCCCACGCCCCATTCGCTACCTGCCTGATCCGCTCCGCTTCAGTGGCAACAACGGCGAAAAAACTGGAGATCCTGGCTTTGATCTGGGCCTTGGTCATGGTCCATTAAAGGCTGGCTCTTGGAGGTGTGCATGTGGAAAAATTTACATGAGCTGCCTGGTTGAGTGACCTTGGCAGACAGAAGCAGGTCAAGGCCCACTGCAGACCGGCTAATGGAGCTCACGTGGCTCAGCTGCCGACTATTTTCATCGCGTTCATGAGACAAAACAGTTTGCACCTATGGGCTGGCTTTTGGCACCTTCGTGAATGAGGATTTGCGACACTTGCGTGGTCTCTCGCAAGCCCAAGCGCAGATCCCTCCTTGAGTCTCCAATTCCATGAGAACTGGCCACGAAAAAGCGAACCACAACGATAAAGCGAAAAAACCAGACTACTGGGAAGACCGGGAAGCTGTGCGCTCGTACAATCCGAAGACAGACTTTGATCCATATGAAGTTCGACCTCTTCGGGTTGTGATGAAATGGCCGCTTCGCCGGCTTTTGGATGAAGCCCTTATTCAGGAGTGTCGCTCGATTGCAGACGGACATCACCGTCGCTTGACGCAAATTGCCGAAAGCGGTGCCAAGGTTTACAACCCTGCAATTGCGCAGGGGGCCTGTTGGGTATGTGATTCTTTAAACCACCTGAGTTTGGCAGTGAAGAATTTCCGCGCTCAAAGAGGCCAGTCTTCGCATGGGAATTCGGAGGTGCTTAACCTCTCCGAAATGATCGAGGTTGGGAACCAAGCAAGGAGTGCTCTCGGCAGGCTTTTCCCGCTTAGAGAATACGACAAGATGGGCATACCACCACCCTCGTACACTGACTCACACCATTCCCAAGATCCGCTGAATAGCACAGCACTCGCGGTGCTGTCGGAGTATTTCCATCTTCGAAACGTCATGGATTTCTTCCTTGCCTACAAAATTCAAGACGCGAAGACGACACAGACCGCTTGAACATTTTTGCTTCAGTTCCAAGTCACAAACGCCAAAGGTTCTCACAACACCGCAGGGCCCACAGTATGCGAAGCGAAAACCAGCGGGGGGTCATCGCAGATGCTAAACATTGGCTGTAAAATATGGCCTCCGTGCGCCAGTACCCATTCTTCGGCAGAAAGAGCTTCATTGTAAGCGTCACGCCAGGCACCGTGGGATGAGCGTTGCGTCATAAGTGTCGTAGCTGACAGGCTACGACACTTATGAACACGACTTCGATGATTCTGAAAAGCGACAGCCAGGGCCGTGTCCGCACGCCTTTGGAACGGCGCAAGGCATTGGTGGTCGGTACCTCGCGGTAGCCGGGCTTGTTGTTCTCATCGCCGGTAGCGTCGGCTTTTTCCTTCCTGCTTCCGCCCAGACCTCGTACTCTATCTCTGCCGGAATTGTTGCCTGGCTGGCCATTGTCACCCCATGCGTCCGTCTCAGCATTCTCAAGGCCGCCACGAATGCCGGCGATCACAGCCAAAAGGACTGACGTTGCTCTGCGTGAACGTCTTGGCTGAATAAACAACGGCGTTATCGTCAGAACCATGTAAACCCGTGGACGCTGAACGAGTCTTTCAGCAGCGTTGGGGGTAAACGCTTCTGGCATCAAGCATCAGGTCAAGGCTCACTGGTGCCGGCGGTAAAGGGAGATCTGCCGGCCACTGGAGTGATGTTCAGTTTTTTCGGAAAATCCCCTTGGCTCCCCGGCAAACAGATCGACCTTCCCGGCCATGGTCTCAAGATTTCCGCGATGGTAGTGGACTGTAGCCTGGATCCTTGCCTTCATCGGTGGCTGGGTCAATGTGGTCGGATTCATTGGCTTCCAGCACCAGGCCGTCACGCATTTAACGGGCACCACCTCCATGCTTGCTGCCGCTGTGGCCGACCTGCACTTGGAGCGGCTCTATAGCAACAGATTAAATGGTGTTGGGAGACTGTGATTAAAGAGAATGAGTCAAGTATCGAATGCGAATTCTCACCTGTCAACTTCACCGATTTGCGTCCATCCTTTCTTTGCATCACTAAGCGATAAGCGTCCTTCGATTTTTGGCATCTCATCCGCATAAACACGCGCCACAATATCTGAAACCGACGGAACCGGATAACCATCGGGGGTACAAAGGGGACCCATCTGAAGTGCATAATTACGCGAAAGAGTGAGCGTGGACCCTGGAAAAAGGGCCTCAGCTCGCAGGCCAGGAACCAGCCTCACAATATAGCATTTACCCCCATCTCGTTCTCCAATTACACTCTCGCTGTTACTTGATTCCGCTGGAATTGACAAAGGCACCTCAAGTTCGACCATTAAGTGCTTTGGGATTATTGAACCAAAGTTTTCTAATCGCACAGCAACCTCACCCGTCTCGGGATATACATTCCACCGTTCGACCACGATCATAGAGGCTCGGATTCTAGGGCGGCTCCTTCTCGACATCACGTCCTGAACTTCGTAGGCCTCCATAGGAAGGCGATTGAAGTTGTGACGTTTATAATAGACATGGTCGCGCGCTTGATGTGCAGTGTGGGATTGTGGAACCTCAACGACAAAGCAAGTGTTGGATCCTCCTCCGTCAACTTCGATTGGGTGAATGATAACACCGTCAATTTTCGGTTGAATTGTTTGAATAATTTGCTCCAACCATTCCTTGCTAAACTCAACACGATTTACAGGGTCAATTCGTTCTGGGAGGAATCTTTTGTCTTTGACTGCGAATTCGGCTACACCATAAATCAAGATGCCACCAGATGAGTTGGCGAAGGCAGAAACGTCCCGAGTAATCTCAATTTTCTTCTGCTCAATTCTAGACAGGGCAGCCGCGCTCTTATATTCGAGAGATAAGCTCTCTTCGACACCGTCAGCTATCAACTGTTCAATTCTAGCTTCGTTCCAATCACTCATAGTTCGGGAAACACTGTGCATCCTAAGGCCCTCCGAGGTAAAAAGCTGAAGTCAGCGTCAAACGCTAATTGTTTCGAGGGCCAGCTCATCGTCTGGAAGCAGCGAATCATCGTCAAACGATTTCAAGTTTGCCGCCTGAAGGAAAGGTGCTGTTTTAATTTTCTCACGCAGCTTCAATAGTCGGCTATCCGCCCTCTGTAGAACGGTCGCAAAATCTAGCGGAAGGATCTTGACCCTGCCATCTAGGTGAGTGCTCTCCGAGCGGTCTATTGGCTTGATCCGGCGTCCAAGAACAAAGCCTTGCACTTTAGTTATTGCGCTCAGTATACCTTTTTCGTAAAGTTCTCGAACATACCCCCAACATTGTTGTTTTTCTTTGTCGGTTATCGGAACGTCGGGCGCTTTCAATTCTAGAATGACCAGCTTTGCGACACCAATTTCACTTCCCTCTTCGTCAAATTCGGGGTAGCTATAAAGCCCCACTGAGCCATCGGGCAGGATGGCAAAGTCTGGACGTTTCAGTGAACCCTTTGTGTCGGGTGAACCCATCAAATCTTGAATGACCGTCGTCATACCCTGGTTCGACGTGTAGTGAATCGTCTCGAACTCCGGGCCAAAAATCCAAAGACCTTGCCGAAATAGTGGTTGAAGCTCTTGAACCTCAAGGGTGCTGTCATTCGCAGTTTTGATACGAAGTTCCTCAATGAGCTTCATGCGTCCTTGAATCTCATCGAGTACGATCTTTGCCATTCCGACGGTCCAGTCATCGAGTATCTGGTGAAGGTCATCGATCTGGTCGGGGCTCAGGTCATGGAGTTTGTGTAGAAGCCCATATTGACTGTTCGCGACTTCCATGTTCGCTAATACACCCGAAACGCTTTTCAGCTCCGACTCTGTTAAACTCGGGCATTCCTCGGCAACTTTCTCGACGAAGAGATTCCATTTCTCCCGACGGATAGGAGACATCTGCTTTATCTGATTAGTGTGACTACGCCGGACGTTCGCTGTAGTTTCGTCACGCTTTTCTTTGGTAACCTCCAAAAGTCGTTTCGTGATTGCTTCCTGAACGGCTTTGTTGACGATGCCGAAGGTTCGGTTTTCTTCATCGAAGCCCGACCAGTCTGGCTTAACCGCGCCGGCTTCGTGGAGTAAATTCGCTTCTACAATAAATGTGAACCGCTTTGCCTCGACACGCCGACCGTCAATCAGCGATCGCTGCTCCGGGTCTTTCCATCCACAATCCCCCACTAACCGACCCAAGACATGCCATGCAACGCCGTGTTGTCGCCCTGTTGGATCAGTCCGCTGCGCATCAATCACTTTAACTTCGACCTCAATATCGAGATCAGGAACTTGCACCACAATTTTCTCAAGGCCTTTGTCCTCAATATCATCGAACGCGATTCTGACGCCATTCACTGAAACTTGAAACGCAGGGTCGGTTAGAAATCGCCGCCCTAGTTCAGTCCGGACGGTTTCAGATTTGATGGTGCTACCATTAATGTTTTTGATTGCGACGGTAGTGCCGCTCGATTGCGTGACGTTTGTACTTAAAAGTTCGAAATCCAAAGGACGTGAACGTCCCTTCTTGACCAGGAATATATTCTGCAGGCCGTCCTTCGATGTCGCTACTTCGTATTGGGATGCAAAACAGAATCCAGCGAACCGCCCAATTCCATTTCTTCCAAACACTTTCCGAGTGCACGTCACACCTCCATTCTGAACCTCAACCGTGGCTCCCTGATTCTTAATCCGGTCATAGCTCATGCCTCCCCACCTACGATAGAACTCGGACTTGGTCATGCCTTGACCGTCATCAACCACCTCAAGTGCAGAATTCGATTCCTCGGGCCATGATATTTTGACTTCTCTTGCACCCGCATCCCAGCAGTTGGCCACAAGTTCGACAATAGCGATAACTGGATCATGCACGAGTTTTGCTCCTACATACTGCTCCCAAAATCGGTCGTCAAAGAATAGCTCTGGCTGTTCTCCTTTTTTTACTGTCCGAAGATTATTGGGAGTGCTCATTGTGAAATGGAAGATTCGATTGAATCTAGCGCTAGGCAGCTAAAAAGAAAAGCTCCCCTTCAAAGAAGAAGAGCTTCACTTTTTAAGCAGCCAGGCCCACGTGCGTATCGAGCAACCCGTGAAGGGCCTCTGTACGCTTGGGCAGCTCCGCCAGGTTCCCCTCCTTCAGGCTCTCCGTGAAGGCGTTGAACAGGCTCCACACGTTCCTCCCTTCAAACGCCTCATGACGGGGCTCGCGCCATTCATGAAGCACCGGAGGGATCAGACGGTTGGAGCACACGCCGACGTCACAGGCACGGATGATCAGGTCGTGGGCATCGGTGTCGGTGATCTCGGCTTCCTTGTACTTGGCGATGCGTTTGTCTTGATCGTGCCACTTTTCCAGGAGCAGACCAATGGAACGGCTCACCAGTTGCGGCAGGTCACGATTGATGAACCGGGTGTGTTTGCGGGCGAATTTGATCTCTCCTGAAAAGGATAAATTGTCGCAAACGAAGACCGCGGCACCAGCAACAATGCCAGCGGGGAAGGTCTTGTCATGACTGTTCCGCAGGCCAAGAACCCAGGTGTAGTCGTCGCTCTCCTTCCGCCCGTGGATTTCCATCAGACCAAAGTACCGCTGGCCTTCATGGGACAGCGAATGAGCCTGGGTGCCGATGGTGAGCCTGGTCGATGTGAGCGTTTTCTGCACGGTGTTGATGAGGTCGGCATGCGGGATCGGGCACCAGCTTTCGGTTGAGGCTGGCGTCTTCACCTTGCGGACATCCTTCAGGTCGACGTGATGGGCGCCGCAGTGAAGGATGAGGTTGGGTGCTTTACGGGTGGCAATGACGGGTTCGGGATCAAGGTTGGCGATCATGGTGGTATGGGGTTGGGGGTAATGAACAAAAAGCCAGGCACACTCATGAAGGGCATGCCTGGCTCTGGTTGATGAATGAGCGTCAGGTAAACAGGCGCTCGATCTTGGCGATGACAGGGACGGCGAGCTGTTTGGCGCTGAAATTGCCGGCGGTGAACCAGGCGGGATTTCCAGC
>OUMO01000010.1_pt1 | contig 13338 bp, 14 predicted proteins | sample 1690981 | NCBI WGS metagenome assembly OUMO01 (sample SAMEA3914864, study PRJEB12502) | metagenome | biome: forest; material: soil | place: USA | collected 2012-03-12 | depth 0.3 m
AGCGGCCCCGATGAGACCGGCGTCACGCACACTGTCGTTGCCGCCGGCTTTAACGTAATCGCTTCCTTCGCTGATAAGGCCCTTCATGGCAGTGCACGTCTCACTCCCCGGGTCCTTGCCCATCAGCACGAAAATTTGCTCCAAGCGCGATACGTGTCCCCGTGTCTCTTCAAGGTGCCCGGAGAAGGCCTTTTTAAGGTCAGGTAAGGTCGCAGCTGCGGCCATTCTGGGTAGAGCGTCGATAAGCTGCGTTTCGGCGCTGTAGAGGTCACGAAGCTCGTTCAGATATAGCTCGTCCAGGGTGTAGAAGGAGGGGGCGAAAAGGCTCATAAGGTGTATTTGCCAAGTATTCGAAGGGGATTCACCAAATCGCTGTCAGGTGAATACCGTAGCGTCCAAGATTTCCTCCTGCCTTTCGAATGTCGATTTCCTCCAGCCTTTCGAATGTCGGGCTGAGGCTTCTAGCTAGCAGGCGGCCCTTTTCATGGATCGAGGCTGGTTCATACGACTGGCTTCGGTACACTCACATCAAGCAGCTGGCAGCTGTACGGTGAATGTCGATCCCATGCCTCGGCCGCAGCTTTCCGCCCAAATTTTGCCACCGTGTGCTGCCACAATTCCTCGGGCGATCGCGAGGCCCAGCCCCAGGCCGGGATGTTTTCCTCGCCCACTGAGAGGGGTTCCTTTCGAATGTTGAAACGCCTCGAATATGGTCTCGAGTTCATCCGCGTGGAACCCAGGCCCCATGTCGCGCACGGTCAGCTCCACACCTCCAGGTCCCTTTCGAGTTCGGACCATAACCACGCCTTCAGCCGGGCTGTGCGAAAGGGCATTGAGCAAGAGGTTCCAGATTACCTGTTGTAATCGGGTGGGATCGCACCGCACCGGCAGGCTTTCTTCATGTAGATCAAGGTCCACTTTGACTCCAGTTGCAGACCCAGCAGCGTTGGCGCAGGCGATTTCGCAAGCGTGGCGTATGATCGGATGGACATCGTGGTGTGCAAACTGGAGAGGCAGCTTGCCTTGCAGCACACATGAAATATCCAGCAAATCGTCGATGAGTTTGGCCTCAAGGGCAAGCGAACGAGAAATGCTTGCGAAATCTTCCCGGACATGTTCGGGGAGGTCGTGCGCGCCTGCGTTCTCGCTTGCAATCATCAAGGCTGGTGTCAAAGGAGTGCGCAGCTCGTGGCTTATGAGCGCCAGGAAACGGTCCTTAGCCTCATTGGCGGCTTCAGCCTGTTCCTTTGCCGCGCGCATGGCGGCCTCGCTTTCTCGTCGGGCGGCCATTTCGCTCTGCACCTCCTGAAAAAGTTTGGCTTTGTCGATGGCGACGGCCGCCTGTGCAGCAATTCCCGCCAGGAGTTCTTCACCGTCTGGAGTGAAGACGTCAGTATCGGGATGACCGTAAAATAGTCCTCCGATTACCTGTCCCGACGCTGAGGTCACGGAGGCGGCAAGATAACTGCGGACAGGAAGGTGCCCATGTGGCATGCCCTGAAAAGGAGAATTCTTTCCGTAACGATCATCCTTCGAGACATCGCCGATACGAATGACTTGAGACTCGCGAAAAGTGGGCTCGAAAAGTCCTGTGTTTCTTGGCATTGGGAAGCTTTCAAAAGCAGATCTTGGCGCGCCGGAAAGTGTATAGAGGTTGTAGGTTTCGCCCTGGTCATCTTTTGCGTTATAAAAGAATGCCCCGAAGGCAGCCCCCGAGACTTCGCGGCCCGCTTCTGTGATTGCTTGGAGTAGCGCCTGCAGTTCCAGCTCGCTGCTCAATGCAATGCACGTCTGGTTAAGAATCTGTAAAGTCTGAACATGGCACTCCGCCTTGCGCCTTGCCCTTTGAACGCTCTCGCCAAGGAAGATGATAAGGCCAGAGGAGAACACATAGCCTATCGAGGCGCTCCACATCGGGGGATCTGTAATTGAGAAACTTCCCCTGGGCGGAACGAAGTAATAGAGGCACGCGGCCAGACCGATAAGCGAAGCCAGCATGGCCGGCCGCCACCCGGTGAACCAAACAGCACAGGGAACAGCACCATAGATGGTCAGAAAGCCCAGCCTGTCACCTAGCCACGGGTCCAGCAATGCCCTGCAGAGCACAGCCACAGCCATCATCGAAAGGGCCAGCAAATATTGCATGAAAGCTGCTCGGAACTTCACTTTCCAGATGGGTACGTTCATTTTGGATTGGCACAGTCATGCGGTTTGCTAACAATAGAAAGCAGATTTCTGAGTTTTTACGTGTTCACCCGGCTGCAAACTCGCAGTGGCGGTTCACGGGGAATGGCATTCGCTTGCTTCACCCCAAGGAAAAGGTCACGGAAGCACTTCACGCGAAGCCTTCGTTTATCGTGCGCCTTCTGGTCGCCAGGTGGAGGGAAAAGTTGATGGAGAACTTTGCTTCAACTCGGCTCATAGCAGTTCGAAATGGAATTCTCTTCCTCAAAGGGCGTTTGATCGATCCATGCCTTGCGCAGCTGGTCGAGGGATGCAGTGCCATAGATTGCATTCCCGCCTTCCCTTTGTGCAACTCCGTCCAACAATGAAAGCAATTTACCCAGGGACTCTGGAGGCAGTTTGGCTCCTGGGTCCAAGGAAAGCCAACCGTTAAAGTCGGAAGTGAGGGAGGCTCGGTGTTCAGCCAGGAATCGCCGGGTGGAGAATATGACATAATCGTTCATCATTGATCGGGTGTAAGAAAAAGACATTTGATCGAGTTCAGTCAGGCTGATTAGCGGCATATGCCTAGGAAACTATATCGGATACATGTCGTGCACAGTACCTCAAGATTGATCTGGTGCACATTTTTTCGTGTCCAGGAGTTTCTGCCAGCAAAATTCCCCATGTTTTTTGCGGACTGATTCGTTTGCACCCGATAATTTTTGTCGGGTCCCCCCGGCTCCCCTCCACTTGTGTTTCTTGGCATACTCAAGGCCTTTAACAATCCCGCGACCTTGATTGCCATTGTGAATACAATCCTCGCATCCGAGTCCCTGACGTTCCACTGCGTGCGTTGGAGGTAGCCTGATGAAGTTGTCTCACTGAGCTAGTATTTGGCGTCCAGGGACCGTCCAGAGCTTTCCTGCCTTTTGGGCACCAGCCGGCGTGAGCAATGCCGTACTCGATGGCAAAGTCAGCGCAGCACGATCGTCTCCTGCTCGGCCTCCACCGATGATTTTGACGGTCTGATTCACGGATTTCCATTGATCCCTTCGATCTGACTTGCAAGCCGATACCCAGCCAATGCTACTCTTCGCTCTGCCGTGGATTTGAGCACCTTCGTGTAATTCGGAGGAAGCAAAACCGCTGAATCCGCGGACTGTCCATATTCCAGCCGGCCACGCAGGTACACCACGTCCATTGCGATCTGCCAGCTTTCCCGAGCCCATGCATCCGGGGTGGTGTGCAGTTTCAACTCCATCAGGCTCTCGCGTTTGATATCCTTACAGAGCTTGATGGCCTGGTTCGAGTAGCCCCTGAGCTGCTTCGCGTGAAAGCCTTTGGATGTACCAGTGGCATCGTCCCACATTTTATGCAGAGAAACGCCTTTGCCGGAGCCTGCACGAACGAAGAACAGGTTTCCTCCCCGATCTCCTTCGGGTGCTTGGAAGTCATCGTTCACCAGTGCGCAGCAGTGTAGAGGCTGGGTGATGTCTCCGGTGAGATGAATGAGCCAGGCCAGCCAGTTTGCCTTGTCGCTGTCTGATACAGTCGGGTCCTTCAGCTTGTTGGTGCACAGGTCGATGGCGAAGACGATGTCGTTCTTGGGCGCAGGCGAGGGCTTTTGTTCGAAGTCTGGAGGCGTCAACGGGTAATCAACGAAGTGCCACTCTTTGTGATTCCAGGGTGAGTGTCCGAACTTGATCTCGTCTGGCCATTTCGCGGCTCCCATGAACAGCACCACGCCTTCATCGAGGGTAGCGTCATCTGCCTCCACCTCAGCTTCCCATTTTGCTGCCTGTTCATGGTGGCGGAGGATCTCAATTGCCCATTTTTTCTGCTCAGGAGTCAGGTTGTTGTAGGCGATTGCAGCCACGATCATGTGTCCTGGGCCACTCCAAGCATGCAAAAGACTTGGAAGGAGCAAAAGGAATGGGAGGAGAGACTTTAAGTTGGTCTTCAAAGGTGTTGGTATAAAGGGGCTTTAAAACAGTCCGAGATCTCCTTGTTCCGGCACGATGGGCTTGATGCATTCTGGATCATCAAAGCCCTTCTGGTTCACCATGCGGGTCACAGGGTAGGCCTCCATCGGCTCATCCGGAAAACTGGCAAGGAGTGGCTTTAGCGATTCTGTTTTTGCATCCCCATCAAGCCATTGCTGCCATTGGTCCTCAGGCACAATGACAGGCATGCGGTCAATCACTCGGCCCACCACACGATTGGCCGGGGCGCTGACGATGGTAAAATTGTCCTCATTAGGGCGGGCTTCCCACAGCGCCGCAAAGCACATCAGTCCGTCATCCTTGAGGTGGATGTGCCATGGCTGACGGTACCTGCCCATGTCCTCGGAGTCGTAGAATCCGTGGGCAAGTACCAGGCATCGCCGGTATTTGAAGGCGTCCTTGAACATCGGCAGCGTCTCCACCGTCTCGCCTCGGGCCATCATCTGTCTTCCTCTTCCAGTAGCGAAACCGAAGTTCATCATGCTGATCCTGGGTGCGCCATCGATCACTGAAACGACCGGCGCGGGCTCTGACGGAGAGACCTTGAACCGAATTTTGGGCGTGATCCGAACTTCCCGAAATTGCCAAGCTGCGTAGGCCTTCTCCATCTGGTCCTTGTAGCGAAGGAGGTTGCACATGGGCTCAACGATCAAGACAAGAATTGAGACCAGTAACCTGTCGATACATCAGGTGGCCATCAGTTTAGCCATGGCATCAAGGTCTTCTTGGTCGAAGCCCACTTCCAGGGCCAGGATCACATCTTCGGTGTCCATCCCGAGAACCGTTGCAAGCCACGCGTGATTTTTGTCTGTGCGTTCGAGCCAGGCAATGATGGTAGAAGGATCAGGATGGTCCATGCTTCCTTTTACGTCTCCCAGCAGCTCCAGGCAAGGCGGGCGACGTGCTGTACCATTAAACCGATCATGAACAGCTTGCAAGTGTTCACAAGAACAGTATCCATGGTTCATGCTCACCAAAAGGCAGAACCTCTCCCTGCATGTCCTCTGGCTGACACTCACGCGATCCGCAGCACGTCTAGCGGTACCATTCCTGGGCAACATCATCGCAGGGAAGAGCGAAGCCACGGAGATTCGGCAGGAAGGCTGTGTGATGGTGGACCCCGAATTGATCAAGCTGCCGAAGAATGCCAGAACCTTTGCCCTTCAGGTGCGGGGCGATTCCATGAAAAATGCCGGCATCCTCGAAGGTGACGTGGTGGTGATGGAATTTCGTGAAGCCAGGCATGGAGACGTGGTGGCTGCGTTGATCGATGGAGAAACAACGTTGAAGCGGTTCATCATTCGCAATGGAGTTGCTTACCTGCGTGCGGCCAACCCGAAGTACCCGGACCTCATCCCCGCCAACGAGCTTGTCATCCAAGGTGTGCAGGTGGCGCTTCTGCGGCTTTCCAAGAGGTGATGAGCCATGATCATCCATTTCGATGCCGACGCCTTCTTTGCTTCGGTTGAACAGGCCGCAGACAAGAAGCTGCGTGGACGTCCCATTGCCGTAGGTGGTGAAAAACGCGGCATCATCGCCTCCGCTAGCTATGAGGCCAGGAAGCTGGGAATCTACACGCCCATGCCGACAGTGAGGGCCAGAAAACTCTGTCCAAAGCTGATCGTGCTGCCGGGGGATTTCGAGAAGTACGAGCTGTTTTCGCGGCTCATGATCTCCTACGCCTACGACTTCACGCCCATCGTTGAGCCTGCTTCCATTGATGAAGGCTATCTGGATCTTCACGGGGCCAAGCAAAACCGGGCCTGTGATGTGGCAGCGACCATTCAGAAGGCGATTTCCCAAAGCCTCAAAATCTCGGTGTCGATGGGAGTAGGGATCAACAAGCTGGTGTCGCAGATCGCCTCCAAGCTGCGTAAACCTCATTGCTTTATCGAAGTTGAGCCTGGTCACGAGCAAGGCTTCCTGTGGCCCTTAAAGAATGAATGGCTGCCGCAGGTTGGTCCCCATCTCGCGGCGACCTTGAACACGGCCGGCTTGTGCACCGTAGGCCATGTAGCAGCAACACCCGTGGATGAACTGTCGCTGCTGGCGGGGAAATATGCTCCGACCCTGCATGAATACTCCCTGGGTATCGACACCAGGCCGGTCATTTGCGAAGCCCCCGATGCCAAGAGCTACGGCACCCAGGAAAGCTTCAACGAGGACACCACGGACCATGTGTTCATTCTCGCCAAGCTCCGGGCCATGGCAGATTCACTGATGCGACGAGTGCGTGAGGACAAAAAGAGCATCCGTACGGTCACCTTGCGCCTCCGCTACAACGACATGGACGAAGTCAGCCGGTCGAACAGCCTGGATGAACCTACCGATCTTGAGCACGATGTTTATCCGCTGCTCTCTGGACTGTTAAAACGTGCCTGGGAGCGGCGGGTGAGTGTGCGGTTGGTGGGGTTGAAGTTCACCAAAGTCTATGAGGCTGCCTTCCATTCGAGCCTTCTTCTGGAAGCATCGGACATCACCAGGGAAAAGCAGCACCAGATCGCCGGCATTGTGGACGCTTTACGCCATGAGCAGCTGAGCATCATGAGAGGCCATGACTTGTGGTTGAAGCAGCATCGGGAAGCTCCTCGGCCGTTGCTGCCGAAGCCTAAAGCCATGGTGAAAAACAGCAGCCCTTTCACGAATCGAGTTCTTCGCGAACGGCATGGCAACGAACCTCTCATTACGGTTGCTTCTTCTGTGGGTGTGTCCTTGCCGATGCTGAACGTGAAATCCTGCTACAGCTTCCAGGACTCAACGCTGACCATTTCCGCGATCATTGAGGCTGCCCTGGCCCATGGTGTCACGGCCTTGGCTATCACTGACCCGAACTTGCATGGCGCCGTCCCGTTTTTCCAAGCAGCTACGGCCGCAGGCATTAAACCGATCATTGGCACTGAACTGAACTGTGGAGGAAAACCATGGCTGGCCTACGTGAAGAACACCCAGGGCTACCAGAACCTGTGCCGCCTGCTGTCCTTCGACAAGATCACAGCCCCACGGCTTCTAGAACACCAGGTCGGGTTGATCATGGTAGAAGCTGACAATCCAGGTTTTGCCCTGCCCGAAATCAGGTACAGCAAGCCCAGCGACCGGGTGTTTTTCGAGATCCTGCAGAGCATGAAGACGCTGACGCTTTTGCTCGAACGCCACCCCGATAAGAGGAAGGGCGATTTTGCTTTTCATCCTCAGGCGGAATGGACAAGGCGGTACAGTCCTCAAGCTATCAAGGCCACTCAGGACATTGCCGACCAGTGCGAGTTTGCCTTTGATTTTAAAACCCTGCGTTTCCCTCGGTACGTGCCAGATGATGGAAGCACACCCGCCCACATGCTTCACCGGCTCGCCGACGAAGGTTTAAGGTGGCGTTACGGGGCAAAGGCTGATCGACACCTGGCACAACTCAACGAAGAGCTATCCATCATCGGTGAGGTTGGCTACGAGGAATATTTCCTGACTGTTTGGGACATGCTGCAAGACTGCCGGCGGATGGACATCAACTGGATCACTCGTGGCAGTGCAGCGGATTCACTGGTCTGCTATTCCTTGGGCATCAGCAACGTGTGCCCCATCCGGTTCGAGCTGTACTTCAAACGCTTCTTGAACCGTGACCGCATGGCGCTTCAGAAGCTGCCAGACATCGATATCGATTTTGCTCACGACCGAAAAGACGATGTTGTTGAGCTGCTGTTGAAACGCTACGGCCCTGAACACGCAGCCATTGTGGGCGGGTTCAACACCTTCCAAGCCAGGTCAGCCTTCGGTGATGTGGCCAAGGTGCTGGGGGTGTCTGAAAATGAAGTTCGCCGGCTCAATGAACACATGCCCTGGAGCAGTGCTAAACATGCGGCCGAGGGAGTGAGTTTGTCGCCTGAATGCCAGGAGGGACATTGGAAGGAAGAGCCAGTGCGCACAGCTTTATTGATGGCCGGCATGCTTGATGGGTTTCCTCGCTACGCCAAAATGCATCCGTGCGGGGTGGTCCTGTCCCGTGAACCGATCCGGCATCATTCGCCCACGTTCACCAGCAGCAAGGGATGGCCTACCACTCACTTCGACATGGATGCGGTGGAGGCGGTAGGATTGATCAAGCTCGACATCCTGGCTCAAGGTGGACTGGCAGTGTTGCGTGATGCTCAAAATTCATTGCTGGGGCAGGGGATTGAGGTGGACATGGACTCGCTGGAGGTAGGTGGGCTTGGGCGCAGTGAACACCCTCCAAGACCCGGGCATGTGGATCCCTGGAGCGATGAAGGTGTGTGGCAGATGATCGCTAGCGGTAATGCTCGCGGTGTTCATCACATCGAAAGCCCTGCAATGACCAGCCTAGCATGCATGTCCGGCGTTCGAGACATTGATCGCCTTGTGGCCATTGTGTCCGTGATTCGTCCAGGTGCTGCCAATGGACTCAAGAAAAGCCAGTTTGCCCGTAGAGCCCAAGGTCTGGAACCCGTGGAGTACATTCACGAGAGCCTGGCGCCCGTGCTGCGTTCAACGTTCGGAGTCATCGCATACGCGGAACACATCCTGCAGATCTGCGAAGCCTTTGCTGGAATGCCGGCTGGACGTGGTGATTTGCTACGCCGGGCCCTGGTGAAGCAAGACATGAAGAAGATCCAGGAACTTCAGGTCGAGTTCTACACAGCTGCTCATCTCCGAGGACGTGACGAAACCAGCATCGACGCGGTGTGGGAGCTGGTGGCAGGATTCCAAGGGTATGCCTTCTGCCGGGCTCACAGCACTGCGTATGCCGTCGAAGCGTACCAGGGGGCCTACTTCAAGCACTACCACCCAGCGGAGTTCATGGCGGCCGTTTTAACCAATGGCAAAGGGTTCTACACGCCACTGGTCTACACTCTGGAAGCTCGACGCCTTGGAATTGGGTTCCTGCCACCTTGTGTAAATATTTCCACACCCTCCTTCACGGTTGAGCAGGTGACGGTAGATCATGGCACACCCACCGCTTCTTTGGGAAAAGCCATCCGCGTACCCGTCCGATGCATCAAGGACCTGAGCGAAGCGACGCTGAAGCGCTGGACCGATGAACGAGCACATGGACCGTTCAACAGCGTCCAAGACTTCTGCCGGCGTGTACATCCTGACGGCCCCGAAACCCTCAACCTCATTCGTGCTGGTGCTTTTGATGGACTGGGAGGAACGCGAACCGAACACTTCTGGCATTGTCTGCACTCAGCGAAAGACAGCAGCACGGGACCTGGCTGGCTGTTCAAGAACTCCGACGAAGAAGCGATCCGGGCCACCTTCCGCGAAGAACCGACAACGCTGCACAAGCTCAACGATGAGACGGAATTGCTGGGCTACACCATCAGCGGCCATCCTCTTGAACGGTTCCCTGACATCGCCTGCCACACGTACTGCCCCATCGACCAGCTTCACCACTACCTGAACCAGAGAGTGACGGTGGCGGGGCTGATCATTGTGAGCCGTTCCCACCACCAGCAGAACGGGATGCCCATGAAGTTCATCTCCATCTGCGACCGGACCGACATCGTGGAATGTGAGATCTTCGCTGCCGCCTACCGTGCCACAGGTCTTGCCACGATCCGGTACCCCGTGGTGGAAGTCGTGGCGGAGGTGACACCGTTCGACAACCATGCCGGGTTTACGTTGCGGGTGATGAGGGTTCAGAAGCCTAGAGCAAGCAATACCTCGCCAACCTCGCCGCTGAAAACAAAGAATTGAAAACCTAGCAGCCAACCCTTCATGGCTAATTGCCTCGTTTGTGCTCCTCCTTCCTGTGACCACACATCACTGCCGATTGTGCGATTGCTGTGCCCAGAACATTAGCCCGCTAAAAGCAGGGACAATCAACGGCGTCAATATACTCCACGTGTGCTGGCTATTCTTGGGATCCATAATCGTTAGCGCTATGCCGCTTCCAGTCAGCATAGTAGCATTGATACCCACAAACCACATACCTAATTGCCCAAGATTGGCATTCTTAGACTTCCGAGAAGTGGATCTCTCAGTGGCGGGGATGATGGAAAAATGACGCTTCTGTTTCATGACTGTCTCCGAGGATTTTTGAGCACAACTCCTCCTTGGTGAGGAAGCTTAATTGCGCCAGGTCTCGGAGCTGTCAGCGTGGTCTCAATAGCGACCTCATTAGCAACCCGTCCGATATGTCGGAGTTACACTTTCATGAAAAACCAAGCTGGCAAGTGTTTTTAGCAAAAAAATAAAATGGCTCGTCATGTAGCAAATCCGGCCCCCGCGCATTGCGTACACTTCAAGTCAGGAACAATTTTTTTGCGGACTGCGGACGCACACTTTCCTGTGGAACCTAACCCTCCTCTGGCCCAGCACCGGACACAAGTTCCAACAATGCCGCAATGGTCAACGGTGCATTGCCTTCCAGGCGGTTGTTCACGAGAATAAAAGACGGTCGTTTGAGCCCCATCGATCTCATCACCAGCTTTAATGCTGCCTCTCGGACGTTAGATTGGGCTCCTGGATCGTTTTGTAGGGCGAGAATGTGCTCACGGCCTGTTCGTGGGTCTGACCTGGCTTTAGCAGCAATCTGGCAACGGTGAAATCGGTGGTGATGCTTCCTGCCACCTCCCCCTGCTCATCCACACCCGGCATCCTCGTCCATGAATTGAAAACGTGGGCAACTCCATGGCTGCTCAACATGGAGAAGTAGTCAGGATGCAGGAAGGTGGTGTTGGGGATCTCCACCGCGTAGCTGTTCAATCTTGGTGATCCTCGAATTCATCGGATAGAGTTTAAAGGGAAGCTTATTTTCCCACTTTAAATGCTGGTCAAAAGAGGGGTAATCATGGTACACTTGATTCAGTGGTTTTTATGGAGGTTCGAGGGGAGAACACGACCCTATGGATGGTGTACGGGAAGGTATGGAAGCCGAATTGAAAAAGCCCGGACAGGATCGGGGCTGTCCAGTGTCCGGCTCTCCGCCGTTATCCTGGCATTCCGGACTACTTCAGCTCCCGGAACACTTCATTCACAGTGCATTTTAACCGGTCGACCACCTGCTGAAGTTTGGAAAGCGTGATGCTCTGCTGTCCTTGCTCCAAGCGGAACAGAGTAGAAGGGGGAAGCCCGACCTTTTGAGAGAAGGCCTTGAACGTCATCTCCCCACGCTTGCGGCGCAAAAATGTGGCGAGGGCTTGATCCAGGGGAGTCACCCTCAGGAAATTAAACACATTCCGTTCCGTATCCGGAATGTTTGGCTTGATCATCAGCCTCGGCCTGCTCAAGCTTGAGACCCTGCGCTCAGCCCGCCCATCATGACCTACTCCCGAGTCCTCTCCGTCGTCGTGCTCTCCTTTGTGGCCATCGTTGCTTCAGCCGAGCCTCCAGGGCAAGGCGCATCCGTTCTTGCCACTAACGCGGCTGGTTTCACGAACACCCTGGGCATGAAGTTCGTTCCTGTACCTGGCACCGCTGTGATGTTCTGCATTCATGAAACCCGCCGGAAGGATTTTGCGACGTATGCTGCGGAGGTCCCTGTGAAAGACAATGTTTGGAAGTCCGTGGACATGTATGGCGTGAAGCTGGAGAACACCGACAACCTCCCTGTCTTCGGCGTGCGGTATGAGGGTGCGGTGGCCTTCTGTTCATGGCTCAGCAAGAAGGAAGGACGCACCTACAGGCTTCCCACTGACAAGGAATGGAGCTACGCAGCAGACATCGGTCCTCTGGAAAATTGGGAAAACGGTACGACCCCGGAAATGCGCAAGAACCGGAAGGCAGGCGATTTTCCATGGGGCAAGAACTTCCCGCCGAACTCGTCGGACCGTGCAGGAAACTACGGTGACACCTCCCGGCATGAGAGATTCCCGGGCGATCCATACCTTTCTGACTACACAGACGGATTTGTCACACTTGCGCCAGTAATGAGTTTCAAACCGAACGAGCTTGGACTCTACGACATGGGCGGCAACGTTTGGGAATGGGTGCAGGACTGGTGGAACGAGAACAAGACATTGCATGTGCTGAGAGGGGGCTCGTGGACCAGCAGTTCACGTGATCATCTGCGCACATCGAGCCGGATTGGCTCCGATTCTCCGAGCGTCACTTACTTCAAGGCCGATGGGTTCCGGGTGGTGCTGGAAATACCGGGCGCCGTCATCACACCGGTAGCAGTCACCCCAACACTGCCAACTGCGGCACCTGCACCTGTTGTTGTCGCACCACCGTCCACACCCCGGCCCATTGCATCATCTGCAGCTGTCACTCCCTCGGCTAGCCCTGCTCCCACCGCCACAACACTTGTGGCAACCGTTCCAACCATCAGCACACCTTCGTCCAGGCCAGCGCCACCAAGCCCACCGGCCGCACCTTCACAGCCTGCGGGTGGCCTTGTGCTTGATCGTAACTGGGCGACACCGATGCAAGGAGGTAGTGCAACAATGAGAGACCTTGGAGCCCTGCTTTCACCGTTTGCCAAAGCTGCGACCGACCTGGCACCCTCGCCAGGTCTGACCATCTTCGAAGGCGTGACCTACCTCATGCCCCTAGCGCAGGCCAAAGCAGCACTCAATCTTCGTCAGCAGGTCGTGCCCAAGAACGTCGTCGCATGCCCAGGCTTTCCAGTGTCCTCGCTCTACGCCTACTGCTTTGACGCTGCCTTCGACGGTCACTTCAACAAGTTGTACCTGGTCACCGATAAAGCCGATCAGGTCGTGGCGGTGGAGCTGTTGGCTGAATCGCCCAAGCGTGACCAGGTCGATGCTCCCAACAATGCCACCGACTGGCACACGTACGACTTCATCAACACCAGGGTCAAGGCCATCACCACCCTCTGGATCGACCACAAGCCCTACTTCGAGAACAAAGGCCGCTGGGAACAATACGATCCGAAATACTCCAGCCGTCAGCCAAGCGGTGAAACCGGCCTCGTGAGGATCGACAGCCTTCTGCTCGATCCTGCCAGCACCAAAGGGTACAAGGGCAGGGGCTACAATTGGAAGCCGTTGAAAGCGATGCGTCTGTACCTGCCGAAGCCGATGATGGAACTGATCCTTCAGTGCATCAGTGGCGCCATCAAATAGCTGAAGGCGAAAAAAGACTTGGGTGAGTGCAGACGCTGCAAACGCTGCAATTGCATCGTTTGCTGCAGTCCCCTCGGTGCAGTGTGTGCTACTGCAGCAGCAGCAGTTTCTTAACTGCTGCTGCAGTAAGCATG
>OUMO01000015.1_pt1 | contig 10562 bp, 7 predicted proteins | sample 1690981 | NCBI WGS metagenome assembly OUMO01 (sample SAMEA3914864, study PRJEB12502) | metagenome | biome: forest; material: soil | place: USA | collected 2012-03-12 | depth 0.3 m
GGTCATCACCGGAGAAGCGTAAGCGAGGCAGCCTCCCCCCCGAAGGCTTGGGAAACGGCGTCTCAAGCGCTTCATGAAGGCTCGTGGTACGAGCTGCCCGGCTTCACGTGCAATGCCTGCCCACTTCTTGGGTCAGCCGACTGGGTGAATTAATCCGCGTGTTCTCCAACGATGTCCGTTCACAAGCGATTCAAATGTGCGATCGCCTTGAAGTTCGAGGCCGTCTGCATGGTCCGTCACAATGATCTGAGGTTCGATGCCTTCCTTGTCCAGGGTATCTTCACAAAACTCAACCAGCACGGAAAACATGTTGGTCACCGCCTTGATATCCTCGTCAACAGATCTCGCCGCTCGTGTCTTGTCATCCTTCCGAATGGCTTCCGCATCAAAATCTTCACCTTTGTCTAGGACGGTTGGAAAATAGACCTGGCTTGGCTGGTCAAGCATCAGAATGGGGGGGATGCTGCATTCTTTGCCGCAGTGACAAAATAGGCGGTGTAGAGCGAGGAATAGCGTCAGGTGACTATACAACCAGTTTGCACCGCTACCCATAGCACGAAGATGCACTTTTTCAGGCTCCTTCCCTTCCGGATTTTCATGCCAGAGATCGAATGATTCGAGCGAGAACCGAAGGTTAATGGGCCGAAACCATTCTTCGAACTCAAATTTAGGTCCCCACTCACTCATGAATTCGTCGATAAATCGGCCCGCCTCCTTCATTTTCGATTCGACATCGAATTCTTCCTTCAATTTTGCCTTACGTGCGCCCATTTTCTGTCGCAGATCCGTTATCTCCGCCTCCAAATCGGATTGTTGTTTGACACCAATTGACTCAAGCGCTGCTTCCAGCATCACCTTGGCTTTGACGGCGAGTTCATAGTGAGAGCGCTTCTGGGCGAGTTGAGCATCCTGCGCATCCAGCTCCTTCATTCTCCGCTGGAATTCTCGGATCTGACCGTTAAGAGCAGAAATATCGGCGTTCAGCCCACGCTGAAGTTCAACAAGGGATGGCGGCACGGTAAGCGAATTATCGAGTTCGCTGTTTAGCCATTGAACAGCTTCCTCCAACTGGTCCGCCTCATGCTCAATCTCGGCGTGCGATTGTCCACAAAATAGACACACTGAATTTTGAATGACAGCTTCGGTAGGCTCAGGAACAGCCTCTGCCTTATTTCGAAAGCGCTCGAGATGCAAAATGCTGTCCGAAACTTGCGCCAAGCGGCGGTTAGCGTCCCGTTGTTTTAGGACGGTCTCTGAATGACCTTCCTGAAGCTGCCTTCGTAGCTTTCTGTTTTCATCCGATGCGCCATCAAACTCAACAGATTTCTCCGACAACCTCTTTAGCCAACCTGCTGGATCAGTGGCAATCTCTGCCGCAGTAACATCGCTCAACTTCTTGCCGCTGGCTGCGGAAAAATCGTCCAGAGCTATCTGGATTCTTGTCACCACTTCACCTTTTCTAATATCCTCTCTCTTCTTCTGGGCTTCAAGGGATTTGAGCGTTTGGTCCCAGATTTCCAGTTCTTGCTTCAACTGGAAATATTCAGGTTTTGCGAATCCAAGAAAACACTTGAGATGGTCGATGACTTGCTCGCGCTTTTCCTTTTCGTCAAATCGGTAAAAGATCGCATGCTTATTGGCCACCAGGTTCTGGTGCTGTAGCATGAAGGAGGTAAAGCTGCGAATTGATGGCGTGGCGGCGCGAGCATTGTTGCGTCTGTAAGACCTAGCATCTGGATCGGTATCGACATCCGTGTAAGCCAAGCCAAACCTTCGTCCGACATCCTTCTTGAAGACTGGTAGGGGTTTGAAGAGGTTTGCTTGAAATCTCTCTGTGCGTATCTGATTAGGATCATCCAGGATGGCCTTCTCCTCCTCAATATGCTCTATGTCCTCAATATAGCCTTGAGAGGAGTCCTTCCTTCTTGCCAGGAGGATGGTCTTCTCGTGAACTCTCATCACTGTGAAATAGATGGCAGCGCTGCTGGTGATCACGCCTTCCGGGATGGTTCGCTCCGAGCTTCCCATGCACCAATCAAATATCTCAATCAGAGCGCTCTTACCCGTGGATGACTTGCCAGTTACTACATTTACACCAGGGCCAAACGTTACCGCATGAACTCGACCGCTGTGGTCGATCACTCCAAGATGCCGGATGTATCCCTTCATAGCCTTTTAATTCCTAGTTGCAGATAGATAGTTGGAACTGAATGAGGGCTGCACAGTTCACCAAGGTTGGCGGCGGCGTCGCGCAGTCGTTGGGGGCAATACCTTGTCGCCGGGCCCCGATTCTTATAGACCATTGTAGCAGGGGCTTGGATTGCCAGAACGCCCAGATTTAGATTGTGCTGAAGGCACAGGTTAGTGAGGTGTCGTCGATTTCCGATTCTCGACGGAAGACCAGCAAAAAAGTTTGGGTCTTCGACAAATGTGCGGAAATACTTCTTTCTCGATCTGCCGACCAAGAGTGCCTGCGAAGGTGGTGGCAACACCAATGGAAGAACTAGGTATGCGAGGAGCAGTGACCTTTCTTTGATCCCCAGAGCTTCGTAAAAGGACTCAAACAGCGGAGAGAACAGAAAGGGGTTGTTGCTTAGTATGGCAAGCTTTGCTATTGGGCTGGAATTAGGCATGGAGGTTCCATTGGTGTGACTTGTTGGGATCATTCATCTGCATGTGGAGGACGCCATTTCTGAAATCCTTGTTACCTTCCTCATAGCCAGCTACCGCAGGGAATGTTGATCCCGTGTGCTTGTCGTAGAACTGTTTTGAGCACTTGCTATAGTCCCCGTGTTCAGCCTCGTAGGCATCGGTGAAATCGCGTTCTACTTGATCTTCAAAGTCAAGGTAAGCTTCAGTCTCGACACCATCGATCTGGAAGTCTTCCAATATAGTCCGGAATGCATAGTAGTGCTCTTGGATCGCTCGGGGAACTTTCGCGTGATGGTCGATATCCTCAATCTTCTGCACAAAAAGGGCGGAGCGATTGGATTCCTGCTCCGACGTCAAGGGAGCTCCTAGCTTATGTCGATGCCGCTTGGGGAATCTTTTGTTGTGGCTGCAATGCAGTCGTGTGGTCTCTTCAAATTTAGCCTTGTAACCGGCGTAGGTGATCTCCCATTGCGCATTGTTGCTGAGTTCGGGACGAATAATAAACCCTGCCAGGGAATCGAGAAATGCCTTCTGATTCTTCTGGGTGACGCCCATGCATATACTGCGTTTCAGATTATCATAAGTGCCGTTAATATCCGGCGCGTGGTCTTCGATGTAGAACTTCCTCGCCACTTCGTAAAGGCGCTCCTCCCTTTCGAGGGCAACCACGTAGCGCATCAGTTTTAGCGACTCCGATGGCTCAGGTTCTTTTTCGCCGACCGACTTTGCCGCCTCGCATTTGGACGAGTAATCAGCTTCACGTCGAGCAACGTGGTCCTTTACTATTTTCAAACGGGCCTCAAGAGAACTTTCGAAGTTCCAGTCCCTGAAAATGGACCGATTACTGTGGGCCTCAGTGGTTCTCAGGATCAGGTAGCGATACTTCGCTGGGTTGAACCCATCGTCCATCCAGTTCTTCAATGTGTTCCAAAGGTTTAGATCGCTGCTCGTCAACGAGTCGTCAGACGCCATGTGCTTTAGCTCCATTTGGAATCTGCCTTCGACGCTAATGTCCCCTTCCGTCTCGATAAGAAGAACTTCATCAGGAGAGAGGCTATTGCATTTTTCGAGAGCTACCCAGAACTGGTGAACCAGCCCCAAGGCCCCTGCAGTATTGGAGTGTTTCGGTGGCACGCGTATTTCCCCTATCATAGCTGCTTGGACTAAGCGAGTGAAAACAATGGGTTGGCCGTAGGTCGATAACCTTGTGCCTGCCAGCGGCGAGGTTTCAGCGATTCTGGCTGTAAGGGGGCGGTGAAGGTGGTCGGGTGATTTCCGTTGCACTGCCACGTCATCATCGGACGTAGACCCTGCTTTACGTCCGTAGCCCTGCCTGTCTATCAGCCGCCTGCAACCAGGTGGCGCAGCGCTCATCTCACGGCCTGTCCCCCTTTGACAAAGCCAAGGCTAATGCAAACGAGGCGCCTTTCCGGCGGAGGAAAAAGACGCATGGGCTTTACCCATTGCCGCTGCTTCGTCACTCCACAAACTTCACCTCCACCTTTGGCAGCAGGGCTTTGACCTTGGCCTGGGTGTCGTCGGGGTAAGCTTTGGGGCTTTGTGAGAGCGTGAGCGATTTGAGGGTATGGGCAGCGGCCGGGAATGGTGGCCGTGGCTGTCATTTCCGGACTCATCATCCCAAGGAAAACTCAAGTTGATCGATGGAGCTCAATCAAGCCAGTTGGCAGCCTTCAAACCGTTGACGCCTCCGAAATCACGGAGATTCCTGGTTAGCAAGGTGGCGTCGTGAGCGATGCAGATCGCGGCGATTTTGAGGTCCATCGTACCTGTCCGGCGATGGTCGGGTTGCAACTGGTGGAAAACGGTCGCGGCCTGTTCGTCGAACGGCAGAATGACCAGCTTGCCCAGTGCTTCCACGTCGCGTTGCAACCGGGCATAGACCTCAAGCTGGTCTCGGCCTGTCTTGCGATGTTTCAGCAAGGCGAACCAACCCTGGAGGGTCTCTTCCAGGGCGACAATGCACGTAAACACATCCGCGCCGTTCTCGTCAATGCGGCGGGCAAGGTTGCGGCCAATGGCAGAGTCTTCGGTGAGTTCACGGAAGTGATTGGTGTCCAGGACAACAAACATCTGTCACTTCCGCTTGTTTTCCTTAGCCCGCCAGGCGGCGCCAAGCGCGGCGGCCTCCCGGTCGAGAGCATCGCCTTTCGAGGTGCCAATGATGGCTTTCCAGCCCTGGCCGGGCTTGCTGGCAACCAGAGCCTCAAGCTTTTCCAGCCGCGCGGTGAGGCCTGCAACCTTTTCTTCCAATGCCTTCGTGCTCATGGACAACGGGTAGCCCATTTCGGCTTGTTTTACCACCAAAAGCTGGAAGGGACGGGTGCGCGGGTGTTGCCAGTTGCCTCCTCCTGATCGGGCGAGACGCGCGCTACCTTGAGTGACCCGACGCCCCCCTTGCCCTCTCGGGCCTGAAGCTTTGGGTCTTGGATCTTGTGTCTTGCAATCTCGACTCTGCCTTGGGGCGGACGACTTGAGGATGAAGGTGACGAGGGGCCGCTTCCCGCTGATTCCTCACTTCACAAACGTCACCGCCACCTTGGGCAGCAGGGCTTTGACCTTGGCCTGGGTTTCGTCGGGATAGGCTTTGGGGCTCTGCGATAGCGTGAGCGATTTGAGGAAAGAGAACGCCTGGAGCTGGGGGACACGTTCGTCGGGCAGGGCGAAGTCGCTGAGGGTCAGTTCCATGAGCTGGGTCACCTTGGCGAGGGCGGCCAGATCGGCGTCGGTGAAATCCTTGGCGCTGAATTTGAGGCGGCGCAGGGTGGTGATGGACTGCATGTGGCGGATCGCCTCGGACGCCGGAGCATTCACGCCGTATTCCAAGGCCGCGTATTCGAGCGAGGTCTGGGACAGGTGCTGCAACAAGGCGGCCGTGGCCTTGGCGGTGCTGATTTCAATGCCGGTGAGCTTCTTCAGTTTCCCCAGGGACGCGGCCGAGGCGTCGGTGAGGGAATGGGAGTGCCACAGCTTGATGAACTCCAGATTGGGGAAGCGCTCGCCGATATAGCTCATGCCCTCGTCGTCCACATTGTTGGAGTGGAGATTCAAGCTGCGAAGCTTGGTCCAGCCTTCATACTTCGCGAAGTAATGCCCGTGGGTGGAATTGCCCCGGGGCGTGAAAGCCTCCAGGTTTTTCAGCCCCGCAAGCTGTTCGAAGCCCGCCTCCGTGGCCTGGCCAAAGTAGGCGAGCTCGAGCGAAGTGAGGCCCGGGCACTCCGTCAGCGCCTGGAGCCGCGCGAGGCTGGCATCGCCAAGGGAGGGATTCTTGGGCAATCCATGAGCGGTGCCTTCCATGCTCAGCGACTTGAGGTTCTTGAGCTTCAGCAGAGGTGGCAGCCAGCCGTCCTCGATCTTGGTGGCCACGATCTTCACCGACTCGAGGGCCGGGATGTGCCCGAGGTGCTCGATGAAGGCGGCGTCATAAGGATCATCGTTGGCACCGCGATACACGTGCGCCTTGCCGTTGACGATGCTGGTGCTGACCAGCGTGAGCGTGTCAAAGACAGCGATGTCGCCGCCCGCCGCCGTCTTCAAGGCCTTGGGCGTGGCATTGACCTTGGTGAAGCTGCCCGGCGCGCTCTCGATGGTGTGGATGACGGCCTCCACATGCGGGTGCTGATCCGCCGCGGCGAGGATGGCTGCGGCGTGATCGCCGAGCGCCTGTTTCAAGGCCGCATCCGCCGTGGCCGCGATGACCGCATCGAGATCAGCGCGTGAGGTGATCTTGGAAAGGTCAGGCGCGGCAGCGTGCAAGGCCGGGAGAGATGCGAGCGCGAGGACGGCGACGAGAGAGGAAAGAACAGGGAGGCGAGGCTTCATGGACGTCTCTCCACTACGCACGAGTTTTTGGCAATCCCGCAAGCCTCTGTTCTGTGATAGGGATCAGGTGATTGTTTTGCATTTCACTGCCTCAATTGCAGGACTGATACCACAGGCAGTTGAAAAGGGGCTCATTGCCTTTCAGGCCGAAGGCCTGATACAGGCCAGCCCAGGGCAAGCCCGCTTGCGGGCGCCGCCCTGGGTGGATAGGGTGATTTTGGGGCGCGAACCGATGGCATGGTTGGGTCACGGGCAAGCCAGAAGCGCCGTTGCATAGCCTTGCCTGGAGAGGCTTCGGAAAGGCTCGTTGAGGACGCTCTGGAGGCGTTGCGATCTCACAAACACGCGGTTCGCTCGACCGCGCCGCCCATCGAAACCCAGGGCTGCGCTCGCAAGCGGGCTTGCCCTGGGCTGGCTTGTCCCAGGCCTTCGGCCTGAAAACCATCGGCAAGGCCACCTGCGAAAAGGGTCTTTTTCAACGGCTCGTGGTATGACTCTCTGCACAACCGCGCACCGATCTTCCGCCAATAAAAAGGGGCCATGCATGCCTGCATGACCCCTTTTGTGACTCTTGATCCACGACCCTTATCCTGGTCAGGCCTCCGGTCTCGAATCTTGTGTCTTACCGTCTTGAATCTGCCTGCGGCAAACTACTTGCGGGTGAAGATCACAGGCGGGCCGCAGGGGGAGGGCTTGCCGTCTTTCCAGGCCACGCCTGCGAGCTGGAAGTGGTTGGCGTCGATGAAGGTGTAGGTGGCGCCGTGCATGTGCTGTTCCTTCTTGGCATTCAGGCCAGGGGTGGGCACGAAGTCGAAGGTGAGCGAGTGGGGCGTGCTCTTGGTAAGCTGCATCTGGGGCTGGTTGCGCATGGCGCAGTAGTGCGTCATGTGAAGCTTGCCGTTGACGTCGTGATAGGTGCTGAGCATTTCCATGGGCGTGCCTTCGCCGAAGCGTTCTTCGATCACGGAGCCGCCGGAAATGACGCGAAACTCGGTGTGCATCTTGCCCATCATGGGCGATTCCGCCGTCCACTTGCCGGTGAGGGACTTCATGCTTTCGAAGGCGGCGGAGCCCTTGTACGGCGGCAGGTCCGCGCAGGCGGTGTGCGGCTTCGTGGTGGATTCGCAGGAACTGAGGGACAGGAGGGCGAGGGCGGACAGGAGGAGGGCTGGTTTGATCATGGGGTCAATGGGGTGAGAGGTGGACGCAACAAACAGGCGGCGTTGGAGGCTGCCCGTCACAGTAGCGACGAACAACCGGACGAGAAAAGGACACATTTTTTCCTTTTTTCTCTTTTTTTCCGAGGTGGCATCTGGAGTTCGACCCCCGCGGGAGGGATGTCACCGGCCAGAGCCGCTGAACGCCGCGGGACGGGCTAAACCGGGGTTCATTCGTGCGCTGGCCGCTGGAAAATGCAAAATTTAGATGGCAGAGCCGTAAAGTTATGGAAATTATAGACGTTGGCACTGAAGTCTTTCCGCATGCAGCGTCTCCGCGTATTCCTTGCCGCCATCACCTTGGGCTCCTGCCTCTGGGCCGGGTACCAGTTGGGGGGCAAGGCTCCGGTGCCCGGAATGGCGGCGAAGGCGGTGCGGGTGGAACCGACGCGGCCGCAACACCATCCCGTCCAGAGGGACTCGCGAGATGAGGCCGCCTGCGGCCCTCTCTTTGAGGTCGAAGGCTGGCATTTGTGCGAACCCAACCCCGCCCCCCTGGCCGCGGCGGAGACGCTGGCCAGCCGTCAAGTTTCAGCTACCACCGTGCTGAAGCCGGGGTCATTGCCCACGTTGGGCCTGCTGCACAAAAGCCAGATCATCGGGTTTCCTTCCCATGGATCGGATCTCTTGGCGGCGGAGGTGACAAGCGTCACTCACGAGGCGGACTGGGTGCGGGCGGCGGGAGCGTTGCGCGACGGCGGCTCTTTTTTCCTGAGTCAGAACGGCCCGGTGTTTTTTGGCCGCATCGTCCAGCCTGCTCTTGGGCGCGCCTACCGCATCACCACGCAGCCGGATGGCGCGGTGGTGATGGAACAAAAGCCCTTTGCCAGCGTGGCTTGCGCCGCCATTCCCCGCAAGCGGAAGCCGGCCGGCTATCAAAGCCCGGCGCAGGCCCCGGTGCGCTCCATCGAGTCCACAACGCCGGTGCCGGTTCTCGACAGTGATCCCAGCCTGCCCAATGTCATCTACCTGGATTTTGATGGTGAGACGGTAACCGATCCCGACTGGAACAACGGTCGCACGATCAATGCCGCGGCTTCGACGCTGAAGGGGTCGCGCATCAACTCCACGCAGATCACCGATGTGTGGAACCGGGTGGTGGAAGACTACCGGCCTTTCAAGATCTCCGTCACCACGGATGTGAACCGGTACAACGCGGCGGGTGAGCGCCACCGCATCCGCTGCATCATCACCTCCACGGACACGGCCGCACCGGGGGCGGGCGGTGTGGCCTGGGTGGGCAGTTTTCGTGATTCAGGCCTCGACTTTTCCTCCACGGTTCCGTGCTGGGCCTTCACCGAGGATTATTATACGACGGCGGACATCTCAGGCATCATCTCCCATGAGGTGGGCCACACCATGGGCCTGAGCCATGACGGGCGCGCCAACCCGTATGAGGAGTACTTCGAAGGCCAGGGCAGCGGGCCCACCTCATGGGCGCCAATCATGGGCGCGAGCTACGACCACGTGGTCACGCAATGGAGCAAGGGCGAGTACTATAGGGCTAACAATCATGAGGATGACATCGCCATCATCGCCGGCGCGGCCAACGGCTTCGGCCTGGTGGCGGATGAAGACGCCGCCGCGACACCCATCACCCTGCCGAACAACGGCCTGATCAGCGTCTCCGGCGTGATCACCACCCAGGCCGACGTGGACCAGTACCTGTTCGCCACCGCCGGCGGCCTGGTGCGGCTCGACGCCACGCCTCCCACGGTGGAGCCGGACCTCGACATCAAGCTGGAAATCCGCGACCGCACGGGTGCCACGGTTCTTGCCAGCGGCAATCCCATCGGCGCCCTGGCCGCGAACATGTCCGCCACGCTGCCGGTGGGCACCTACCGCCTGGTGGTCCGCGGCACAGGGGAAGGCAGCCCGCTGGCGGTGGGTTACACGGCCTATGGTTCGGTGGGGGCCTACACCATTCATGGCAGCTACCCTAACATCTTGGTTGCGGCACCGGTGGTCACCACGCCGCCTGTCTCCACGGGAGCGCTGGCGGGTGCCCGGGTGACCCTCAGCGTGGCGGCCATCAGCGCCGTGCCGCCCGCCTACCAATGGCAGAAGAATGGCGCGGACATCCCTGGCCAGACCGGCAGCACGCTGGTGTTTGCCAGCCTGCAGAGCATCAACCAGGGGACGTATCGCTGTGTGGTGAGCAACATTGCCGGCACGGCCGTCAGCGATCCGGCAACGCTGTCGGTCTATGCCAGACCGGCTATCACGAAGCAGCCCGTGGCGGCTTCCACCACGGCTGGCAGCGCCACGCCGCTGACGCTGAGCGTCACCGCCGCGGGCACGCCGCCGCTGCGTTATCAATGGCAGCATGCCCTTGTAAACGTGGCCGGCCAGACCGATGCCACGCTCACCCTTGCCAATCCCCAGTGGGCGGATGCCGGAAGCTACCGTTGTGTAGTGACCAATGACTACGGCGCGGTGGTGAGCACTGCCGTGGCCGCCACGGTGTTCTCTCCTCCGCTGATCATGACCCAGCCGCCGGCGGCAAAGGAGCTGCCCAAGGGCGGCGTCAGCAGCATTGCCGTGACGGCCACTGGCACCGCGCCGCTCTACTACCAGTGGTACAAGGATTCCAACAAGATCACAGGCGCGGTCGCGGCGACGCTCGGCTTCAGCAAGATCACGGATGCCGCCGCGGGCGCCTACCATTGCGTGGTGACCAACCGGCTGGGTTCCCTGCCATCAAACGACTGCGCCATCACCGTGGGCATCGCCCCTGTGATCACCCTTCAGCCCGTGGCGCTCACCGTTCATGAAGGCAATGCTTTCCAGCTCACCGTGGCGGCCACGGGCAGCGACACCCTCTCGTACCAATGGCAGCGCGATGGGGTGAAC
>OUMO01000011.1_pt1 | contig 9494 bp, 9 predicted proteins | sample 1690981 | NCBI WGS metagenome assembly OUMO01 (sample SAMEA3914864, study PRJEB12502) | metagenome | biome: forest; material: soil | place: USA | collected 2012-03-12 | depth 0.3 m
AGCGGCCCCGATGAGACCGGCGTCACGCACACTGTCGTTGCCGCCGGCTTTAACGTAATCGCTTCCTTCGCTGATAAGGCCCTTCATGGCAGTGCACGTTTCACTTCCCGGGTCCTTGCCCATCAGCATGAAAATTTGCTCCAGGCGCGATACGTGTCCCCGTGTCTCTTCAAGGTGCCCGGAGAATGCCTTTTTAAGGTCAGGCGAGGTCGCAGCTGTGGCCATTTTGGGTAGAGCGTCGATAAGCTGCGTTTCAGCGCTGTAGAGGTCACGAAGCTCGTTAAGATAAAGCTCCTCCAGGGTCTCGAAGGTGGGGGCGAAAAGGCTCATAAACGTGTATTTGCCATGTATTCGAAGCGGATTCACCAAATCGCTGTCAGGTGAATACCGTAGCGTCCAAGCTTTCCTTCGTTGAACGGCGGGCCGAGGCTTCCAGCCAGCAGGTGGCCCATTCAATGGACCGAAGTTGTTTTCAGGCGGCCGGATTCGGTACGCTCACATCAAGCAGCTGGCAGCTGTACGGTGAATGTCGATCCCATTCCACGGCCGCGGCTTTCCGCCCAAATTTTGCCACCGTGTGCTGTCACAATTCCTCGGGCGATCGCGAGGCCCAGACCCAGGCCGGGATGTTTTCCTCGTCCACTGAGAGGGGTTCCTTTCGAATGTTGAAACGCCTCGAATATAGTCTCGAGTTCATCCGCGTGGAACCCGGGCCCCATGTCGCGCACGGTCAGTTCCACCCCCCCAGGTCCTTTCCGAGTTCGGACCATAACCACACCTTCAGCCGGGCTGTGTGAAAGGGCATTGAGCAACAGGTTCCAGATTACCTGTTGTAAGCGGGTGGGATCGCACCGCACCGGCAGGCTCTCGTCATGCAGATCAAGGTCCACTTTGACTCCAGTTCCAGACCCGGCGGCGTTGGCGCAGGCCATATCGCAAGCATGGCGTATGATCGGATGGACATCGTGGTTTGCAAACTCGAGAGGCAGCTGACCCCCCAGTACACATGAAATATCCAGCAAATCGTCGATGAGTTTGGCCTCAAGGGCAAGTGACCGGGAAATGCTGTCGAAATCTTCCCGGACATGTTCGGGGAGGTCGTACGCGACTGCGTTCTCGCTTGCAATCATCAAGGCTGGCGTCAAAGGCGTGCGCAGCTCGTGGCTTATGAGCGCCAGGAAACGGTCCTTAGCCTCGTTGGCGGCTTCAGCTTGTTCCTTTGCTGCGCGCATGGCGGCCTCGCTTTCTCGTCGGGCGGCTATTTCGCCCTGCACCTCCTGAAATAGCTTGGCTTTGTCGATGGCGACGGCCGCCTGCGCAGCGATTCCCGCCAGGAGTTCTTCGCCGTCAGGGGTGAAGACGTCAGTATCGGGATGACCGTAGAATAGTCCACCGATTACCTGTCCCGACGCTGAGGTCACGGATGCGGCAAGATAACTGCGGACGGGAAGGTGCCCCGGCGGCAGGCCACCATAAGGAGCATTCTTTCCGTAACGAGCATCCTTGAAGACATCGCCGATACGAATGACTTGAGCCCCGCGAAAAGTGGGCTCGAAAAGTCCTGTATTCCTTGGCATTGGGAAGTTCTCAAATGCAGACCTTGGCGCGCCGGAAAGTGTATAGAGGCTGTAGGTCTCACCCTGGTCATCTTTTGCGTTGTAAAAGAAAGCCCCGAAGGCGGCCCCTGAGACTTCGCGGCCCGCTTCTGTGATTGCTTGGAGCAGCGTCTGCAACTCCAGCTCGCTGCTCAGTGCAATGCAAGTCTTGTTAAGGATCTGTAAAGTCTGAACATGGCACTCCGCCTTGCGCCTTGCCCTTTGGACGCTCTCGCCAAGAAAAATGATAAGGCCAGAGGAGAACACATAGCCTATCGAGGCGCTCCACATCGGGGGATCTATAATGGAGAAACTTCCCCTGGGCGGAACGAAGAAATAGAGGCACGCGGCCAGACCGATCAGCGAAGCGAGCATGGCCGGCCGCCACCCGGTGAGCCAAACAGCACAGGGAACAGCACCATAGATGGTCAGAAAGCCCAGCCTGTTACCTAGCCACGGGTCCAGCAATGCCCTGCAGAGCACAGCCACAGCCATCATCGAAAGGGCCAGCAAATATTGCATGAAAGCCCCTCGGATCTTCACTTTCCAGATGGGTACGTTCATTTTGGATTGGCACAGTCGTGTGGTTCGCCAACAATGGAAAGCAGTATTCTGAGTTTGGACGTGTCCACCCGGCTACAATACCGCAGTGGCGATTCACAGTGAACGGCAGTCGCTTTCCTCGCCCCAAGGAAAAGGTCACGGAAGCACTTCATGCGAAGCCTTCGTTTTTCGGTTGCTTTCTGGTCGCCAGAGGGAGAGAAAATTGACAGGGCCCTTTGCTTCAGGGCGGCGCATGGGTGCCCGAAATGGAATTCTCCTTCTCAAAGGGTGGCTGTTCCATCCATGCCTTGCGCAGCTGGTCGAGGGAAGCGGTGCCATAGATTGCATTGCCGCCTTCCCTCTGTGCGACTCCTTCCAACACTGAAAGCAATTTACGCAGGGAATCAGGAGGCAGTTTGGCTCCGGTGTCCAAGGAAAGCCAAGCGTTAAGGTCGGATGGGAGGGAGGCTCGGTGTTCAGCCAGGAATCGTCGGGTGGAGAATATGACAAAATCGTGCATCGGTAATTAGTGCTAAGAAAACTCAATCCAAGCGCGGGTCAGTCGGCCGAGCAGCGGCAACGGCCTACGAAAGTGGATTGGATACGTGTCACGCAAAATACGTCAAATTGCTTCGGGCGCAGCGTTTTTTGCGCATAAAAATACGAAGTTCGCCACAGAGCTTGGGAATCCTGCTAGCAGCAATGTTTCCATCAGGCTGGGTGATGTCTCCGGTGAGATGAATGAGCCAGGCCAACCAGTTCGCTTTGTCTTTTGCCGATACCGCAGGGTCCTTCAGCTTGCTGGTGCACAGGTTGATGGCGAAGACGATGTCGTTATCAGGAGCAGGCGATGGCTTTTTTTCGAAGGCCGGAGGGGTCAGAGGGTAGTCAACGTAGTGCCACTCTTTGTGATTCCAAGGAGAGTGTCCGAACTTGATTTCGTCGGGCCATTTCGCGGCTCCCATGAACAGCACAACGCCTTCGTCGAGGTTTGGTTCATCAGCCGGCACCTCAGCTTCCCATTTGGCCGCATTTTCATGGTGGCGGAGGATCTTAATCGCCCATTTTCTCTGGTCAGGAGTCAGGTTGTTGTAGGCGATTGCAGCCACGATCATGTGACCAGGTCCGCTCCATGCCATCGCGAGAGCGGGGAAGAGGAAGGTGAACGTGAGGAGATACCTCAACATGGTCTTTAAAGGTAACGGTATCAGGAGGCTTTAAAACAGTCCGAGATTTCCTTGTTCTGGCACAATGGGCTTGATGCATTCTGGATCATCAAAGCCCTTTTGGTTCACCTTGCGGGTCACAGGGTAGGCCTCCATCGGCTCATCCGGAAAACTGGCAAGGAGCAGCTTTAGCGATTCTGTTTTTGCATCCCCATCAAGCCATTGCTGCCATTGGGCTTCAGGCAAAATAACGGGCATGCGGTCAATCACTCGGCCCAGCACTCGATTGGCCGGCGCACTGACGATGGTAATTTTTCCTCTTTTGGGCGGGCTTCCCACAGCGCCGCGAAGCACATCAGCCCATCATCCGGGAGATGAATGTGCCAGGGCTGACGGTACCCGCCCATGTCCTCGGAGTCGTAGAATCCATGGGCTAGCACCAGGCATCGCCGGTATTTGAAGGCGTCCTTGAACATCGGCAGCTTCTCCACCGTCTCGCCTCGGGCCATCATCTGTCTTCCTCTTCCAGTTGCGAACCCGAAGTTCATCATGCTGATCCTGGCTTCGCCATCGATCACCGAAACCACTGGCGCCGGCTCTGACGGAGAGACCTTGAACCGAATTTTTGGAGTGATCCGAACTTCCCGAAATTTCCAAGCAGCATAAGCCTTCTCCATCTGGTCCTTGTAGCGAAGGAGGTTGCACATGGGCTCAACGATCAAGAGGTGAATGGAACCCAATAAACTGTCGATGATTCATGCGGCCATCAGTTTGGCCATGGTATCAAGGTCTTCTTGGTCGAAGCCTACTTCCAAGGCCAGAATCACGTCCTCAGTGTCCATCCCAAGCACCGTCGCAAGCCAGGCATGATTCTTGTCTGTGCGTTCGAGCCAGTCAATGATGGTAGCGGGATCAGGATGGTCCATGCTTCCTTGTACGTTTGCGGGGAGGTGTAGGCAAGTGGGCGGCGTGCTGGACCTATAAACCGGTCATGAACAGCTTGCAACTGTTCACAAGAACAGTATTCATGGTTCATGCTCACCAAAAGGCAGAACCTCTCCCTGCATGTCCTCTGGCTGACACTCACCCGATCCGCAGTGCGCCTAGCGGTTCCATTCCTGGGCAACATCATCGCAGGGAAGAGCGAAGCCACGGAGATTCGGCAGGAAGGTTGTGTGATGGTGGACCCGGAATTGATCAAGCTGCCAAAAAATGCCAGAACCTTTGCCCTTCAGGTGCGCGGCGATTCCATGCAGAACGCCGGCATCCTCGAAGGTGACGTGGTGGTGATGGAATTTCGCGAGGCCAGGCATGGAGACGTCGTGGCTGCCTTGATCGACGGAGAAACCACCCTGAAACGGTTCATCGTCCACAACGGAACGGCCTATCTGCGTGCGGCCAATCCGAAGTACCCGGACCTCATCCCGGCCAACGAGCTTGTCATCCAAGGGGTCCAGGTGGCGCTTCTGCGGCTTTCCAAGAGGTGATGAGCCATGATCATCCATTTCGATGCCGATGCCTTTTTTGCTTCGGTTGAGCAGGCGGCAGACAAGAAGCTGCGTGGACGTCCCATTGCCGTAGGAGGTGAAAAGCGTGGCATCATCGCTTCCGCCAGCTACGAGGCCAGGAAACTAGGAATCTACACCCCTATGCCGACAGTGAGGGCCAGGAAACTGTGCCCCAAGCTGATCGTGCTGCCGGGGGATTTCGAGAAGTACGAGCTGTTTTCCCGGCTCATGATCTCCTATGCCTACGACTTCACGCCCATCGTTGAACCTGCTTCCATCGATGAAGGCTACCTGGATTTAAATGGGGCCAAGCAAAGCCGGGCGTGTGATGTAGCTGCGACCATTCAGAAGGCGATTTCCCAGAGCCTCAAGATCTCGGTGTCGATGGGGGTAGGCATCAACAAGCTGGTGTCGCAGATCGCCTCCAAGCTGCGCAAACCTCACTGCTTTATCGAAGTCGAGCCTGGTCACGAGCAAGGCTTTCTGTGGCCGTTAAAGAATGAATGGTTGCCGCAGGTGGGTCCCCATCTCGCGGCGACCTTGAACACCGCCGGCTTGTGCACTGTAGGTCATGTGGCAGCAACACCCGTGGATGAACTGTCACTGCTGGCGGGGAAATATGCTCCGACCCTGCATGAGTATTCACTGGGCATCGACACCAGGCCCGTTATTTGTGAAGCCCCCGACGCCAAGAGCTACGGCACCCAGGAGAGCTTCAACGAGGACACCACGGACCATGTATTCATCCTCGCCAAGCTCCGGGCCATGGCAGATTCACTGATGCGGAGGGTGCGAGAGGACAAGAAGAGCATCCGTACGGTCACCTTGCGCCTCCGGTACAACGACATGGACGAAGTCAGCCGGTCGAACAGCCTGGATGAACCCACCGATCTTGAGCACGACGTTTATCCGATTCTCTCCGGACTGCTAAAGCGTGCCTGGGAGCGTCGGGTGAGTGTGCGGTTGGTGGGGTTGAAGTTCACAAAGGTTTATGAGGCTTCCTTCCATTCCAGCCTGCTATTGGAGGCGTCTGACATCACCAGGGAGAAGCAGCACCAGATCGCCGGAATTGTGGATGCGTTACGCCATGAGCAGCTGAGCATCATGAGAGGCCATGACTTGTGGTTGAAGCAGCATCGGGAAGCGCCGCGGCCGCTGTTGCCAAAGCCAAGGACCATGGTGAAAGACAACAGCCCTTCGACCAATCGAGTTCTTCGCGAACGACATGGCAACGACCCCCTCATCACCGTTGCTTCATCTGTGGGTGTGTCCCTGCCCATGCTGAACGTGAAATCCTGCTACAGCTTCCAGGACTCAACCCTCACTATTTCTGCGATTATTGAAGCTGCCTTGGCCCATGGTGTCACTGCCTTGGCCATCACTGACTCGAACTTGCATGGCGCCGTACCGTTTTTCCAGGCAGCTACGGCCGCAGGCATTAAACCGATCATTGGCGCTGAACTGATCTGCGGAGGTAAACACTGGCTGGCCTACGTGAAGAACACCCAGGGCTACCAGAACCTGTGCCGGCTGCTGTCTTTTGACAAGATCACAGCCCCACGGATTCAAGAGCACCAGGAAGGGCTGATCCTGGTGGAAGCTGACAATCCAGGTTTTGCCATGCCCGAGATCAGGTACAGCAAGCCCAGTGACCGGGTGTTTTTCGAGATCCTGCAGAGCATGAAGACGCTGACGCTTTTGCTCGAACGCCACCCGGACAAGCGGAAGGGCGATTTTGCTTTTCACCCTCAAGCGGAATGGATCAAACGGTACAGTCCTCAAGCTATCAAGGCCACTCAAGACATTGCAGACCAGTGCGAGTTCGCCTTCGACTTTAAAACCCTGCGTTTCCCTCGGTACGTGCCACATGATGGAAGCACACCCTCCCACATGCTTCACCGGCTTGCCCACGAAGGGTTAAAGGGGCGTTACGGGGCAATGGCTGATCAACACCTGGCTCAACTCAACGAGGAGCTGTCTATCATCGGCGAGGTTGGCTACGAGGAATATTTTCTGACGGTTTGGGACATGCTCCAAGACTGCCGGCGGATGGGCATCAACTGGATCACCCGTGGCAGTGCTGCAGATTCACTGGTCTGCTATTCCTTGGGCATCAGCAACGTGTGCCCCATCCGGTTCGAACTGTACTTCAAACGCTTCTTGAACCGTGATCGGATGGCCCTTCAAAAGCTGCCAGACATCGACATCGACTTTGCCCATGATCGAAAAGACGACGCTGTTGAGCTGCTGTTGAAACGCTACGGACCCGAACACGCAGCGATTGTGGGCGGGTTTAACACCTTCCAAGCCAGGTCAGCCTTCGGTGATGTGGCCAAGGTGCTGGGGGTGTCTGAAAACGAGGTTCGCCGGCTCAATGAACACATGCCATGGACCAGTGCTAAACATGCGGCCGAGGGAGTGATCTTGTCGCCTGAATGCCAGGAAGGACATTGGAAAGAGGAACCGGTGCGCACTGCTTTGTTGATGGCCGGCATGCTCGATGGTTTTCCTCGCTACGCCAAAATGCATCCGTGCGGTGTGGTCTTGTCCCGTGAACCGATCCGTCACCATTCACCCACGTTTACCAGCAGCAAGGGATGGCCTACCACTCACTTCGACATGGATGCGGTGGAGGCTGTGGGATTGATCAAGCTCGACATCCTGGCTCAAGGTGGATTGGCAGTGTTGCGTGATGCCCAGAACTCATTGCTGGGGCAGGGGATTGAGGTTGACATGGATTCTCTGGAAGTAGGTGGGCTTGGGCGCAGTGAACACCCGCCAAGACCTGAGCATGCGGAACCCTGGAGCGATGAAGGTGTGTGGCAGATGATCGCTAGCGGAAATGCTCGCGGTGTTCATCACATTGAAAGCCCCGCGATGATCAGCCTGGCGTGCATGTCCGGCGTTCGAGACATTGATCGATTGGTGGCCATCGTTTCCGTGATTCGTCCAGGTGCTGCCAACGGGCTCAAGAAAAGCCAGTTTGCTCGAAGAGCCCAAGGTCTGGAACCCGTGGAGTACATTCATGAGAGCCTGGCGCCCGTGCTGCGTTCCACCTTCGGCGTCATCGCATACGAGGAACACATTTTGCAGATCTGCGAAGCCTTTGCTGGAATGCCGGCTGGACGTGGTGACCTGCTACGCCGTGCCCTGGTGAAGCAAGACATGAAGAAGATCCAGGAACTGCAGATGGAATTCTACACTGCAGCTCATCTCCGAGGACATGACGAAACCAGCATCAACGCCGTGTGGGAGCTGGTGGCAGGGTTCCAAGGGTATGCCTTCTGCCGGGCCCACAGCACTGCGTATGCCGTTGAAGCCTACCAGGGGGCCTACTTCAAGCACTACCATCCAGCGGAGTTCATGGCGGCTGTATTAACCAATGGCAAAGGGTTCTACACGCCCTTGGTCTATACCCTGGAAGCTCGACGCCTGGGGATTGGGTTCCTGCCACCTTGTGTAAATATTTCCACACCCTCCTTCACGGTGGAAAATGCGACTGTAGACCATGGCACGCCCACGCCTTCACTGGGAAAAGCCATTCGCGTACCCGTCCGATGCATCAAAGACCTGAGCGAAGCGATGCTCAAGCGCTGGACCGATGAACGAGCACACGGACCGTTTACCAGCATTCAGGACTTCTGCCGGCGAGTGCATCCTGACGGCCCCGAGACCCTCAACCTCATTCGTGCTGGTGCCTTTGACGGACTGGGAGGAACACGCACCGAGCACTTCTGGCATTGTCTACACTCAGCGAAAAACAGCAGCACCGGACCTGGTTGGCTGTTCAAAAACTCGGATGAAGAAGCCATCCGGGCCACCTTTCGCGAAGAACCGACCACGCTGCAAAAGCTCAACGATGAAACCGAATTGCAAGGCTACACCATCAGTGGCCATCCCCTGGACCGGTTCCCTGACATCGCCTGGCACACGTACTGTCCCATCGACCAACTTCACCACTACCTGAACCAGAGAGTGACGGTGGCGGGGCTGATCATTGTGAGCCGATCTCACCACCAGCAGAACGGGATGCCCATGAAGTTCATCTCCATCTGCGACCGGACTGGCATCGTGGAATGTGAGATCTTCGCAGCCGCCTACCGAGCCACAGGCCTTGCCACGATCCGGTACCCCGTGGTGGAAGTCGTGGCGGAGGTGACACCGTTCGACAACCAGGCCGGGTTTACTCTTCGGGTGACGAGGGTGGGGAGGCCTAGATCGTGAACTATGGTGCAAGTCCTGTGCTGGAGCCCTTGAAGGTTTTTCTAGCACAGTCCCTGGTTGATTTCCCCGTCAACCATGTCACAAGAAAAAGCCCGTCGGTCAGCACCGCCGTCAGTCACGTCATGCACCCAGATGTCAATAACGTTCTATCGCTTGTCCTACAAGCGACAGGGTACCCTGTCACAGTGGTACCCCGAGAAGACCAACAGTCTCACGTGAGCATGAAAAGTGCCTCTAGAGGAGAACCATTTCACGTTATTTTCCCTAATCCTCGATACGACTCATTTTCCAACTACCTCATTGCGGCTCAATGCTCAATGATCATGTTTAAATGGGCTGAAGAGAGAGCAGTTCCCGATTTTATTCCGATCAGGGGCGAGGCCGACATCGAGAAGAGCAGAGTTGTTCGAAAGATGCAGCAACAAGGTCTTTCTGAAGATGTCGCTCAGCGCTATGCC
>OUMO01000013.1_pt1 | contig 8532 bp, 5 predicted proteins | sample 1690981 | NCBI WGS metagenome assembly OUMO01 (sample SAMEA3914864, study PRJEB12502) | metagenome | biome: forest; material: soil | place: USA | collected 2012-03-12 | depth 0.3 m
CCACGAAATGACCGCTGCCCATGCTCGGGTCGAGGCACTTGAGTTCCTTCGCCGACTTTGGCCAACCATCGAACGTACCGGCGGCAGGCGCCCACTTGTTGTCCAGGGCTTGGATGAAACGGAGGTAGTTCCAAGGGCAGCCCGGTAGTGCGACAGCTTGGCGAAGTTCGTCTTCGCTCTGGGCGCTTTCGGCCAGCTTGGGATTTGTGGAGAGGACTTTGCCGGCGTGCCATGCGCCAAAGGTGTTGTCCAAGAGGAAGTCCACCATGTAGTCCTCGGTAAAGAGCTGGGTGACTGGGGAGATTTCGTTAGCACCGATCTTCACCCCTGACTCGTTGACCTCTTTCTTTCTCTTGGTCTGCCAAAATTGGTAGGTCCAACCCAGAGAGTCATCCGCCATGAAGACCTCTGTCGGCAAGGCGTTGAGAATTGCGGTCAGTTTGTTGTGAGCCTCGCTGGGCAGGCGGACATGCAGGACGGGATCATCCTGACGGAATACTTGAGGCAGCATGTGCTGGGCGAAGCGGGAGGCAAGTTCCCAAAGATCAAGGCCCTCATCCCGTGCCAGTTCCTCACATTCCTCCAAGGACACTGCCACGCCCATCTCCGGGTGTCGCAGCAGTTCGTTTTCCGCCAGGAAGCGAGCAAACAACATGCGGTGCCAATGCTCGTAGCCACACTCCTGCACGAGGTGCCCCATCTCCTGGGAGTCATCCGGCCGCCTCAAATCTCCGGCCTGCTTCCCGCGAGCCCGCAATCGGCGACGCAAGTCCTCATCCGCCGCTGAAAGATACCCAGGCTTCTTCCCATCCGCGACGCCAAGCGCCTCCAGCGCCGATTCCGCGCCTTTCTCCGCTTCATCGCGGGCGGAGATCACCGCCTTTTCCAGCTTGTTGCGGAGGTCTTTGGAGAGCGTGGGCATAAAAAAGGTCAGGAAAAGGTTACAATACCATCCAAGATACTCGCCGGCGGAGGGGACGCGCCTGGCGTGGCAGCTTTCAAAAGCTCCTGCTGTCGCTGAAGAGCAAGATTCAGTCTGTCGTAGAAGTCCGTCAACGATGTCACCTGTTGATGGAGCAGCATGGTGCGGATCATGAGCATCATTGTCTCCCGCAAATAAAACTCCAGATTGGCACAAAGGAGCATTAAACGAAGAAGCGTTGGCGAGCCATGGACCAAACAGCAGCGGACTCTATACAGGCGCTTCAGCTGCCACTCTACGCGCTGTTCGTGCTGCTTGAAACAGAGTGCAAGTTTGGTGGGGTCTGAAAGGATGGACGCAAGCTCCTGGAAGCGCACCAGCAGCCAGGGAGACGCTCCAATCAAGCTTTCAATGTCCCCACAGCAAGCGGGGTCCTGCATCACCCGGAGCAACTTTTCTTCCTGCAACCGCTCGTCAAGACCACAGCTCAACAAGGCCACGACTGATGGCGGCCACTCCCCAAGTGCCTGCCTTAGAGATGGCTCAATATCATGCAGCAACAGCAAAAAGTAGCGCGCCATCATGCAGTTTTTTCCATGCAAAAAGACGGCTTCGCCTATGGAGCCCTGATTCGTGATTTTGGTGAGGTACTCCAACCCAAACCACCAGTTTAGAAGTTTGTCACGGTAGCTGCCCGCATCCTGCCCGAGGCGATAGTGACGGCCGGCTGCCGTGATCCTTTCGCGAGCAGTGCGGTCTAAGGTGTCTTTTCGAAGCAGTTCGTCAATTCTCTCTGAGTCTTGCCGAAATTCCGCCAGTGTACGGGTGAAGACGGGATTGGGTACAGGGAAGGTGACGCGCTCAAGTCGCGGTCTTCGATCTCCGTCACGAATGATCAACATGCGGGTATCGAGCTCGATCTTCGTATCGAGAAAGTTGAAGCGAAGTCGATCCAGGCATCCCTCGAATGTCTCTAGCGCGGCGTGGCAGGCTGATTTAAAGTCCACGGCGTTGATCTGACAATGTGCAAATGACGTTTGCACTTTGGGACTGGTGTAGACTTCAATTTCGCGAGGAGGGTTGAGCAGTTGGGGCCCAGTTGCCGAAAAATGCCAACCTTTGAAGCTACCGAGCTCCGACAAGGATGGGCTCCCAAACAGCCGCAAACAGACCGTGAAGGGCTGAGGATCTCGCATGATTTGTTGTTCCAGGAACAAAAATCTTTCGTCGAAGGAACGGTTCTTCACGACATAGCCCGCAAGATTTCGAGACCACTCGTGGAGCGATTCAAGCACCCATCCGCGATCCACAAGATCTGTCAGCAAGGAGCTCACTGCACTTTCTATGCGTTCAAACGGGTGGACGTCGTTTCGGATGGATTCCGGCACCAATCTGAACAGCGTGTAGAGATAATCCTTCTCTGTTCGCTTTAGGGCATCTTCCAACAAATAGCGCACCTTCTTTACAGCGCTCATGCTCCAAATAGATGTTTTCCCTTCCGTCACTAGTTTGTCGGTGGACAGTTCGTTGAGAGCTGTCACAAGGAACTGAAACGATCTGCCGAGACATGCCTGCAGAGCCATGTCAGCTCGGCAGAGTTCCAGTGCTTCGAGAGCAATCACTTGAAGATCTGCGCCCTTGGCAATCTGAAGCTGGATTTCTTGAAGGAGCTCCTTGAGGATCGTCCTCCCGTTGTGCAGACGCACACGGTAGGAATCGAGGGAACTGGAAAACGTCTGACCATGCCAGATCTCCACGCAGAACCGTTGAGTGGCTGTCAAGCCACGAAGGTAGGGGGTGTCAGATGGCAGATGCATGTTTTGGCTTGCGGAAGTGGTCTCAGTCTGTCAGAATGATCTCATATAAGGGAGTAACGGATGTGGTTAGCCCCACGACAGGCTGAGGCGAAAGCCCCCGCATCATCCACTTCCTTCGCATTTGGCGGGGCACCTCGAAAGAGGTGTCCCGCTCTTTGATTAGGCGATTGCTCATACGATGACGGGCCCCTCCTTGAGCTTGGATTCGATCTCTTTGCGAACCTCGCTCATCCAGGTCTCCAGATCAGCGCCCGAATGGAGAGTCCGAGACGGGATCAACGCCTTTTGGGCTTTTGGAGTGAGCAGCTTGGCGGCTTTGGCGGCGGCGTTTTGGAATCGTCCGGGAAGGGCCGCCGTTTTGTCATGCCACCACGCGATTGGGGTGCGTTGGAGAGTGGCTACGAGCTGGTCGTCCGAGCCGGCATCGAGCGACGGTACCGTTGACAGGCCCTCCTCTGCGAGGATCGAGCAGCGCTGGTCGGCGGTCAGTTTTTGCCAGGTATCGGACGCCTCCAAAGTGTTTTTGCCTGAGGCGTGAAGACTTGCATAGGCCTGGGAAGCGGAAGTGACGGCCCCGCGCAGGATTTGGGCGCACTGCTTGACCAGCGGTGGCACGTGATCTGCCGAATCAAGGAGCAGGCGCCCGGCAATGATACTTTCGCAGCCCTTCTGAATGTCGGACAGTTCCGCCATGCCATGGCTGACCGAGAGCAGGCGTTGCAACTGGGTCCAGGCTGGGAGGCGCTTCTCGGCCAAGTCCGCCGCCTTTTTCCATTGGGCAGCATCGGACTTCAGTGTGTCTGCCTGGACCAACAGCGCGGCGAGGCGCTCGTTGCCGGTCATGGCGCGCAGTTCGGCTACGGCCTTGGCCTTGGGAGCTTCCGGCAGCGGTGCCGATCCGCCCGCCTTCGTCGCCAGTGCGGCCAGAGCGTCAAGGAACTCCGCTGATTTGAGTTCCTGGTCGTCGCTGGCCTTGGCGGCGATGCCGGCCTCCTGGAACAGCCCGCGCAATTTGATCTTGTCCTGCGCTGTGAGGGTGATGGTCTCGGTACGGAACTCGGTTTTGGCGATCTTGTTCTGATCCAATTGACCGGTGGCCAGCAGTGCATTGTTGTAGCGCGCGGTCAGATGGCCGCCGGCGTGAAGAGCGATCAATGCCGCGTCGATCGCATCCTGATCCCAGCCATAAGGCGAACCGCTGAAAAACTTGCGCAGTTCGGATCCGATCGTGCCGGCACCGACCTTCGATAGCACTTCACGCGTGACGACATGCCGTTCTGTACTGCCAGGCCAGTCCACAACTGCCAGCGGCGAATCGTCGCCGCTGCGTGCGCGGCCAATGACGACGGGCCAGTTCTTGTGGTTCGCCTCACTGAAACGCGGAAAGAGGCGGTCAAGGGCATCCATGGCACCTTCCCGCACTTTGTCGGCCAGGGTGAGCTGAATCAGCTCCGTGCCACCGCCCTTGAAAACCTTGGTGCTGCCGATGATCTGGCTGATAAGGTATTTGCGCGAGCGTTCCGCATCGCTCAGACGGGTGGCCATGGAGGCTCTTGCTTCGTCACCTTCGCGGGTGGTGGGAACTCCTTTGAAATCAAGTGTTCCACGGGCAGCCTCTTCGCGCACCACCTGCTGCCGAAGTTCCTCCGCCGAAGCCTTGGGAATGAATACGAACAGGATCGGACTGTCGGTGCCGGCGGCACGGGCCGCATCCACGACATTTTTTTCCGAACAACCCCAGCCGTCGCGAATCCAGACCGGAATGTCCGCCCCCGTGGCAGGCGGAGACTCGGTTCCAAAGTGAAGTGCAAGTTTCCGGGGAACCTTCGCCACACCTTGCAGTATTCGGACACCCGTAATGTCTTCCTGGGCTGCCACCCGCAGATAAGCCTCGCGCTTTTGGTGGACAAGGAGCTCGTTGTTCGATGCCTGGGTGAACCGATTGCGGTACTCCTTTTCCCATTCCAGAGACTCGCGAGTCTGTAGATTATATTCTTCGCCGTCTTTGAGCAAGATGCCCTCGTCGGCGAGTTTTTGCAGCGCGAGAGGTACTTCCTTGCGGAGTTTCGGCCCATCATTGACCAGGTCACTCACCAGTAAATCGGCCAGCATCTCGGGCGTGGCACGGACGCCACAGTCTGAACCGGCATCACGAGGCAGTTTGCGCACGAGGAAGACCAGGCTGCAAAGATGGGCGGCCAGCCTTCCCTCCTCGGTCCCATCATTCAGTCCGCGAATGCGCTCGTCCAGCTCTCGCAGCAAGACGCCCTGCTGCACCATGGCGGCCTGGAGTTGCTCAAACATGAAATCAGCAGGCACCACGTTGCCGACGTCCTTTTCGGCGAAGTCGTGAAGTGCGTCGTGGATCATGCGCAGTTGAGTGCGCAGCATGCTGCTGGTGCCGGCAGGGTCCACGGCGCGGCTGACCAGTTCCCAGAACCGGCGACGCACGGGCAGGATGGGATAATCGTCGGCCAGGATGTCGCGATCGCTGCTGCGCGAAGCAATGGTGGTGCCAGCGAGCTGACGCTCAATTTCGCCCACGTGTCTGGCTAGTTCCTGGCGCAGCCCGTCGATCTTTTCGGGGCGCTTCGCCAGCAAGATACGACGTGTTACATTCTCCACATCCGCATCCGAGAGCTCCACGGGAATGGTGAAACGAGCACGCATCCAGGCGAACTCAGGCACCTCCGTGCTCAAGGCGCTCTGGCCTGCGCCGACCAGCAAGACCCGGCTGTCCATCTGCTTGGCCAGCGCCTCAGCTACCTCCACCACCTGGCGAGTGCGGTCGAGATTGTTTCGCACGAAGATCTGAACCTCGTCTAGAACCACGATGGTGAGCGGTAGTTCGCCATCCCTGGTGAGAATCTCCCGCGTCATGCGCAGGAACTCGGAGGTATCAATATCCGCAGGCTGGGAGAATTCGCGGCGGATCAATTCCCGCACTTCAGCGTCGCTGCCGAGGGTAGAATCGGACTCCAGCAGCGCCTTACGGATGACCGGACTGACGGAGAGATCCACCAGTTCACGCTCGAATTTTTTGCCGGTTGCCTCCACCTTGGCCCTCACGGCCTCATAGTAGCCATGGTTTTTCAGGTAGAGGCAGAACCGGGCCAGACGGTACTGCTCAGGGAGGCCGCAACTGCGCAAAAGAATGCCGAGGATGGTAAGCCGGACGCTTTCGCTGCTGCCTGATGGCAGAATGCCCAGAGCCGCGTGGAGGCCACCGGCCCGCCTAGCCTGAATGTCCAGTTCTTTGAGCGCAGCCTCCACCTCTGGTGGCAGGGATTGCACCAGATTGCGGGCAGTGTCGCCATCGCTGGAGAACTCAGTGTTCACCCAGAGGTGACCGAGCATCTTGAGAAGGTGCGACTTGCCGCTGCCGTAGAATCCGCTGACCCAGGCTGCCTGCTGGCTGTTGCCACCGACATGGCTCAGGAACGATTCCATGATGCGCAGCATGCCGTCAGCATACTGTCCTTCGCAGACGAAGTTGGCGAGTTCCTCCCTGAGTTCCTTTTGCAAAATCACACGCTCCTGCGGAGTCACGCCGTCGGTGATGCGAGCCTGCCCATTGTTCATGAGCTTGGCTGTGGCGGGATCGCGAAGGAAGAGTTCTCGATTTTTCATGACGTGGAAAGTTGACTAGCTGGCGATGGGGGTGGCGAGATAATTCCAGCCATCACGTGCATCGAGCATGCGATAAACATTTTGCTCATAGGAACCCGGAAAGAACACCGCGACACGGCCTCGAATGTCCGGCTGAATTTTTTCCAGGATGACGTGAAGCGTTGCGAACCCGAAAAGAGCCCCGACCCCATGGATGGCCAGGACGCTTTCGGCGCTGGCTCCCTCCGAGGTTAGTGCGGAACGCAGGCGCTCCACACAGTGGGCGCTGAATCCATAAGGTGTATCCGCCTTTAGCCTGTCGTCGAGAAGCTCCGGAGCCGTGAAGTATTCTTCCGGGTAGGACTCTCCTGCCATCCATTCGGGAAAGGCGTTGGTGAAGTCCACATCCACCCACGGGTGCCCCGCCGCCAAAGTGCGGTTCTCAAAATCCTTGAGCTTGGCCTCCAGCTTGCGCTCGTCCTCTTTGGGATAGACGACAAACACCACACGCTGAGCCCCTGGCAGATTGCGCTGCCATGGTGCGGAGATGTGCCGCTCGTACTGATCAGCGATTTCGTCAATGCGTGCCACGGGAGTTCAGAATTTCCTTGGTTGTTAGCAGGGTGGAGAAGCCAATTTCGATTATTTCGCCGGCGATCTTGAGGTCCAGCAGGCCCCTGCGTCTGGCCTCCATGACGAGCTGGCGCAATTCGTCGGGATTGACGTCGAGCACTTGAATCCATTCCGACGCCAGCAACCTAGCACCACGAAGGCCTTGGAGGTAGCCCAGCACCAACGCATACACCGTCGCCCCGGGCGTTGGCCGCACTTGGCGACGGAATTTGCGCACTCTTCCTTCAAGGTGTCCGCTTTGGCACCACGATGAGGAGACATTCCGTACCACCTTGTCCAGCGTGGAGTCGTTCAGCCGGTCCACAACCACCGAGCGCAGAGCATCAGAGATCGTCTGCCGCGACAGCTCTTCACCGACGCGCATCCCCAACACGGCACCGGCACATGCACGGAGCAGGGGGTCTCTTGCCATGGCGCACAAGAGGGCCAGGAGAGGGCGACCCTCTGTCTCTTGAAACCAAACAAACCTCAAGACTCGAAATAGTGGCACTGAAGGATCAAGAGCGTAGAGCTCAGAAATTCTTTGAACCGTCAGCTTGCGGGTCGCCACCGTCTGCTTGCCCAGAACATTGTGCTCAACGCCGGCGGACAAGTAATCGGCCCGGGAGCCATCGGGAGGAACTGCAGCAATGAGGAGCCTCAGCTCGTCAAGCATGAGGGTACGGCTGGTATGCGTTCCCTTATTCCCGGCGCGGAAGCCAAGATTTTCGGGATAGCGCTCACTGTGCATTCCTCAGTGACGGGGCGAATCCAGCAATTGTCAAACCTTGTATGAAAAATCATCTATTTTCGCCGGCAAACTTGCCGGCGAACAACCCGCAAAGATCTCGCGGGCTGGAATTCAGTTAGATGCTGGCACCAAAACTGTAGGCGCGAACTGCCCGCAGCTAACGAAACGGCGTTACGGATCGTTTATGGTAACGTTGTGGGGCATATACCCGGCCAGCGCCCTTATCTTACTTCAAGCAAGGAGGCATTCGATGGGCACTGACCCAAATCTGTCTGGCTTTCAACAAAAGCTCTCCATTTTCCATAATTTAGCGGGCCTCACTGAGGTAAAGTGGGCCTCCAGTCTTCATTTGGCCTCGCGCGCGGGCGGCAACGCGCGCGCGAACCAGGTTTCGCGACGATCAAATGCCCCTACTTGGCGGACGGCAGTGCCCGCAGAAGGCCTTGTGCGGTAGGTGGGAGTCGCGAATGCCCCCATATGCCCCTGTCTGGGCGCCCATGACGGGCAAAAGAGGCCGGAAGCAACGCGCGCGAGGGCGGGAGGTGCCTCCACTCCCGAAAAGGGACGATGCAGGTTGGGAGGGTTCCGAACAACGGTTGTAGATGGCCTGAAGCTATTGGCCTGAGTGCTTGCCATCGGGAAGTCTATCAGCCACTCCAATACCTTGAGAGGTCTGCAAAATGGCCTTTGAACAACCGTTGTCGGGGTCGATCCGTCGCTGGACCGGACGAAACGGGAGGTGCTCGTGGATACAATGGCTTGCACGAATGCCCCCATATGCCCCCTGTTTGGACACCCCAACGGTTAAAGGGGCTGTCGGC
>OUMO01000005.1_pt1 | contig 8264 bp, 6 predicted proteins | sample 1690981 | NCBI WGS metagenome assembly OUMO01 (sample SAMEA3914864, study PRJEB12502) | metagenome | biome: forest; material: soil | place: USA | collected 2012-03-12 | depth 0.3 m
AAGGCGAGGAAGTCGGCGAAACAGCTAAAACTCTCACGAGCCCAAAAACCTCTGGCAGAACAGGAAAGCAAGAACGACTAAAGGCAATTGCTGAAGACCCAAAGCATCTTCGGCCGACAGAGGATGGATCAAAAATGAACAACGTCAAATTGAGCAAGGAAATCGTGATACTATTCGAAATCCCCCTGGGAAGGATCTGGCGCACGACCGAGGGAGGGAAGCAGCAAAAGGCTATAATTACGAACACTCACATCTACAGGACAAAGACCTTCACAAGCTACAGCATAGATATGATGACTTTGGCAAATTAAACAATGAACGCCCTATAAAACAGGAATGAAAATCAAACCTGAGAAAGCTCAAGCAATAATGGCTCTGCCGGGTCCCAAGCGATATTCCCACTTTATTAAAGTTTCTGCTGACCAGCGAAGAGTTTGGGGGTTGTTCAATGATGGTTGGGCGTTATATAGAGTGGGCGACGGAAAAGCCGCTTTTCCGGTCTGGCCAGCCAAAGAGTACGCTTTGGCTTGTGCAACGACCAAGTGGAAGGACTTCACTCCCCGAGAAATTGACCTTGACACGTTTTTAACTGTTCTTTTGCCAAAGCTACGCGAATCGAGAGATTCTTTGACGGTATTTCCCACACCCGATCAAAAAGGGGTTCTTCCTGAGCTTGAGACCCTCGAAAGGGATTTGAACGATGAATTAGGTCGAGTCGAATAAACTGAACCAGCCGCTTCCAGCCCCCTTATGCCAACGGCAACCGCGCGATTCGCACCAAAGGTGCTCAGACCGACCATCACATCTGAGATGCGAGAACCGCCCTGTCAGCGTCGGTCACGCCTCCACCGGTAGAATCTTTACCTGCGGTACGGCTACCGCTTTCGTCGTGTCCAGCGCGATGAAGGCACCGATCAGATCCGCGCAGTCTTCAGCGGCGGCACCAGCACTCAGGAATACAATCTCGCCAGCACCACAGCAAAACTTATGTCCGCGGCTGCGACATGGACGGTGGCATTGGCGGCCTCCTTTACAGCCGTGACGCTGGCTCCCTGCCCACCTTCAACTTCGATGATGGCCGTGGCGACATCGTCGCCAAAACCAGGCTGGCGGGCCCTTAAGCTGAACCGACAGCTATGAAAACCGTTTATATGCGAATCATCCAGAGGCTCGCGCAGAAAACGGTGGCCTAAACAAACAAAAGGCAATTCGCGATGGCAATTCCAAAAGCAGCAGTATATTGAGGCAGATAAAAAAGCACGGGGAGAACAATGAAAACCCGAAAGCCGAACTACGAGGAAGGAACTTGCTTTCTAGTCCCTTTGCGTGAAGGCGGGTTCGGACGCGGCGTCGTAAGTCGACTGAATGGGAAAGGGGTGGTGCTTGGATATTTTTTTGCCCCCCGGCTTTCCTCTGCAAACGCTCCACAATTTGGGGATCAAATTCAACCCCAACACGCTATCCTCGTCGGCCAATTTGGAGACCTTGGATTGCTAAAAGGAGAATGGCCTATCGTTGGCAAGATTTCAGGCTGGACTCGCGCCCAATGGCGCTTACCAAGATTTGTCAGACAGGTCGGGCCGACAACCATTGCCAGCGAATACACGGATGATCTTCAATTGGTTCGTGAATACAACCTGGACCCAACTCAAGCGTTGCCCAAAGATTCGTGCAAAGAAAGCCTGATGGGCTATGGGTTTGTCGAAATCATGCTCTCAAAATTGTTAAATTAATAAATGACTCTGCAAGCCAACCAGTAGCCTTGCACCCGCGAAACCTGCACCAACGCCGACCGCCAGCGCGCCAACACCAAGGACGAAGACCCCACCGGCCTGCTCAACGAAGGCCGCCGCTACCGCGACCTCGAAACCGGCACCTGGCTCAGCCGCGACCCCGCCGGCTTCGTCGATGGCCCCAACCTCTACGCCTACGTGCGTCAGAATCCTTGGACCAAGTTTGATCCGGAGGGGTTGGCTGAGAGTTCAACCTCTGGTGACGGAAAGCCCCAACAGGATGGAAAAAGCCCACAAAGAGTTTCAGGACTATCGAGGAGGAAAGGAAACCCAAGGTAGTAACAGAGTCGGGCAAAAAAGTCCGGACCGATTCTCTGGTGGCCACTGAGTCTGAAATTGTAGCGAATGAACTGAAACCTCTGTCAAGTCTACAAAAGACATCCAAAGAGAACTCGGCTCTCAAACAATTGGCGGATCAAATGGAAGGAGCGGCAAAATCGACCTTAGCAGAAGGTAAAAAGGTTTCAGGTGAGCTATGGGGGTGGTCTAAAGTGGGTGGCAAGACGGTTTTCACAAAAATGAAAGAAATTGGACATAATCACGGAGGGAAGATCGGCCTAGCCGTTACCCTTGCGACCGCGGCTACGGCTGAGGGCGGCCTGGTAGAGGAGCTTTCCGACTCACTTGCTCCGAATACAAAACCCTTGGTGGAAAAAGGTGAAAAAAAGGCCTCAAAATACGTAGAGGCCGCTGCGAAAGATGTGGTCCAAAATTATGATCCGGGAGTTGGACTGATTGTTAACCACGAAAATGGCGTCAGAGCAGGGCAGGCCACGTCCGATTTTTTATTACCTGGCAGCGGTGACTATGGCGACTACAGTCAAGAGCATCGTTATGACGTTGGCAAGTCTGTATCAGGGATGTGGCAGGGTATCAAGGATTTCTTCTCTGGCAATTGACACGATGGGGTAATTAACCAATTATCCTGCAACAATGAAAAAGATTTGCATTGGTAACATTCTAATCCTAAACGCCCCTTCAGAGGTTGCTTGCCTGAATCGCACTCAACAACATCTTTTTGAACTAAAATCCAGTCAATGGCCCGGTTGCATAAAAATTGCGTTGTTTGAATCTGTACCGGATGACAAAAAGGCTTGGTGTTATTCTAAATTGGAAGCTCTTGCTCGAGACCAAATTGGTCCGCCGTTTCAGACAAACGTACAGACGGTAACAGGAGTGTCCTGGATTGGCGTACAAGGGGTTACAGCCATATCTAAGACAGAGTTCTTGGTTAATCGATTCGTAGCCAGTTTATCGAATTATTTCGGAGCGCACATTGAATTTCGAGTTAGCGAATCACCTGATGAACAAATGATCGAAGTTGTGGAGAGCATATCTTTTGATACAAACAGCCGCAACTCATAGCATGCCTAACATCGCCTTGAATTAAACAAGAAGCCACGCGGCAAATTTTTGTTATCACAGGTCGGCATCTGCGAAATCTACCTTCGCGAATTGAGCGCCGCACCCAGGACTGCACGACGAGGTTGACCCTATTCACGCAGGGTTACACAGAAACGCGCAGGCTACCGCTGCCAAGATGTCCAGCGCGACGAAGGTACCGATCAAACCCGCACCATCTTCAGCGGCGGCACCAGCGTGCAGGAATACGCCCTCTCCAGCACCACCCCAGGCACCACCGCCCCCGGCAAAACCTACGTGCGCGGTTCCGACATGGGCGGCGGTATCGGCGGCCTCCTCTACAGCCGCGACGCCGGCTCCCCACCTTCAACTTCTACGATGGCCGGAGTGACCGACGCTAAGAAGGCAATTCCGTCAGAAACCGCAACCGCTACTCGGCGGTTCCCTGACAAGCAGACTTCAGGCGAAATAGGTGAAGTGAAAGACACAAAACCGTAAGGTTTAAGGGGCAGATTGAAGATGAACTCCTCACGCAGAGAACACAGCGCGAAAATGACACTTGAAACCGGCACAAATACAAAATTAGATAGATTAACCCAACAAGCCGTGGACGAAGGCCGTATCGAACACAAAACAAACCCTCACTTCAAAAACAGTGAAAAATGAAACAACAAGACAGGCCGCTGATCGAAAAGTGGCCCAATCGATTAACAATTCAACCACTCTTCATATAGAAAGCATTTTTGAGTTGGTCAACTCACCTACATATAATTCTTCTACTATACCTGTTTTGGTAAAACTCATAGAAGAGGGGGTTGATGATGATCTGATTTTAGAGGGCGTTGTGCGCTCGCTTACCAATCCCAAGGCAAAAGGCATTGCTAACCGCCCCTTGCTTGATTTGTTTGATCGGACTTCTCCGGAATCTTCATCGTTACGCTGGGCCATTGGCAATGCCTTGAAGCAAATCGTTCAGGAGAGCGATCGTGATCGAGTGATGGCGATTGTACGGAACCGTCGAAATGGATATGCGCGCCAAGAATTTGTCGGGGCGCTTGGCAAAGTGGCCACTTCAGAAATTGAGGAAATGTTAGTAACTCTTCTAGATGATGAAGAGGTGGCAGCTCATGCGCTTGAATCCCTGCAAAAGCTAAGATCGCCTCTTGGTCTTAGCAAAGCAGAGTATCTTGTGGTCCACTCCAAAAGAAAGGCAGTGAGGGATGAAGCAAGAAGGTATTTAGAGAAAGCAGCCACCAAGGCGACTAATAAACCTTAAAATGTCGAACCCGTTGGGAAATAAATTTATGCCACGATTTCGCCCCTTACCCAGCGTTTCCACACGCAGGAGTGCCCCCCTCACTTTTCCCGGCTTTTCCCGGTGAAAGGTGTGATTTACTGTATCTGTGTGTGAGCCACATGCGGCTTGCCTGGAGGGCGGGCTTGTGCTAGGGTAGAGTGCCTAAACCCCGTTCTCATCGACCGGCCGACCGCCAGCGGCTTATGAACACCCTTGCCTCTGCTCTTTTCGCGAGTCCCGGAACTGCCGGAAAGGGGCGGTGCCGTGGCCGAAGGGGCGGGCTGTTGGGTACGGGACACGGAAAACCGCGAGGCCAGACTTCGGGTGAATCCAGGTTAATCAAGGTTAATCCAGCCAAATCCAGGTTGTTTTTCCCGCAGAAATCCAGGTTGGGAGCGACGAGGCAGGGTGGCGGAGGGGTCGTCGGGCTGGAAGGGAACTGGAACCCGGGACGACTGGGGCTGGGCGAATCCGACTGAATCCAAGTCAATCCGACTTCATCCAACCAACGAAACTCGCGGCTCGCTTCGTCCGCGTTCGTTCAGATGCGGGCGACACCTCGCTTCTCTTGGGAGGCGGGCGTGCCTCACAGACGCGCGCATTGCCCAGAACGCGCCTGTCGACGGCAGGACGCTGGCGCTCCCAGGGGCCGCTGCTTCTTTCAGTTCGTCCCGCGTCCCGAATGCTTCTTCTCCCATCCCGCATCCTCAGCCCCCCTTCCCCACTTGCGCAGGGGCGTTTCCGCCCTTTACTCCGCCTCCCACTCTATTTCCTCCACATGGCCATCACCCGCGCGCTTCTCTCTGTTTCTGACAAAACCGGCATCCTTGACTTTGCCAAAGGGCTGGAGGCGCAGGGGGTGGAGATCCTTTCCACGGGCGGAACGGCGAAGTACCTGAAGGAGAATGGCGTGAAGGTGAAGGACGTCTCAGAGCACACGCAGTTCCCGGAGCTGTTCGACGGCCGGGTGAAGACGCTGCACCCCAAGGTGCACGGCGGCCTGCTCCAGCGCCGGGACCACGACGAGGACGCCCGCGACGCGAAGAAGCACGAGATTCCCTGCATCGACCTGGTGGCGATCAATCTCTACCCCTTTGAGGAGACCGTGGCGAAGCCGGGTGTGACGCTGGAGGATGCCATCGAGAACATCGACATCGGCGGCCCCTCGATGCTGCGGTCCGCGGCCAAGAACCATCGCTGGGTGACGGTGATCAGCGATCCGGACGAGTACGACAACGTGCTGGCGGAGATGAAGGAGCACGATGGTGACACCACCCTGGGCACGCGCGAGCGGCTGGCCCTGAAGGTGTTCCAGCGCACCAGCGCCTATGACGCGGCCATCGCAGCCTTCCTCAACAAGGAGCAGACCACGCAGAAGAACTTCAGCATCAGCCTGCCGCTGTACGCGGACCTGCGCTACGGCGACAACATGCACCAGGAGGCCAAGCTGTACGGCAACTTTGGCGACTACTTCACCAAGCTGCACGGCAAGGACCTGAGCTACACCAACGTGCTCGACATCCAGGCCGCCGCGGCGCTGGTGCATGAGTTCCGCCGCCCTACGGTGGCGATTCTCAAGCACACCAACCCCTGCGGCGTGGGCTCCTCTGACGACGACCTGCGCGACGCGTGGGACAAGGCCTTTGAAACGGACAAGCAGGCGCCCTTTGGCGGCGTGATCGTGACCAACCGCTCCATGACGCTGGGCCTGGCCAAGCTCATCAGCGAGATCTTCACCGACATCATCATCGCCCCGGACTTCGACGCTGATGCGCGCGCCCATTTGCAGAAGAAGAAGAACCTGCGCCTGATGCAGATGATGCCCGACGTGGTGGAGGCCCTGGCCGAGCCGGTGATCCGCAGCGCCCCTGGCGGCATCCTGGTGATGGACTCGGACTCCCGTACCCTGGGCCTGGACGACCTGGAAAACAAGGTGAAGACCAAGCGCCCGCCCTCACGCGAGGAGCTGGAGGCGATGCGCTTCGCCATGCGCGTGGTGAAGCATGTGAAGAGCAACGCCATTGTGTTCGCCTCCAATGACCGCACGCTGGGCATCGGCGCGGGCCAGATGAGCCGTGTGGACTCCTGCCGCATCGCGGTGTGGAAGGCGGGCGAGGCCGGTCTTTCCCTGAAGGGCAGCGTAGTGGCCAGCGATGCCATGTTCCCCTTTGCCGATGGTTTGATCGCCTGCGCCGAAGCCGGCGCCACCGCCGCCATCCAGCCCGGCGGCTCCATGCGCGACCAGGAAGTGATCGACGCGGCCGACGAGCGCGACATCGCCATGTGCTTCACAGGCTACCGGCATTTCCTGCATTGATGGCCCGTTGCGGCAAGGCGGTAAACCACATATAGTATAGTGTATTACATCGGTTTCCCTGCCCATCGCCAGCGGGCAACGGAATGATTTGATTCTCAAGGTTTCAGAGGAGCACAAGCCTGTGGTGATCAACAGCAACGGCCACAAGGCCGTGCTGGTGTCGCTGGAAGACTTTGCGGACATGGACACCACTGCGTACCTGATGAGCAATCCTGCAACCAAAGCCCGGATCGACAGCGCCATCGATCAGTTGAATCGAGGCGAAGGTGTGGAGCATGAGATCGATCTAGAAGCATAAAAAGGGTGTTCGCTGATGAGGCCTGGGAGGACTACCTTTTTTGGCAGAACACGGGCCCCTCAAGCACGAATGGTCTGGATTTTGGTCCCGCCGGATCGATGATAAGCATCGGCTCATTTATCGAGTGGTGGAAGAAGGTCAGATGATTGAACTTGTCTCATTCCGCTCGCATTACGGTGATCATTGAGAGGCACCCGTCCAGACGAGCAGCAGCGAAGTTACTCGGAGACCATGAAGGTCTCGCTCCGCCGCCTGCCTATGACGCCGCTTTGGACCAAGGAACGCCTGCACGAGATGATCGAAACCAGCTTTGCTGGCTGGAAGGTCATCGTGGTCTCCAACCGTGAGCCCTTCATGCACCGGCACAAGCGTGAAGGCATTGAATGCCTGACCACGGCGGGGGGGCTGACCACGGCGCTGCGGCCGATCCTGGCGGCAGGCGGCGGCACGTGGATCGCCCATGGCGCGGGCGATGCGGACCGGGAAACGGCGGACACGGAGGGCTGCGTGATGGTGCCGCCCGAGAATCCCAGCTACAAGCTGCGGCGCGTATGGCTCACGCCGGAGCAGGAGCAGGGACACTACTACGGCCTTTCCAATGAAGGTCTGTGGCCGCTGTGCCACTTCACTTTTACCCGGCCCACCTTCCGCGAGACGGACTGGCAGAGCTATCGCGAGGTGAACCGCATCTTTGCCGATGCCGTGCTCAATGAAGCCGGCGATGCCCCCACCTTTGTCTTCATCCAGGACTACCACTTTGGCCTGCTGCCGCGCATGCTCAAGGACGCGGGCCGCAGGCAGATGGTGGTGGCCCAGTTCTGGCACATCCCATGGCCGGAGCTCGAATCCGTGCGCATTTTCCCCTGGGGCGAGGAACTGCTGCATGGCCTGACTGGCAATGACCTGCTGGGCTTTCACGTGCGCAACTACTGCCACAACTTCCTGGAGACGGCGGACCGCAACCTGGAATGCCGGGTGGACCGCGAGCAGTGGACCATCACGCGGGGCGGCCACGTGACCGCCATCCAGGCCTTTCCCATCAGCATCGACTTTGAGGGACAGGAAGCTGTCGCACGGCGTATCACAGTGGAAAAGGCCCGCGCCCGCTGGTACGAAAAGCTCAACCTGGCCGCCGACTGCATCCTCGGCATCGGCATCGAGCGCATGGACTACACGAAGGGCATACCCGACCGCCTG
>OUMO01000007.1_pt1 | contig 3743 bp, 2 predicted proteins | sample 1690981 | NCBI WGS metagenome assembly OUMO01 (sample SAMEA3914864, study PRJEB12502) | metagenome | biome: forest; material: soil | place: USA | collected 2012-03-12 | depth 0.3 m
CTTTAGCCCTCATGACAATCGACACCTTGTCTGAAGCTGCGGGGGCAGGTGATCGGGATGCCATTGCCGCCCTCTACAAAATTGCGACGATGGCGGCGTCCAGCATGAATCTCCTGAGTTTGGACCTGAAGAAGGCCATTGCGGCGAACGTTGAGCTGTGGCCGGTGAATCTGAGCTGGGTGAAATCCTGGAACGCTGCAGAGATCACCAGAGTTCCTGAGGAGCTGGCCCTTGGCTCACATAAAAAGCCCGTCGTCGACCTCGAAGCAGTCTTCAAAATTCCCACTCGCCCCAAAATAATCGGCGCTTTGCTCGTGGCTTTTGTGGAATACTGCCGCCGCTTTTGGGTGGTTTTGCTTCGGACAGAAAGCAATGGCGACCAGCAGTCCGAAGCAGACCAGAGGCTGCTCAACTCTTCATACCAGGAGGTCCACACTCAGATTGTTGAAGTGGCGAAGTTCCTGAAAATGTCTTGGCCTAACAAGAAGGCGGCCAATCGGTCCGACGAGGGCCAGCTGGTTGTTCGTTATGCAAAACTGGCGGCGGACCTTCCTGCTCTCCATGAGAGCAGCAATTCCCAAAAAAGCTGGTTCGCATTGGGCATGCAGCTTATTGAGGAGCTCACCTCTGGAGCCTATGAGCACGCGGAGTTCGGTCTTCGCGATCTGAGCAGTAGGGAGCCCGATGCTGGCGCCGGCAGGTTTAAAGCTGGCATTCGTGAAGGCATTTTCGCTGGGTTTAAGGCCGTCATCAGGTGCTCGGATCGGAAAGCTTTTGTGCAGGTCTAGCCGCCTGCACCCTCCTCCTGATTACCAGACGGATTTCGCCCGTATCTGGTACTCGATGTTCCCGCATACAGGCAGGGTGGGGATGTGAAAAACACCCTTTTCCCATATCCAACCGAGTCCACCTCGCCTTCAGCCATTGAGCCCGCCTCGGAAGTAATGAGGCCTGAATGGCTGCAACTTCCACGATCTCCTGCCCGCTGTCCAGTAACATCGCTATCGCGTAGCGCAATCAACGCTCTCATTTTACCCTGCCGGTCCAACGGGTTTAACCCGCCAGTGAAGAGCGTCTCGATCAAGTCGAGCAGGTCCGCGTCGCGGGGGATTCGTCTCTACAGCGTTTCCTCGCTGCTGACTTGGATTGAAGCCCAGCAGGCAAAATAACCCCTTTCTGACGGATCGGGGTCGAGTGACTCCTGCCGTCATAAACACGCCTGCTCGGCAGGCCCGAACTAAGAAAAAAAGGACATATGTCTAGTAAAGCCAACTACCCGACCCTCGATGAGGAAGAACAGATCGCCCTCAGCGCCCAGAAGAAGCTCAACGAGGCTATTGCAGCCCACCACGTGGAGATCCTCAAGCTCATCCAGCGCCTTGAGAAGCTGGGCGGCTCTCAGGACTACTCGTTCACCATCTTGGAGGCCCTCAAGGCTTACGATGGCCAGTTGAACCTGAGCTTTGTGTCGCTGGTGCTCCCTGACCACCAAGAGCTCTCCAGGGCCCGCAGTGAGCTGGTCAAGAAGGAGCTTATCACGGAGGAGCACCTCAAGAATCGCAAGATTCTGAAGCTTGTTGACCAGGCCGAATAGTAAAACCCGGGGGCCGCTTGCTCAGAGATTTGCTTCTCTGGCGGGCGGCCCCTTTTTCTTTTCTACCAATGGATCCCAGTGAAAAAAAGGAAGGAGAGCATGCCCTTGTCAGCATGCACAGCGCCGACGTCGGAGTCATGAACAATCCGGAAGGCCACAGCGCAAGGCAATCTGGACCACCCTCGGACTCTGCCATCGATGCCGAGTTTGAGGTTCTTGCCGGTGATCCGGACGACCCGGACGACTCTGCGGCTAAAACTGATCGAGATGAGCAGCATGGCCCTCTGGTCTTCATTAACGGCGACAAACTTTGCCTCAACTTGCCCGCGATCGCCGCGGAATACGCCCGGACGAAGCCCGCCGCCTACTCAGCCCAGAAGGGGCAGCACTACATCTTTGACGAAGAAGAAGGCCTCTGGAAAATGGTGACCCGCCGGGAGGCCTGCTGGAGCGTTAGCATATTTCTGAAAGCTGAGGCTGATCGAATACAGCGGCCCGATCTTCTTGCAAAACGCACCCCAGCAGTGCTCAGCGGCATCATCAGCCTGGTCGAAGGACATGCCCCGATGGGTGCACCTCCGCCACCTTCAGCGAAGAGGATTGCAGTCGCCAACGGCGTGCTCAATCTGGCCGGGAGCAAACCGGTGTTGGAGCCCTTTCGCAAGGAGGACTGGTTTACCTGTAAATCGCCCTGTGCCTATGAGCCCGGCGCCAAGTGTGAGCGGTTCCTCAACGAACTCCTTGCCCCCGCGCTTCCACCTGCAGATATAAATCTTCTTCAGCGTGATTTCGGTAGAACGCTCGTCGGCGGCAATGATGCACAGACCATCAGTGTTTTGACCGGACCCGGCGGCTCTGGAAAAAGTGTGACGGTGTCAGTTTTGGAGTTGGTCTTGGGCATGGAAAAGGTGGCTCACCTCCGTACTGACAAGCTCAACAGCCGCTTCGAGACCCATGCCCTGCAGGATAAGACCGTGGGAATGGGGAAGGACGAGAAGCGCAACTACCTCGGCAGCGAGGGGGCTGCGCTGCTCAAATGCCTCACCGGTGGAGACAATATCGAAACCGAGCAAAAGTTCGGCGGCAAGCGCCAAATGCTCGGGAACCTGTTTGTCTTCATCACGTCAAACGGCAGGATGCTCATCAGGCTGGACGGAGATGCCAGCGCCTGGCGCCGGCGATTGGTAGTCTACGTGTTCGACCGGAAAATCCCTGTCAGACGAGTAGCCAATTTTGCGGAGGTGCTCATTCGCGAAGAAGGTGCCGGTATTCTTGACTGGCTGGTCGAGGGCTACATGGCCCATCAGCGCGAACTCGCGGAGCACGGCACGCTGAAGCTCACGGAAGACCAGCAGCGCCGCGTCGATGACTGGATCATGGAATCGGAGGGCGAACTGGCATTCGCGCGTATGCATGTCACCAAGAGGGCGGGAACGGTGTCGGTCGAGGAGCTGTGGCAGGCCTACTCGACCTTCGCAGCGGAACGTGGATGGACGCTTCCCTCCAAGCAGGTCTTCTGCACGAAACTGCCGGAGGTCATGATGGAATTGTTTGGGGTGGAGCGCGACAACCACATCATGCGCAATGGCACCGCAGTGCGTGGCTTCAGAGGTGTGGTGCTCAACTACCAACGGGAGTCTTCCGACGCCTAGGAGGTGGCGAGGATGCCCTTCCTACCGCGGCTGGAGTTACGTGTGCGCGAGGTCTGAGGCCTTTGTCGCAATCCAGCATGATTATACACTCTCTTGGTGAGAATTATCGATTCTAAGGCAAATTACTAGAAAATGCTTGACATTGAGTATAATTATGATAACATCGACTTATGACTAAAATGCACTTCGCGGAACGATTGAAGACCTTGAAGGAGAGGGCGGGAATGAGTAACCGACAGCTGGCCGACCGCTCAGATGTCTCTCACTCGCTCATTGCAACCCTTTTGTCAGAAAATCGGGGCGTTGGCGAACTTCAGGCTTCCAGGATTGGTGCGGCCCTTGGTCTCAAAGGCAAGGAGTTGGAAGCCTTTGTTCTGTCGGCGATAGACACATGCACGGAAAAGGTGATGAAGGCTTCCATGGATTATCCGGCCGCCTTCCTCAACCTCATCGCAGGCCAGTTCAGGGTGGCTGGTATTCTGCCCCACGACTTTTCA
>OUMO01000001.1_pt1 | contig 3471 bp, 1 predicted proteins | sample 1690981 | NCBI WGS metagenome assembly OUMO01 (sample SAMEA3914864, study PRJEB12502) | metagenome | biome: forest; material: soil | place: USA | collected 2012-03-12 | depth 0.3 m
GGATCTCGTGCATTGGAAATACCAGCGCTACATGAAGGATTACCTCAGTTGCGTGGCAGGCGTCGACCGCAACGTCGGTCGCGTGCTCGATTACCTGAAGGAGACCGGCCTCGACAAAAACACCATCGTCGTTTATTCCGCCGATCAGGGCTTCTATCTGGGCGAGCACGGCTGGTTTGACAAGCGCTGGATGTACGAGGAAAGCCTGCACACGCCGCTGATCGTCCGGTGGCCGGGCGTGGTGAAGCCAGGCAGCGAAAACAAAAACCTGGTGAGCACCCTGGATTTCGCCGAGACCTTCCTCGAAGCCGCCGGCGTGGAGAAGCCGGCGGACATGCAGGGCCGCAGCTTCATGCCGCTGCTCAAAGGAGAGACGGTCGCAGACTGGCGCACCGCGCACTACTACCACTACTACGAGTACCCGCAGCCGCACCAAGTCGCTCCCCATTATGGCGTGCGCTCGGAGACCGGCTACAAGCTGATCCACTACTACCAGAGCAACGAATGGGAGCTTTTCGACCTGAACAAGGACCCGTCGGAAATGAAGAGCCTCTACAACGACGCCGATTACGCCACCATTCGCGATTCCCTCACCACCCAGATGAAGGAGCTCCAAATCAAGTATCAGGACACCAATCCCACCGTGATGCCGCCCAAGATGAGCAAGAAGCAGGGCAAGCCCGACGGGCCGCAGAAGGGCAAAGGGAAAGGCAAGGGCAAAGCGAAAGAAGAGCATTAACCCCCCCTCCAAAGCTCGGAAACAAAGCGGCCCACGCATAAATCGTGGGCCGCCAGCAAAATGGAATGTTGTTGCGCTGAGGAAAGGTCAATCGTTGAAGAAATGCCTTCCCGTCTCTCCGGCGGCGGTCTTGTTGTCCACTTCCCAGTACACGTCCTCAAAGATGGATTCAGGTTCCGGGAAGGGACTTTGCTCCGCGAATGCCACGGCTTCTTCGGCTTCCTTTTGCGCAGCTTTGTCGATCGCCTTGGCCTCAGCCTCGGTTAGCACACCTTCTTCAATGAGCACGTTGCGGAAGACAATAATGGGGTCGTGTTCCCGCTGGTAGCGCTCGATTTCCTCCTTGGTACGGTAAACCGTCTTCATGGCGTCCGCCACGGAGTGGCCTTCATACCGGTAAGTGGCAATTTCCAGCACGGTCGGCTTGGACTCCTTGTGAGCCCGCTCAACCGCCACCTGGGTGCGAGCGCGAACTTCGTAGATGTTGGTGCCGTCGAACTGCTCCCAGGCGATGCCATAGCCTTCGGCACGCTCGGCGAGGCAGCCGGGATAGGCGGAGGAGCGCTTCTGGCTGGTACCCATCGAGTAGCCGTTGTTCTCGATGACGTAAATCACCGGCAGATCCCACAGGGCGGCAAGGTTGAGGGATTCGTGGAAGGCACCCTGGTTCACCGCGCCATCCCCCAGATAGCAGAGGGCGCAGCCTTTGAGTTCACGATACTTCAGGCCGTAAGCCAGGCCCAAACCAAGAGGAGTTTGACCGGCCACGATGCCGTGGCCACCCCAGAAGTTCTTGTCAGGCGCAAAAAAATGCATCGAGCCACCCTTGCCTTTGGAGCAGCCGGTGGCCTTGCCGAAGAGCTCCGCCATCAGCTCGTTCATGTTCATGCCGGAGGCCAGCGCATGAGCGTGGCAGCGATACGCTGTGATCACGTGATCGTTTTCGCCGAGGAGGGAAAGCGTCCCCACCGCCACGGACTCCTGACCGATGTAAAGGTGCAGGAAGCCACCGATTTTGCCGCCGGTGTACTGCGGCAGCGAAAGCTGTTCGAACTTGCGAATGCGCGCCATGTCGCGATACAGGCGGATCTTGTCTTCCTTGGTCAGCGCTTGGTTGATGGGGGCGTCGGCGTGCTTGGAGGTGGGCATAAGGAAGACGGGTGAAGCAGTGGGAATCGGAAGCTAGCCGGGGTTCGGCACAAGGCAAGAGGCACCATGAAAGGAGCATGGATGGCACGCTTTTTCTCCAGCATTCGGCAGGCCGTAATACCTCATTTTGTTCCACGTGGAACATTTTCACGGAACTGGCACGGTCGTCGAACCCTGCTAAGCTGCCGAACCATGTCCTTGTTCACGTTCCCCAAGGAGTACGACGTCCTCGTCTGCGGAGCCGGTCACGCCGGCGTCGAGGCGGCGATGGCGGCCGCGCGCCTCGGCTGTCAGACCGCCATTCTCACCCAGAACCTCGACACCATTTCCCAGATGTCGTGCAATCCCGCCATTGGCGGATTGGCGAAGGGACACATGGTGCGTGAGATCGACGCCCTCGGAGGGGTGATGGGATTGAACACGGACGCCACTGGCATCCAGTTCCGTATGCTGAATGCCAGGAAGGGCCCGAGTGTCCAGGCCCCCCGCGCCCAAGCGGACAAGAAGGCCTATCAATTCCGCATGAAGTGGATCCTGGAGAATCAACCGAACCTGGACACGCATCAGGGCAATGCGGCAGAAATTCTTGTCGAGAATGATGTGGTGGTCGGAGTGCGCACCAGCCTCGGACTGGTCTATCGAAGCAAGGCGGTGATCATTTCCTCCGGCACCTTCATGCGCGGCCTGCTCCACGTAGGCCTGCAAAACCAATCTGGGGGCCGGATGGGCGATGCCATTTCCACGCTCAGCGACAGCCTGCTCGCGCTTGGTTTCGAGGTGAAACGTTTCAAGACCGGCACGCCGTGCCGGATCAACTCCCGTTCCATCGATTTCCGCAAGTTCGATCCACAGCCTGGTGACACCCCCCCTCCCCGGTTCAGTTATCTCTCAGGCACCATCGACGAGCACGAATACCCTATCGCATCACCCGCCACCAACACCTTCTACCGAGACTCCCGCCCCCTCTTTACCCTGAACCGCTGGCGGTCCGAAATGTTCCACGTGGAACAAATTCCGTGCTGGATCACCCATACCAACCAGCGAACCCATGACATCATCCGGGCGAACCTGGACAAGTCCCCAATGTACTGCGGCCGTATCGAAGGCGTCGGCCCGCGCTACTGCCCCAGCATTGAGGACAAGGTGGTGCGCTTCGCAGAAAAGGACAGTCACCAGATTTTCCTCGAACCTGAGGGCTTGCACACCCGCGAGTTCTACGTGAACGGGGTCTCCACCTCCCTGCCTTTTGAGGTCCAGCTTGAGTTCATCCGTTCGATAGCGGGCTTAGAGCAAGCCGAAATCATCCGTCCGGGCTACGCCGTGGAGTACGATTATTGCCCACCCACCCAGCTTCAGTCCACTTTGGAAACCAAGCGGATCAGCGGTCTTTATTTCGCAGGGCAGATCAACGGCACCTCAGGGTACGAGGAAGCTGCCGCCCAGGGCCTGATCGCCGGTGCCAATGCCGCGCTCAAGGTCCGCCAAGAACCTGCCTTCACCCTCTCCCGCAGCGAGGCGTACATCGGCGTGATGGTCGACGACCTTGTCTCCAAGGGCACTATCGAACCCTACCGCATGTTCAC
>OUMO01000006.1_pt1 | contig 2838 bp, 3 predicted proteins | sample 1690981 | NCBI WGS metagenome assembly OUMO01 (sample SAMEA3914864, study PRJEB12502) | metagenome | biome: forest; material: soil | place: USA | collected 2012-03-12 | depth 0.3 m
CGGACCATCAAACTAGTCTGCCGCGGCTGTATGTGAAGCCGACCAATTCGCCAGGGCACGAACGCCTGCAGGAAGCAACCGTGTGCCGAAGACCATCATCCCAAGCAGCAGCAGGCAGGTACCTGTCAGCATCGCCACAGAGTCCATCTCCAGCAGCTTCCAACCCTGCGGTCTCTCAAGCGTTGGGGCTTGGGTGTCGTTGGCGTTCTTTTCTTGACCGTTGGATTCCAATGACACCGGTTCAACGGATCGCGCTGTCTTCAGTTCCCCAGCTTTGAATGGGCTTGCAGATAATGACGCCGTCGCGCCCGTGTTGATTGGAAAGTCATGAAGTGAAGCCGCCCTGATGCCACCTGCCTGGCTCAGAAAAAGGCAAACAAGGCATAAAACAGCGCGCCCTGTCCAGCCTGCTGGTCGAAGGTGCTGTTTCCCTGCGTCGGGCGTGACGATGTCTTTTGTGTGGCCTTTTGGAGGGGCGAAGAGAGCATTCATAGCGGTTGCAGGTGTTGAGACCTCCACGCATGCGAGGCCCAGTACGGACAGCAAGATCACTCCCAAAACCTGACAGGAGCCTTTCCGCTCCATTACAGATTTGAAAGATTTGCCACGTGCTTTAATTAAAATGATTGCCGTCCTGGCCGCTTTTGCCCAGAACCTGCTTGAGCCAGCCGCCGATTTTTTTTCCGAACGCACAGCACGGACTTCCCCATGAACACCTCCCGCCTGATCTCTGCTTTGGCCGCCCTCCTGTTGCTCGGCGGTTGCATCGCTCCCCCTCCTCACATCACGAACCTCCCACAGCTCACCAGGGAGCAAGCCAAGGCGGTGATCCAAAGTTTTGGGGGGTTGGGTGGTCCGATGGTGTTTACAGGCGAAGTCCACGAGGAGAATTCGCTCATCAGTCTGGAAGGGGTGGAAGGTGACCAGCTCTTGACCAAAATCAATTTCTCCGACTTCACGCATACAGAACGGCATCGCAACACGACAGGCAGCTTCAAGACGACGGAGTTTCAGTTCTCCGGCAGGGGCGAACTGCGAAAACTCGATCTCAAGAAAATCGTCCGTATTGAGACAACGGGCCCAAGGCAAACAGGTGGTATGGCAGTTTTGCGGTTACGAGGCGAACCGAGGCCGGGTCAGACCGTCAACACGCTGCTCATGACTCTCAGCTTCGATGGCAAGAAAGGCGAAGCCTGGCCACTGGATCAAGCCCGGCAGATGACTGCCGCATTGCACACGCTTTGTCCGAACGCCGTCATGAACTGAGTGCCAAGGTCGTTCAAGGAGCGGAACTGCAACGAACAAGCTCGGTTTCTGTGAGCTGGATGGACCACTTGGAGAAAGATCCATGTGTTCCACGACGCCGTCCCGACGCTTGACCTTCCTTTTCATTTTTGGCAGCATGGCAAAGTGAAGCAGTTTCTGCCAACCGCTGATGTGCTGTTGAAACAAAGGGTACGATCGCGAACTGGCCTCCTCCTCACGGTCGTATTCTGCCTGTTGACGCTCTTTGTGGTCTCAGGAGAGGTGGGCGTCGTTCCGGCAACGAAAGACGCCATTGCCACTCCCACGGCTTTACCAAGGGTGTTCAAGCCTGCTGTGCCACGCCAGGCTGAGTCCCGCTTTCCGTGGAAAACTGATATTAAAGCCGGTGTGACAGTGATAGGGAAAGCAACGGCTTGGGATGCTGAATGGCGATCCAATTACGGGGGGCCTGATCCGCTGGACTCTAAGTCCCGCACCGTTGGCTATTGCCCCGCTGACTTTATTCCCAAACTGAATCCGTTCTACGTGGCGCTGCCCTACAACGATGTGTCAAAATCCAGCCAGACCAAACCGGAGGCGTCAATCAAGATACCCTGGTTCAAGGATGGTTCTGCCCGGCCTGGAGGATCGGTCTTGAAGGATCGGTGGGTGGCCATCCGCTTCGGTAACCGTGTAGCCTATGCACAGTGGGAAGACTGCGGGCCTGGGGGGGCTGACGACGTGGAGTATGTCTTTGGAAACGCTCGCCCGAAGAATTCGGATGGAATTGAGGTCTCGCCTGCCGTCCGGGACTACCTCGGATTGAGCACCGATGTCAAAATTGACTGGCGCTTTGTTGATGCTGTTGAAGTCCCTGACGGTCCCTGGCACTCCTACAGCACGACCAATCCTTTCACACGTGCTAAATCGAGCGAGAAAGGCGGCGTGTTACTCCGTATCGAAGAACTGCGCCGCCAACGTGATGAGTTTTTCCGACGGAACGGGAAGTCACAATGACCGCGGGGCCTAGAATCGTTTTGTGACGGCGCACAGAGTCAAGGCCGAGCCCGTCATGCGCTTTGAGCCTGCCGAAGAACGATTCGATGTGCCATCGTTTGCCGTAGCCGGCCCGCTTCAATGCCAGGCGGCTCATGCCGCTGCGCCATCGCCCGCCCAAAGTGCCATCGGCCTTCCGGCAGGCTGGCTTGATGCCGCTTTTGACCTGCCACACCTCCCGGCACACGCCATGCACCCAGTCTGCGTCGTGGCTCTAAAGTCGCCACCTTGCACAAGGGTGGTTTCAGGGCTCGGTCACTCTTCCCGGTTGCGCATGGAATCGGCGACCTGGGCAAAGAACAGGCCGATGGTGGGGGCGATGCTGTCGGGGACTTCGGCTTCGCGCATGGCCTGGCCCATGAGCTCCAGCCAGCGGTCGCGCTCGGCTTCGCCGATGCTGAACGGAAAGTGACGCATTCTCAGACGGGGATGGCCGCGCTCTTCAATGTACGTGGGCGGGCCACCGAAGCGGTAGACGATGAAATCCGCGAGGCGCTTCTCCGCGCCCTCCCAGTCATTGGGCGGGTACATCTTGCC